>Ga0299906_10001797_pt1 | contig 18160 bp, 17 predicted proteins | sample RVTome_14_FD_200259 | JGI IMG/M metagenome (GOLD analysis project Ga0299906, IMG submission 200259) | Soil microbial communities from uranium-contaminated site in the Upper Colorado River Basin, Wyoming, United States - RVT145D125 (version 2) ...
CTACAACTACCGCCTTAACGAACTGAATGCCGCCCTCGGTTTGGCACAAATGGGGCGTTTGGAAGCGCTGCTGGCGGCGCGGCAGCAAGTCGCCGATTGGTACAACCAGCGGTTGGCCGGCGTGTCCCGCGTGCAGCCACCGGCGGTTGCCGAAACGACCAGCCGCACTTCGTGGTTTGTGTACGTCGTTCGCCTGGAACCGGCGTCCGATCGGCGCCAGTTGATGGCCAACCTGGAGCAGGCGGGCGTGCCGACCCGCCCCTACTTCAGCCCGATCCACTTGCAGCCCTACTTTGTTGAGCGTTTTGGCTACCAGCCCGGCGATTTTCCCGTGACCGAAGACCTGGGCCGGCGCAGCCTGGCGCTGCCGTTCTCCGGCGTGATGACTGAGGCGCAGGTGGACCGAGTTGTAGAGGAATTGCGGGCGGCACTCAGGAAGAGCTGATAACGCGAAGACACGAAGACACAATCAGGGAAAAGGCTCTCCCTTTGTGTACTTCGTGTCTTCGTGTTATGTGACTTTGATCTCCGCTAACGAACCTGGCGCCAGTTCACAAGCACAAAGTTCTCGTTGCACGAATCGCTGGTCGTCAGGAAGATCTCTTCCGACAGCGGCACGCCGGCCGCGTCGTTGAGCTGGATCGCCAGCGTGTCGGTGCTGGCAATCGGGTGGTCCGAGACGTTGAACACGTAGCCGCCCGGGCCCAGGTTGGGGGCGCTGCCGGTCAAGGTGTCGAGCTCAATCGGCAGCCCGTCCAGCTGGCCCTCCAGGTGGACACCAAGGTCGGTAATCGGTTCACCATTGCGGTCGAACACCTGGCCCCCAACGCCCATCCACTCACAGCCAAGTTCATTGGCGATGTTGGGCGTCAGCACCGGCGCACCCGGCTGCAGGGCAAAGGGCGGTCCGGTTGGGGTTGGGCCGGGCGTCTCGGTCAGCACCGCCGTCGGCGGTGGGGTCGGCGTCTCGGTGGGGGTCTCAGACGGCAACGGGGTCCGGGTCGGCGTCGTTGTCCAGGTCGCTGGCAGGAAGATCTCGGGGGTCGGCGTGACGGTCGGCGGGCCCAAGGTGGGCGGCAACGTTGGCGGCGGGTAGGGATTGAACGGCACGTAGGGGTTGAAAAAGACCATGCCGACCACAACCAGCACGCCCAGAGTGGCTAGCGCGATCACCAGCGTCAGAAAGTTGAGGATGAAACCGCCGTAGTTCCTGCGGCCCGAATAGTACGGGTCGATCATGGTCGCTACCTCCTGCCAACGAGCCTACGGCTCGATCAGGATTTCAATTGCTGCGCGTTGTCGCTCGGCTGCCAACCACTCTTCGACCGCCGCCTGGCGTAGCCGGCGCAAATCGTTGGCTGACAGCGGGCGCACCTCACGTTCGATGACCTCGATCAGATGATAGCCGAGATCGCTCTCCACCACCTGGCTGACCTCGTCCGGCGCCAAAGCGAAGGCCGCCTCTTCCACCGCCGGCTGGGTCAGCACACCGCGCGGAAACCAACCCAGATCGCCGCCGCCGACGCGGGTGCTCAGGTCGAGCGACTGCGTGACGGCCAATTCGCCCAAGTCGGCGCCCGCCTCAATCTGCCCCCGCAGGGCCTCGGCCTCCTCCCTGCTGGCCACCAGCAAATGGCGGGCGTGCACCTGTTCGACGGGGCCGATCAGCTGGCCGGCCACCCGCTCGATGGTGAGTTGGGCCAAGAGCTCGCGCCGCAGGGCCCGGCCAAAGCTGTCTAGGTCGTAGCCTTGGGCGGCCAGCCAGGCGCCCATCGCCTCGCTGCCGCCAAGTTCCTCCGCCAGCCGGTCGATCTCGCGCGATAGCTCGTCAGGGCCCAGGTCGTCGCCGGCGGCGACAGCCGCTTGGGCCAGCAGTTCCAGGTCTATCAGTGCCTGGAGCACTTGTTGGCGGTACGGGCCCAAGGATGCAAGCTCGGTGCCAGCCTCGGCCTGGGCCGCCTCGTAGCGTTGGACCTCGGCCTCGTATTCAACCAGCGTGATCCGCTCCTGGTTGACGAGGGCGGCCCCTGGCATGGGTGTAGGAGTGGGAGGGACCGATGTCGGCGTCGGCGGCCCGGGGGTTGGGGTGGCCGCCGCTGGCAGCAGACCGCAGCCGGTCAGGGCCAGGGTCAGCAGAAGGGTGAGCGGTAGAATGGCCCGGCGACGGAGCATGGCGCGGCGATTATACAGGGTCGACGGCCTGCCAACCACTAAGACGCAAAGGACACAAAGGCTTCATCAGGGACACAAAGAAGTGCTTTGCGGACTGCGTGCAATTCCTTTGTGTACTAGACAGGTCCTTCGTGCCCTTTGTGGCTTTGTGGTTAGCCCTTTCAGTCGTCCTCGGCGGTCAGCACGATGATCATCGGCCGGCGGCCGGTCTCGGTGTGAAAGAACTTGCGCAGCTCGCCTTCGATCTTCTGACTGAGGTCGGCGCTGTTGGCCGAGGCGGCCGTCTTCTCGATCAGGTTCTTCGCCCGATCGAACAACTCATCGGCCTCATGGATAAAGACAAACCCCTTGGAAATGATGACTGGCTCATCGCGTAGTTTGCCGGAGTTGGGGTCGAGGTGCAGTTGAACCGTGACGAAGCCATCGCGCGATAGGGCCTCGCGCTCGCGGATCACCATCGGGCCCACATCGCCAACGCCGGAGCCATCCACAAAGACATAGCCGCCAGGCACCCGTTCGCCGATCGACATCCGTCCATCTTGGAACTCGATCACACGGCCGTTCTCGACCACGGCGATGTTCTCGGCGGGCAGGCCCATCCCCTCGGCCAGGGCGGCGTGCTGCTTCAAGTGACGCAGTTCGCCGTGCACCGGGATCAAGTACTTGGGCCGCACCAACTCGATCATCTGCTTCATCTCTTCCTGGCCGGCGTGCCCCGACACATGTACCGGCGCGATCGGATCGTAGATGACATTGGCTCCGCGCTGGAACATGCGGTTGATCGTGCGGTAGACCATTTCTTCATTGCCAGGGATCGGATGCGACGACAGGACGACGGTGTCGCCCGGTTGCAAATCGAACTGGCGGTTGGCGCCGGTTGAAAGACGGGCCAGTACCGAGGACGGCTCGCCCTGGGTCCCGGTGCACATTAGCACCACCTTGGACGGGTCCATCTGCAATGCCTGGTCCAGATTGACGATCAACTCATCCGGCACCTTCAAGTAGCCCAGCCGGCGGGCCATCTTGGCGTTCTCGACCATGCTCATGCCAACAAAGGCCATATGGCGACCGTGGCGCATGGCAGCGTTGGCCGCCTGCTGCATACGGGAAATGAGCGAGGCGAACGAACCAATCAGGATTCGGCCTGGCGCCTCGCGGAACACCTGGTCGAAGGCCGGATCGATCACCGCCTCCGACGGGGTCCTGCCTGGCGAATCAGCGTTGGTCGAGTCGGCCAAGAGTGCCAGGACGTTGCGCCCACCGAATTCCTTCAGCTTATCAAAGTCGGTCGGCTTGCCATCAACCGGCGTCTCATCGAACTTATAGTCGCCGGTCAGCACCAACAGGCCGGCCGGTGATTCGATGCCAAGTCCAACCGAATCCGGGATCGAGTGACAGACGTGGAAGAACTCGACGCGGAAGGGGCCGATCGGCACCCGGTCACCGGCCTGCACCGGGCGCAGGTCGGCGCCCTTGAGCAGGCCGGAGCGACCAAGCTTCACCTCGATTAGGCCCATCGTCAGCTGGGTGGCGTAAATGGGCACGTTGAATGCCTCAAGGACGTGGCTGATGGCGCCAGTGTGGTCCTCGTGGCCGTGGGTAATGACAATGCCGCGCACCAAGTCGCGTTTGTCATCCAGATAGCGGAAGTCGGGGACGATGTAGTCAATCCCCAGCATGTCGTTCTCGGGAAACATGATGCCGCTGTCGACAATGAGGACGTTGTCCCCATACTCGATGGCCATCATGTTCTTGCCGATCTCCCCCAATCCGCCGAGGGGGATGATGCGTAGTGTCTTACTTGCCATGTTTCTTTACCTTAATGTGGTCCAGCGGCCGCTTGCCGCGGCAAACGTCATTCGACCCGCCACGGCTAGTAGCCGAGCGGGTTGCGGGCAATTGAAAGTTGGGTTGGGGGTTCAGTTGAGATAGGTGACGTCGGTTGCGTGTAAACCGCGAACGTTGTCTTCCAGGAAGAACGTGACCTTATCGCCAGCGAGCAGCAAGGGAATGTTGACCTTGGCCAACTCGCTGTGGTGAACGAAGACATCTTCGCCATCGGCGGCGTCGATGTAGCCGTACCCTTTCGAACCATCAAACCAGCGGACAACACCCGTGGTCCGTTTGCCCACGGAAGCAACCTCCGGAGGGAATGTGTAGCTGAATTTCTCAAACTCCGGTGAATTTTATCACAGGCCCCTGCGAGCGTCAATGTGGGGGAGGGAAAGGGCAAGGGAAAAGTGACAAGAGATAGGTGAAAAGCGATAAGGGGAATCGGATTGTGATTTGTAAATCGGGAAGCTAGGTTGATCGCAAATTGCCGCGCCCGCAACCCCCCCCGGTAGGGGCGCATGGCGATGCGCCCATTGACCCAATCAGCAAACACATTCAGGCGGCGCCCGGCGTTTGGTACTTGGTGGTTCCATCCGGGCGGACTCCGAGAGGCTCCGCGTGCGGCAAGGCCATCGATTACTCGATGCCAGCAAGAGTGCCTGAGCCTTAGGAGGCTATCCTTGGCCTGGCCTTAAGCCACCGCGGGCCAGCGTACAATCAAGCCGGTTACGAAGCCGCAGGAGCGCATGATGCCGACCGTTGAACAAGCTCGTAGCTGGTACCCGGCCGATGATCCGGTCCACGGTTTCGACCATGTTCAGCGGGTGCTGGCGGTAGCCGAAAGGCTGGCTGAGGCCAGCGGCGCCGATCTGGAAATCGTGCGGGCGGCGGCGCTGCTGCACGACGCGTCCGGGGCGGCGCCCGGTGCCGACGGTCAACGCGCCGAGCATGAGCAGGCGTCGGCGGCCTTCGCCCGCCAGGTCTTGCAAGCAGATGGCTGGCCCGACGAACGAATCCAGCAGGTCGAAGCCTGCATCCGCGCCCACCGCTATCGGGGAAGCGAGCCGCCGGTGAGTCTGGAGGCCAAGGTGCTGTTCGACGCCGACAAGCTCGACGTGTTAGGTGCGTTTGGCATCGCCCGGACCCTGGGCTATGCCCAGCAAGCTGGTCAGCCGGCCTATCATCCACCGTCGGCCAGCTTCCTGGCGATGGGGCAGTTGGAATCCGGCGAGCCGCACAGCGCCTACCATGAATACCTATTCAAGCTGCGCAAGGTGGCCGACCTGCTGCACACCGATGAGGCCCGCCGCATGGCAGCGGTCAGGCTGCCACTGCTGCACGCCTTCTTCGCGCAATTGGCGGCCGAGGCCAGCGGCGACCTTTAACCACGTTGGTTGTCTCCATTGGTATTATGCAGCCCTGATGAGCGACGCTGAACGCCCCCAAATTCTATTGACAAATGATGATGGCATCCGTTCGCCGGGCTTATGGGCGGCGGCCGAGGCGCTGTCGGCGCTGGGTTTTGTCACCGTCGCCGCCCCCCGCGAGCAGGCCTCGGGCAGCGGCCGCAGCATGCCGCCCAGCTCCGACGGCAGCATCCGGCGCGAGCAGGTGTCGGTCGGTGGCCAGGAGTGGACGGTCTATGCCATCGGCGGCTCGCCGGCACAAACCGTCCAGCATGCCATCTTCGAACTGATGCCGGAGCTGCCGGACCTGGTAGTGGCCGGCATCAACTATGGCGAAAACGTAACGACCAGCGTCACCATCTCGGGCACGGTCGGGGCGGCGATGGAAGGGGCGGCCTTCGGGGTGCCAGCGTTGGCCATCTCGCTCGAAACCGACCGTGAGCACCATTTGTCCTATTCCGATCTGATTGACTTCCAGGTGGCCGCCCATTTTGCGCAACTATTCGGTGGCCTGCTGCTCACAAAGACGCTCGGCCCCGACGTCAATGTGCTCAAGGTCGATGTGCCGTCTTCGGCAACGCTGGAGACACCTTGGCAGCTCACCCGGCTCGAGCGCTCGCGCTATTACCTGCCGCGCGGGCCACAGCGCCAGGACCTGGCCGAGCCGGGGCGCGTCGACTACGAAGTGATCAGTGACGCCACCGGTTTCACACCAGGGAGCGATGCCTATACATTGCGGGTCGAGCGGGCGGTGGCGGTCACGCCGCTCAGTCTGGATATGACGTCCAGGGTCGATTTCGAAGACCTGCGCCGGATGCTGGACGGGGCTAGCTAGCCTCCGCCGAACTCAACGCAGTCAACAGTTGATCGTGGATCAGCCCGTTGGTCGCCACGACCGATGTGCTGTGCGTCGCCAATGGACGGTCACCGCCGAGGGTGGTGAGGCGGCCACCGGCGCATTCGACCAGCAGGGCGCCGGCGGCGAAATCCCATGGGTGGGTCTCGACCTCCCAATAGCCATCGAAGCGGCCGGCCGCGACATAGGCCAAATCGAGGGCGGCCGAGCCCATGCGGCGAACGGCGCGCGAGCGCAGCGCCAGCCGCCGGTAGTTGTCCAGATTGTTGTCGGGCCGGGTGCGCACGTCGTAAGGGAAGCCGGTGACGAGCAGGGACGCATCCAGGTCGTCCCGATCGGACACCTGCAACGTCTCGCCGTTTCGTTTGGCCGGCCCACCGTGCACCCCCGTGAACAGCTCGGCCAGCGCCGGAGCATAAATCACGCCGACGCGGGGCTGCCCGCCCGCCACCCAGGCCATCGAGACACAGTAGAACGGGATGCCGTGGGCGAAGTTGGTCGTCCCATCCAGCGGATCCACCACCCACAAGCTGTCGCCCTCACCCTGGCGGCCTGACTCCTCAGCCAGGATGGCCTCGCCGGGAAATCGACCCCGCAGCTGGTCCAGAATGTAGCCTTCGGCCTTCAAATCAAACTCGGTCAGCAGGTCAGTCGCGGAGCGCTTGGTTCGCACCTGGCCGGCGTGCCCCAGCCCTTCGACCAACATTTCGCCGGCACCCCGGGCGATGTCGACGGCGGCCGCCAAACGCTCGGCAAGTTCGGAGGCGGAGAAGGGTTTCATCCGACGAAGATGTAGACGGCGGACAGCGCGCTGTGGGCCAGCAACCAGCTGCTGGAGAGCGCCAAGTAGGCCAGGCGGACCCACGGCCGGGCCGACGCCAGCCAATGGCCGATGACGGCAAAGGCTGGGAACAGGATCAACACATAGCGGGCCATCGAGCGCCAGTAGGAGGCCTGCATCGAGTGCAGCCCGAGCAGCACGAACAGGTTGCCCGCCAGGTACAAACCCCAGGATGGGCGCGGCAGCGCCGGATTGCGCAGCAATGCAAGCAACAGAACGGTGAAGCCGACTGCCGCCAGCACTTCAATCAAGGGAAGGTACTCCCGCAGGTCGAGAAGCTGGCCCACCGCCAACAGCGGGCCGCGCAGCGGCCCGACCCAGGTTTGACGGGCATGTTGGCCCAAAGTTACGGTCAACGGTGGAAAGCCCAGCTGCGAGCGCCACCATTGGAAGCCGGCCGCCGCCAGCAGCGGCATGGCCGCCGCCACGAGCCCAGGGGCCAGGGCCAGCGGCCGCCGCGAACCGGCCGGCGCCTGGCGCCACCGGTGCCAGGCGATCCAAGCAAGCGGCAGGGCGTTGACGATGCCGGGCCCCCGGGTCAGCGCCGACAGGCCGGCAAGCAACCCGGCTAGCAGCCAGCGCTGCCGATGGGCAGCCAGCAGGGCACCCAGCGTGAGCGCCAGGAACAGCGACTCGGTATAGGGTGCGATCAAGAAGAAGCTGGTGGGGAAAACGGCCAATGCCAGCAGGGTCCAGCGGGCTGTGCCCGAAGAAACGCGCTCGGACACCAGCCGGTGCAGCAAGGTAAAGGCTGCCAGTGCAGCCAGGGTTGAAACCAGCAGACCGGTGACCAGGGTGGCTCCGCCCAAGAGCGGCCGGACAAGCGCGACCAACCCGGCATACAACGGGTAGAAAGTGCTCGAACCGACTTCGGCGCCCAGGTAGCCGAACTGCGCCAGGCGCATGTGGTGGACGGCATCCCAACGCAGCCATACGCCGAGCAGGGCCTGGCCCAGTCTGTCGTCGGGGATGGGGATGCCGCCGTGAAGCTCGGGCGTGGCCAACAGGGTGGGATCCAGGTGAGGGCCGGCGACCCACCAGACGGCGGCCATCAGCACACCCAATCCTAGCCTCAATCCCAGCGTCAGCGTCAGGCCCCAGACGAGGGAGGCCGTCCAGTCATCACCCGCCAGGCGGGCCACCCAACGTTCGCCAATGCGCCGCAGCCAGCTTCTGGATGGACCGGCAGGGGGCGCGCTGCTCATCCCGCCGGGGCTCCCCGCCAGACGAAGTGACTGAGCGACTCAATGTGGTAGGTCTGGGGGAACATGTCAAAGGGGGTCAACTCGACCAGTTCGTAACCGCCGGCGGTCAGCCGTTTGGCGTCACGCGCCAGGGTGGCCGGGTCACAAGATACGTACGCCAGGTGAGGCGTACGCCAGCCAACCAGCGCGTCGATGGTCTCGACAGCCAGCCCGGCCCGCGGCGGATCGAGCACAACGGCGGCGGGCGCCTCGACCAGCGCCGGCAGCGTTTGCTCGACGGTGGCTTCGTAGAGCGTCACCTGGTCGAATGACTCCAGATTGACTTCGAAATCGGCGCAGGCCGAAGGGGAAGCCTCAACGGCGGTGACCCTTGCTCCGCGCCCGGCCAGGAAGGCGCTGAACAGGCCGACGCCGGCGTACAGATCGAAGACGTGGTCGCCGGCGCCAACCGGCAGCAGGTCGAGCAGCTTGTTGACCAGCAGCTCGGTGAGGGGCAGGTTGGTTTGAAAGAATGACCCGGGTGAGACGCGAAAACTACGGCTGCCAATCTCCATGGTCAGATCCGGATCGCCGGCCAGCACCAGCATGCCATCGTCTTCGTGCCAACTGACCGATGCCCCAATATCCGAGTCGAGGTGGAAATCCGGGCCGCCCTGGCCGAGCAACACTACCATGGCGTTGCCCAAGCTGTCCTGGCGCACCTCGACATCGACCACGCCACCGGCGGTTTCAAAGTCGAGTTGGGGCCACAACTGGCCGACAATCTGACCGGGCAGGTGGCATTCCTCGACGGCGAAAAGCGCCTGTTGGGTGATGTCGTGGAACCCCAACCGGTTGTCGGGCAGCAGGTGAAAGCGCAGCCGGTTGCGGTAGCCCCATGGATCTGGTGAGCCGACGATCGGACCGACCGGGGCATCCTGCAGGCCGCCAATGCGGCGCAGTTGGTCGATCACGATGTCGCGTTTGTGGCGCAATTGGCTGTCGTAGGCGGCATGCTGGTAGTGGCAGCCGCCGCAGCGGCCAAAATGCCGGCAGCGCGGCTCGGTGCGGTCCGGGCTCGGCTCGAGCACTTCGAGCAGACGGGCCCGCGCCCAGCGGGCGCGCACTTCGACCAACTCAACGCGAACCCTTTCACCCGGCAGCGCAAAGCCGACAAAGACAAGGCGGCCGTCATCAGCCCGGCCGATGGCCTCCCCGCCAAAGGCCATCCCGGTCAGCCGCAGGCTGAGTTCATCGCCGGGGTTCATCTGGCTAGCCGGCGGCCGAGGCCATGGCGACCAACACGACCAACACGTTGACCAGCCAGTGCAGCAAGAACGGGTAGACGAAGGAACGCGTCCGCCAGGCCAGGTAGCCAAAGTAACTGCCGCCGAAAATCGTCGACAGCGTCTCGAGCTGCGGCTTGCCCAGGTGGGCCATGGCAAAGGGCACGGCCTGCAGCAGGATCGCGTGCGGGCCGGCCACGCGGGCCAGGGTGAACAGCAGGAACCCGCGGAAGAAGAATTCCCAACCGAACAAGTCGACGGCGGCGACGATCAACACTTCAAGCGGGGCCTGCTCGGCCCGGCTGTAGTAGGCGGTCATGGCCGGCGTCCGGGCCGACAAGTAGAGGAAGGGCGCCGCCACCAACGCGCTGGCGCCGACCAGCAGCAGACCGCGGCGCCAATCGCCCCATTGAAAGCCGTAGTCGGCCGGTCGGTCGCGGAACCAAAAAATGATCAGCAACGGCGCCAGCAGGTAGTAGAAAACACGCTCGATGGCCTTGGCCCGTACCAGGCCGGTGAACGACCCTGCCGGCAGGACCTGGTTGTAGTAGTCGAGCATAAGCAGCAGTGTGCTGATGATAATGGCGACAGTCACCCGCCGGTCGAGCTCAAGGCCGGCGATGCGCCAGGTTTGCTTGGCGGGCGGCGTGGCGGTCACGGCGAGCTCCTCGCGCTCAGTAGGGCAGGCTGGCTTGCCAGCCCTGGGCGCTGGCCAGCACGGCGTAGCGGGCGAGCCCGGTGGCTAGTTCGAAGACCCAGGCCAATACAACGGTCAGCAGGATTGCGCCGCCGAGCCACAGCCTGCGGAGGGCGGCCGGGTCCCCAGTGCGCAACCGCGAGACGTCGGTGGGCCAGCGCGTCAAACCGCGGGCGGCCAGAGCCGTGAGCATCGGCACCAGCGCAAAATGGAAGCGTTCTTCGGCCATGATCAGCAGGTGGACGCCAATGTACCACGCAAAGAGCATGCTCAAGATGGTCCAGGGTGGATCGCGTGGCGACATCGTCCAGCCAAAGATCGCCAACGGCAAGACCAGCAGCAGCGGTAGGGACAAGATAATGAGCGCCGCCACGACGGCGCCCGTCGGCCAGCGGCCGAAGAAGCCGTTGCTGTAAAGAAAGCTGAAGATGCGGTCTTCCAGCCCCCAGAAGTGGCCCCACTTGTGGGCAACCAGCAGCGGCACGCGCGCCGGGTCCTGCTGGATGAAGGCCAGCGCGTACTGGCGGCCGACGGCATCGCGCTCGGCGTCGTCGAGAATCGTCAGAAGGTCGAGCGACGGCCCGAACTGGAAGCTGCCGGTGCCTTCGGGGTGGTAACCAAGATACAGGTTGTACCCCATGCTGCTTTCGATCATCGTTGGGCGCTGGTGGAGCAGGCTGTTGCGCACGATCCAGGGGGTGGCCAGGGCGACCAGCGGCAGCAAGAACAGTATGGCCGGCCGCCGCCGGCCCTGGCGCCACCAGCGCAACGCGGCCAGCAGTGGAAAGCCAATGATGACCGACCGGGTCATGGTGGCCAGCGCCAGCAATAAGCCGGCCAAGAGATGGTGGCGATCTGCGCCCGATCGCTCGGCCCGCAAGAGCAACCACGTCCCGGCGGCCAGTGCGGGCAGGAAGAGTGTCTCGGTCGCTAGGCCAAGCGGGAGCGCCACCAGCATCGGCCAGGCGGCGGTCACCACACCGGCGCCGACGGCCAGGCGCTGATTGGCGTTCAGTTCACGGGCAATTGCATAGGCAAGCGGCGCCAGGCTGGCGCCGATCAAGGCCTGCAGCGCGCGCGCCGCCAGGAAGCGATCGGTCAGCCCGAAGGCGGCGTACACCAGGCCGAGAAAGGCCGGATACAACGGCGCTCGAAAGCTGGTCAGCATGCCACGCGGGTCGGTCGGCAGGTCGATAGAGGCGACGTCAATACCGGCGTAGGCCTGCATGGCCGCCAGGATCTGGCGCAAGTCGTTGGGGGCATACCAGCGGAAACCATGACCCGCCGCCAGGCTGCGCCCGAGCATGTCGTACTGAAACATGTCGTCGAGGCCGATCCCCAGGCCGGCCGTCAGTACGACCGGCGCAAGGCGCAGGGCGGCTGCCAGCAGATACAGCCACAGGGTAGTGCGGCCGCCCTTGCTCGCTTGGCGAGAGGCATCGGCATCCGCCGGCCCCGCGGCCGGCGGAGCGTCAGCCATCGAGGAAGGTGTCGATGGCCGCCAACAACAAGTCGATGTCGACCGGCTGGATTTCGCCCATGTGGCCGATGCGGAAGCTCTCGGCCTTGATGCGGCCGTAGCCGTCGGCGATAGTCATGCCGTCCTTGGCCAGCTCGGCGTTGAGCGCTTTGAAATCAATGGGCTGGGTCTTGCGGACGGTGGTCACCGTCTTGGAGCGGTAACCTTCGGCGGCGAACAAGTCGAAGCGCTGACGGGCCCAACTGCCCACCTGTTCTGCCATCGCCTGGTGGCGGGCAAAGCGGGCCGGCAGGCCCTCGGCCAGGATGCGATCGAGCTGTTGGTCAAGCGCATACAACAGCGAGATGGCCGGTGTGGCCGGCGTGCTCTGCTTCTCCACTAGGTATTTCTCCAACTGCACGAAGTCGAAATACCAGCCACGGACCGGAATGGAGTGCGCCCGTTGGAGGGCTCGGTCGCTGACGGAGGCAAAGGCCAGGCCCGGCGGCAGCGCCAGACACTTCTGCGACGAGGTCAGCAGCACATCGATGCCCCAATCGTCGGCCGGGATATCGACCCCGCCGAGCGAGGAGACGGCGTCGACCAGAATCATCAAATCCGGATTGGCGGCACGCGCCCGCTGGATGATGACTTCGACCGGGTTCTCTACGCCGGTTGAGGTTTCGTTGTGGACGATAGCCAGGGCATCGTAGTCGGCCCTGGCCAGGGCCGCTTCCACCTGCTCGGGCGTGTTGGGTTGGCCCCATTCGGCATCGAGCCGATCGGTTGGCACGCTGTTGGCGAGGGCCACCTCGTACCAGCGTTCGCCAAAGGCGCCGCAGACGCACATCAGCAAGCGCTGGCTGACGCAGTTCCGCACGGCCGCTTCCTGAAGGCCGCTGCCCGAAGAGGCGCTGATATAGACCCGGTGACCGGTCTGGAACAATTGCTTGAGCCTCGGCTGCAATCCGCCGAACAGGTCGTAGAACGCCTGGCTGCGATGGCCGATCATTGGGCGGTTCTGGGCGGCCAGGATTTCGGGGGCAACGTCGGTTGGACCGGGGATGAAGAGATGGGCCATCGTCTACCTCGGGAGGCTCGAGATTGGTCGGCGGCATTTTATCAGACGGATGCCTTTCGGCCTAGCGCCGGGGGTTCCATGCAACCCCAAGTCATATTTGGCACCGTAATCCCAAGAAGATTGAACCGAAGTTTAGAAAACTCAAACTACATCTTGACATTCTTGACTCCCATGATAGTATCTCCCAATAATGTTCAAGTCGCGTTTGACCTTTCCGATGGCCAAACGCAAGGGAGAGAGGCCGATGCATCCCGAACTCGATCTATCCGGTCTGCTGGCCAGTGCCTACCGCCAGCAGCGGGTCGGGGAGGCGGCGCGCGACCGGCTCTTGCGAGCAGTCGAGCGCGAGGCCAGGCGTCAGCAAGGTGGGGCCAGCTGGCTGCTCCGCCGGTTGCGGCCGGCGCAGGGCGAACAGGCTGCCGCCCGACGCCAGCTTCGTGAGGCGGTGTCATGAGCCGGTTGCTGACCATCTGTCCGGTCTGCGGCGAACGGCTTACGGCCACACGGCTTCAGTGCCGGGCTTGCGACACGGCGGTGGAAGGTCACTTTGAGCTGGGCCGGCTGGGCCGCCTGTCTCCCGAGCAGACGGATTTCGTTGAGACCTTCATCCGCTGCGAGGGCAAACTGAGCCGGATGGAAGCAGAGGTTGGGTTGTCCTACCCAACCCTGCGCTCGCGCCTGATGGATGTCATCCAAAAGATGGGGTTCGAGGTTGGCCCCGACAGCGAACCGTTGAGCGATGAAGAGCGTCACCAGATCTTGGACGATTTGGCCAGCGGCAAGCTGTCCTCCGAAGAAGCGATGCTGATGCTGGAGGGCGAATAGCCGCGGGCGATGCCCGGGAGGTGTGGCATGACGGACATGACCTGGACAGTCGGGGCGACGCCCCACATCCGCGTAGAGCGGGTAGGCCGCGACCTGCGGATTCGCGGCGGCGACACACTCGAGCTGGTCGTCCAGGGCGGGCACGAGCCGACGGTAGAGGTCGAGCAGAGTGACGGCCTGGTGGTCATTCGGGCGCGTAGCTCGTTACGGCTGCGAGTGCCGGCAGGTGCCACGCTCGAGATCGGTCACGTGGGCGGCGATCTGTCGATCGAGGGAGTCTATGGCGAGGTCCATCTGGGCAAAGTTGGCGGCGATGCCCATCTGGTCAAGGGCGGAGGCGTCGTTGCCGATCGAATTGGAGGGGACGCCCTGGCCAAGGCGCTGTCGGGTGGGGTCACCCTGAAGGCGGTCGGCGGAGACGTTGTACTGGAGTCGATTGAGGGTCCGGTGAAGACTCTGGGTGTGGGCGGGGATGCCCGGCTGCGCTCGGTGCGCGGGTCGCTGGATCTGGCCGTCGGAGGCGACATCAGTTTGATGGTGCTGCCTGGCGAAAGCCAACCGTTGGAAGTGTCGGCCGGCGGCGATGTACACTGCCGGTTGCCCAAGCAAGCGGACTACCAGGTGCGCCTGGTGGCCGGCGGCAAGGTGCGTCTGAGCGGGGTCGAGGCGCCGGTTGCCGAATGGGGTGAGACAACCTTCGGCCTGGGGGAGGGGACCCAACCGCTGGCCATTGTCGCCGGCGGCGACATTCTAATGATGGTTGGGGAACCTGAGGAGTCGATGGTCGACGTGGATGACCTGGGGGCGACCATCGCCGCCAAGGTCGGCGAGAAGATTGCCGAAATGGAAGCCACCCTGTCGGTGATGGGCGGCGAATTCGAAGGCGTTTCGTCGGAACGGATTGCCGATCGGGTCCAACGAGTCGTCGATCGAGCCGTGCGGCGCAAAGGGCACCATCGGGTGACGATTGAGTTGGCCGAGGCGCTGGCGCAGGGGATGGGTGCGTCGGCGCCGGTGACCGAGGAAGAGCGGATGCGGGTGCTGCGCTTGTTGGAAGAGAAGAAGATCAGCGTGGAAGAAGCCGAGCGTTTGCTCGAAGCCCTGGAAGGCTGATGTGACCGCCGCCAGTCTGCTGCGCGCCTCCAGCGCCGAGTCGATCCATGGCATGAGGCCGATCGATCCGCGCCATGACATGTTGCCGGTCGCCCGCCTGATCGAAACCAGTTTCGCCGGGGAACTGGACCAGCCCGGCCGCGAAATGATTCGGGAAATGAAAGCCTTCGGCCGGGCCGGCTGGCTCGGCTGGCTCGTCGGCCGGCTGTTTCTGCCGCCGGCCGCCTATCCGGCAGGCTACGTCTGGCAGCACGAGGAGCGTTTGATCGGCAACGCCAGCCTGCTGCCGGCCTACCAGGGCGCCAGCCGCTGGGTGATCGCCAACGTGGCCGTCGACCCCGAATTCCGGCGGCAGGGGATCGCTCGCCAACTGGTGTCGGCCTGCCTCGACCAGGCGCTAGGGCGTGGCGCCGACCAGGTGGTGCTGCAGGTGCGGCATGACAACCACGGTGCCATCACGCTCTACCGCCAGTTGGGTTTTGTCGAGTTGACGACGCGCACCACATGGCAGCGGCGGGCCTCGGCCCTGACTCCGACCGAGGCCAGCGCGGTGCGGGAACGTCGACCCGCCGAGTGGTCCGACCAATGGCGGCTCGCTCGGGAACTCCACCCTGAAGGCCTGATTTGGCCCTACCCGTTGCGCAGTGCCTGGTTCCGGCCGAGCCGTGGACCGAGCTGGCTGCGGCCGTTGGGTCCAAGCCATTGGGTGCTGCCCGGTGCCAAGGACGAGCTGTCGGCAACGGTGACCGCACGCTACCGGCAGGAAACGCTGGCCTGGCGCCTTGTGCTGCTAGTGCCCGCGCACTTGCGCGGCCAGGCCGAACGGCCCCTGCTGGCGCGTGCCCTGTCCGAAGTGCAGAGCCTGGGCGCCCGGATCGAACTGAGCTACCCACCGGGTGCGGCCGACGATGAATTGGCCGGGCTTGGCTTCCGCGCCGAGCGAACTCTGATCTGGATGGGAATCACACTTGATGCGCGGAACCGCCCAGGATCGGCAGGCAGCGGAGGTCGAAGCCAGTGAATCGTTGGCTCGACCAGCTGCGCAGCATTTACCGAGAGTACCCCTCGCAGTTTTGGATGCTGATGGGCGCCACCTTCATTGACTCTCTGGGTAGCGCACTGCTCTTCCCCTTCTTCACGCTGTACGTGACCGCCAAGTTCTCGGTCGGGTTGACCGAGGTCGGCTTGATCTTCGGCGCATTCTCTGTCTCGAGTGTTGTGGGTAACACCATCGGCGGGGGCCTGACCGATCGATTTGGACGAAAAGGGATGGCCATCTTCGGCTTGCTGGCCAGCGCCAGCTCGAGCGTCTTGATGGGATTCGTCGAGTCCTTCGAGTACTTTACGGCGGTTGCCGTGCTGGTTGGTCTGTTTGCCCATGTCGGTGGCCCCGCCCGGCAAGCGATGATCGCCGACCTGCTGCCGGAGGAGCAACGGGCCCAGGGATTTGGCATGTTCCGCGTGCTGCATAACCTGGCCGTGACAGTGGGCCCGGCCATCGGCGGGTTGCTGGCGGCGCAGTCCTACCTGTGGCTGTTCCTGATGGATGGTTTGGCCAGCACCATAACTGCGGTCATTCTGGCGCTCCTGCTGCGCGAGACCATGCCGGCCCGCGCCGAGGGCGAGGTTCCCGAAACGACGGCCCAGACCTTCCGCGGCTACGGCCGTGTTTTTGCCGACAGCCGCTATTTGCTCTTCCTGGTGGCCACTTCGCTCATGGTGTTGGTCTATACGCAGATGAACGGCACGCTGGCCGTCTACTTGCGGGATGTGCACGCCGTGACTGAGCAAGGCTTTGGCTACATCCTCAGCCTGAACGCGGCCATGGTTGTGCTGTTTCAGTTTGCCATCACCCGGCGCATCGAGGGGCTGCCGCCGTTCGTTGTGCTGTCAGCCGGAACGGCGCTGTTCATCGTCGGCTTCGGTATGTATGGGTTTGTCGCCACCTACGTCTGGTTCCTGGTGGCGATGGCCATTATCACCGTCGGTGAAATGCTGACGGCGCCGGTCGGCCAGGCGCTGGCCGCGCGGATGGCCCCCGACAGGATGCGGGGTCGCTACATGGCGATCTATGGCTTCAGTTGGATGCTGCCGTCAGCGCTTGGCATCTACCTGGCAGGCCTGATCATGGACAACTACAACCCCGACCTGGTCTGGGTTGCAGCTGGCGCCGTCGCCATCATTCCGGTGCTTGTTTTCCTGGCATTGCATCGACTGCGAGTTGTCGAAGAAATGCCGGCCGATGTCGTCGGGCGCACTGCGGTCGTCGACCCCATGCCGGGCGAGGAGACTGTCGGTGTTGCGTAACCGCAACTTCCTGCTGCTTTTTGTGGCCACGCTGATCTCGCGGGCAGGCGACAGTTTCACCTTCCTGGCGCTGGCTTTCAAGATTGACAGCCTGTACAGCGACCCCACCGAATCGGCCAAGGCGCTCGGGCTGGTGCTGATCGCCTTTGCCCTGCCCCAGGTCGTGGTGGGGTTGTTTGCCGGCACGCTGGTGGACCGCTGGGACCGGCGCCGGGTGATGATAGCCGTTGATCTGGCCAGGGCGTTGTTGGTGCCGGGCCTGCTGGTGCTGCGCACGACGGGTGATCTGGCTTGGGTGACCGGGCTGGCGTTCGCCATGGCCGCCTTTGGCGTTTTCTTCTATCCGGCGCGCACGGCGCTGCTGCCCAAGATCGTGGCCGAAGACGAGCTGATGACGGCCAACAGCTGGTTGCAGGTGGGCGAGACAATCGCCCGGCTGTCGGGGCCGATACTGGCCGGTGTTGTGATCGGTGCCTGGGGCATGCAGGCCGCCTTCACCATCGATAGCATTTCCTACTTGGCGTCGGGCCTGCTGATCGTGGCCCTCGTTGGAGTCCAAACGCGGGCACCACGCTCCACAGAAGAAACCAGCAGCACATGGCAGGATCTGGCCGAGGGGGTACGCTACGCTGTGTCCAGCCGCCTGCTGCAGGGCGTGACGATTGGCCTGGCGCTGGCGGTGCTGGGCGTGGGGGCCGTCGACGTGCTGTTCGTCCCCTTCGTCCGCTTTGCCTTCGATGCGGCCCCCGAGCGGTTGGGGCTTCTGATGACTGCGCAGGGTGTAGGCATGCTTGTAGGCGGCTTGCTGCTGACGGGCGTAGGACGCAAACTACCGCCCAAATTGATCGCCGCTTTCACCTTGTTCTGGCTTGGCGTTGGCGCCGCCGGTCTGGGATTGGCGCCCAACTACTGGGTGGCATTGCCGGCGATGGCTGGCATCGGCTTGATGTTGACGCCGCTGAACGCCTCGCTGCAGACCATCATGCAGCAAGGTGTGCCGGCAGCCAAGCTGGGGCGGGCCAGCGCCGTGGTGGATATGGGAATCAGTCTGGCGCACCTGTCGTCGATGGGCGGCGCCGGTTGGGTGGCGGGCCTGATTG
>Ga0299906_10001798_pt1 | contig 18159 bp, 22 predicted proteins | sample RVTome_14_FD_200259 | JGI IMG/M metagenome (GOLD analysis project Ga0299906, IMG submission 200259) | Soil microbial communities from uranium-contaminated site in the Upper Colorado River Basin, Wyoming, United States - RVT145D125 (version 2) ...
TGATCCGGTGCGTTCCGATGTGCAGCCGCTGTTCCCGCTCCAGGACAGGCTGAACCTGACCAGTTTTCATCTGCTGGTCGCGCAGCATTACGGTGCGCACGGCCGTCGGGTGATCATTAGCCGGATGATGAAGGAGCTTGAGCCCAAGCTGGTCAAGAACTCGGCGAACACCATGCTGACCTTGAACGCCAACCCCGACGAAGTCAGCTTGGAGGAGTTCCGGCAGACCAGCCTTGATGGATTCCTCGAATCTCAGGACGCGGTCGTCCGCATGATGTCGACGCTGAGCCAGACGCCCGTGCAAGAGCTCACCGGGGTCGTGGCGAATCTCGCGGCCGAGGCGCTTGTTGAAAGTCGCGAGTCGAATCACCGGAAGGTGCGTGAGCGGCAGACGGTGCTCGGTGAGAGCCATGAGCAGTTGCTCGGGCAGGCTGGGGTGCTCCTTGGTGTGGGGTCGGATCCGTTGGCTCGTGTGCGGTGGCAGCCGTCGATGGATCTGCGTGCGATTCAGCTGGTCGACATGCTCGCGGTGGTGGCCGACAAGTTGGGTGTGCCGAGCGCTGCGCTGCTGGATCATCTGCCGTTCTCGGCTGCTGACGTGGAGGAGATGCGGGCTGCGATGGGGAGCGGCAGCGGCGAGCCTGAGCGGGATCTGGGCGCGGGGACGGAGAGCGCAGACCCGGGGGAAGAGGCGCCGGCGCAGCCGGAGATGGCGAACGCGACGGCCTGACGTCAGCCGAGCAGGCCCAGGGTGGCTGTCCAGATGCGGACGATGATGTAGAGGGCGCCGGATGCGAGCACCGTGCCGAGCAGTCCGACGAGGGCCCAGGATGCGGCGAGCGCGGCAGGGCGGGTCTTTCGGGGCGGGGTGTTGTTCATGGCAGATCCTGTCCGGTGTGGATGCCCAGTTCGGATTCCAGGTCGCGGATCCGGGCTGCCATCCGGTCCCGTTCTGTCTCCAGTTCGGCGCGGGATTGCGGCGGGTTGTGTGTGACGAATCGGGCCACGCCCCAGCCGATCAGCGCGACCGGCCAGAACACGGCAGCCAGGACGGAGCCTATGATCACCTCCCCGCGATCGAACTCGTTGAATGCCCAGACAGGCTTGTCCTTGTACAGGGCGTTGCTGCGCCACTTGTTGATCGCGCGGGCGCGGAGGCGGCCGTAGACCGTACGCGCGGCGTAGAGGTTCGCGGCGAGGTAGGCGAGAGCGAGAAGAGCACCGACCACGGTTCACCTCCGGCTGCTGCGTTGGTGTTCGTGGCGTGCAAGAGCCAGCTCTGCGGCGATGGCGAGGAGCGCGTAGGCGGTGGCGCGCGGTATGTCGGCGTCGATGCCGCTGTGGCCGAGGTGGTCTTCGGCCAGGCGTCGGGCCTCGTGGGGCTCCAGCTCGGGCAGGCGGGGGCGGGGCGTGCGGTCGGTGGTCACCGTGTCTCCCGGATGGCTTCGGCGATGTCGAGCAGGGCCTGCACAGCCGCTATGGTTGCGACGGCTTGCGCGGCTGCGGCGCGGGCCTGCATCTCGGCGGCGTTGACCGGTCCGGTGGGGAACTCATTGGCAGCAGCGGCGGCTTGGCCGAGGGAGCGTTCGGCGAGCTGCCGGTACGACGGCGGCACGGTCATGGTCAGCGCTCCTTCGCGGCGTACTCGTCGAGGAACCGGGCACGCACCAGGTTGTGACGGGCATCCGCCAGCGCGTCATGCTCGCCGGCTTCCTGTACCGGCAGCGGCGGGGCGCCGAGCCGCTGCGCCTCCTGCTGAATGTCGTTGGTCCACATCGGGAACCCCGACGGCAGGTCCATCATCGTGCCGAAGAGCTGCGCCACCGCCACGTGATCGTAGGCGCCGTAGTCTGCCCACAGTTGCGGGTCGGGCGCGGCGAGGACGAACTCGGCGACCGCGCGGGCGATCTGCGCGCGGGAGCGTACTGCGGGGTGGTCGAGGTCGAGGTGTTCGTATCGGCAGCGGCAGCGCTTCTTCGGTTCGCGTGGCAGGTGCGGCCAGACGTGCTTGGACAGCCAGGGGTGGTCCTGGACGGCGCGCTGGTCGAACTCGTTGCTGATGGCGTAGAGCTCGGCGCCGTTGTCTTCGCGGACTATGCCGATGCTGATGAGGTCGATGGTGGTTCCGTTCTCCAGGAACTCGCAGTCGTAGAGGATTCGGGCCATGATCATTCTTTCCGGTCGGTGTGGGCAGGGCATTCGTACTCGCCGGTAACGGCTTTGGGTTCGGCCTCGGCCTCGGCAGCCTGGTGTTCGGCGATGTGAGCGCGCACGCCTGACGTGTCCAGGGTGACGACACCCTCTGTAGTGCTGGTCATGGCCAGGGCGAGCGGGATGGTGATCTCCTGCCCGCAAGCGGGACAGGCGATCATGGTCTCGGTGTCTGGCCCGGCCATCAGTTACCTTTCCAGATCACGGTCTTCACGAGTTCGAGTGCCTGATCCTCGGTGAAGCCCGCGTCCTTGAACGCGGTGTACATCTCATGCAGTTCCGCTGCGCCCTGCGCCAACCGGGTAAGCGGGCTGCGCATTTCGTCGTCGCAGGGTTCCGTCACGGGCTACTCCTCGTCGGCTGCGCGCTCGGTGTCAGAGCCGGTAGAGAACCCGATCGGGGGCTTCGGTGCAGGTTCAGGGGAGGCGTCCAGGAGGCGCCGCGCGGTCTCCTCAGCGGCCCGCAGCTTCGCGACGGAGCTGCCCTTGACCTTGACGGTGACCTGCTTGTCGCCCGAGGTCACTTCGATGCGCATCAGGCCTCCGTCCATCGCGGTGGCTGTACGAGGAGGGGGACGGTGCGCTCTTCCTGGGCGGCGTCGTCGGTGGCCGGGCCGCAGTACTTACGGCCGTTGGTATCCCGCAGGTAGACGGTGTATCGGATGAGCTGGGCGCCCTTCGGTTTGGTCGGCTCGATGCTGATCTCGGCGTTGATCGGCACGTCGTCGGGGTCGATGCCGTTCGCGTGCAGCCACTGGCAGAGCTCTTCGCGTCGGCCGGTCTCGACGAGGTCCGGCCACATGTCGGGGGTGTAGACGGTCTGCGTTTTGCTGGCGGTGTTACGCATCAGGCGCCTCCGGCGATGATGAGCGCGGCGACCAGCAGCCACAGGTGATGCCAGGACTGATCCAACGCCATGGCGCCCGTGCCCAGATGTCCTTGGCCCTCGCCGAGCCGCCAGAAGGTGCCCTTCCCCGTGCCGCGTTCCATGAGGTCGGCGAGGCGGCGCAGCGTGGTGCGGCGGTCGGCCCAGTAGTGCGTCACCGCATCCACGCCGAGGGCCAGGGCGACCACCGCCAGGCTCGGCGACAGCTCCAGCACGGTAAAGGTGAGCCACAGCAGCAGGGCCTTGCCCACGGTCAAGGTCGCCACGTGCTTCGTGCACGCCCACCGGCCTGGCCAGCCTGCACCGGCCTTGTGCTGCGCCTGATGATTCGTCTGCACCCAGTAGTCCCCGACCTGATGGCCGACCCACAGTGCGGGGAAGGCGGCGGCGAACAGCATGGGAGCCGTCACGGGGTGCTCCTGTCGGTGTGGGCGGTCGCTGCCTGGATCTGGTCGAGCAACTGCCGGTAGGCAATGGCGTGGTCGAGGCGAGGTTCTGCCACGCCCTGCTCCCAACGCCACACCGTCGCCGGACTGACGGCCAACTCTGTGGCGATGTCCCGGAGCGTGGCCCTGGCGGTGCGGCGGATACGGGACCGCTCGGCAGGGGGTGGCAGGCGGGAAGCGCGGACCCGCTCAACGAGGGGCGGGCGTGCCGTATCTGGCGGTGCTGTATTCACCGGCAGACCCCCTTTCCTTTTCTCATCTGCCCGTCACGGTACAGGAAAGATACCCCCGTTGAATGCCCGCGCGGCATCATCGGAAGCTATTTGCGCAACAAACGGAACAAGTAAGTAACCGCAGGTCAGGCAGGTTTCACGCTTCAACTCGCGTGTATTCTCTGAATAGATCCATACGTCAACGGCCCACGTGAAAGGGCCGGAATGCCGACGGGCTCACGGAGAAAACATGCCAGACGAACCCACCGAACCCACCGAGCCGAACCCCACCGACGACCCCAACCCCGCAGTCCCCACCCCCAAGGACGTAGCCGACAAGGCCAACACACCCGCAGGGGACGAACCACCCGGGGAACCCACCGACAAGCCCACAGACGGGCCCACCGAAAAGGCCCTCACCCAGGCAGAAGTGGACCGGATCGTCGCCGACCGGCTCAAGCGGGAACGGGCCAAGTACGCCGACTACGACGACCTCAAGGCCAAAGCCGCAGCGGCGGACGCAGCAGCAGACGAGTCAAAGACCGACGTCGAAAAGCTCGCCGAGCAACTCAAGGAACTCCAGGACAAGCACGCCTCCGCCGAACTCCGCGCACTCCGCTCCGAGGTCGCCCGCACCAAGGGCATCCCCGTCGAACTGCTCTCCGCCACCACCGAGGACGAACTGAGCGAGCAAGCCGACGCGCTCCTCGCCTACGCCCAGTCCGTCACCGAGAAGACCAAGCCGAAGACGCCCGACAAGGCCGCCACCCCAGCGGCGGCGAAGCCGAAGGAGAAGTTGCGCTCCGGCGCAGCGTCCGGCGACAGCGGCATGTCGCGCGAAGACGTCCTCGCCGCAGTCCTCGGCAAGAACCGCAAATAGGCCAGCCCACGAGTGCCGTGGGCCCACAAAACAAGGGAATGACCCATGGCATTCGTGACGTCAGCGAGCGTCTCCACCCTCGCCGTAGACCTGCTCTCCGCGGAACTGTCCCTGGCCCGCACCGTCCTCCAGGTCCCGAGCATGGACGTGGCCCCGCCCAGCGGCGGCGAGACCATCCTCCGCGTCCCCGTCCCCCGCACCGCCCTGGTCCAGGAGCGCGGTGGCACGCTGACGTACTCCGAGATCGACGAGGACGAGGTCCCGTTCCAGATCGAGCACGTCTACGACGCCGCCACCGTCAACGAGCACCAGCGGTCGCTGGACATCGTCGACTTCGGCCGTCAGGTCACCCGCCCGCAGGTCCGCTCGGTCGCCGCGGGTGCGGAGCTTCAGCTCGCCGAGGTCATGAACGGCCTCCCGGTGGACCGGCTGGTGGCGCTGGACGGCTCCGACCTCGACAACGAGGTCGCCGACGCGGTCGCGGACCTGGATGACGCCGAGAACCCGATGGAGGACCGCTGGCTCGCCGTCAGCCCGCAGTTCGCGGCCCGGCTCACCTCCCCGAACGGCGCCAGCCTGACGGACTACCAGGGCGAGGTGGCCACCGAGGCGCTGCGCCGCGGCATCCTCGGCGAGTACCGAGGCATGATCGTCGCCAAGGCGCCCCGCCTCACCGGCTACAAGGCACTCGCCTACCACGAGTCTGCGTTCGCCTACGCCAACATGCTCCCCGCGGACATCCCCGGCACCATCGACTCCGCGACCATCTCGGAGGAGGGCGTCGCGATCCGGCACGTCTTCCAGGTCGACGCGAACCTCGTCACCCAGTCCGTGCTGTCCACCTACGCCGGCGCCGTGCTGGTGGACGCCGACCGTGTCGTGGTTCTCGGCCAGGACGACGAGAGCTGATCCACGGTCATGGCGCCGCTGCTGTCGCTGGAGCAGTACGAAGCCCGTGCGGGCCGCTCCTTCACCGGCCTGAAGAAGGCGCAGGTGGAGGCGTACCTCGATGACGCCTCCGCCATCGTCCGCCGGATCGCCGCCACCAGCGACGAAGACGAGACAGACCTGGACGACGTGGACCACACAGACGTCCCGGATCTGATCAAGCCCATCGTCACCTCGATGGTCAACCGCGGCCTGGCCAACCCCCGCGGGCTGACCTCGGAGCGGATCGGCGACTACGCGTACACCGCAGCGGGCCAGGCCATCTACGCCACGGCGGAGGAGGAGCGGCTGATCCTCGCCGCCGTCGACCGCTCCCTGATCGGCCACATAACGCTCGAAGGGGACATGCCTGAACGCCTCCTGCTGGAGGCCGACATCGCCCCCTTCCCCGTAAATATCTCAGGAGACTGACATGCCGCTCACCTACCACAACACCCGCACCGGCAGGACGGTGAAGGTGCCGACGCCGGATGAGGCCGCCGCACGGTCCAGCGCCCCGAAGCGGGCTCGCCGCCGTCAGGAGAAGCTCCTGACGGCGCTGGGTGAGTCCAACCGGTGGGTGCCCGGCGACGGCGGCTCCAGCCCGGAGCAGCGGCCAGCGCCCGCGCCCACATCAGGTCCCGGGCGGGCCGTGCAGCGGGAGCTGGACGCGCTGGTGAGTGACCGGCTGGCCGCAGCGAACACCGCGGCAGCGCCCGGCGAGGCAGCCAAGACACCGGCCGCGCCTGAGCCCGAGGACGCAGCCGGCAGTGTCACCACCACCTCGGCCGAGTCTGGCGGGGACGCCCCGAGCCATCCGCAGGACGAGGCGGCGCCGGAGCCGTCCATCGGCGACGTCCGAGCCTGGGCCAAGGGTCAGGGCATCGAAGTCAGCGCACGGGGGCGGATCTCCGAGGACGTCATCGACGCCTACAAGCAGGCCCACAACGGCGGCGAGTAACCGATGTCCGTCACCGTGGCCCACCTCCTCAACCGCCAGGTCGGCGTCTGGCGGAACTCCCGCACGCCCGACGGCGCCGGCGGCTGGGTCACGGAGCGGGTGTTCTCCCACGACCTGGACGTGAGGGTGTCCCGGGCGCGGATCAACGAGACGCGGATCGTGCGCTCTCAGATCGGTCCGATGCAGGCCGATGCCCGGGTGACGCACATCGTCTACGCGGATGCTGACGCGGATCTGCTGCGTGGCGACCAACTTCGTGACGGCACCTACGGCGAGACGTACCGGGTGATCGGCACCCAGCGTGCGACTGGCCCGGACGTGTACGTGCGCGCGGATGCGGAGTTGCTGCAGGCCGAGCCGACCAACGAAGCGGATGTGGAGTCCTGATGCCGAGGGTGAAGGTGACCGTGAAGGGCCGCGACCGCGTCAACAAGCGGCTGAGGCAGACCGTGACGGCGATGCGGCGCGGCGGCCGTGCCGGGGCCCGGGAGTCCGCGGAGCGGCTCAGGGCTCTCATGGTGGAGTTCGCGCCGATCGACACCGGGGCCCTGGTCGCCTCGATCCGGGTGCAGGAGGGCGCCAAGGGGCTGGTGTACAAGGTCGGCCCCGGGGCGGAGATCGTCTACGCCGAGTTCGTGGAGTTCGGCACCAGCAACATGGCGGCGCAGCCATATGTGCGCCCGGCGGTCGAGATGGAGCGCAGCAAGGTCGGCAAGACGATCGGCGCGGCGATTCGGGCGGAGCTGTGATGAGCACGCCGATCGCGGTCTCGCCGCTGCTGCCCCTTCAGCGGGCGCTCTTCGACCTGCTGGACGCCGAACTGTCGGTGCCCGTCGTGGACTTCGTCACCGAGGACACCCCGAAGCCCTACGTGGTGCTCGGCGAAGCCACCGAGACCCCGGACAACGACCACGGCGGCTACGGCTCCGAGACCCTGCACACGCTGCACATCTGGACCCAGGCAGAGGGCTTCACCGAGGCCCTGGAGATCGCCGACGAGCTCACCCGGCTCCTCGACCACCGGCGCGACGCGCTGGAGGTGGACGGCCACCGGGTGGTGGCCATCCGGCATGAGATGACCCGCACTCTGCGCGACCCGCGCCCGGAGCTGCGCCACGTCCCGGTCTCGTACCGGATCACGACAGAGCAAACCACGGAAGTAGGTGCATAATGCCCGGACTTGACGCATTCGGTGTAATCCTCGAACGCGAGGAGACCATCGACGCCGAAGACTTCGTCGCCATCGCCAACATCGCCTCCCTCGGCGGACCCGGCGTCACGCGCGAGCAGATCGACGTCACCTCCCACGACTCCCCGGAGCAGTGGGAGGAGTTCGTGTTCGGCATCAAGCGCACCGGCGAGCTGTCCGCTGATGTCAACTACGACCCGACCGAGCACGACGGCGTATTGCAGGGCGACTTCTCCACCTCGGAGCCCCGCAACTACCGCATCGTCTGGCCCGACCCGGCCGAGACCGTATGGGCATTCAAGGCGGGCCTCATCGGATTCGAACCGGATGCCCCGCATGACGACAAGCTCGCCGCGTCCCTCACCTGGAAACTGTCCGGTATCCCGGACTTCGTGGCAGGTGAGGAAAGCTGATGTCATCCCTCAAGAACCTCATCCGCGAGGCGCAAGACCTCAAGTGGGAGGACGTGGAAATCCCCGAATGGGGAGACATCAAGATCCGCGTCAAAGCCGTCAAGGCCGGGGTGTGGGAAGGGTACGAGCGGAAGCTCCACCGGATCCAGATGAAGCAGGGCTCCGACACGCTGGAGCTGAAGCCGGAAAACCAGCGCGCCGCACTGCTGGTCCACGCCCTGTTCGACCCGGAGACGGATCTGCGGATCTTCACCGATACCCCGGCAGACATCAAGCTCCTCGCAGGGAAGAGCGCCGGAGTCATCAACGGCCTGTATGTGCTGTGCCAGAAACTCTCCGACCGCGAGAAGGAGTTCGGGCAGAAGGTCGAGGACGCTGAGGAGGATTTCGACGACGGCCAGAGCTGAAGCTCCTGTACGACCTGGCCGTAGATTTCCGGATGCCGCCGGATGAGGTGATGGAGCGGTTCTCCGAGGAGGACATGATCCGCATGGTGGCCTACGGAAGGCTCTACGGGCCACCGGGACCGGAACGCTTCGACATTCTTTTCGCCCGGCTCGGGATGGATGTCGTCTCCCCGCACCTGAAGGCGGGCAAGAAGACCAGCCTCGATGACCACAAGGTGAAGTGGGGCGAGGAGAAGAAGGTCCAGACTCCGGAGCAAATGCTGGCGGCAGCCCAGAACATCACGGCGCAATTCAAGCGGCAGGAGAAAACCGCCCAGCGCAGGAAGCAGGCAGCGCAGCAACGCCGCGAGAAGCAGCGCGCAGCACACGAGCAGCAGACACCGAGCGGAGGGAGACGGAACCGTGGCGCTTCCGCTCCCAGGCCCCGCTCGCGCCCCCGGCCGGCGCGTAAGAAGGAGGGCTGACCTGTGGCGACGCTTGAGGAACTGTTGGTCCGTATCGGCATAGACGACCGAGATGTGGATCGTGCTGCGTCCAATGCTGAACGGCAGTTCTCGCGGATCGCCCGCGCCGGCGACCGGGTGGGCAGCCTCGGCAGGAGTCTTACCGACGGGCTCACCAAGCCGCTCGGCGCTGCTGCCGCTTCAGCCATCCAGACCGCCGCGGACTTCGACAAGTCCATGTCCGTGGTGGAGGCGGTCACCGGCGCCACGGCCAAAGAGCTGGGCATGCTGGAGAAGGCGGCTCGGGACGCGGCGAAGGGGACCAGCTTTACAGCGACGGAGGCGGCTGACGCGCTGGCGGAGCTGGGGAAGACCGGTTTCTCTGCGACGGAGGCAGTGTCGGGTCTGCCCCCGGTACTCCAGCTCGCGACGGCCGGCCAGTTGGAGATGGCGAAGGCTGCGGATATCGCCTCCACGATCATGAACACGATGGGGTTGGAGGCGAAAGACCTCGGCCAGGTCACGGACGCGCTGGCCAAGGGCGCCACCAGCTCGGCGACGAACGTCGACCAGATGGGCTTCGCCTTCGCGCGCTCCGCAGCGGCGGCCAAGGCTGCCGGGCTGAACGTGAACGAGGCCACCGAAGCCGTAGCACTCATGGCTGAGGCTGGTTTCCGCGGCACTGCGGCTGGCACGGGCCTGAACAAGATCCTGGGCGCGCTGAATACCGAGGGATCGAAGGGAGCCGACCTCTTCAAGAAGTACGGGGTGGAGCTGCGGGATGCGGACGGCAGCATGCGCCGCCTGTCCGATATCACGCTGGACGCGAAGGAGGCCGGCGTTGAGTACAACGACATCATCGAAGCGTTCGGGCTCAACCATGGGCCGAAATTTGCGTCGGTTCTTGGTCTGACTGACGACAAGCTGAGATCTGTCCAGTCGGCTATGGAAGACACCGAAGGTGCTGGCGCCAAAATGGCTGCCACCATGGAGGACAATCTTCAGGGCGCGTTCAAACGCTTGCAGTCGGCGTGGGAAGAATTCCAGTTGACTGTCATGCGGGATGCTGGGCTGAGTAATGCGCTGAAAGTTCTCGTCGACCTGTTGGCGAAGATCCTCAACAAGATTTCTGAGCTTGCCAAAGCCAACATTTGGATCACCCGGGCTGTTATCGCGTTCGCTGCGCTCGCCGCCGCTGTAGGGCCCGTGCTGGTCGTTGTCGGCTTCCTGATCTCCCAGATGACCCTGGCTGCCGCCGTGATCGGCACGGTACTGCTGGGTGCCTTGGCGGCCGTAGTGGTGTGGCTCGGCTCCTTCGCCGCCGCAGCCGTTCTTGCCTGGAAGCAGTCGGACGAGTTCCGCCAGAAAGTCACCGAGGGTTTCGGTCTCGTGAAGGACGCCGCGGCCACCCTGCGCGGTGTCTTCGCGGAGCTGTGGCGTGCCGTGCAGCGCGGCGTGGACATGTACCGCAGCCTCACGCAGGCCGCTGATTCGTTCGGCGAGACCCTGACCAAGACCAGTGACGCCGGATCCGGCGCCATCAAGGCCATGGACGGCCTCGGCGACGCGGTCAGCGACACCCTGTCGCGGATGAAGGGCCTCAAGGACCTGTCGGACGATCTCACCCAGGCGGTTACGCGTGTCGCGTTCGCGTTCTCTTCCGGAGGGCTGACCGGGGCCCTGCGCCAGGCCAAGACGGAACTCGCGGATCTGGGGCCGAAGTTCCTGGCCGTGATCAAGGAGGCGCTGGGGCCGCTGATCACGTGGGTCGGCGCCAACGCACCGAAGATCATCGACGCGGTCTTGGCGATCCGCCAGCAACTCCTCGACGCGGCCCTGAAACTCTTCGGGGCGCTGGTCGAGGCGCTGCCGCGGATCCTGCCGCCGCTGGTCGCGCAGATGATCACCCTGATCCTCCAGGTCGTGGACTTCCTGCTCCAGGCGATCCCGCTGGTCGTCGAGGCAGCCCTTCAGCTTTTCACCGGCCTGGTCACCGGCCTGGTGCAGGCGCTCCCGCGGATCGTCGAGAGCCTCCAGAACCTGGTCCGCATCATCGTTGACACGCTGGTCATGTCGCTGCCCCTGCTGATCGCCGGAGCGGTGACGCTCCTGACCGGCCTGGTCACTGCGATCGCACAGGTGCTGCCGATCGTCCTCGAAGGCATCGTCATGCTGGTCGAGGCCCTCCTGACGACGCTGATCGAGCAACTGCCGCTACTCGTCGACGCCGGGTTGCGGCTGCTGACCGCCCTGGTGGACGGCATCTTGCAGGCGCTGCCGCTGCTGATCGAGGTGGCGATGCGGCTGGTCCCGCAGCTGATCGAGGTTGTGGTGGAGCAGCGGCAGAAGATCCTGGAGACCGGTTCGGATCTGCTGGTCGCGCTGATCGAGGGTCTGGTGGAGATGCTGCCGGACCTGCTGGAGCTGGGCCGTACGTTGATCCCGCTGCTGGTCGAGGCGGCGGTCGAGTTCTTGCCTGTGATCATCGACGCGGGTATCAAGATCCTGAATGCGCTCCTTGAGGGTCTGGTCAAGGCGCAGCCGCAGATCATGGATTTCGCCATCGACATCGTGTTCAAGGTCGCCGCAATTCTGATCAAGAACGCGCCGAAGATCACCGCGGCGGGGCTACGGCTGCTCGGTGCGCTCCTGACGGGGCTGATCAGGGCGCTGCCGAGGATCCTCGTATTCGTGGCGACGCTGCCGTTCAGGATTGCCGGGAAAGTGCTCGGCATGGCCGGGCAGTTGTTCAGTGCGGGGGCGAGGCTGATCGGCAGGATCGCCGCCGGGATGCTCAGCAATATCGGCTCGGTCACTGGCGCGGCGGGCAGAGTCGCCGGTGCGATCAGGGACTATCTGCCGTTCTCCCCGGCCAAGAGAGGCCCCCTGTCAGGGGCCGGTGATCCGCAGCGTTCGGGTGCCAGTATCTCCGCGAACCTGGCCAAGGGCATCATCGGAGGTAAGCCGGACGTGGTGAGGGCAGCCGAGGCCATCGCCCGCGCCGCGGCTGTGTCCTTCGATATCGCGCCCAAAGCCAGGACCGGTTTCGGCAGGGCTGTCGACGAGTTGCGTGAGCTGGTGGAGTCCGGGCGGTTCAAGAAGGGCGGCTCGCTGCTTTTCGAGGACGTCTCGTTCCAGGGCATGTCGAAGAACTTCCAGAAGTTCCACGGGGATATCGCTGACGGCTTCTGGCGTGCGGTCTTCGAGATCGAGAAGGCCATCAAGCGCGGCAAGATGGTCTTCGAGGACTTCACCTTCCAGGGCATGTCGAAGGATGTGGAGAAGTTCGGTTCCACCATCGCGAAGCTGTTCCACCAAAGCGCCGTCAAGCGCGGCGCGTCGACCCTCACGAAGGCGTTCAAGCCGCAGGACATCTTCAGCATGGCCGGTTTCGCCAATGGTGGTGTGGTGTCCAAGCCGATGCTCGGCATGGTCGGCGAAGGAGGCGAAAAGGAAGCGATCACGCCGCTGTCCACGCTCGATGAGATGCTGCGGGACTCCGTTCGGGAGGCGCTGCGCGGCACTGACGTGGAGGCCAGCGTCCGCCCCGATGTGCGGTCCCGCATGCAGGCGCAGCTGGTGGAGATCGTCGTGTCCGGGCCGGAGGAACTGAAGCGGCTCATCCGCAAGATCGACCGCACCGACGGCCTCGTCACACGGGAGGCGGCCGGTGTCTGACTTCCCCCCGGACATCTCCTTCTGGCTCTTCTACGACGGCCAGTGGAACAACATCACGCCGGACGCACGGCTCACCGAGGACCACGTCATCACCCTCGGCCGCCCCGACGAGGCATCCAGCGCCGACCCCTCCAGCCTGAAGCTGCGCCTCAACAACGGCCGCTCCCGCGTGAACCCGGACGTGTCCGGCCGCTACAGCCCGAAGAACCCACGCTCGGATCTGTTCGGGAGGATCGGGAAGAACACCCCGATCCTGCTCCAGGTCGGCGCACCCGTCCCCGAGGTGGTGGACACGTTCACGCGGACCGTGTCCGGCGGCTGGGGCACCGCGGATACAGGCCAGACGTGGGCCACCGCTGGTGCGGCGGCTGACTTCGCCGTCGGCAACGGGTACGGATCCGCCGCCCAGCCGGCCACGGGCATCGCGCACCTGACGCTGCTGCCAGCACCGAGCGCGGACGTCGACCTGTCTGTAGACGTGGCAACCGACCAACTGGCCACAGGAGCGTCCCTGTTCGGCGGGCCACTCCTCCGCGCTGTCAACAACGCCAACTTCTACATGACGCGAGTCGACTTCACAACGAGCGCAGGCATCGTACTGACCCTGCGGAAACGCGTAGCGAACGTCGAAACCCAGCTCGCCACATTCACCACCACACTCACGCACACCGCCGAAACCTTCTACAGGGTGCGCTTCCAAGCGAACGGCACAACGCTAAGGGCCCGGATATGGGCTGCCACGGACACAGAGCCGAGCGTGTGGCATGTGGAGGCCATCGACGAGGATCTGACGGCCGCCGCCAACGTGGGCACCCGGTCATTCAGCAACACCGGCAACACCAACACGGCCCCTGAGCTGCGCTTCGACAACGTCGAGGCGATCACCGTGACCGAACCGCCCCCAACAGTCGTCGACACGTTCAACCGCACCGAATCCGACGGCTGGGGCACCGCAGACACCGGCCAGGACTGGGTCATCTACGACTTCGCGGGCGCCACCCCCACCGCCGACTACTCGGTCACCGGCGGCACCGGACGCATGTCGATGCCCACCACCAGCGAGATCCGGGCCATCCGCACCACAGGCGTCGACCTCGCCGACGTGGACGCCACCTTCACCGTGGCGACCGACCAGCGCACCCTGACCCGCTTCGGCCTCGCCGCAGTCTTCGGCGGCCTCTTCGTCCGCGTCGACCCCGTATCCGACACCTTCCTCGGCTGCCTCGTGTGGTTCGCGGGCGACTCGGGGCTGCCGGACGGACAAGGGCTGCGCGTGGCCACCTCCATCATCGCAGTCGTCGACGGGGTACAGACCGACATCGCGCAGGGCACCGTCGTGCCCAACCTGGTCTACGCCGTAGGCGAGCCGCTGCGGGTCCGCGTCCAGGTCGAAGGGCCTGAGGTGCGGATGCGGGTGTGGGCCGACGGGGAGCAGGAGCCCGTGGTGTGGCACAGCCAGGCACACACCGACCTCGTCACCCAGTCCGGTGAGATCGCGTGCCTTGCGCAGGTCAACGCCTCCCACACCGATGTCCCGGTCACCGTGCACTTCGGTGACCTGTCCGTGCGTGAGCCAACCGGCCCGGACGACACGATCCGTGACGCCGGAGAGATCTCCGAGTGGCCCGCACGCTGGGACATCTCGGACGCGGACGTATGGGTGCCCGTCGATGCTCAGGGCATCCTGAGGCGCCTCAACCAAGGCGACTACCCCATCCGCTCCCTGCTGCGCCGCTACATCCCGTCGCTGTTCCCGGTGGCGTACTGGAGCTTCGAGGAGACGGGCACGACGGGCGCACGGCGCGCTGTGACCGCGGTGGCGGGCGGCCAGTCGCTGCGCATCGGCGGTTTCAAATTCGGCGAGGACGGCGACGTCCCCGGCTCGGACGACCTGCCGATGGTGCTGGAGTCGACCGGCGCCGGCACCGCACAGTTCGGCGACGCCCCATTCATGCGGGGGGCCACCGTGCCCGCGGTGGACACCGAGGCGTGGTCGGTGATGATGCTGCTCCGGATGCCCACCGACGACTTCCCGGAGGGCACCGAGGAGCAGCAACTGCTCCGCTTCTTCACGACGGGCACCGCCTCGGAGTGGATCGTCTCGGCGTCCACGGTGTCCGACAACCCAAGGCTGCGACTGCGCGTGTTCGACAGCGACGGCGTCCAGTTGGGTACCGAGATCGCCTCACGGGACGGCGCGCTGCTCGTCGGGGAACCCACGATGCTCGACGACTGGCGGGTCTTCTTCGTCAGCGTGTTCCAGGACGGCGCGAACGTGGACTGGGAGTTCGGGTGGCGCACTCTGGACGGCTCGGCGGGCCACGACAACGGCAACACGTTCGCCGGATCGGCGGGCCACTTCCGGCGGATCTCCACCACCTTCGGGCAGGACCTGGCCGGCATGCGCTTCGGGCATCTGTCGGCGTGGGGCAATGCCGGTGGCTCCGGCGCCTACTCCAACGCTCTGACCGGCCTGCACGCCACGTTGGGTTTTGAGGGGGAGTCGGCCCGTGAGCGGGCGCGGCGCCTCCTGGTGGAGGAGGGCATTCCCGGCCTGATCACCGGTGCTGCTCAGACGCCTATGGGGTCGCAGTTGTCCGGTGACTTCGCGGAGCTGCTGCGTGAGCCCGCAGAGGCGGATCTGGCACTCCTTGGGGAGCAGCGTGAGGCCGTCGCGGTGGCGATGCGGGCACGGGAGACCCTCTACAACCAGGAGCCCGTCCTGGTGCTGGACTACGCGAACGGTGAGATCTTCCCGCCCATCGACCCCACCGATGACGATCAGCGCACCCGCAACGCCGTCACCGTCACCCGGAAAGGCGGCTCGTTCGCCGAGGCCATCCAGGAGACCGGGCAGCTCAACATCCAAAACCCGGAGCAGGACCCGGACGGGGTCGGCCGCTACCCTTCGACGCCCACCATCAACGTCGCTGACGACGACCAACTGCCGGATCAGGCCGGGTGGCGGCTGCACTTGGGCACGGTCGATGAGCTGCGCTACCCGCGCATCACCCTGAAGCTGGGCAACGAGCGGATGCGGGATCTCATCGAGGACGTGATGCGGGTCCGCGAGGGCGATCTGATCCGCATCATCAACCCGCCCGACTGGCTTCCCGCCGACGACATCGACCTGATCGTCGAGGGCTATGAGGAGCGGCTGAACGCTTTTCTGTGGGAGGTCACTTTGACCTGCTCACCTGCCTCACCCTGGACGATCGCCCACGTCACGCAGACCGGGACGCTGCTGTCCGACGATTTCGAGGACGCCGGCCGGTCCATCGCCATCACGGACGGCGGCGACGCGGCCTGGTTCCGCACGATGGATGAGGCCCGGTTCGGGGACTGGTCATTTCGCTCGGGCGTCATCACTGACGATCAGACGTCCGACGCGATCGTCGAAGTGCCCGATCAGGCCGTCGCCTTGTCTTTCTGGTACAAGGTCGACTCGGAGGAGGGCTTCGACTTCTTCCGGGTGTTCGTCGGCGATGTTGAGGTGCTGACGGTGTCGGGGGATGTGGACTGGCAGCACTCCGGCGATCTCGACGTCACCACAGCGTCCACGGTCACCTTCCGGTACGAGAAAGACGCGGCGGCGTCGGACGGCGCCGACGCCGCGTTCATCGACGACGTGGTGTTCTCCATGATCGTGTCAGGGCCGGACCTCCCGGACCGGGCCGACACTGCGGGAAGTGTCCTGGTGTACGACATCGACGAGGACGACACGGACCTCGTGGTCCACACGCCCCAGCCGGTGACCTTCTTCTCCGCGGAATGGGTCGGCTCCGCCCAGCCCATCAGCAGCAACGGCGACTTCGAGACGGACCTGTCCGGCTGGGTGGGGAACGGTGCCGAGATCGAACGGGTCCTCACGCCTGAGGGTGCGCAGTTCGGCGGGGCGTGGTCGCTGCAGATCACCCCTGATGGAGTGGAAGAATTCCCTAACGCGGGGTCGGACATGGTCCCGGTGACAGAGGGCCGCACGTATGTCCTGAACGGATGGCTGCGCTGTGCCACCACCCGGCGCGTCAGCCTGAACCTGAACTGGTTTGACGGCGCTTTCAACTTCCTGGATGTGAGCACCAACGACAAGACGATTCAGGCCGACACCTGGACGTGGTTCGAGGTCACCGCGGAGGCCCCGGCCGGTGCCGAAAACGCGAACCTGGCCCCGACCGTCCCTGACTTCCCGCCGCCCACCGATGTGCTGTTCGCCGACGAGGTATGGCTGCGGCCGGTCGAAGAGTGGTCGGAGCCGCAGGAAGTGCCCTTCGACCTGCGCCTGTCACCGCGCGGCGGATCCTCCGGCGAAGTGGTGCGCGTGGCCAGCATGGAGCCCCTGGTATGGGATGTGTTCGCGCGCACCGAGACAGACGGCTGGGGCGCCTCCGACTCGGGCCACGCCTGGGACACAGCCGCCGGCGGGGACGCCTCCGACCGGTCCGTGGACGGCGAATCAGGCGTCGTAACCTTGCAGTCGGCCCCTTCCACGATCCGGTTCCAGTTCGTCGTTGAGGACCTGGAAGACGTCGAGGTCCTGACCCGCGTGTGGGTGGACCAGGTCGCCACTGGGGATTCGCTGCTGTCTGCTGTGCTCCTGCGGGCATCGGGGGACTACTACCGGGCCCGGGTCCACTTCGGCACCAGCGGCAACATGTTCACGAGCGTCACGCGCAACACCACGCAGATCGGCAGCACGGTCACGCTGCCGTGGACGTACACCGCGGATGACGAATTCTGGGTGCGGGTACGGCTGATCGGGCACCGGGTGCTGATGCGGGTGTGGCCCGTGGACCGGATTGAGCCCGTCACGATCTGGCACAACGACCAGACGGTCACCACTGAGGGCACCATCGATTCCGGCGCGATCGGGCTCGCCGCGTCCGCCTTCGGAGGCAACACCAACACCAACCCTGAGTTGCACTTCGCCGAATACCAGTTGGTGACCCCACAGGAAGCCACGGTGGAGCGCGGCATCAACGGCGTCCAGATCGACCACGGCGCGGGCACGGATACACGGCTCGCCCGACCGCCCATCGTGGCCCTGTAAGGAGCAGTTATGGCGGCATTTCCACGCATCCGGGCGGGGCAGCGGCTCCTCGCGAACACTCTGAACGCCCGCAACCTCATCTTGGTGGAGCAGTCCGAGGACGTCACCATCACCAGCAGCACCACCATGCTGGACAGCGACATCGTCATCCCGGCCGAAGCCGGGGCCATCTACGAATACGACCTGCGCATCGCCTACTCGGCGGTGCGGGAGACCGACGGCCCAGACGTCGGGTCTGCCCTCGTCGGCAACTGGTCCGTACCGTCCGGTAGCGCCGTCAACCGCTTCACCACCAGCTTTCCTCGCACTCCCGACACCGGCCTCAACACCGGTAACGCCGTCATCATGCGACGGCCCGCGACAGCCACCCTGCAAATCTGCGGCGGCACCGACGCCGCCTCACCTCCCACCAACTTCCACTCCGCCTACGACCGGGGCACGATCACGATCGGCGGCACCG
>Ga0299906_10001799_pt1 | contig 18155 bp, 22 predicted proteins | sample RVTome_14_FD_200259 | JGI IMG/M metagenome (GOLD analysis project Ga0299906, IMG submission 200259) | Soil microbial communities from uranium-contaminated site in the Upper Colorado River Basin, Wyoming, United States - RVT145D125 (version 2) ...
CGAGGAGATCGAACGGCTGCTGACCGAGGTCGGCCTCGGGCTCTCGATCCTGCCCGATCTCAAGCAGCAGGTCGTCGAGGCGCAGGCCAAGGTGGCGGAGGCCTGCCCCCAATGATCCGGAGCTGGATCCTCGTGGCCGCCGCCCTGCTGCTGACGCATGGCTCGCCCACGCTGGCCGATACCGCGGTGCCGCCCGCCGATCCGGAGATGACCTGCGGCTCGGAGGCGGCGAAACAGGCCCTGGTCGAGCAGCTGGTGGAACGGCTGTGCATCAACGACAGCCTGAAGCTCGCTGACCTGACGATGAGCCTTAGCCTGCAGCAGCAGAAGTTGACGCTGGCGGATCTCCTCACCACCGAGCTGACGCAGATCCCGCTGCGCCGGACCTGCGAGGTCCTGCTGTCGTTCGAAGCAACCTTGCAGGCCGAGGCGCTGGGGCCCGGCCCCGCCATGGTCTACACCCTCGTCGCCACCGGCGAGCCGCGCAGCATCACCTACGCGGTCGGCCGATTCGACGACGACCGGCTCTACGTGCGCCCGGCACCCGGCTGCTGGAAGATGGACAGCCTCGGCAAGACCCCCTAGGCCTCTGCAGGCGAAGGTTGCCGGCTGCGGGTCACTGGCCTAGGGTCGCCGCCGTTCGGGAGAGGGCCATGAGCGAAAAGCAGTCCCAGCCGGTCGAGAGTCTCAGCTTCGAGGATGCGCTGACTGAGCTGCGCGCGATCGTCGAGCGACTGGAGTCCGGCAAGGGTTCGCTGGACGACGCCATCGCCGCCTACGAACGCGGCGCGCAGCTGAAGGCGCACTGCGAGGCGAAGCTGAAGGAAGCGCAGCTGAAGATCGAGAAGGTCTCGATGGGTCCCGGTGGCCCGCAGCTCGAAGACTTCGCCGGCCGCCGCGGCGGCGAGGACGGCTGAGCGTCGGCTGGCCATGTCCGGGGACGCGCTGACGACCGAACTCACGGCGGCGGCTCGGCTGGTGACCGACGCGCTGGACCGGCGGCTGAAGACCGCCGGCGGGCCGCGCGGCCGGGTGATCGAGGCGATGCGCTGGGGCTCGCTGAACGGCGGCAAGCGCCTGCGCCCCTTCCTGGTGCTGCAGTCGGCTGCGCTCTTCGACGTGCCGCCGCGCCGCGCGCTTGCCGCAGCCGTGGCGCTGGAGATGGTGCACTGCTACTCGCTGATCCACGACGACCTGCCGGCGATGGACAACGCCGACCTGCGCCGCGGCCGGCCCACCGTGCACCGCCAGTTCGACGATGCGACCGCCGTGCTGGCCGGCGACGGCCTGCTGACCGAAGCCTTCGGGGTGCTGGCCGAGGAGGGGACCCATCCGGACCCGGCGGTGCGTTGCGCGCTGATCGCCGGTCTGGCCGCCGGTGCGGGCGCCGCCGGCATGGTCGGCGGCCAGATGATCGACCTCTCGCCCGAGCGCAACGGCCTCGACCTCGCCGGCATCACCGAGCTGCAGGCGCTGAAGACCGGCGCGCTCATCGTCTATGCCTGCGAGGCTGGCGCGATTCTCGGCGGCGCCGACCCTGCAGAGCGCCAGGCACTGGTGGGCTATGGGCAGGACATCGGGCTGGCCTTCCAGATCGCCGACGACCTGCTGGACGTCGAATCGACCACCGAGCAGCTCGGCAAGCCGGCGGGCGCCGATGCCCAGAACGACAAGGCAACCTTCGTGCGGCATCTTGGCGTAGAAGGCGCCCGCGCGAAGGCCCGCGCGCTGGTCGCTTCTGCCCAGCAACGACTTGATTCCTTCGGGAAAAAGGCAGATTTTCTGCGCTGGACGGCCTTGTTCGTCCTGGAGCGTCGGTCCTAGGACGCTCGGTACCGGGCCTGGACGCGGGAAGGCCCGTGGCGGCAGAGTGCGCCGCTTCCGGGGCAGGGGTTATTGGTTCGGCGCGCCGCAGCGGCGGCCGGAAAGGTAGGCACGGGTGACCCAGATCGGACATAACAGTCTCAACAACACGCCCCTGCTCGACCAGATCAACCTGCCGGCCGACCTGCGCAAGCTCAAGGAGAGCCAGCTTCGGCAGGTCGCCGACGAGCTGCGCCTGGAGCTGATCCAGGCGGTCTCGGTGACCGGCGGCCACCTCGGCGCCGGGCTCGGCGTGGTCGAGCTGACGACCGCGATCCACTACGTCTTCAACACGCCGGACGACATCCTGATCTGGGACGTCAGCCACCAGTGCTACCCGCACAAGATCCTGACCGGGCGGCGCGACCGCATCCGCACGCTGCGTCAGGGCGGCGGGCTCTCCGGCTTCACCAGCCGCAAGGAGTCCGAGTACGACGCCTTCGGCGCCGCGCATTCCTCGACCTCGATCTCCGCCGGCCTCGGCTTCGCCGTGGCGCGCGACTTCGAGCGGAAGGCCAAGCACGTCGTCTGCGTGATCGGCGATGGCGCGATGTCGGCCGGCATGGCCTATGAGGCGATGAACAACGCCGGCGCGATGCACTCGCGCCTGATCGTCATCCTGAACGACAACGACATGTCGATCGCGCCGCCGGTTGGTGCCATGAGCGCCTACCTGTCGCGGCTGATCTCCTCGCGGCCCTACCAGTCGGTGCGCCACCTGGCGCGCGAGCTGGCCAAGCGCTTCCCGCGGCCGCTGGAGAAGGCGGCAAAGCGCGCCGAGGAGTTCGCCCGCGGCATGCTGACCGGCGGCACGCTCTTCGAGGAGCTCGGCCTCTTCTATGTCGGGCCGATCGACGGCCACAACCTGGACCACCTGCTGCCGGTGCTGAAGAACGTTCGCGACGGCGCCTGGGACGGCCCGGTGCTGATTCACTGCGTCACCAGGAAGGGCAAGGGCTATCCGCCGGCCGAGGCCGCCGCCGACAAGTACCACGGCGTCGCCAAGTTCGACGTGGTAACCGGCAAGCAGGCGAAGTCGCAGCCGAAGGCGCCGAACTACCAGGACGTCTTCGCCAAGGCGCTGATCGCCGAAGCCAAGGCCGATCCGAAGGTCGTGGCGGTGACCGCCGCCATGCCGACCGGCACCTCGCTGCACAGGTTCGCCGAGGCCTTCCCGGACCGCACCTTCGATGTCGGCATCGCCGAGCAGCACGCCGTCACCTTCTGCGCCGGTCTCGCCTGCGCGGGCTACAAGCCCTTCGCCGCGATCTACTCCACCTTCCTGCAGCGCGCCTACGACCAGGTGGTGCACGACGTGGCGATCCAGAAGCTGCCGGTGCGCTTCGCCATGGACCGCGCCGGCATGGTCGGCAACGACGGCGTCACGCACCAGGGCTCCTACGACATCGCCTATCTCGGCTGCCTGCCGGGCATGGTGCTGATGGCGCCGGCGGACGAGCTGGAGCTGATGCACATGATCGCCACCCAAGTGGTGATCGACGACCGCCCCTCGGCCTGCCGCTACCCGCGCGGCGAGGGGCTGGGCCTGACGCTGCCGGAAAAGGGCACGCCGCTCGAGATCGGCAAGGGCCGCATCCTGCGCGAAGGCAGCAAGATCGCGCTGCTTTCCTACGGCTCGCGCCTGACCGATGCATTGAAGGCGGCCGAGGTGCTGGCCGCGCGTGGCCTCTCCACCACCGTGGCCGACGCGCGCTTCGCCAAGCCGCTCGACGAGGACCTGGTGAAGCGCCTGGCGCTGGAGCACGAGGTGCTGGTGACGGTGGAGGAAGGCGCCATCGGCGGCTTCGCCGCGCAGGTGATGACCCTGCTCGCCCGGGCCGGCCTTTTCGACCGCGGCCTGCGCTTCCGGCCGCTGACCCTGCCCGACTTCTTCATCGACCACGATTCGCCCAAGCGGCAGATCGAGATCGCCGGGCTCGACGCGCCGGCCATCGTGGCGACCGCGCTGCAGGCAATGGGCATCGACGAGCCGGTGGAGCAGCCCGCCCGGGCCTAGGCCCCTTGCAGTTCCGCCCAACCGCGAGCAGATAGCGCGGCATGGGACGCATCTGCTTTACCGCCAACCTGCAGCGCCACCTGCCGGCTCCCGAGGCCAGCTTCACCGGCCGCACGGTGCGCGCGGCCCTGGAAGAGGTCTTCGCGGCGAATCCGCGGCTGCGCTCCTATATCGTCGACGAGCAAGGTCGGCTGCGGCAGCACGTGAACGTCTTCATCAATGACAGGCCGGTGTCGGATCGCGTCGCGCTCAGCGACGCGCTTGCCGACACTGACGAGCTCTTCGTGTTCCAGGCCCTGTCAGGAGGTTAGTCATGTCCGACCTGCTGCGCATCGCCACCCGCAAGGGGCTCTTCATCGGCCGCCGGCTGCGGAGCGGCTGGCAACTCGAGGCGCCGCCTGACTTCCTGGGGCAGCCGGTCAGCAACCTGCTGCGCGACCCCCGCGACGGGGCGCTCTATGCCGCCCTGAACCTCGGCCACTTCGGCGTGAAGCTGCACCGCTCGGACGACGGGGGCACCACCTGGGCGGAACTCCCCGCCCCCGCCTTCGCGAAGAGCGAGGCGAAGGACGCTCCCTCGGTGCAGCTCATTTGGACGCTGGTGCCCGGCGGGGCCGAGGAGCCGGGCGTGCTTTGGGCCGGCACGATCCCGGGCGCGCTGTTCCGCAGCGCGGACCGCGGCCAGACCTGGCAACTGAACGAGGCGCTCTGGACCGTGCCGGGCCGCGAGAAATGGTTCGGCGGCGGCTACGACAAGCCGGGCATCCACTCGATCCTGCTCGACCCGTGCGACAGCAGGGCGATGACCGTCGGCGTCTCTTGCGGCGGCCTGTGGAAGAGCGCCGACGGCGGCGCCAGCTGGAGCGTCGGCGGGCGCGGGCTCTTCGCCGCCTACATGCCGCCGGAGATGGCCGAGCAGCCGGAGATCCAGGATCCGCACCGCCTGGCGCACTGCGGCGCGCGGCCGGAGCGCCTGTGGTGCCAGCACCACAACGGCATGTTCATCTCCGACGACGCCGGCCGGACCTTCCGCAGCATCGAGCCGCCGAAGCCCTCCGCCTTCGGGTTCGCAGTGGCGGCGCATCCCGAGAAGCCCGACACCGCCTGGTTCGTGCCGGCGGTGAAGGACGAATGCCGCGTGCCGGCCGACGGCCACCTGGTGGTGCTGCGCAGCGACGACGGCGGCGCCAGCTTCACCGCCTTCGACCGCGGCCTGCCGTCGAGCCGCAGCTACGACCTGATCTACCGCCACGCGTTCGATGTCGACCGCGCCGGCCGGCGCCTGGCCATGGGCTCGACCACCGGCAACCTCTGGCTCAGCGAGGACGGCGGCGAAGCCTGGACGCCGCTCAGCGCGCACCTGCCACCGATTGCGGCGCTGGCGTTCGATTAGGACCACCCCTCACCCTGTCCCTCTCCCCCTTCGGGGGCGAGGGGACCCCTGGCCATCTGATCTGTCCTTCGACGTCCATCGCTCCCAGCGACCTTGCCGTCCCCTCGCCCCGCGTCAGCGGGGAGAGGGACAGGGTGAGGGGCGGTCGTTACCTGAAGTGTGGCGTGCGAGCGCCGCATCGGCACGGGTGTCAGGGACCGATGGTCGCCATCACCCTGGCGTTGCAGGGCACGGCGGTACCGCCCGCGCGGCACTCGAAGATGAAAATCTCGCGGCAGGCGGAGGGATTGAACTTGGTGACCTCGGCCGGGAGTTCCTTGCCGGGCAGCACCAGCGAGCTCCCGCTGGTCAATTGGTGCGACTCCTTCGCGGTCGGCGGCACGGCGTGCTGGTAGCTGCAGAGGCTGTACCACTCCTGCACCGAAAAGGTGACGTCGCCGGTCCAAAGGCTTTGGATCTGCACGGGCTCCTGCGCGTAGGCGTCTTCGTAACTGCTGAGGCAGCGGAACTCCGTGCCGCCCTTCCAGACCTCGCAGGGCCGACGCAGCGGCGGCGTGACCGCGGGCGCCGGCGTCTGTAGGGCGACCTGCGCGGTCAAGGCCTCGGCGCAGTCGACCCAGCGATCGCCGGCGCGGCAGTCGATGATGAAGAGCTCGGTGCAAGTCTCGGACACATTCGCCGACTGGGCGGTCGACAGGACCAAAGTGGCGCCCGGATCGGCCTGATAGGTCTTCACCAGCGTGGGCTCATTCTCGGAATCCACCCCGCAGGCGCTGAACCACTTCTGCATCGAGAAGATGACGGCGTTGGCACCGCGGTTGTGCACGGTGACCGTCTCGCCGTCGACCTGCGGCTCCGAGCCGCTGGTGAGGCAGCGGATCTGCGACTTGCCACGCCAGGGTTCGCAGTCGCGCGCCGCGGCGGGCTCAAGGGAAGCCAGCAACGCCGCCGCCAGCACCAGGGCCACCAGCCTCAGACTCGCCATCATCGACGTTCCCCTATGCCGGACCAGCGAAGCTTATCGGAGGGTGAACTCGCGCGGGAGGTCAAGGCCTTCGATCGCCACGACGCGGGCCGGCGCGCCGTCCAGGCCGACCAAATGCAAGGGCAGCGCCGCGATGGCCAGACGCGGCCGCTGGATCTTGGCCAGGTTGTGGCAGTACTCGATGTTGTAGATGCTCTCGCCGAGGATCGTGTGGTGCACCGGGCACTCCTCGCCGCGGAACCCCGGCTTGCGCACCGCCTCCTCCTCCGAGAAGTCGTAGACCACGGCGCGCACGCCGCGCTCGACCAACCACTCGGCGCCGGCGACCGAGAGATAGGGCCCCTCCCTCCAGAACGAATCCTGGCCCCAGCGCTTGTCGGTCCAGCCGGTGCGCAGGATCACGATGTCGCCGCGCTCGACGTGGCGGCCCCGGTCTTCCAGCGTGTCGCCCTTGATCGCGGCGTTCTCGCCGTGGTCATCCAGTTCGATCAGCGCGGCCGGCCCCATCAGCTTGCTGAGCGGCGTCTCGTGCGTGCACTTGCCGTGCTCAATGAAGTGGATCGGCGCATCCACGTGCGTGCCGTAGTGCGCGAACATGGAGAAGGAGGAGCCCTGCCAGCCGCAATTCTCGTAGCTGTAGGGGGTAGTGAACTCCACCTGCAGGCCAAGGCGCCCGTCGCCATGACGGACGGGAATCGACAGATCGATCAGCTCAGGCATGTTCCCTCTCTGCCAACTCGGCTGGCTTGCCGGCAGGTTCGCGTTGCAGCCAGCGGCGGAGCAGCGGCGCGAGCTCGCCGACGAGGCCGCGGCGGAAGCAGAGCACGATGACGACGAACACCACGCCCTGGATGATGGTCACCCAGGCACCGGTCTCCGCCAGGTAGTTCTGCAGCAGCACCACGGTGAAAGCGCCGACCACCGGCCCGAAGAGCGTGCCGACGCCGCCGAGGATGGTCATCAGCACGACCTCGCCGTTGGTGTGCCAGTAGACGTCGGTCAGCGAGGCGATGCCGAGCACGATGGTCTTGCTGCCGCCGGCCAGGCCGGCCAGCGCGCCGGACAACGTGAACACCATGATCTTCAGGTGATGAGGCTTGTAACCGAGCGAGATCACGCGGGTCTCGTTGTCCCGCATGGCACGCAGGATGTGGCCGAAAGGCGAGGTCACCACCCGGTGCAAGAACCAGAGCGCAGCCAGCAGCACCGCCAGCATGACGTAGTAGAGCGCGAGGTCGTCGTTGAGATCGATCAGGCCGAGGAAGCGGCCGCGCGGCACCGACTGCAACCCGTCCTCGCCGCCGGTGAAGGGCAGCTGCAGCGCGACGAAGTAGACCATCTGCGACAGCGCAAAGGTGATCATCGCGAAGTAGATGCCGCTGCGCCGGCTGGTCAGCCCGCCGAAGATCAGGCCCAGCAGCGCGCCGGTGGCGGCGCCAACCACCATGCCGAGTTCGGGCGGCAGGCCCCAGACCTTGACGGCGTGCCCGGCGACGTAGGCCGAGCCGCCGAAGAGCGCCGCATGGCCGAAAGAAAGCAGCCCGCCGTAGCCCAGCAGCAGGTTCAGCGCCGAGGCGAAGATGGCGAAGCAGAAGGCCTTCATCAGGAAGATTGGATAGAGCACGTACGGCGCCAGCAGCGCGGCGGCCGCCAGGAGCACGAGGAGAATGATGCGCAGCATGGCGTCAACCCCGCTTGCCGAAGAGGCCCTGCGGCCGCAGCAGCAGGCAGATGACCATGACGACGAAGGCGACGGTGTTGGAGGCCTCCGGGTAGAACACCTTGGTCAGGCCTTCGCAAAGGCCCAGCATGAAGCCGGTGACGATGGAGCCCAGGATCGAGCCGAGCCCGCCGATCACCACGACGGCGAAGACCACCGGGATGATGTTGGAGCCCATGATCGCGCTCACCTGGTAGATCGGCGCCGCCAGCACGCCGGCGATGGCGGCGAGCGCCGCGCCCAGCATGTAGGTGAGGGTGATGAGCCGCGGCACGTTGACGCCGAAGGCGCCGACCAATCCGGAGTTCTCCGTGGCGGCGCGCAGGTAGGCGCCGAGCTTGGTGCGCTCGACCAGGAACCAGGTGCCGAAGCAAATCGTCAGCGACGCGACGATCACCCAGGCGCGGTATCCGGGCAGGAACATGAAGCCCAGGTTGATGCCGCCAACCAGCTCGGGGGGAATGCTGTAGGGCTGCCCGGAGACGCCGTAGCCGTAGCGGAAGCCGCCTTCGATGATCAGCGAGACCCCAAACAGCAGCAGGAAGCCGTAGAGATGATCGAGATGGTAGAGGTGCCGCAGCAGGAGGCGCTCGATCACCGCGGCAAAGAGCGCGACGGCGATCGGTGCCAGCAGCAGCGCCCACCAGTAGTCGAGTCCGAGATAGTGCAGCAGCAGCCAGGCGACGAAAGCGCCCATCATGTACATGGCGCCGTGCGTGAAGTTCACGATGTTCAGCATGCCGAAGATCAGGGCCAGACCGAGACTGAGCGTGGCGTAGAACGCCCCGTTGATCACGCCGAGCAGCAGCTGGCCGAACAGCAGCTGCATCGGTATGCCAAAGATTTCGGTCATCGGCCTGGCCCCGCTTCGGTCCTGTCAGGCCATTACTCTTTCAGCAGGTAGCACTCGCTCTCGCTTTCCGGCCGGAAAGCCTCGGCCGCCGGGATGGTCGCGAGGATCGTGTAGTAATCCCAGTCGTACTTGGACTCCTCCGGGGCCTTCACCTGCGCCAGGTACATGTCGTGCTCCAGGCGGCCGTCTTTGCGCAGCCGTGCGTTGCGCGCGAAGAAATCGTCGATCGGCAGCTCGCGCATCTTCGCGGCGACCGCGAGCGGTTCGTCGGTGCCGGCAGCCTCGACCGCCTTCAGGTAGTGGGTGACGCTGGAGTAGACGCCGGCATGGGTCATCGTCGGCATGGCGCCGTGCCGCTCGAAGAAGCGCTTCGACCATTCGCGGGTCTTGTCGTCGAGATCCCAATAGAAGCCGGTGGTCAGCACCACACCCTGCGCTGTCTGCAGGCCCATCGAATGCACGTCGCTGATGAACACCAGCAGGCCGGCCAGCCGCTGCCCGGCCTCGACGATGCCGAACTCGGCGGCCTGCTTGATCGAGTTGATGGTGTCGCCGCCGGCGTTGGCGAGTCCGATGATCTTCGCCCCCGAGGCCTGCGCCTGCAGCAGGAAGGAGGAGAAGTCCTGGTTCGGGAAGGGATGCGCCACCGAACCCAGCACCTGGCCGCCGCCCTGCTCGATGAAGGCCGTGGTATCGCGCTGCAGGGCGTGGCCGAAGGCGTAGTCGGCGGTCAGGAAGAACCAGGTGTCGCCACCCTGCTCCACCAGCGTCTTGCCGGTGCCATGCGCCAAGGCATAGGTATCGTAGGTCCAGTGCAGGCCGTAGGGCGAGCAGGCCTTGCCGGTGAAGTCAGACGTGGCGCCGGTGGACACGATCACCAGGCGTTTCTTCTGGCGGACGATCTCCTGCACCGCCAGCATCGCGGGCGAGCTCGGCAGATCGCTGATCAAGTCGACCTGGTCCTCATCGATCCACTTGTTGACGATGTTGGAGGCGATGTCGGCCTTGTTCTGGTGGTCGGCATAGACCAGCTCGATCGGCTGACCCAGCACGGTGCCGCCGAAGTCCTCGATCGCCATCTCCGCGGCGCGCACGCCGCCCATGCCGGAGAGATCGGAATAGATGCCGGACTGGTCGTTGATCACGCCGATCTTGACCTTGCCGTCCGAGAGATCCGCGGCGGCCCCGGAAGCGTACGCGACGACCGCGCACATGCCGAGTAGTGCTGCTAGGGTTTTCATGCTCTGCCTCCCTTGGCGTTAGAGTGCTCCATCGTGCTTCGCGGCGTCACACGCCGAGATAGGCCAGCAGACGGCTGGCGCTATGGTCGAGGTCGACGGCTGGCACGCAGTCGACGACCCTGCCTGATTCCATGACGTAGTGGCGGTCGGCCACCGCCGCGGCGAAGCGGAAGTTCTGCTCCACCAGCAGGATGGTGAATCCGGCCGCCTTCAGCCGCGCGACGGCGCGGCCGATCTGCTCGACCAGCGTCGGCGCCAGCCCCTCGGTCGGCTCGTCCAGCAGCAGGAGCGTGGCGCCGGTGCGCAGGATGCGCGCGATCGCCAGCATTTGCTGCTCGCCGCCGGAGAGCTTGCTGCCCTGGCTCGCCGCACGCTCGCGCAGATTCGGGAAGAGCGCGTGAATGTCCGCCAGCGTCATGCCCCCGGAGCGCACCACCGGCGGCAGCAGCAGGTTCTCCTGCACCGAGAGCGAGGCGAAGATGCCGCGCTCCTCCGGGCAGTAGGCGATGCCCAGGCGCGCGATCTGGTGCGAGCGGAGCGCGACGAGATCGCGCCCGTCGAAGCGGATGGTGCCGCTGCGCTTCTGCAGCAGCCCCATGATCGCGCGCAGCGTGGTGGTCTTGCCGGCGCCGTTGCGGCCGATCAGCGTCGCCACCTCGCCGCGCTCCACCGCCAGGCTGGCGCCGTGCAGCGCCTGCGACTCGCCGTAGAAGGCGTGCACCTGGTCGAGCGCGAGATAGGTACCCTCAGCCATGGCCGCCTCCGAGATAGGCGCGCCGCACTTCCTCGTTGCGCGAGACCTCCTCGTAGGTGCCCTCCGCCAGCACCTCGCCCCGCTGCAGCACGGTGATGACCTGCGAAAGGTCGGCCACCACGCCGAGATTGTGCTCGACCATCAGCACCGTGCGGTCGCGCGCCACCTCGCCGATCAGCTTGGTGATCGCCTTCACGTCTTCCTGGCCGAGCCCTGCAGTGGGCTCGTCCAGCAGCAGCACCTTGGGCTCCATCGCCAGGGTGGTGGCCAGCTCCAGCGCGCGCTTGCGGCCATAGGGCAACTCGACGGTCAGCCGATCGCGGAAGGAGGCGAGCCCCACCGCGGTCAGCAGCTCCATGGCGCGCTCGTCGAGCGGCCGCAGGCTGCGTTCGGAACGCCAGAAGTGGAAATAGGTGCCGAGCTTCTGCTGCAGCGCGACGCGGACATTCTCCAGCACGGTCAGGTGCGGGAAGACCGCGGAGATCTGGAACGAACGGCAGACGCCGCGACGCGCGAGATCAGCCGGCTCGGCGCCGGTGATCTCCTGCCTCTCGTAAAAGATCTGGCCGCTGGTCGGCGTCAGGAACTTGGTGATCAGGTTGAACAGCGTGGTCTTGCCGGCGCCGTTCGGCCCGATCAGCGCGTGAATCGAGCCGGAGCGGACCTGCAGGTTGACTCCCTTCACGGCAAGGAAGCCGTTGAAGTCCTTGGTCAGGCCGCGGGTTTCGATGGCGATGTCGGCGTTCACGCTGCCCGCTTCCGCCGGCTCAAGTTCCGGTTCTCTCGGAGACGCCGAGCAGCGCGGAGACACGGCGTGCCGAGCGCTTCAGGAGCGCGCCGATCTCCGCCACGCGCGCGGCGTTGAGGCGGGTGCCCAGTCCGGCGACGCCGATCGCGCCCACGGTCTGCCCGCCAGGGCCAAAGACCGGCGCGGAGACGGCGGTCACCTCCTCCACCCATTCGCCCAGATTCACCGCGTAGCCGCGACGGCGCACGGCGGCGAGCGCGGCGCGGAACTCGGCCGGACGGGTGATCGTGCGCCGCGTCAGCGCGCTGAGCCCGCGGCCAAGGAAAGCGGCGACGCTGGCTTCGCTCTCGTAGGCCAGGATCGCCTTGCCGGCCGCCACCGCGTGCGCCGGCAGGCGGTCGCCGCGACGCACGTAGATGCGCACGCGCTGCGGGCTTTCCGCGATCTCCAGGTAGACAAGCTCGCTGCCCTCCAGCACGCCGTAGTGTGCCGTCTCGCCGCTTTCCTCGGCCAGGTCGGCCAGCACCGGGCGCAGGCTGTCCAGCCGGTCGAACTGCGCCAGGTAGCGCTGCGCCAGCAGCAGCGCACGCGACCCCAGGCTGTAGCTCTGCCGGTTGTCGTCGACGACCACGTAGCCCGCTTCGTCCAGCGCCAGCAGGTGGCGCAGCGCGGTCGCCTTGGGCACGCCGGTGCGCCGGCTGATCTCGGCGAGGCTCAGCGCGCGGTTCCGCTGATCGAAGCATTCGAGGATGGAGATGGCGTTCAGCACGGCCCGGGAAGGCTCGGCCGCGGGACGCAGAGCGCTCCCGTTTCGAATTTGAAACACGCGTTCCACGCCAAAAGCTTCCGGCCTGCGCTTGCGGCCTGTCAAGCAGGTGCAGCGGGTGGAGGATCGCTGTCGGCCACGCGTCGGTAGTGCTGCGAGCCGCAAACCGGTGCGAAGCCGATCTTCGCGTAGCAGCGGTTGGCGGCGGGGTTCTCCCGCTTGGTGTAGAGCGCGGCGCAATCCCTGCCCTCGGCCAGGATGCGCTCGGCCACGTGCGCCGTGATCGCCGCCGCGAAGCCCTGATTGCGCAAGGCCGGGGGCGTGTAGACCGGCCCGATCGCGCCGCAGCGCCGCGTCCAGCGCGCGATGCGGGCCAGGGCGACCGGCCGGCCCTCGCGAGTCCAGAGGAAATGCCGGCCCCGCGCGGCGACGGTCAGCAGGTTCTCGCGCGATGGCCGCGGATCGTCCGGAATCGCCTCGTCGTGGAACGCCAGGATCCAGTCGGCCAGGAGCGCGGCATCCTCCGGCTGGGCGAGGCGCGGCAGGCCGGGCACGGCCGGATGGCGCGGCGGCGCTGCCAGCGCGTGGATCACCTGTGCGACCGGCGGATGGAACGCCTGCCCCAGAGCCCTGGCGCGGTCGACGTACCAGCCGGCCGTGCCATCGGGTCCCAGCACGCCCTCGGGCCGCAGCGGGGCGCAGAGCTCGGCCAGGCGATGCGTCTCCGCTTCGCCGAGTTCGCCCAGCACGACATTGCGTCCCGGGGAATAGATCGCACAGGCGCCAGGGCCGCCCAGGCTGAAGGTCAAGAGGCGCGGCTCGGCCGCCGCGCGCTCCTCCTCGATCAGGCCGAGCAGCAGGTTGTGCCGCGCCGGTTCGCGCTCCAGTGCGGCGAAGTGACGGGCGATGAAGCCTTCGTGCGCCAGTGCAGCCTCTCAGAACCGCGAAAGCGCGACGACGAAGAGCGCGCAGGCGACGAGCGCAGCCAGGGTGCGCACCGAGTTCCAGGCGGTCCAGACCACGAGGTAGTCGGACCAGAGCGGTGCTGCCGCCGTCGCCCCGGCGTCGGCCTTCGCCAGCGCCTCGTTGCGCGGCACGTTGCAGACCATGGTCACCAGCAGGGTGCCGAGCAGATAGACGAGGCCGGCGGCGACCAGCCAGGGCGAGGGCGCGCTGCCCCAGTGGATCGCCGCCATCACTCCCAGCAGCAGGGAGAGCACGCCGGTGCCGAGGAAGGTGCCGAGGAAAGAGGGATTCAGCACGGTGACGTTGATCGCCTGCATCGCCGCAATCCCGGCCGGCGCCGGCACCCGCCCGAGGCCGCGCATGACGAAGCTGGAGAAGGCGAAGAACACGCCCGCGATCAGGCCGGCACCGAGCGCGGCGACCAGAGTCAGGGCATACCAGAGCCAGCCGCTCATCAGGCGACGCGGTCCGCACGCTCGATGGTGACGCGATGCATCTCGCGCCGGTGGCCGTGATAGTCGTTCATCGGGCGGTGCTGGGTGCAGCGGTTGTCCCAGAAGGCGAGCGTGCCCGGCTGCCACTGCAGGCGCCAGACATGTTCGGGCTGCGTGGCGTGGCGGCAGAGGAAGCCGAGCAGCGCCTCGCTCTCCTCGGCGGACAGTTCCTTGATCTGCTTGCTGTAGGTCTTGTTGACGAACAGCAGCTTGCGCCCCGTTTCCGGGTGGGTGGCGACGACCGGATGCTCCGTGCCGTAGCGGGCGAGCCGGCCGGAGCCGAGATCCCCCTGGTCCGGCACTTCGGTCTCGTGCACGCAGACCAGCCCGCCGATCAGTCCCTGCATGGTCGGCGAGAGCGTGTCGTAGGCGAGGTACATATTGGCGAAGAGCGTGTCGCCGCCCCTGGGCGGCGTCTCCAGGGCATAGAGCAGCGAACCGAGCGAGGGCTTCTCCATGAAGGTCACGTCCGCGTGCCACTCGCCGGCGAAGACCTCGCGTTCGTTGGGCTCCTTCACCACGCGCAGCACCTCGGGATGCTCACCCAGCGGCCTGGCGTAGCGGAAGGTGAAGACCTGCAGGGGCCCGAAGTGGCGCGCGAAGGCCTTGTGCTGCTCGAGCGAGAGCTTCTGGTCGCGGAACACGATCACCAGGTGGTCGAGCAGCGCCTGGCGCAGTGTGGCGAGCATGTTGTCGCCCAGCGGCTGGGCCAGGTCGACGCCGTGGATCTCGGCGCCGAGCGCGCCGCGCGAGGGGACGATATCCATGGCCGTGAGCCTATCGCGCGGCCCTCGGTCCGCAAGGGGCAGCGACGCTGCCAAACCATGCCGTCACCGCTGGGCTCGACCGGGCGCTGTCCGGGAGCGGGTTGGACCGGCGGCCGCCCGCATCGACCTGTTCAGTGCCGCGGCGGCACGGATGAGCGCCTTCAACGCCTTCTCGTCGATCCTGTCGCCCGCACGGAAATCGATGGCGCGGCGGGTGTTGCCTTCCAGGCTGGCATTGAACAGGCCTGAAGGGTCGGCCAACGAGGCGCCCCTGGCGAAGGTCATCTTCACGACGTTCTTGTACGTCTCGCCGGTGCAGAGGATGCCGGCATCCGACCACACCGGAACCCCTCTCCACTTCCACTCCTCGACCACGTCCGGCTCGGCCTGCCTGATGAGGCTTCGGATGCGGGCAAGGGTCTCACCCCGCCAGTCGCCCAGCTCCTTGATCCGCGCATCGATCAGCTGAGCGGCAGAGTCTTCCGCTGCTTCCTTCGCGCCGCTCTTCTTCTGCTTGCTCACAGCCGTTCGCCGGGCAAGAGGCTGGCCTGCTTCACCCAGGCAGCGAGCTGGGCTTCGTCGAAGGGGGCGTCCGCATGGATGTCGAGGTAGCGCACTTCCCGGTGCTTGGATTCGCCCGGAGGGATAGGACGCAGCGACATGCCGCGGAAGAAAGCCACCTTGACGTATTTCGTGAAGCAATGGAGGGAGAGGAACCAGCCCTGGCCCTCGACTCCGTAGAAGGGCGAGTTCCATTTGACCGCCTTGCGCACGCCAGGGACGCTGCGCGCGATGAGCGCGTCGAGGCGGCGCCCGACTTCGCGTTTCCAGCCGGGCATGGCCGCGATGTAGGCCTGCACGGGGGCGTCGCCCGCGCCCTTCGGGATTTGCGGGTTGCCGCCTGAGAGCAGTCTCGGCTTCGCCGCGGCGCCCCGCCTGACGGCTGGCTTCCCTGCGGCCTTTGCCGACTTCTTGGACGCCTTCTTGGCAACGACCCGCTTCATGAGACTGCTGTCCGCTGTGCCTGCGCCTAGTTCGTGGCGGCCGGCTGGCGATTGATCTTGCCGGCGAGGTTGGTCAGCACCTGCTCGGCGTCGAAGGTCGGCCCCATGCCGCTCGGCGCCTCGCCCTGGTAGAGCCGGATCTCCGCGTAGGCGGCATACTTGGTGATCGTGGGACCGCCCCAGTAGGGCGCGTAGCCCCAGGTGCGGCCGACGCCGGCGCTCCAGCCGCCGAAGCCGTAGCCCATGCCGAAACCGAAGCCCGGTCCCCGGTAGTAGCCAAAGCCGGGATAGAAGGAGTGGCCCGCCCAGAAGGGGCCGTAGGGATAGGCGAAGAAGGGGTCGTAGCTGGGCAGCACCCGGCTTTCGCGCTCGGTCTCGCGGTCGAGCACGGCGAAGCCGGTCGCGCCGTTCGCCTGCGCGATCTCGGCAGCGCGGTAGAGCAGCTGGTTCTCCACCAGATCGCGCGAGGTCTGGCTGTTGCCGGCGACGGCCACGCGCCAGGTCTGCTCGTCGATCTTGGTGTCGCTGTAGCCGTAGTCGCTCTTGCCGCCGACCGGCGCGTAGGCCGTGGGCTTCGCCGGGGTGCAGGCGGCCAATGCCGACAGGAGCAGAAGCGCGGCTAGCGGGCGCCAGGTTGCCATGCGCTATGATACGCCAGCGGCACCGTCACGGTTCCCCTTTTCCAGACCCTTGTCGCTATCCAGGTATGCAGGCATGAATCTTTCCCCGACCCTCGCGACCCGCCAGCCGCTCGACGGCCCCAGCGTGTGGAGCGGTGCCGAGCTGGAGCAAGATGCCCGCTGGCGCTTTCCCCTGACTCCCGCCATGACCGAGGAGATCGACCGCGCGGTCGCCGCGGTGGCCGAGCGGGGGCTGCCCTGGGAGGCGCTGCGGCGCGAGGACTTCCCGCTGCCGCTGACCGCCACCCTGCTGACCCAGGTCGCCGAGGAGCTGGAGCACGGCCGGGGCCTGGCGAAGATCAGCGGCCTGCCGGTCGAGCGCTACGACGATGCGGGGCTGCGCCGGCTCTGGTACGGCCTCGGCCTCCATCTGGGCCAGCCGGTGTCGCAGAGCCACGCCGGCCTCAGCATGAAGGTGATCCGCGACGAGGGCGCCGACACCGGGCAGCGCCACGGCCAGTTCGTCAATCCTGACGGCACGGTCTTCCTCGGCTCCTACAGCCGGGCGGTCTCCAACGCGCTCTTGCGCTTCCACACCGACCGGACCGACGTGGTGGGCCTGCTCTGCGCCGGGCAGGCGGCCGAGGGCGGGCTCTCCAAGGTGGCGAGCTCGCCAGCCGTGCACAACGAGATCCTGCGCCGCCGGCCGGATCTTCTGGCGCAGCTCTACCGCCCCTACCCGCGCAGCCGCCTGGGCGAGGAAATCGGCGGCGAGGCGATGCACTACCTGCTGCCGATCTTCGGTCTCTGCGAGGGCCGCTTCACCAGCCACTACTCGCGCACCTTCATCGAGGCGGCGGAGAAGATGCCGGGCGTGCCGCAACTCAGCGCCGCGCAATGGGAGGCGCTCGACCTGCTGCACGCCGTGGCCGAGGAGCTCTGCTACCGCATGCGCCTGGAGCCCGGCGACGTGCAGTTCCTCAACAACCATGTGATCTATCACGCGCGCGAGGCCTTCGCCGACGACCCGGCGCAGGGCCTGGTGCGGCGGCTCTATCGGCTCTGGCTGAGCGTGCCGAACAGCCGGCCGCTGCCGGCGGACCACGCCGTGCTCTGGCGCGACGTGCGGGCCGGCGCGCCGCGCGGCGGCATCGCCGTGGCCGAGTAAGCGCGCCGCCCGCGTGAGCGCAAGGATCGTCCTGCTGAATGGCGTCGGCAGCGCGGGCAAGGGCTCGATCGCCAAGGCGCTGCAGCAGATCGCCAGCGAGCCCTTCCTGCACGTCGAGATGGATGCCTTCCTCGACATGCTGCCACCGGCGAGCTGGGATCATCCCGAGGGCCTGCGCTTCGAAACCCTGGAGCAGGACGGCAAGCCCGCCATCGCCATTCACAGCGGCCCGGTGGTGGAGCGCGCGCTCGACGGCATGCGCCGGGCCGTGGCGGCCATGGCGGCCGCCGGCAACAACCTGATCGTCGACGAGGTCATGGAGCACGAGACCATGGCCGAGTACGTCCGCCTGCTGCGTGACTTCAAGCTCTACCGCGTCGGGGTCTTCGCCTCGCTCGAAGCGCTGGAGGCGCGCGAACGCCGCCGCGGCGACCGCCTGGTCGGCCTGGCGCGCTGGCAGTACCCGCGCATCCACGCCGGCCAGAGCTACGACCTGGAGATCGACACCAGCACGGCGACGCCGGCGCAGTGCGCCGAGAAGATCAAGGCGGCCTTCGGGCTCTAGCGAAACCGACCTACCCCCTCCCTGCCCTCCCCCGCTTCGCGCACTGCTGTCCGGTTAAGGCGATATCGGTTCGCGCACAGCCATTGAAGTCCTCCCTCTCCCCTTTGAGGGAGAGGGTCGGGGTGAGGGGGGTAGGTTTTTGCGGCTCCGTACCCCGCACAACTCCTTCCCCGTTCTCCGCGATCGCGGGGTCAAGCCCCGGAGCTGTTCGATGGAGCACCGCCAGTTGTC
>Ga0299906_10001800_pt1 | contig 18154 bp, 15 predicted proteins | sample RVTome_14_FD_200259 | JGI IMG/M metagenome (GOLD analysis project Ga0299906, IMG submission 200259) | Soil microbial communities from uranium-contaminated site in the Upper Colorado River Basin, Wyoming, United States - RVT145D125 (version 2) ...
GCCGTGAGCCGCGAGCGCCGCCAAGTTCGCGGCCATGATGAAGAGCAGGACGAGAACGGGCCAGCCACGCCGCCGCCCGGCCAGGGCTCCCCAGACTGCCAGCGCCGCACCGACGAAGAGCAGCTCCGGCCCGAAACTCCACAGGTAATCGCCGACCACCCTCGCCAAATCGAAAGGACTCTTGACCCAGGCTTGGTCCCAATAGTCGAGGCGCAGCACGACTGCGAGAAAGCGTGAGAGCGTTTCCGGATTCCCCCAGTCGAGCGGGGGGTCGTGCCGTGAGCGCAGCGGAAGATAAACGTAAGGAACGAGTCCGATCAGGAACGCCCCGGTGATCCGGGCGAGTGAACGAGCCCGTAGGACCTCCGGCCGTGCTTCGATGACCGCGGCGGCGAAAATGGCGAGAGCTTGAGCGGCCATGAAAGTATGGTTCGTGGCGCCCAGGCCGCACAGGAGGAAGCAACCGGCGAGCCATCGACGATCCCGAGACCGGTGCCACTCGAGAAAGGCGCCGAGAGAGGCGACGACGAAGAAAGCGTTCAAGGAGTAAACGCGCTGGACGTTGGCCTCGCCCCAGAAGCTCGGGCTCACCGCCAGGAGACCCGCGCCGAAAAGAGCCGCGACCGGGTGGAGGCCCAGACGGCGCGTCACGCCATAGAGGAGCGCTATCGAAGCTGAGGCGAAGACGGCACTGAACAGGCTCATCCTGTAGGCCACCGATCCCCATCGGACGACGAGCGCCCACAGCTTGCCGGCGAGGACGTAGAGAGGATAGCCCGACGGATGAGGGATGCCGAGCGTGTGAACGGCGGTCACCAACTCGCCGCTGTCACCGACATAGATACTCGGACAGGCCCCTGCGGCGTAGAGAAGTAGGAGCCAGGCACCGACAACCAGGGACTCCAATAGGTAACTGCCCCGGTAGGAAGGAGCAGGTTCTAAAGATTCGGACATCGGTGGGAGAATGCGTCCGGCTCAGGACATGAATCTCCGCAGGGGTTGGCCGAACATCGTCGTTCCAGCCCCCACGACGGACCGGCGCGAATCGAGGCCTATCACGCAAGACTCAGACTATCACGCTCTATCGGAACCTCCCGAGGTACCGATCTAAACTCCGCGGAAGTCCTCGCGCGGCGGCTGGATCCCAATCGAAAAGCTGGCCCTTCACCCGTCTGACTATCCCGGCCGACTCGGCGCAGTAGTTTCCTGGTTTCTTTCTCGTCGCGAACTACTTCGTCGGCGTCTCGTGAGCGGCCACGTTAGAAACGCGTGGCGCTCGCGCTCGGAGTTCATCCCGCCCACGTCATCGGCAAGCACATTCTCTGGCTCCACGGGCGTGAGGTCCTCCTGGTCCAGGCGACGGTCGGTATGGGGGAGGCGATCTTGATCGAGACTTCCCTTTCGTATCTCGGCTTCGGGGTTCAGGAGCCGACTCCGTCCTGGGGCAACATGGTGGCTTCGGGAGCCTTAGGTCTGTTCTCGATCCACCAATTGGCGGCGTCGCGGATTTGTGCCTCAGCGCCGGGGGGCGACGCGGAACCGGTACGTCAACCTCGGCTCTTCGCCTTGATTTCATTGATCAGAGCCCAGCCGTCCACGAAGTTTCCGCCGTGGATTTCCTCCAGGGCCTGACTAAGCTCTTCCTCCTCGGATGGCGACAGCGTGAAGGGTTCGTCAGGTCCGGGAACTAGTATGGCCACCGGAGAGCCCTCTTCAATGTCGGGAGGGACTTCCACTTTTCCATTAACCACGGTTCCGGTGACTACCTTCATAGACGGATTGTAGCACTTGGCCGCCACCCGAGTGACGCAGGGTAACCCGCGCCACGGGTGCCGGAGGCTCGAAGCGGTTGCCGTCATATGCCGGCATCCGCTCACTCCAGAGAAACTTCCATCTCGAAGTCCGTCGCGTCTTCGCGATGGGCCAGGCGCGGAGTGAAAATGTGCGCAACATCTTCCACCTGGCCGTCCGGGACCACCACGAAGACTCGGGTATTCTCCGGCAGCTGCACGTTATTCTTGAGTCTTATCTGACCTTGTTCAACGATGCCCTCGAATGTGACAATACCCATCGCGCCTCCTGTGGTTTGGGAGCGAGTGCGTCATCTGCCCCAGTATATGTTCCCATGCCTTGCGCTGAAAGCGCCGGCTTCCGTGGCCCAGGCGTCTCACTTGTCGGCGCTTATTGACCGAGACGGTGCTCGCCCACGCCTCACTCTCCAGGGCGACCGTAACCAGCGGACCGAGGCCCGGGACATGCTGGGTCAGGGCTCTTCAAAACGGAAGCGAGGGACACCACCGACATCTGGTTCAAACGGAACGGCAAGTGGCAAATCGTCCATCTGCATTGCAGCTCGAAAGAGCCACCTTGAGCGTGAGTTCTCAACTCATTAGGGCTGCTGGTAAGAGGCCGCGTCTACAGCGAGATGACCACTCCCCAATCCGAAGCCGCTGCAAGAGGTGCATTGTGAAACGATCTCCTACGAAGTGGACCCTTTGACCTGTCGTCGATGCGGGGCTCAGATGAAAATCCTCGCCTTCATCCGAGCCGAACGTGATTCGGATCGTTCTCGATCATCCATCGGGCGGAAGAGCTCCTCTCGCTCGTCAAGCTCAAATCGGCAAAACTTTCGGCCTATTCCCCCGACCTCTCGGGTGGTGAGAAACGGCGGGTCTCCATCGCCCGGTTTCTCGCTTTCGAGCCCAAGCTCATCGTGAGGAGCCCCTTTCCGCACTCGACGTTCTCCATCGCCGCCCAGGTGGCGAACCTGATGCGGGACCTGCAGGAGACCCTCGGGCTTACGTATCTCTTCTCTCTCATGACCTCCAGATGGTCGAGCTCATCAGCACAGAAGGCACCACGTCATCGTGATGTACCTCGGGCAGGTGGTGGAGATGGCTCCCGCGACGACGCTGTCGGAGAACGCTGCCACCCCTATTCACGACTGCTGTGGTCCGCCGCCAACGCCCACACCGGAAGGAGAACCGCGGAATCTTCGGGATGGGAGCTCTAGGAGCAGGAGCGTCCCAAGGAGGGCTGCCGCTTCCGCGCGCGCTGCGCGGTCTACCGAGAGATGGGAGAGCCCTCCGTTTGCCGGGAGAAGGAATCCGAGCCAGAGCTTCTACAGATTGCTCCACAGCATCAGGTGAGGTGTCATTTCCCGGAGAGGGAGAGCATCGAGGCCTGACCCGCGCTGGATCTCGGTCCACGGGTGACTCGCCTGATCGGAGCGCTGCTCACGACGCGCCGACCAGGGCGTAACCCGTCCTGGATGCCGTGCTCCCCGTGCAGCGTCGTGTCAGCATGGGATTTGGAGCCTGCTCCCGTCGATCGCGTGAAAGCGGACCCCCCCCAAGCGCATCTGATACAGTCAACTGTGAGTGCTGGGCTGGGGGCGTGGATGGCTTACGTGCAGATTCGCGGTATCGTGCGTCACCTCGAGGCAGAGCGCCCTGTGGGATGTCCCGCAAGAGCTCGCGCTCGAGAACGACACCTAGGGCCAGGGCGTTCAAAGCGCTCGGACGAGCCGTGAACGGAAAGACGCGCGAGTTGGCGGAAGGTCCCCGACGACACCCGTAAGGGTCTGACGCTTGAGTTAGCTTAAGCAATCCCACCACCGTCAGAAATTTGGATCTCGCTTTGGCCGCGGCTGCGCTTCAAGCTGGTTCTCCTGGCGTAGCGCATGTCGCTCGGGAAGGCCATCCGCAAACCGAGTGCCGCGTACGCGCACACGCCCGAAAGCCCGCGTCATTCCAATGCGCGCCGTCCTCTACTTGCTCGCAATACTGGGCGGCCTAATTCTGCTTCTCGTTTCCTATCATCGCCGTTGGCAACAGCTGACAGAGCGCGAAAGATTCTTCCTTGCCATGAAGAGAGCTGCGACACCGCACCGCTTGCTGCCCGAGGAGAGGTCAAGACTCGAGCTTCTCGACTCACCATGGTGGGCCGGATGGCGGTGGTTGCCCGACTTATGGCACCACCCGCCCCCTCTGTAGTTCACCACCGTCCGCCGGGGCCCATAGACTCGCAAGCTATCGAGGACGTCGCCCGATCTCCGCACCCCTTGCAGTACCGTATAAGCGTTGTAGAATCAGCCCAGCTAGGGATTCAAATTTCTACGATTCTAAACTTCCTACGATTCTCGAAGGAGGGAGGCCATGGGAGAGCGCGTCAGGGTCGCGAGCCTGGCCGATGTCCCACCAGGAACGGGCCGGCAGGTGCAAGTGAGTGGTCGTGCGTTGGCCGTCTACAACCTGAACGGGATCCTGTACGCCATCGACGGGACCTGCACGCATCGGGGCGGCCCGTTGGGAGAGGGCGCGCTCGCGGGAAATGTCGTCACCTGCCCCTGGCACGGGGCACGCTTCGACGTCACGACTGGAGCGGTATTGGGTCCGCCGGCCCCGCAGGGATTGATGAGCCATCGGGTCACGGTGGAAGGCGACTCGATCTTCGTCGAGCTGGCCTGAGCACGCTTCGCCGTGCTCTCGTCCTTGCCGACGGGCTGCAGAACATCTCGTTGGCCTGGAAGCAGCAGCTATGGCGACGGCCCGTCGATGATTCGGGGCCACGGCTTTGGGGTCGCCTCCCTTCGGCATGACCCTAGGAAGAAGAAGAGGCCGAGACCTTCTTCCTGTTTGCGCGCAAATCCTTGGCGGTCATGGTCACGCCCGCCTCGGGACGACCCTGCGGGGGGCCACGCGCTCGAGGCACGGTGTCATCTGAGGCACTGCTGGAGAGCGACTGTTCGGTCACGAGAAGGGTGCCTTCACCGGCGCCATCGCCTGAAGGAAGGCACGCGCACGAACAGCATCGACGTGCGGCGGATCGCCGCCATCAACCAGGACCCGCATGAGGCGATCCGGGCCGGAGTTTACGGCCAGACCTCTGCAGAAACGAAGCGATGAACCTGCTCGAGGGGCTCGAGAGGTTCTCGCGGGTGGCCTATGAGCCGTCTCGGCCCAAACTACAGGCTCAGCGGCGTGGCCTGACAAGTACCACTGTGCCATTGTCCGAAGCCTACATTGCTGAGCGCATACGCGGCGAAACTTCGTCTCGGCGCCGACGGTGACGGCGTCGTCCAGCGAGTGCCCCTGCTGGCGCAGCTCGTTGATGTAGCTCACCATGGTCTACCTCGAATGCCGTTGGCCTGTTCTCGCGATATGTTTCAGCCCATGTCATAGACGGTAGAGGGATGTTCATGAACGATGCGGTATCCGTCGCTTTTTCTTTCCCACACTTCACTGATCCTTGCATCGATCGACATCTTGCGGCCGTCTGCGAATGCGTATTCCAGGCGAAATGGATAGCAAGTGACCACAACATGTCCGCCAGCCATCTCTCTCGCCACGACGTCGCCCGTCCTTTCTACCGCAATTCGCTCAAGCCCCGGATAGATCTCACCTCGAAGTTGGGTGAAGCCTAGAAAGCCTTCTAGGGGTGGGAGTGTGTCGTAGATGATCACATCGTTGTCAGGTGCGTAGAGATTCGCCAGGTAGTCGTAGTCGGGCGAACCCCGGTTGCTGGACCAGGCTTGACAGAAGGCGTCCGCCACAGCAGTCCACTCGATGGGGAAAATTTGGTTCGGTGTCAAATTCGGCTGCTCCCGCAAGGTTGGAGAAGAAGTTCGTCTCGCAATGTTGCTTGCTCCGAGGAATAAGCGCACCGCCGCCGAGCGCAAAAGCCAAATCGGCGGAGGAGGTAGTGACGCCCAACCACCGGGGATAAGGGCAGAGTGAACCGCTTCATCGGTTCATCGGGGACTGAAGCCCTGGCGCTCCTTCCAGGAACAACCGCGCTTCTTCCCACATCTGACGGACAAGCTCACCGGCCAGCATTGGCTTGGCCATTGCCGCCGATTGGCCGGCCCAAACTTGCATTCGATGGAGGTCGCCCGCTGCTGCCCCCGCTTCCTTCATCCGGGCGGTGAGACCTCGCTGCACCGGGTACGGCGCCGGGCGAGGCGATGTCGGCGATGCCGCGGCTTTGACAAAATCGGTGGCAACCGCGCGCGCGAGCCGCCCGGTCAACGCCCGCGTCATCATGGTGCCCTCGGGCTCGAGATTCGAAAGCGCGTCGGCCCACGCGTGGTGGGTTCTCGCTTCGGGACAGCGTAGAAACGCCGTGCCGACAATGACCGCGCTCGCGCCCAGAGTCAGCGCCGCAGCAACGCCCCGACCGTCACCGATTCCGCCCGCCGCAATGATCGGGATGTCGATGTGGTCGGCCAAACGTGGAAGGAGCGCAAAAAGACCGACCGATTGCCGTTCGGCGTCGTCTGGTTCAAACGACCCGCGGTGCCCTCCGGCCTCGAACCCCTGCGCGATTACCGCGTCCGCGCCCGCTGCCTGGGCTCGGAGAGCCTCCGACAGCGTGGTGGCCGTGGCTAACCACGCGATGCCCTTTTTCTTGAGTCGCTTCACGATCTCCGTCGGAAGGAGCCCCATGATTGACGACACCGCCGTGGGTTCGAGCTCGAGGAACGCCTCGCATTGCTCGTTGAAGTCCGGAGGAACCGCGTCGCCCGCCGTCTCTGGCACGTCGGGGCCCCAGGCCGCAAGAAACGCTCGCACGCGAGCTTCCGCTTGCGGGTCTCTCCGCGGATTGGGGTCCGGGATCCAGGTGTTGAGCTGGAAGGAGCCGCGACTGCCCTGCCGGAACTCCTGCACCCACTCGCGAATGCCATCCCGACGCGTCATGAGCGCTCCCATCGCCCCCATCCCCCCCGCGTTGGCCACGGCGATGGAAAGGCTCGCCGGGCATGCGCCCGCCATCGGCGCTAGGAGAATCGGCACCTCGAGGCTGTACGCGGTGCAAAACGTTCTCGCGCGATCGCGCGGGCGAGGGTTCGTGTTGGGCGACCTCGGTTTGATCATGCGGTCCTCCTTCGGGATCACGCTCGGTGCTGGCTCGACGTCGACGCGCGGGTCTCCCTCCAGCGAGGCCACGGCGGGTCAGAGGCGGAGAGCTCCTTCGGCGAGGATGGCGCACTGCCCGGCCACTTCCACCCGATCGACGGTAACCCGCGCCTCGATTCGGCTCGGTCGCAGCATCTCGTCGCCTTGCTCGATCGTGAGCCACGCGCCTTCCCGCGCCCGCTCCCGCGCCACGAGGTAGTGCGCGAGGGGACCGGCTGCGCTTCCCGTCGCCGGATCCTCGTCGATGCCGATGCCGGGAAAGAAGCCCCGCGCGTGCGCGGCCGCCGAAGGCTCCCGGGTCTCGAGGCAGAAGAGATAGCATCCCTGGCAGCCGAGGGGCTTGGCCAGAGCCGCGAGCTCGCGGGCGTCGACGCGAACGCGGGCGAGATCCGCGAGGCCGCGCGCTGGGACGAGCAGATGGCTTGCTCCCGTGGAGACGACCTGGGGCTCCAATCCCTCGACCTCGAGCGCGTCGCGATCGAGTGACAGCGCGCGCGCGAGGGCACCCAGGCCAGGCGGGTCGGGGCCGACTCGCGGCGGTGCCTGAGTCATCGCGATCCGACGGAGCTCCCCCGAGGCACGGGTGACCGAAACCGGAAGGACTCGCTCACCCAGCTCTTGCCAGAGCGTCGTCTCGCCCTCGGGCAGGGGCAGGTCGCCGCGCGCGAGGATCGCCCACCAGGCGCCGAGCGCGTTGTGGCCGGCGCCGAACACCTCGGCCCTCGGCGAGAAAGAGCGCAGTCGTCGCGTCGCCTCGAGGGACCGCGCCTGCAGCACGAACGTCGTCTCGGACAGGTTGAACTCCCGCGCGAGGGCCTGCATCCGCTCGGCGTCGAGCCCCTCGGCTCCGGGCACGACTGCGAGCGGATTTCCGGCAAGCGGCGTATCCGTGAACACATCGATGAGTACGAACGGATAAGACCTCATACGTCTGGTTACCTCATGCTTGTCATACCGCCGCGGGGCCGCCGCTCTGACGGGCTCTGAGGAGCATCCATTGGCCGAGAAGCACGAGCGCGACGCCCGCGAGGCCCAAGGCGCTCCATCGCTTCCCTTCGAAGCGTGCCGACATGAACATCGCCAGAAGCGGGGTGAGGGCCAGGATGTACGAGGCTGTGCCGTAGCCTCGTCTCCGCGCGACTCCGAAGTACAGCAGGAATGCCACGACCGAGCCCATAGTCGATGGTGAACGTGAAGAGCCCGACGCCGGCCGCCGCCCGGTGCTGTGGAGAAGAGAGCGCGATCCCCTCGCCCCGCAGAGCGCACCAGGCGAAGAGCAGCGCGGACGCGAGGCTGAAGCGATAGACGAGCGACACGATCGGATCTACCACTCCGAGCTGAAGGGTGATGGCGAACCACGTCGTTCCCCAGATCACGGCCGTGAGCGCGATGGAAACGAGATCGAGAAACTCCTTCCGACCCTCGGGATGACGTTCGATCGATTCGGTACCGGACTGCACGATCGTCAGGGTAGCGATGAGCGTTCCTCAGGACAAGTGATTTGTTCTACCGGATTATGGGCAAAATGGGCATGTTAAATCTGGAGCTTTTGGTCGCTCTGGACGCCCAAACTCCAGCGTTGCACGGTGGCAAGCGAGCCCCTTCAAGATGCGGCCATACAAAGGCGCGCGAACAACGCTGACTGGGTCTCAGGATCGAGCTCGAGCTCCGGCCCGAGGAGATCGCGCCGCTTCAAGTTTTGCGCGAAGAGACCCGCGGCGTCATGCGGCCTGCCGGGAAGGAGGACGTGGAGGATCTCGTGAGCGATGATCCGAGCCAGGCCTTTCGTCCAGTGACTACCGGAAGGCCGGCCAAGAATCGACGTCGTGTCGGTCGGCGCGCCGAGAACCTGTTTCACTGCAGGATAAAACACGAAGACCGGTGAAGAGGAGCCCTCCTCCCAATGCACCGCGCCGAGAGTCTTGCCGCTCCGGCCCCACTCGCTTGCATCGTGGGGAAGGAGGGCCACGCGGAGGACGAAGCCTGCCTCTTGGGAGTCTTCGCCCTTCATCCACGCCAGCTGTACGCCGAGACGACGAAGCTCGTCCTCGACCGCTCGACGCACGGGAACTAGCCCTCCCGGCACGAGCCTGTGGCCATCGAGAAGGCGCGCCAGCACTTGGGGCTCGCAGGCCTGCTCGTTGGGTGCGGGCTCGGCGTTCGCCAGGGATGCGGCGGTGATGCTCGCGAGAACCAGCAGCGTCGAGGTCCGGTGTGTCCGACTCATGACCAATAGGCGCAAACGGGGCGTCAAACGGCTCACGCCGGCTTGAATGAGTCGGGACCGGTCCGGATAATGGACGGCGGAACGAGGTGAAAACTCATGGACACTCCGCCTGGAGACGTGACCCGGCTCCTGGAGCGTTGGAGTCGGGGGGACGGGACGGCTCTCGATGAGCTGATGCCCGTCGTCTACAAAGAGCTTCGCCGCCTCGCCCAGAGTTACTTTCGGGCCGAGAAGCCGGGCCACCTCCTCCAGGCGACGGCGCTGGTCCACGAAGCGTTTCTGCGTTTGACCCGGGAACCCTCGAAACCGATTCAGAACCGCGCGCACTTTTTCGCCGTCGCCGCGACCGCGATGCGACGAATCCTGATCGATCAGGCTCGGCGGGAAAGGGCGGAAAAGCGGGGGGGTGAGCGAAAACCTCTCGTGCTGGCGGAAGCCAAAGGCGGCGTCGCCGGCGAGAGCATCGATCTGCTCGCGCTCGATATCCTGCTCCGGGAGCTCGCCGATCTGGACGAGAGGCAAGCCCGGGTGATCGAGATGCGGTGTTTCGCCGGGCTGGGGATCGACGAGATGGCCGTGGTCCTCGGTGTTTCTCCCGCCACCGTCAAGAGGGACTGGAGCATGGCGAAGGCCTGGCTCCGGCGCGAGCTCTCCCGGAACGCGGGCTGAGATTCGATGGAACGCGAACGTTGGCAAAGGATCAAAGAGCTCTTCGGTCGTGCGCTGGAGCTCCCGGGTAGCGAGCGAGAACAGATACTCCTCGAGGCCGAAGCGGACGATTACGGGCTGCGCAGGGAAGTGGAGTCGCTTCTGGCGGCGCATTCGGAGGAGTTCCTCGAGAGCCCGCTTTCGATCGGCGACGACTTCGAGAACGCGGACCCGGCGCCGGAACCTCCGGACCTCATCGGAAAGGAGGTCGGAGGGCTCCGGATCGTCGAAAGAATCGCGATCGGGGGGTTGGGAGAAATCTACCGGGCAGCGGAACTGGAGACTTCCTTGGAGGTCGCCGTAAAGCGTCTCCTCAACGAAGCCCTGTCCGACCCGAAGCAGCGGGCGCGCTTTCGACAGGAGGCCCGGGCAGCGATGGCGCTTCGTCACCCGAACGTGGTGAGGGTTCACGGTGTCCTCGAATGGGAGGGCGAGCTTCTGATCGTCATGGATCTGGTGAAGGGGCGAACCCTTCGAGAGATCCTGAGCGAGAGACGCCTATCGACGAGAGAGGCTCTGGACTACGCCATCCAGATTTCCGATGGTCTTTCGAAAGCGCACGAGCTCGGCATCATCCACCGCGACGTGAAGCCGGAGAATCTGATGGTGACCCGGGATGGCTCGGTCAAGCTGCTCGATTTTGGAATCGCCAAGCTGGTCGCGCCCGGGAACATCGAGGAGGCCCCGACGCACGACCAGCAGTCCCTGTCCCGCGAGGGTGTGGTGCTCGGAAGCGCCAGCTACATGTCCCCGGAGCAGGTGGAGGGACTCGAGGTCGACGGAAGAAGCGACGTTTTTGCCCTGGGGGCCGTCCTCTACGAGATGGTGACCGGAGCCAGGGCTTTCGACGGAGCGACGGTGATGGATGTGATTTCTGCCGTGCTCAGGAAGGAGCCGGAAATGCGAGCGCTCGGAGAGCTCGAGCCGGTGATCCGCAAATCCCTCGACAAGGTCCCCGCTCGCCGATATCCCACGATGTCGGCGTTTGGAAACGCGCTCAGTGAGATTCGAGGCTTCTAGCGAGGCAGGTTCACCCGCCGCATCAACTCTTGAAAGCGAGGGTCGCCGCGAATCGGTTCATACACCGGGTCGACGGCGAGGAAGATCATCAGCCACCCAGAGCGATTCTCGAATCCGCGCTCGAGCTCTTCGAAGGCTTCGTCGAATTGACCCAGCCGAAGGTGAGGCAAAATACACTCCATACACTCGGAAGGGGTGAATTGTTCCTTGTAATCCTGGAGCCGCCAGCGCCAATAGCCCTCCGGGCCGGATGACGCATAGGCCTTGCGGAGACCTGCCGCCTTCTCGGGTTCTCCCTGCAGACTTTGGACGATCTCATAGCTCTCGATGGCGCTCTCATAGTTACCCCTGAGTTCGTGAACGTCGGTCAGGCACCGATGTGCCAATGGGGCGGGGTCGAGACCGACCAAGCCCAGACAAACAGATTCCGCTTCGTCACTGCGGCCGGCGAACTTGAGGTTACCTACTAGAACCACTCTGCAGCTGGTCTCGACAGGAGAAAGCTCGACCGCGGTCCTCGCTGCCTGGACCGCCTGGTCATGCCGTCTTACCACCGTGAGGTACCAGGAGTAGAGAATCCACGTCCAGGGATTGTTCGGATCGAGGCGAGTCCCCAGCTCCAGTTCTTCGCGGGCTTTCTCCCAATTCCAGTCGTAAAACAAGAAGACCGAGCCCAGAACCGCGTGGGCCATGCCTACGCCCCGATCGATCTCGATGGAGCGCTCCGCCGCCCTTCGCACTTTCGCAGACCCCTCATGATATGTGGGCTCCACGTCCACGAAATTCGTGAGCCGGAAATACGACATCCCGATCCATGCGTGAGCGAGAGCGTATTCGCGATCGAGCTCGGTGGCGCGCTCGAAGAATGAGATAGCTCGTTTCACGTCGCTGTCGGTGAGTCGGTCGAAGGCGGCGCGCCCGCGAAGAAACGCCTCGTAGGCTTCCGGGCTTCGGGTATGCGGTCGATCGACGCGGACCTCTTCCTCGACCCTCCCGGGGATGTTGAGCACGGCGGCCATCTCTCGAGCGACAGCCTCTTCGAGCCCCATGACTTCGTCCCTTCCGCGCTCGTACCGCTCGCCCCACAGGAGGCGCGAGTCCCTGGTATCGATGAGCTCGATATGGAGCGAGAGCCCATCCCGTCGGGTAGTCAGCTGGCCGATGACGACCGCCTGCACGTTCAGCTCCCGGCCGACGCGAATCGGATCGACTTTCCGGCCCTTGTAGTGGCGTGTGGAGCTGCTCGCGATGACCCTCAGCTCGGAGAGCTCGGCGATGCGATAAAGGAGGCCGCTGGCGAGCCCCTCGGCTAGATACTCGGTGTCGGGATCGCCTCCCACGTTCTCGAACGGCAGAACGGCAATCGAGCCGATCGAGCCCTCGGCGATACCTCCGATCGGACGCGATCGAAATAGGCCGATTCCGGTGACGGCCAGAGCCAGCACGAGCCCGCCGAGCACGGCATAGGCGACTCTTCTGTGGGGCCGGACAAGGCGGACCTCCGGGCTCCCGCCGGAGGCCATGTCACGCCGAAGCCGTTTCAGGTCGGCTCCCAAATCCGAGACACTCTGGTAGCGGAGATTCGGATCCTTTTCGAGGGTTCGGTCGATGATCTCCTCGAGCCGGGGCGGGATCTCCGGATTGAGGCGAACGGCAGCGGTCGGCGCACTGTGGAGAATCGAGTCGAACACCGCCGCCGTCGTTCCGCCCGAGAACGGGCGGCGACCGGTGGCCATCTCGTACAGCACAACCCCGAGGGAAAAGATGTCGGTGCGGGCGTCCAGCTCTTTCCCCAACGCCTGCTCGGGAGACATATAGGCGACCGTCCCCACGGCGACTCCCGGGCTCGTGAGGTGATCTTTGTCTCGCGTGGGAATGCTGGAGGCTGGACTCTCCGAGGGGACATGCTCGGTCAACTTGGCCAGACCGAAGTCGAGAACCTTGACCTGGCTGGACTGGGTGAGGAACAGATTCGACGGCTTGATATCGCGATGAATGATGCCTTTCCCGTGTGCCACGGCGAGCGCCTCGGCCACATGAATCGCCACGTCCAGGAGCTTCTCCATGGAGACGGGACGGCCGCCGATCCATTCTTCGATAGTCTTCCCCTCCAGAAACTCCATGACGATGTAGGGCTGCCCGCGGTGCTCACCGAGGTCGTAGAGGGTGCAGATGTTGGGATGATTGAGAGCGGAAGCGGCGCGAGCTTCCCGCTGGAATCGTTCGAGAGCCGCTGGACTCTTTCCCGCTTCATCCGGCAGGAACTTGATGGTCACGGAGCGTCCGAGACGCACGTCCTGGGCGCGGAATACCTCGCCCATCCCACCGGCACCGAGTTTTTCGGCGACTCGGTAGTGCCCTACGGTCTGCCCAAGCAACGATCCCTCCCGCGAGCCGTCATCCTATCGGAAGCCCAGGATCGTAACCACTCGAGCGTGTCCCGGACAAACCCGAATTCTTCAATCCGAGGGATGACAGGCTCCGCTCCACCGGCGAGGACCGACAGAAGGCGGCGACATCACAAACTTGATTGCGGCGCGACCTCCTCGACTCTCCATCCCGGCGAAGCTATGATGGCTCCCGAATGGTGCCCAGCTTTCGTCTGGAGGAGTGGCTGGTGGACCCGTTCCGGGGCAACATCGTCGGCCCTGACGGGCCGGTGCGGCTCGAGCCCCGCGTCATGCGAGTTCTCGTTTGTCTCGCGGAGAACCGCGGGGAGATCGTCTCCCGAGAACAGCTGATGGAGCAGGTCTGGGAGGGCACGTTCGTCACCGACGAGGTGCTCACCCAAAGCGTTTCCGAGCTTCGCAAGGCTCTGGGAGAAGCGCCGAAGGACCCGCGTTTCATCCAGACCATCCCCAAGCAAGGCTACCGGCTCATCGCTCCCGTCGTGGCCGAGCCGATCTCGGCGGGCTCCGATGCGCCCGAGGCCGACCCGTTCGGGACGATGGAAAGCGACCGCAGAGCGCGAACTCGCAGCCCGAATCGCGGCGGGCGAATCCTGTGGGCCGCCGGAGCTTTGCTCGCGGTCGGGGGGATTCTGGCGGGCGGTTACCTTTTCCGGCCCACCGACGCGAGGACGCCCCTTCGGCTCGCGTTGACGCTCCCGCCCGAGGTTTTCAGCGAAGGCCTCGCCCTTTCGCCCGATGGGAAGTGGCTCGCCTTCATCGTAGCCGACGAAGAGGGCAACGCCATCCGGGTTCGTGAGCTCGAATCGGGGAAAACGCAAGGGCTCGCAGGGACGGAAGGAGCCGTTCACCTGTTCTGGTCACCGGACAGCCGCTTCATCGGCTTCGGTACCCTCTCCGCGCTGAAAAAGGTCGAGCTCGCCGGAGGCTCTTCGGAGACGGTGAGGGAGGGCGAGTTCGAATGGGGCGGAACGTGGAGCGGCGACGGCACGATGGTGGTTTCCCACGTGGGCGAGATGTATCGTGTGCCGGCCTCCGGTGGCGAGCTGATTCGATTGCAGTTCGACGACGGGGGCGGGGGCCGGGTCCGCCCGTTCTTTCTTCCGGACGGGGATCGTTTCCTGTACTTCGCGGCCTCTCCGACCGGAAAGGGCCGAATCTTCGCCGGCTCGCTCTCGTCCGGAGAGACCAGATTCCTGGCGGAAAGCGATTCCAAAGCGATCTACGCCGACGGCCGTTTGCTCTTCGTCCGTGACGGCGTCTTGATAGCCCAGCGTTTCGACGCGGGGCGTCTCGAGCTCCAGGGCGAGCCGCGGGCCATCGGCCCGCAGCTTCTCTCGCCCGGAGTCGTAAGTTGGGGGGACACGCCGTTTTCCGTCTCTCAGAACGGACTGCTGGCGTTTCGCAGCAGCTCGGGCGCGATGGGGCAGCTCGTCTGGTTCGATCGGCAAGGACGCGAGCTCGGTCGGATCCCGCAGCCGACATCCGGTGAGTACGTGAATCCCGCGATCTCTCCGGACGGACGAACGATCGCCGTGAACCGAAGAGATCCGACGACCGGCAATCGCGACATCTGGCTCGTCGATGCGGAGACCGGCATCGCCTCCCGCTTGACCAGCACTCCGTCGCCCGAGGTGGATCCGGTCTGGTCGCCCGACGGGACGAGAATCGCATTTGCCGCCGAACGGAACGGTCGCTGGGGAGCGTGGATCCTATCGATCGTGGGTGGAAGCGAGGAGCTGCTGTGGGAGTCGCCCGCGGACGACGTGTTCTTTGCCCTGACGGACTGGTCCAAAGATGGGCGGTACCTCCTCGGCTTTCGGTCCTACACCGAGGATCGGGAGAAAGAGTCCGCGGTCCCGGAGGCTGCTCGAGAAACCCGGGACGTGGTCTGGGTCATGCCGCTCGCGGGAGAGCCCGAGCCCTGGCCCATGATCCTCAGCTCCAGAGGCGCCCGGGACTACGGAGCGCATTTCTCCCCGGACGGGAGATGGATCGCTTATTCGTCGACCGAGACGGGGCTCTTCGAGATCCACGTAGCCACGTTTCCCGACGGCGACAACAAAAAGCGCATCTCGGGTCGCGGAGGCGTCCATCCCCTCTGGGGAGCTGACGGCCGGGAGTTGTTCTATTGGGGTTTCGATATAGGCGCCACTTTCGCCGGTCCGGTCATGAGGGTCCAGATGAACCCGGGAGCGACGGGCTTTCGCCCGAGCCTTCCGGCGCCTGTGTTCGAGCCTCGGATCGCGGGGTTGCTCGATGGCCGGAACAACTTCGCCGTGGCATCCGGCAGCGAACGTTTTCTGCTGCGACGACCCATTCCCGACCCTCCGGCGGTGACGGTGATCGCCAACTGGACGGCCGAGCTCGCCCGCTAGCCCATCCCGGAGAACTTCGATAACGCACCACACCATCGCGTCCTCTTCCGTCGGCCGGTAGTGCTCGAAGGGTCGAAGTTTTTCGCCACGTTGCGGTATCCCACGAGCTTGCCCAAAAGTCGCTTCACGCTCCCGGGGGGATGGCGGACTTTGTCGGCCATGTCCACTATAATGTGCCGGCTTGGAGAGGTAGAGTTTTGGCCGTTTCCGAAAGGAGGATCAGATGACGAAGCTCAGGGACTGGATGGTGATCGCCACCCTGGCGTGCTTCTGGGCCTGCGGTAGTCCGGAACAAGCGACCATAGAACAATTCTTCCGCGCCGCCCAGAGCAATGACAATACAACGCTCGCTTACATGTCGGACGTCCGCCCTCCCTGGGAGGTGGAGTCGTGGAAGGTGGTCGAGGTCAGCTCCCGATCGACAGAGCCTTTCGAATTGCCAGAGCTCCTCGAACGCTTTGCGGCCGTAACCGCGGAACGAGCGGCTACGTTGGACGAAATCAAGAAGTACTCCACTGAGCAGAAGGATGCTCTCGAACAGATCATCCCCAAGCTGCGAGAGGATCCAGAGTACAAGTTCCGCGGCAAACTTGCCGAGATTCAAGAGGAGTGGGTGAGGTTGACTGACGAGCGCAAAGTGAGGGAAGGCGCCTATCAAGAGCTCAGACGGGTCGTCGGCAAAGAAACCGGGCTCGCCGCCAAGTCGGTGATGCGCCAGGCGGAGATCGAGAAACTCGACGGAGACGTCGCGGTGACGGAAATGCTGCTCAACCTCAAGCCTCGGGATGGCGCCGAGCTGCCCTACAAGGTAACGCTTCGAAAGTACGACCTCTCTGAACCGGAGAGTGATCGCGTCGAGCCCGCGCGTTGGATCGTCGTCGACATCGTGGGAGCGACCCCGGAGGCTGTAGCCGCGGCATCCCCTCCCGCCAAGACGAGTGAACCCGCCTCGGAACCGGCAGCGGTCGCCGAGCCCGCCAAGGTTGCCGACGACCAGGCCGCCGCCGCGAGCACAGAGCCTGCCCGAAAGGAGACGGCGTACCAGCCTCGGGAGTTACGCGGCGTCGCCAAAGTTCAGATTCTCGCCCCGGTGACGAAGGTCGAAGGCGACCAGGTGATCAGCACCATCCGGGTGCGCAACGTGTCGAAGGACTGGCTAACGCGGTTTACGGTGACCGAACACTGGTACGACGCGCAGGGCACCGCGGTGAGAAGCAATTCGCGGACGCACCAAGAGCGGTTCATGCCGGGCGAGGTCATAGAGATTGAGCTGAAGACCACCAAGAACCCGAATTTCTACCAGAACAGTTTCGAGTTCTCGCACGCCAACGGTGAGATCAACGCCACGACCGTCGGGAGCTTCCCGAAGAACACTTGAAAGTAACGCGACTACCCGTCGAGGGCGCATGACTCTTTGCATGTAGGACGACTCAATCGGTATCGGGTCGGGGAGTCGAACGCCTAGTTCCGACGAGAACTACTTCGGTGGGGCCAGCGGAGTCTCCAGACAACCGCTGCGCCCCACCGTTTAGGTTCCGCCCGCAATCTTCCAGCCGCCGTGCGTCCGCACGGTGGCTGCTCTCAGCGCGACTTGCGGACGCCGAGGGCCGCGACACCGAGACCGAGGAGGAGAAGCGTGCTCGGCTCGGGGACCCGGGTAGCGGTGAGGACGCGGACCCAGTCGCCCGGCTCGGTGACCTGGAGGTTCAAGGTGATCTGGTTTCCGGAAACCATGTAGGAGTCGTTCGACTCGAGTCCGCGCGCGTCGAACGGCGCGGCGGGGCCGCTTCCGGAAAACGTCATGGTGTAGTTTGTGAGCGGGTTTCCGAGCTCGGCGGAAGACGCGGCTTCGAAGGTTCCATCGCCGTCGGACATCACGCCGAGGATGATCCCGCTGAACACCCAGGTCACGCTGGAGTGGCTCAGCGCGGTGGTTCCCGCGGAGTTGAGAAAGATCATGTGGCTGTCGACTCGCGTACCCGCCGCGAGCGAGCCGCCGTCGATCGAGTAGGCCGCCGACGTGAGCACGTTCTGCCGCTCGTCGAATCCCTGCATTCCGGTATTGGTCTGAATATCATCCAGAGCGTGCGCCGGAGCGCCGATGATTTGCGCCAGAACGCCGGCGGAGCTCGCCGGCCCCGTGACGCTGATGAGGGTCGCTCTCGCGGGCGCGGACAAACCGAGGGCGAAGACACCCACCGCCAAGATGCCGAATGCTTTGTAACGTTTCATATGATTCCTCCAACCCAATTTCGATAACATCCGACTTCTCGCCGAAGCAAAACACGTGCCGCGGCATTTTGGCGTCAAAATTGCCCGTGGAGAGCCTTTTACAAAACTCGCCGCCCACCAACCATTCAATGGTTGTCAGCTTCTCCGACGGTTGCGCTCCTGTAAGTCCAGAAAGCGCTTGCGAGCCGGGCAAATAGGGTCGGGTTTCGAGTGGAAGAAAATCCGACGCTCGCCTGCTCCCGAGCGGAGGTTCCTCGGCAAGTT
>Ga0299906_10001801_pt1 | contig 18147 bp, 13 predicted proteins | sample RVTome_14_FD_200259 | JGI IMG/M metagenome (GOLD analysis project Ga0299906, IMG submission 200259) | Soil microbial communities from uranium-contaminated site in the Upper Colorado River Basin, Wyoming, United States - RVT145D125 (version 2) ...
CTCCCGACCGCGGGCGGAGAACCCGAACTGAAGAAATTCATCCTTCAACAGCTCGACATCGACCGCTGCCGTGCTCTACGCCTCACCGGATAGCTCACTTCGACGCCAAACCCGGCACTGTCCAGAATAGTTGACAAGATAAACTATTTCCCTATGTTGGGAGCATGAGCCTGTTGCGACTGGTCCCCCTCGACGACTCGGTGGTCTTCCCGAACATGACGGTCACCCTCGCTGTCGACGTCGGGCACGACAGCCGGGTGTTGCTGATCCCGCGCCGGGACGGCCGCTACGCCGGCGTGGGCGTGATCGCGGACGTGAACGAGCGCATCAGCCTGCCGGGACGGAACCATGCCGCGGTCCTGCACGCCCGCCAGCGGGGCGTGGCAGGCGCGGCGCAGACCGACGCCGCCGGCATCCTGCGGGTGGAGGTGGAGCCCCACCACGACGGGGACCCCCCCTCCGAGCGGATCGCCGAGCTGCAGAGGGAGTACCGCGCCGTGGTGGAGGAGATCCTCGAGCTGCGGGGAGACGACGGGCGGATCAGCGCCTTCGTGCGGTCGATCCGCCGCCCCGGCGAGCTGGCGGACACGTCGGGCTTCGCCCCGGACATCCCCTTCGAGAGCAAGGTGAAGCTGCTCGAGACCCTGGACGTCGCCGAGCGGCTGCGCCTCGCGCTCCAGCTGCAGAGGGAGCGCCTGGCCGAGCTGCAGGTCCGGAAGCAGATCCGGGAGGACGTGGAGTCGGGCGCCCAGAAGCAGCAGAGGGAGTACCTGCTGCGGAGACAGATGGACGCCATCCGCAAGGAGCTCGGCGAGGGAGACGAGGCGATCGCGGCGGAGTACCGCCGCAAGATCCTCGAAGCCGGGATGCCCGAGGCGGCACGGGAGCAGGCCGAGCGCGAGCTCGCCCGGCTCGAGCGCATGGGCGAGTCGAGCGCGGAAGCGTCCCTGATCCGCACCTACCTGGATTGGCTCGTCTCGGTGCCCTGGGCCAGCCGCTCCGAGGAGAAGCTGGACCCCGCCCACGCCCGCGAGGTTCTCGATGCGGACCACGCCGGCCTCGACGACGTCAAGCAGAGAGTCGTGGAGCACCTGGCCGTGCGCAAGCTCCGCGCCGAGCGCGGGTTCGGCGAGGGGGAGCGCTCCGGGGCGATCCTCACCCTGATCGGCCCGCCGGGTACGGGCAAGACGTCCATCGGAGAGAGCATCGCCCGCGCCACGGGCCGGAAGTTCGTCCGCATGTCCCTGGGGGGCGTCCGCGACGAGGCCGAGATCCGAGGGCACCGGCGCACCTACGTCGGGGCCCTGCCGGGTCGCCTGGTCCGGGCACTCCGGGACGCGGGCACGATGAACCCGGTGATCATGCTCGACGAGGTCGACAAGGTCGGCGCGGACTGGCGCGGCGATCCCTCGTCGGCGCTGCTCGAGGTCCTCGACCCGGCCCAGAACCACAGCTTCCGGGACCACTATCTGGACGTGGAGCTGGACCTGTCCCAGGTCTTCTTCATCGCCACTGCAAACCTGGCCGATACGATCCCCGGACCGCTCCTGGACCGGATGGAGGTGATCCGCTTCGACGGCTACACCCTGGAGGAGAAGGTGGCGATCGCGAGCGGCTACCTGCTCCCCCGCCAGCTCGAGGCGAACGGGCTGCGTCCCGAGGAGGTCTCGGCGCCGCCCGACGTGCTGCGGCTGATCGCCCGGGAGTACACCCGGGAGGCGGGGGTGCGGCAGCTCGAGCGGGAGCTGGGAAGGCTGCTGCGCAGGACGGCCACGCGGATCGCCAGCGGGGAGAGTCCGGGCTCCGCGTCGCTCCACGAGGCCGCGGTGCGGGAGGCCCTGGGCAAGCAGAGGTACTTCCAGGAGTCCGCCGCCCGCACGGCCGTTCCCGGCGTCTCCACGGGGCTGGCGGTGACCGGGGTCGGAGGCGACGTGCTGTTCGTCGAGGCCGCCGACATGGCGGGTCGGGGCGGGCTCGTCCTGACGGGCCAGCTCGGGGACGTGATGAAGGAGTCGGCGCGGATCGCCCTCACCTGGGTGCGCGGCCACGCGCGGCAGCTGGCCGTGGACGAGTGGCGCTTCGACGGGCGGGAGTTCCACGTGCACGTCCCGGCCGGCGCGATCCCCAAGGACGGACCCAGCGCCGGAGTGGCGATCGTCACCGCCCTCGCCTCCCTGCTGACCGGTCGACCGGTCCGGCACACCGTGGGGATGACCGGCGAGGTCACGCTGCAGGGGCGCGTCCTGCCCATCGGCGGGGTCAAGCAGAAGGTGCTGGCCGCCCGCGCGGCGGGGCTCACCGAGGTGATCCTCCCCGAGCGAAACCGGGCCGACCTCGAGGACGTTCCCGCGGAGGTGCGGGAGCAGGTGCGTTTCCATTGCGTCGGCTCGATCGACGAGGTGCTCCGGATCGCGCTGCAGAGCCAGGAGGGTGCGAAGGCGGCGGCCTGATCGTTGACCCTCCTCCCTCCCCTGGCGTAGGCTGCCTGCGGTGGCGACATCGCCTCGAGCCCGATGACGGGCCCCGCGCTGGAACGGGACGGCTTCGAGCGTGCGTCCCGGTGGCTGCTCGTGGCGTTGTGCGGCCTGTCCCCTCTGGTCGTGCTCCCGGGGAGCTACGATCCCGCCAACCTTCCCCAGGCCACCTTCGTCGAGATCGGGGCCGTGGGGCTGCTCCTCGCGTGGGCTGCCGGCGGAGCCCGGGAGGGCACCTTCCGCGTTCCCCGCAGCCCGCTCCTGGCTCCGCTGCTGGCGCTCCTGGGCTGGGCCGGGCTCTCCCTGATCTGGGCGGACAACCGCTACGAGGGAGCCGTCACGCTCATGCACTGGTCCGCCTGCGGCGCGATCTTCGTCCTCGGCTCGGGATTGCTCCGGCGGGACGCGGCGCTCGCGGCGGTGAGCGCCGCGCTGTTCGGGGCCGGGACGCTCGCCGCGCTGCTGGGCGTGCTCCAGCACCTGTTCCAGGTCGACTGGGTCCCCCAGGCGTTCCCACCGGCGGCGACCTTCGCGAACAAGAACATGGCCGCTCAGTTCGTGGTGATGGCCCTGCCCTTCGGTCTGGCCACGGCCCGAGGAGTGATCCCGACGGCCCTGACCGGCGCCGGAGCCCTCCTGATGCTGAGCTACCTCGGCTTCGCCCATTCGCGGGCGGCGTGGGTGGCCCTGGTGGTGGCGGGGCTCGCCGTGGTGGCGGCGGGCTCCAGGGGGCGACGCCGGGCGCGCACGGCGCTGATCCTCTCCGCCGTGCTCGCGGCCGGGCTGGCCGCCGGCTGGGCCGCCGGCCTCGCCGACGACGTCGCCACGGCGATGCGGGAGGCCCCCGACGCGGACGCCTCGGCGTCGGTCGTCAGCCTGCGGGTCCGGATCGCCGTGGCCCGAAACACACTCGCGATGGTCCGGGACGCACCGTGGCTCGGCGTCGGCCTCGGCAACCACCCGCTCCACTATCCCGAGTACGCCCGCAGCGCGGCGGTGGATCCCATGGCCGAGCGCCGGCTCGACCTCGACCACGCCCACAACGACTACCTGCAGCTCGCGGCCGAGCTGGGACTGGCCGGGATGGGGCTGGCGCTGTGGCTCGCATGGCGGCTGCTGGGGTCGGTGCTGGAGTCGCGACAGGGTTGGGAGAGCCTGCGGACCCGGGCCGCGATCGCCGCGGCCGGCAGCCTCGCCGCGGGCTTCGCCCTGGCCGCCTTCAGCTTCCCCGCCCATCGGGCCATCCCCCCGCTCCTCGCCGCGGTCGGCGCGGCCGTCCTCTCGTCCACCCGGCGTCGGGCGGGCTCCGCCCCGGGCGACGACGTGGCGCTCCACTGGCCGGGCCCGCTGCGCCTCGCAGCACCTCTGGCCTCCGGAGTCGCCCTCGTCGCCGTGAGCGCGATCGGAGGGCGTTGGATCGCCAGCGACCGCCACTGCAACCGGATGCGGGCCGCGGAGGAGCGCGAGGACTGGGCCGGGGCGGCGAGCGAAGCGGCCGAGGCCCGCAGGCTGAACCCCTGGCGTCACGAGCCGGCGCTGACCCTGGGCACCGCCGCCCTGATCGGTGGGCACCTGGAGCGAGCCATCGACGAGCTCGAGGCAGCCCTCGAGATGCGCCCCCGGGACGCGGCGGTCCTGGCCAACCTGGGCCAGGCCTGCGAGCGGGCGGACCGGACGCGGGAGGCCCTCGGGCACTACCGCCGGCTGGTCGCGCTGCGTCCCGCCGAGGCGGGCATCCACCACCGGATGGGTCGCATCCTGGCCGGGGCGGGGGATGGCGAGGCCGCCCTCGAGTCGTTTCGGCTGGCGGCTCGCCATCGGCCCGACGCGGCTTCCTTCCAGCTCCAGCTCGGCCTCGCGGCGATGCAGCGGCGACACTTCGATGAAGCGGAACGGGCCCTGGCCCGCGCCGTCGAGCTCGACGCCTCGCTCTCCAACGCCCACAAGGCCCTCGGCGTCATCCGGCTGGAGAACGGCCGTAGCGGCGAGGCCGTGGCCAGCTTCCGCGCAGCCCTGGCACTGAAGCCCGACGACAAGGACGCGGCGCAAATGCGCCGGATAGTCGAGGGCTTCGAGGCCGGCGACGAAGGGCGCTGAGCGGGCCCGGCGCCGCGTCCCGGGGGGCTAGCCCGTCCGAGTCGGCGTGCGGGGATGAACGAGCTCGTCGTAGCGGCGGAGAACCTCGTCGGCGGGGCCCTGCGACCGCACGCGGCCCGCGACGAGGAGCACGACGCGGTCGCACATCCGGGCGATCGCGCCCAGGTCGTGGGAGACCATGATCACCGTCCGCCCGCTGGCGTGGATGGCCCGCAGTCGCTCCAGGCACTTCTCCTGGAAGCGCGCGTCCCCCACGGCGAGAACCTCGTCGAGCAGCAGCACGTCAGACTGGAGGTGCACGGCGATGGAGAAGGCGAGCCGCATGTACATCCCGGTGGAGTAGCTCTTCACCGGGACGTCCATGAAGTCCGTCAGCTCCGAGAAGCCCACGATCTCGGGCAGCAGCGCCTCGGTGTCTCTCGAGGAAACGCCGAACAGGGACGCGTTGAGGTGGACGTTCTCGCGCCCGGTGAGCTCGGGATGGAAGCCGACCCCGAGCTCGATGAGCGGCGCGACGCGGCCGCGCACCCGCACCTCCCCGGCGGTCGGCTGCAGGATGCCGGCGAGCAGGCGCAGCAGCGTGCTCTTGCCCGAGCCGTTGGGGCCTACCAGGCCGAGCAGCTCCCCCGCGGGCACGCTCAGGTCGACGTCCCGGAGCGCCGTGAGCATCTCGCGCTGCTCCCGGTGCCGGGGGTCCACCGCGGCCAGCACGCGCACCTTGAGGTCGAAGGCGCGGTTGCGGCGGATCAGGTACGTCTTCGTGACCCCTCGCAGCTCGATCGCCCCCACGCTCAGATCGCCTCCGGGAAGGAGCCGCTGAAACGCCGGAAGACGGCGAGCCCCGCGACGAAGATCGCGGGCGGAGCTGCGGCCAGCATCGCCAGCACCGCAGGCTCCGGCAGGCGACCCCAGAACAGCAGGTCCTGGTAGGCGAGGGCGAAGGCCGCCAGGGGACTGGCCTCCAGCGCGAGCCGGAGCCACGGAGGCGCCATCGAGATCGGGTAGAGGATCGGGGTCAGCCAGAACAGCAGGACCAGGGCGACCTCGGTCAGGTGGACGACGTCGCGGAAGAAGGTCGCGAGGGTGGAGAGCAGGAACGCCGCACCCAGGGTGAAGGCGAGGTGGAGCAGCAGCAGCAGCGGCAGCAGCGCCGCCGTCCACGGGAGAGGGCGGTCGAAGGCGAGCAGCGCGGCGGGAAGCAGCACACCCAGGGCGAGCAGGAGCTGAGCGAGCCCGAACAGGACGGTGGAGATCGGCAGCACCTCCCGGGGAAAGCTCACCTTCTGGATCAGCGGCGCGTTTCCGGAGATCGACAGCGTGGCCGCCTGAGCGGAGCTCGCGAAGAACTGCCACGGGAGCAGCGCCACCAGCAGGAAGTACGGATAGTCCTCCATCTGCACCCGGAGGACGTACTCGAAGGCGAGGGTGTAGACCGAGAGCATCAGCAGCGGGTTCATCAGGGACCAGAGGAAGCCGAGGAGGGAATCGCGGTACTTCAGCTTGAGGTCCTTGAGTACCAGGTTGCGGACCAGGGCCCGATAGCGCAGGAGCTCGCGCATCAGGTCAGCGGAGCGGTGTGGCCGCCCGAGTGCCGGGGGTCGGCGCGGCATCCGCGAGCAGGCTCGCGATCCGCTCGACGCGAAGGTCCCAGGTATTGGCTGCGGCGAAACGGCGCCGACGCGCTCGATCGCGCTCGGTGTCGGGCCGGGACAGCACGGCGGCGACGGCCTCGTGCAGCCGCCCGCCCTCGGCCACCGCCACGAGATCGGAGTGCAGCGCGACCTCCGGCAGCGGCGTGCTCACCACGGGGCGGCCCGCGGCGAGGTACTCGTAGAGCTTGACGGGGTTCACGGACTCGGTGAAGGAGCTGATCCGGAACGGGATAAGGCAGATGTCGAAGCGCCCCACGTAGTCGGGGATCGAATCGTAGTCCCGTGCGCCCAGCAGGTGGACGTTCGGGAGGCCGAGCCGGCGCCGGATCTCGTCGGAGCGGACCGGCCCGACCAGCACGACCGAGCCGCCGGCGTGGCACCGGGCCAGCCCGGCCAGGGCGTCGGTGTCGAGCCACTCCGCGACCTCTCCCACGTAGCCGAGGATCGGCCGCGGCAGCCGCGCCAGCTCTCCCGGGACCTCGGAGGAGAGCGGCCGGGAGAAGTGATCCAGCTCGCAGCCGTTCGGGACGAGGTGGCACCGGGAGTTGAGGCGCTTCATCCGCTCGAGCAGACGGGCGGAGGTGGCCACGACCAGCTCCGCGCGCCTCGCGAGCTGGTCCTCGGCTCGGGTCAGGGCGGGCTCTCCACGGAGGCTCGCGAGATCGTCGATGCAGTCGTAGACCAGGGTCCCGGCCAGGCCTTCGACGGCGAGGAGCGCCTCGGGAGAGGGAGCGCCGACCCAGAGCACCGGGTCGCAGAGCCCGGCCCGCGTGGCGCGCTTCAGCACGAGGCGGCGCAGCCGGCCGGCGGCGAGGCTGGCGGCCCAGCGCCCCCGGCCGATCCCGACGGAGAGGGGGCTCACCACGTCGACGGGGCCGCTCGGCCCGCGGCGCAGCCGCCGGCGCAGGCGCGCGGCCGCCCGGGGCAGGTCGGAGAGCCGCGGAGGCCGCGACCCGGTCGGCTCCACGAAGAGAACCCGCCCGGAGCGTGCGAAGCGTGTCGCGAGCTGCTGGGGACGTTGCCAGGTGTGGTCCCAGTCCACGGGAGAGAAGACGACGAAGTCGCGGCGCCGGTCCGGGCGCCCTCCACCGCCGGACGTCCCGCCGGGGAGCCGCTCGCTCGACGCCTAGCCCTCGGCGGCCGGCTTCTCGGCCCGGCTCTCGATCGGCACCCCGGCTCCCACCGAGGCGAGGGCCCCCAGGGACAGCCGGACCCCGCTGGAGAGGATCAGGAGCGCCGCCCTCACGAGCAGCCCGGCGCCCGCGATGGTCAGCAGTGGAAAGGAGCGGGTGAGATGCTTCCTCAGGTAGCGGAACATGCTGGCGTGGCGCGCCCAGACCACTCGCGGGCTGGCCGGCCCCCGGCTGACGCCGATCTGGTGCGTGACCACCGCGTTGGAGACGTAGGCGATGTCCCAGCCCGCATCCCGGATGCGACGACACCAGTCCGTGTCCTCGATGAAGAGGAAGTATCCCTCGTCCAGGAGACCCACCGCCTCCACCACCTCGCGGCGCACCATGAGGCAGGCTCCGGTCACCCAGTCGACCACCCGGACGTCCTCGTGGTCCCAGTCCAGGTAGAGGAAGTCCCGGGAGATGGAGTTGGCCGGGAAGAGCCGGGTCAGCAGCGAGTAGCGTCCGAAGAAGGCGGTGAGCAACCCCGGGAAGCGGCGGCAGGAGTGCTGGAGGGTCCCGTCGCCGTTGAGCAGCCTCGGCCCCACGGCTCCGACGTGTGGATGCCGGTCGAGATAGCGGACGAGCGCCTGCATCGCCCCCGGGTGGACCCGGGTGTCCGGGTTCAGGAGCAGCAGGTGACGCCCCGCGGCCAGGCGCAGGCCCTGGTTGGAGGCCCGGGCGAACCCCACGTTGCGCGGGTTCTCGAGGAACCGCACCCAGGGGAAGCGCTCGGTGAAGCCGCGCTTCCCGAGCGTCGCGCTGTTGTCGACGACGATGACCTCGAGGCCGCCGCTGGAACCCAAGGCGGCGAGGCTGGAGAGACACTCGGCCAGGAGGGGTTCGCTGTGGTAGCTGACGATGACGGCCGTATAGTCAGGCTGCTGGTTCAGAATCATCGCCCTCACGGGGGTAGACGCAGTCCTGGCTCCGAACAGCTTCGAGGTTTGGCCGGAGGCTAGCACACGAAAAGTCGCCGTGTAAACTTCGCGCTCTGACCACACCGCAGGCCCATTCTGCCTCGCGGCTCAGTCGCGCCAGGTCCCGTCCCCGAGGCCGGCTGCCTGTCGGTTGAACCAGGCGAGGGCAGCGGCCGCGAGAAAGTACTGCGCGAACTGGCCCAGCGCGAGCATCCGGAGCATGTCGTCCCAGCCCTCGCGGTAGCCCGTGAGGAGGGCCATGACGCTGCCCGGAAGGGTGCCGCTCAGGGGACGCTGGACCAGGGAGGTGAGCAGGTAGGCGAAGAGCACGGGCAGCCACCAGCTCGGCCCCGCGGCGCTGCGGCCGAGCTGGTAGCCGAGCACCAGGAAGAGCGGGGCGAGCAGCACCTGGTAGTGGGACCACCCCACCGGGCCCACCATGGGAGACAGGGCGCAGGCCCACGCGAAGACCTCCCAGGCACGACCGGGGCGACGTCGGACGCTCTCGTGGGCGAGAACCGCGAGGGCCAGGACTCCCAGGCCGACGAAGACCTTCTCGATCGGGCCCTCCCCCCGGGTCAGCCGTCTGACGGTTCCCATGGGGGCGAAGTTCTCCGGGTTGGCGCCCCATTCCCGGCCGCGCTCCGCGAAGGTCTCCAGCGCCGCCATCGGCCACAGCACCGAGGCGTCCCGGGCGCGGAGAGCGAGGAAGGCCTGTCCCAGCATCGTGAGCAGGACGACCCCGAGGGTGCAGGCGACCGCCGCCCGCCGCGTGTCCCTGCGCACGAACAGGGCCACGGGGAGCAGCACGACGATGGGCTTGATCGCTATGGAGAGCGCCGCCAGCCCGGCTCCGCTCCACTCCCGGCCTCGCCGGATCAGCCAGAAGCCGGCCAGGGCGAGCGCGAAGACGATCAGGTTGAGCTGCTTCCAGCGGAACACCGAGATCACCGGCGAGTACAGGAGCGCGAAGGCGAGAGTGGCCCACCAGACGCGCCTGGAGAGGCGGGGGCGGAGCCATCGCCAGGTGACGGCCACGATGCCGAGAAAGAGCGCCAGGTTGAGCACGTTGAGCGTGATCACCGATCCGGTCAGGGAGGTGGCCCGCGTCGTCAGCGCCATGCACAGCGCGAGGAACGACGTGCTCATCCAGGTCTCGACGCGCTCCGGGTGTCCCGAGGCCCAGGCCTCGGCGCCGGCGACGTAGGCGAGGCGCATGTCGTCCGGCGTGTGGTCCCGCATCGCCGGAACCAGCCACAGCAGCAGAGCGACCAGCAGGAGCAGCCCGGGGGCCACCTCCCAGCCCCGGAACCCGCGCCGAGCCGCGTCCGAGGGGTCTCCACTGGTCATGAGCCGCGTATTATCCGGCGCGGCGTCCCCCAGGTGTCAACGCCGCCTCCAAGGCCCGTGAGAAACTGACCGCCATGGATCCGATCCGCTTCCTGCGCCGCGAGGCCGCGGTCGCGGCCGCGTGGTGGCACAGGGCCGTCTGGGAGGACGCCCCCCGCGTTCACGGGTGGCTGCGCCGCCTGCTCCGGGTCTACGTCCGCGCCTGGGACAACGCGGTCCGGTCCTACCGGGTCGACCTGATCACGATGCGGGCCAACGCTCTCACCTTCAGGACGCTCCTGGCTCTGGTCCCGCTCCTGGCCGTGGCGTTCTCGCTGTTCCAGGCCTTCGGGGGGCTCGCGGCGAGCGAGCGGGCCCTGCGCCGGGAGATCCTCGACAACCTGGCCCCGGGATCCGCCGCCGTCGCCATCGAGACCATCGAGTCCTTCGTGGAGCGCATCTCCGCGGGGGCGATCGGCGGTGTCAGCGTCGTCGTGCTCTTCGCCACGGCGGTGGCGCTGCTGACGAACATCGAGGAGTCCTTCAACGCTCTCTGGGGGATCGGCAAGGTCCGCCCGTTCCTCTCCCGCTTCGTCCTCTACTGGACCCTCGTCACCGTCGGCCCGGTGCTGCTCGCCCTGTCCTTCTCCCTCACGGCCACGGTCCGCTCGCGGCTGGTCGTCGGCCTCGACCACTGGCTTCCCGGCGAGGCGGGCTACCTGGGCGTGGCGCTGCGGCTGCTCCCGTGGCTCGCCTCCTGCGTGGCGATGACCCTGCTGTACCTCGTCGTACCGAACACCCGGGTCAGTCCCGAGGCGGCCCTGGGCGGGGGCCTGTTCGCGGGGACCTTCTGGGAGCTCGGCAAGGGGGCCTTCACTCTCGCCTCGATCCATCTGTTCAAGTACAGCGCCATCTACGGCTCCTTCGCCGCGCTACCGGTGTTCCTGATCTGGCTGCAGCTCGCCTGGACGATCGTCCTGATGGGGTGCAAGGTGAGCTACGGGCTGCAGTACGTCCGCGCGCTCCAGGAGGAACGGATCGGTGTCACCGCCGGACCGCGGCTGCGCGAGTTCATCGGCGTCCGTTGCATGATCGAGATGGCCCGGGCCTACCAGACGGGGGAGCCCCCCCAGGGCCCGGGCATCGTCGCGCAGACCACGGCGGTGCCACTCGCCATCGAGAAGCAGGTCCTGAACCGACTCGTGGACCGCGGGCTGCTCCTGCCGGTCCCGGACGACGGCCGAACGCCGCGCAGGGGGCGCACCGGCGAGGGGTTCGTCCCGGCGCGTGACGTGAACGGCATCACGATCGGCGAGATCCTGGCCGCGTTCCGGGAGGAGGGCTCCACCCCGGCAGAGCTCGAGATCGAGGACCCCGCCAGCGACTTCGTCAGGAAACTGCTCGAGCGCGAGGGAGAGACGGCTCGCAGCGTGACCGACCTGAGCCTCGCCGAAGCGGTCGAGCGTATCTCCGCGAGCCCGGGACCGCGCCCCGCCGAGGCGGCCGCATCCGGCGGATAGTGCTGCTACGATTCAGCGGCCGTCCCGAGCGAGGGAGCACATGAAGCGCAGGGAGCTCAAGAAGGACGAGGTGCTCTGGTGGGAGGGCTCCGTGGCCCAGAGCATCGCGGTGGTGGAGTCGGGTCAGCTCGGCGTCCGCAATCCGCGGGGGCTGATCGGCATCGCCTTCTCGCGGACCGTCGTCGGCGAGAGCTCGATCCTGACCCTCGACGGCCCCCCCGCCACCCGCAAGGCCACCGTCTTCGCCGTCACCGACGCCGCCGTCGCCACGGAGTACCCGGCAGAGCAGGTGAAGGACGCCTTCGGGGTCGGAGTGCCCCGCCTGGTCCTGAGAACGCTGTTCGGGCAGATCTGCAGCAACGCGCTCCTGGTGCTGGGCGCTCACGTGGGGCACGCGACCCTCGAGTCAGCGCTGATGGGCCTGATCCAGGGCATGGGGCAGTGCGAGAAGCAGATCAAGTCGATCCGGGACTGGCCGGCGTTCATGGCCGCGTTCCGGATGCTCTACGAGCTGCGGGAGGCCACCGACCGGACGCGGGACGTGCTGGTCGACGCCGCCCGGCTCGAGCCGGCGGCCATCGAGCGGGCCTCGACTACCGCCCGCACGCTGTTCGGGAGCGGTGACGTGGCCGAGTACCTCGAGCAGTTCATCCGGATCGAGGCCGACCGCGGGCGGGCGGGCGCCTGATCCCGGACACTGCTCACTGGCCGGCAGCGAAGCCGCGGATCAGCTCGAGGACGTCCGCGGGCCGCTCCTCCTGGGGCAGATGGCCGCAGCCCGGGAGCACTACGACCCGGGAGCCCGGGATGGCGCTCCCGAAGCGAGCGGCGTGGGCGACCGGCAGCCACGCGTCCTGCTCGCCCCAGACGATCAGCGTGGGCGCAGAGACGCTGCCGAGGACGTCCTCCAGGCGTCGCCACTCCGACGCTGGCGCCTCGAGCAGGGCGCGCAGCGACTGGACCGTCCCCGGACGCTCCAACGGGGCGAGATACTCGTCGACCCGCTCCGCGGTCACGCGGTCCCGGTCGTGGAAGAGCTGCAGCAACGTCCCCCAGACCAACACCCTCCGGACCGCACCGGACCGCGCCAGGAGTCCCCCGGGGCCGGATGCCGCCCAGCGGACGACGCGGGGGACGGCCTCGGGCCCCCCGAAGCCGGCGGCGTCGATCAGGACGAGGCGGGAGACGAGCTCGGGCCGGGACGCGGTCGCGGCCAGGGCCACGGCTCCTCCCAGGCTGTTCCCCACGAGCGTCACGCCCTCGAGCTCCAGGGATACGAGCAGCCCCTCCAGTGCCCCTGCGAGCACCGCGAAGGAGAGATCCGTCGGCCGGCTGGAGCCGCCGAAGCCCGGGAGATCGACGGCGACGACGTCGTGGGTCTCCGCGAGCGGTCTCAGCAGATCCCGCCAGGTGAAGATCGAGGAGCCCAGCCCGTGGATCAGCAGCAGCGGAGGCCCGGCACCCAGGCGAACGTAGCGGAGGCTCGCGCCACCCACCCTCGCGTATCGCTCCTGGAGCTGCAGCTCGCGAAGCCAGGCGCCGCCCCGCGCCGGCCGCGAGAGATACGCGAAGAGCAGGGCGAAGACGGCGAAGGCGGCTATGACGGCACGGAGCCGGCCGCGTTCAGTCACGCCTCTTGAGAGGGATCAGCTCTCCCCGGGGTGTCCTGGGCTCGCTTCCCCGACCGGAAGGAGGGCCGCTCTCGATGAGCCGCCTCACCTCGGGGAGCGCTTCCCGGAGCGCGGTCTCCCCGGCGGCGCAGAACTGCGGGATGCGCCGGGGCTGCATCCAGCTCGACTCGCCCATCTGGGGGGCGATCACGAGGTCGGCTCCGGCCAGCTCGCCCCGGCTCCGGCCGCGGAGCATCGTGACCCCCGCCCGCAGGGCCAGGGCGACGAAGGAGTCGGCGGCGGGCCACTTCGTTCCGCTGTTGCAGTCGATCGCGACGACGACCCCCGGTTCCCCGGCCATCTCCCGAGCCCGGCGCACCGGGATGACCTCGGACACCCCACCGTCGTACAGCCGCCGCCCCTCGATCAGCATCGGGGGGAACACGCCGGGGAAGCTGCACGAAGCCCGGACCACGTCCCGCAGCTCCCCGGAGCGAAACACCACCGGATGGCCCGTGTCAACGTCGGTCGCCACGACCTCCAGCGGGACCCGGAGCCCCTCGAAGCTGTCCACGGGCAGGAACTCGTCGATCATCGCGCCGAGGCGGGTACCCGAGAGCAGCCCGCCGCCCCAGCCCCGGACCCAGGTCCAGGGGTGGAGGTTCGAGGCCTTCTCGACCAGCAGGCGGAGGTCGGCTCCCCCGGCCCAGGCCGCGGCCACCAGGGCGCCTCCGCTCACCCCGACGAGCCCCGCGACCGGGATCCCTTCCTGCTCCAGCACCAGGAGCGCGCCGGCATGCGAGGCGGCGTGCCCGCCCCCGCCGCTGAGCGCGAGATGGAGGGGCCGGCTCACGCCTCCTCGCGACCCGCGACCCGCAGCTCGGAGTCGGCGCCGGTGTCCCCGTCTCCCGCGTGGATCTCCTGGAGGCTGAGCACGTCGAGGTCCTTCCGCTCCAGGAGCGCCCGGATCCCCTGCACCGTGGCCTCCATGGCCGTCGTGGTCGTCACGACCAGCACGCCGTGGAGCGTCGCGGCCTTGCGAATCGCCCCGTCGTCGTAGAACGACTCGCGGCCGAGCGGCGTGTTGAACACCAGGTCCACCTCGCCGCTCCGGATCAGGTCGACGCAATGGGGACGTCCCTCGTTGACCTTGAACACCACGTCCACGGGCACGCCCCGGGAGCGGCAGTAGTCCGCGGTTCCCCGCGTCGCCACGATCCTGAACCCGAGCCGGGACAGCTGCTCCGCCAGGGGCAGCACGGCGGGCTTGTCCTGGTCGTGGACGCTGACGAAGGCCGTGCCCGAGGTCGGCATCGGGAAGCCGGCAGCCGCCTGCGCCTTGGCGAAGGCGAGCCCGTAGTCCCGGGAGATCCCCATGACCTCCCCGGTGGACCGCATCTCGGGCCCCAGCAGGATGTCGGAGCCCGGGAACTTGTGGAACGGGAGGACCGACTCCTTGACGAAGGTGCGCCTGACCTCCAGGTCCTCGGTGAGCCCCTGGGACTCGAGGCTCCGCCCGGCCATGACCCGGGCCGCCACCTTCGCCAGGGGCACCCCGGTCGCCTTGCTGACGAAGGGGCTCGTCCGGGAAGCGCGGGGGTTGACCTCGATGACGTAGACCACGTCGTCCTTGATCGCGTACTGGACGTTCATCAGCCCGCGCACGTCCAGGGCGAGCCCGAGGCGCCGGGTGTAGTCCCGGATCGTCGCGAGGTGCTCGGGGGCAACCTTGAACGTGGGGAGCACCATGGCCGAGTCTCCGCTGTGAACCCCCGCCTCCTCGATGTGCTGGAGGATCCCCCCCACGACCACGCGCTCGCCGTCCCCCACCGCGTCCACGTCCACCTCGAAGGCGTCCTCGAGGAAGCGATCGACGAGCACGGGGTGCTCGGGGGCGGCGCGCACGGCGTCTCGGGCGTAGCGGTCGAGGTGCGTGCGATCGTAGACGATGGCCATCGCCCGGCCGCCGAGCACGTAGGAGGGGCGAACCAGGACCGGGTAGCCGATGCGCTCAGCGATCTCCCGGGCCTCCTCCAGGGACGTGGCGGTTCCGCTCTCGGGCTGCGGGATCTCCAGCCGCTGGAGCAGCGCGCTGAACCGCTCGCGATCCTCGGCGAGGTCGATGGCGTCGGGCTGAGTCCCCAGAATCGGCACGCCGGCCCGCTGCAGCGGAAGGGCGAGCTTGAGCGGCGTCTGGCCTCCGAACTGGATCACGACCCCCTCGGGTTTCTCCAGCTCGACGATGTTCATCACGTCTTCGTAGGTGAGGGGCTCGAAGTAGAGGCGATCCGAGGTGTCGTAGTCGGTGGAGACCGTCTCGGGGTTGCAGTTGACCATGATCGTCTCGTAGCCCTCCTCCTTGAAGGCGAAGGCGGCATGGCAACAGCAGTAGTCGAACTCGATCCCCTGGCCGATCCGGTTCGGGCCGCTCCCGAGGATCACGACCTTCTTCTCGTCGGTGGGGTCGGCCTCCGACTCCAGCTCGTAGGTGGAGTAGAGGTAGGGCGTGTGGGACTCGAACTCGGCCGAGCAGGTGTCGACGCGCTTGTAGACGGGAACCAGGCCCGCGGACACGCGGCGCCGGCGCAGCTCGATCTCGGAGACCCCGGCGCGGGACGCGAGGAACGCGTCGGAGTAGCCCAGTCGCTTCGCCTCCCGCAGCTTCTCGTCGTCGAAGTCCTTCCCCAGCCCCCTCTCGAAAGCCGAGAGCTCCGCGAGCTGCACGAGGAACCAGGGATCGATCCCCGTCAGCCGTCGGATCGAGTCGGGGCTCCAGCCGAGATCGAGGGCGCGCTTCACGTAGAAGAGGCGCTCCGGGTCGGCCGTGACGAGCTTCTTCTTGATCTGCCCGTCGTCCAGCTCGGGCAGGTTGAGGGAGTCGGCGCCGGTCTCCAGGCCGCGGACGCCCTTCTGCAGGGCCTCCTTGAAGGTGCGCCCGATGGCCATGACCTCTCCCACGGACTTCATCTGGGTTCCGAGCGTGGAGTCGGCGTCCTGGAACTTCTCGAAGGCCCAGCGCGGAATCTTCACCACCACGTAGTCCAGTACCGGCTCGAAGCAGGCCGGGGTGACCCGGGTGATGTCGTTGCGGATCTCGTCGAGGGTGTAGCCGATGGCCAGGAGCGCGGCGATCTTCGCGATGGGAAAGCCCGTGGCCTTGCTCGCCAGGGCCGAGGAGCGGGAGACCCGCGGGTTCATCTCGATGACCACCTGCCGGCCGGTCTTCGGATCGACGGCGAACTGGATGTTCGAGCCTCCGGTCTCGACCCCTACGGCCTGGATCACCTGGCGGGCGGCGTTCCGCATGACCTGGTACTCGCGGTCGGTGAGAGTCTGGGCCGGCGCGACGGTGATCGAGTCCCCGGTGTGGATCCCCATGGGGTCGAAGTTCTCGATGGAGCAGATCACCACGAAGTTGTCCGCCCGGTCCCGCATCACCTCGAGCTCGTACTCCTTCCAGCCGAGCACGGACTCCTCGACGAGGACCTCGTGGATCGGGGAGAGCTCGAGGCCCCGGGGGACCAGCTCCTCGAACTCCTCGCGGTTGTAGGCGATCCCCCCCCCGCTGCCGCCGAGGGTGTACGACGGGCGGATCACCGCGGGCAACCCCGTCTCGTCCAGGATCTGGAGAGCCTCGTCCAGGGTCCGGGCGAACCCGCTCCGCGGCAGGTCGAGGCCGATCCGGGTCATCGCCTCCTTGAAGCGGCGCCGGTCCTCGCCGATCTCCACCGCCTCGCGGCTGGCGCCGATCAGCCGGGTCCCGACCCGCTCCAGCACCCCGCGGCGATCCAGCTCCACGGCCAGGTTGAGCCCCGTCTGACCACCCACGGTGGGGAGGACCGCATCCGGGCGCTCGCGCTCCAGGATCGCCTCGAGAAACTCCGGGGTCAGGGGCTCCACGTAGGTGCGGTCCGCGTACTCGGGATCCGTCATGATCGTCGCCGGGTTGGAGTTGACCAGGGAGACCCGGATGCCCTCGCCGCGGAGCGCCTTGATCGCCTGCGTCCCCGAGTAGTCGAACTCGCAGGCCTGGCCGATCACGATCGGTCCGGAGCCGATCACCAGCACCGACCTGATGGACTCGTCCCTAGGCATCGGCGTTCCGTCCTTCGAGGCGGGGGGTCACCCGCGAGCCTGCCCGTCCCGCCGGCGCCGATCGCGCCGCATCAGCTCCGAGAAGTCCGAGAAGAGGTAGTGGCTGTCGTGAGGGCCCGGGCTGGCCTCGGGATGATACTGGACGCTCATCAGCGGCAGCTCGCGGTGGCGGAAGCCCTCGTCGGTGCCGTCGTTGAGGTTGACGTGGGTCTGGACGAGGTCGCCGGAGGAGTACAGCGCCGGGTCCACGGCGAAGCCGTGGTTCTGGGACGTGATCTCCACGCGCCCGCTGGCGAGGTGCTTCACGGGCTGGTTCGCCCCCCGATGCCCGAACTTCAGCTTGAAGGTCCGGCCGCCGCAGGCGAGGGCCAGCACCTGGTGGCCGAGGCAGATCCCGAAGATCGGCCGCTCCCGCATCAACTCCCGCACCGTCTGCACCGCGTAGGCGAGCGGCTCGGGGTCCCCGGGACCGTTGGACAGGAAGATCCCGTCGGGCTCCCGGAGCAGGGCGTCGGCGGCGCTGGTGCCGGCGGGCACCACGGTCACGGCGCAGCCCTGCCGGGCCAGCATCTCGAGGATGTTGCGCTTGATGCCGAAATCGTAGGCCACGACCCGGTGCTCCGCTTCGACCGGGGAAGGGCCGAAGCTGTAGGGCTCGGAGCAGGTCACCTCGCTGGCCAGGTCGGCCCCCACCATGGAGCGGGAGGCCCGGGCCCGGGCCTGGAGCTCGGTCGAATCTTCGGTGTCCGCGGCGATGACGCCGCGCATCGCACCCCGGGTCCGGAGATGGCGCGTGAGCGCCCGGGTGTCGATACCCGAGATCCCCACCACGCCGGCCGCGTCCAGGTAGTCCGACAGGCTCCCCTTCGCCCGCCAGGACGACGCGATCGGGGACGATTCCCGCACTGCGAAGCCGGCGACCTGCGGCGCCCGTGACTCCCCGTCCTCGTCGTTGACCCCGTAGTTCCCGATGTGGGGGTAGGTCATGGTGACGATCTGCCCCGCGTAGGAGGGGTCGGTGAGGACCTCCTGGTAGCCGGTCAGGCCGGTGTTGAACACCACCTCTCCGGTGGTCTCCCCGGCGCGACCGAAGGAGTGCCCCTCGAACACCCGCCCGTCCTCGAGCCCCAGCCACGCCCTGGGAGACGTCACCACTCCTCCTCGGCGGCGCACCGGAGGCCCGGGTGCGGCGCACCCGGGCGACCCGCTCCCGAACCGCCCACTACTGGATGAACCCGAGCCGGGAGAGCGGCCAGAAGCGGAAGAACGCCTTCCCGT
>Ga0299906_10001802_pt1 | contig 18134 bp, 17 predicted proteins | sample RVTome_14_FD_200259 | JGI IMG/M metagenome (GOLD analysis project Ga0299906, IMG submission 200259) | Soil microbial communities from uranium-contaminated site in the Upper Colorado River Basin, Wyoming, United States - RVT145D125 (version 2) ...
CGGAAGCGCCCGGCGTCTTGCGACGTGAGATCCGCGACAGGTCGTCGGCGTCGAGGAGGAAGTCCACGTGGCCGTAGACCGCCCCGAGCAGTGCCGCATCCTGCCACAGCGCGTTGCCGCCGTTGGCCTCGATGACCTCGCCGAGCAGCGCCTCGATCTCCGCGCGCTTCCGCGGACTGTCGGCGCGCGAGCGCAGGCGCGGCGGAGCGGGGAACATGAAGTCCACGAGCGTGTGAATCCGCCACGCGATGTCGTTCTCGATCACGATCTCCCGCTGAAAGCGGTCATCGCGAACGAGGCGCGGCGAATTGTGCAGTCGCGGCGGCAGGCCGATCTTCTGAAACGGCGCGTCGGTCGATGCGCCGCTCGCCGCCGGCTCGGCCAGGGCGTTGCGGTAGTAGTTCCACAGCCGCGCAAGGCGCGGCAGGGCCACGGACTCGTGCTCGGCCAGGAGCAGATCGAGCAGCGGTTTGTCGAGAGGAATGGTGCGAAATGGTGCAAGCTGGTAGATCACGTCGGCGTCCTCCGGTGCGGCCAACGCGTCATTGCGAGGGCCTTCTACAAGGGGGCCGAGCGCACGCCTGGCGCGCGCAAAGTGGTCGGCCGACGAGGCAAGTCTTTGCCGCAGCGGGAGATAAAAATCTGAAAAAAGTTTCGGATTCCCGTTTTGGCGACCCGGCTTGCGCGCGCAACTGGTCCACTCGCGGGGTTGCCCGCCCGCATCGACGGCGATCGATGCCGGTTTTTCCGTCCTGCGACGGCGGGGATTTCGTTAGAATCGGCCGGTTGATCCCTTACGAAAAGGAGGGTCTCCCTCGATGCATCCGCGCCAATACACCGTTGCCGCCCTGGGGACGTTCGCTCTGATCACCGCTAGCGCATCGGGCCAGAATGAGCCGGTCAACGGCATGCGCCCCGCCGAGGTGCGCGCCCACGCAATCGTCGATGCAACCGTCGTCGTTCGCCCCGGCCAGACCCTGGAGCACGCCAACATCATCATCCGCGACGGCGTGATCGAGGCGGTGGGCGACGTCAACGTGCCGCCCGACGCCCGGGTGTGGAACGGCGCGGGCATGACGGTCTATCCCGGCCTCATCGACGCCGCCCTGATGATCGCGCCGGGCGAGCGCGAGGCCTCGCCGGGCGCCCACTGGAACCCGATGGTCTTTCCCGAGCTGGCGATGATCGATCAGCCCCTGCCTGCCGCGGACCTGCGCAAGGAGCTGCGCGGCATGGGGTTCACCGTCGCCGCGGTCTACGCCAGCCAGGGCGTGATGCGGGGCACCGGCGCCGTGATCGCCCTGGCCGAGCAGGACGACAACGCCCTGTCATACCTTGACCGAACCGCGATGGCCATGAGCTTCGATCGCGCCCGCGCCTTCGGGCGCGGCGGATACCCCGGCTCGCTGATGGGCGCCATCGCCCTGACGCGACAGACGCTCTACGACGCCCAGTGGCACGAGGCGAGCCGGCGCGTGTACGAACTTTACCCGGAGGGCAACGAGCCGCCCATCCGGGCCGATGCGCTCGACGCCTTGCAGCTTGCGATCAATCGCTTCCAGAAGGTGCTCTTCGAGGTCGATGACGAGCTGGATCTCCTGCGGGCGAACCGAGTGGCCGACGAGTTCAATCTCGACGCGATGATCCTGGGCAGCGGCATGGAGTTCCGCCGCCTCGCCGAGGTGACGGCCACCGGCCTGCCGCTCATCGTGCCGCTGAACTATCCCGAGGCCCCGGATGTGGCCAGCGTGACCCGGGCCGACACGGTCTCCCTGCGCGACATGCAGACCTGGGAGCAGGCGCCGACGAACGCAAGGCGGCTGGTGAACGCCGGGGCGACGATCGCCCTGACCACGCACCGGTTGCAGCGGCGCGGCGATTTTGCGGCCAACCTCCGCAGCGCGATCAGGCACGGCCTGAGCGAGGATGACGCCCTCGCCGCGCTCACCACCACGCCCGCGAAGCTGCTGGGCCTGGACCGGGTGCTCGGCACGATCGAGGTCGGCAAGTCCGCCAACCTCGTCGTCGTCGAGGGATCGCTCTTCGATAAGGACTCGACCGTCCGCGACACCTGGGTGGACGGCCGCCGCAGCGAGATCAACCGCATCCCCGAGTTCAAGGTCAAGGGCGAGTTCGCGTTCTTCACCAACCGCGGCCACTTCCGGCAGGCCACCGTGGACACCGAGAAGAAGTCCATCACGCTGACGCTCGATGACGACAAGCCGCTCAAGGCGACGAAGGTGACGACGGAGAAGGAGCGGGTGAACTTCCTGCTCGACGGCAAGGCCCTCGGCGTCGAGGGCATTGTGCGGCTCAGCGGCGTGATCACGGGCGACACGATCGCCGGCACGGGCGTGATGCCCGACGGCGATCGATTCCAGTTCACCATGGAGCCGGACACCGACGCCGACGACGCCCCCGGAGCCCCCGGAGCCGGAGCGGCCGTCGCCGCCGCGGATGTACCCGCGGGCGAGCAGGTGGCTCGCGCCGGCGAAGCGCCCGCCCAGGCGGGAGGCGATGAGGCCGCGGAAGGCGAGAAGACCGAGGCCGACGAGGACAAGGACTTCGAGATGCCGGCCGAGACCCTGGCGTTCCCGCTGGGGGCGTACGGCGTCGAGGCGGCGCCGCAGAAGCAGAATGTCTACGTTCACAACGCCACGATCTGGACGGAAGGGCCGGCGGGCATCATTCAGGGCGGCTGCCTGATCGTGGCGGACGGCAAGATCGCCTACGTCGGCGCCGAGCCGGCGGGCGGCGCGCCGGAGGGCTATCTCGTCATCGACGCCGAGGGCAGGCACGTCACACCCGGGCTGCTCGACTGCCACAGCCACACCGGCATCGACGGCGGCGTGAACGAGGGCTCGCAGGCCGTCACCGCCGAGGTGCGCATCGGCGATGTGGTCGGCCCGGACGACATCAACTGGTATCGCCAGCTCGCCGGCGGCCTGACGTGCGTGAACCAGCTCCACGGCTCGGCCAACCCGATCGGCGGGCAGAATTCGGTCGTCAAGCTCAAGTGGGGCGCGACCGTCGATGAGATGCGCATTCCCGACGCCATCGCGGGCATCAAGTTCGCCCTGGGCGAGAATCCCAAGCGATCCACCGGGCGCTACCCCGACACGCGCATGGGCGTGGAGACGGTGATCCGCGACGCCTTCCAGGCCGCGCGCGACTACCAGACCGAATGGGACCGCTACCTGGCCCTGCCCAGTGAAGCGCGGGATCGCGTCATGCCGCCCCGCCGCGACCTGGAACTCGACACCCTGGTCGAGATCCTCCGCGGCGACCGGCTGGTGCACTGCCACAGCTACCGGCAGGATGAGATCCTCATGCTCATCCGCGTGGCGGACGAGTACGGCTTCACCATCGGCACCTTCCAGCACGTGTTGGAGGGCTACAAGGTGGCCGACGCCATCTCCCGCCACGGCGCGGGGGCCAGCACGTTCAGCGACTGGTGGGCGTACAAGATCGAGGTCATGGACGCGATCCCCTTCAACGGCGCGCTCATGACCGACGTCGGCGTGGCGGTCTCGTTCAACTCCGATTCCAGCGAACTGGCGCGGCGGATGAACACCGAGGCCGCCAAGGCCGTCCGCTACGGCGGCATGGACCCGCACGAGGCCCTGAAGTTCGTGACCATCAACCCCGCGAAGCAGTTGCGAATCGACCACCGCCTCGGCTCGCTGGAGAAGGGCAAGGATGCGGACTTCGTCGTCTGGTCCGGCGACCCCCTGAGCACCTACTCGCGTTGCGAGCAGACCTGGATCGAGGGCGCACGCTACTTCGACTTGCGCCTCGACGAGATGCTCCGCAAGCAGGCCAACGAGGAGCGCCAGCGCCTCATTCAGAAGATCTTGGCCCGCGCCGATCGCTCCGTGGGCGCCCCCGGCGGCGGTGGGCGCGGCGGCGCGGGAGGGCCCGCCGGTCGCGGCCGGCGACCAGGCTTTCCGCCAACGGGGCCGACGCCGGATCGAGCCGGTCATGACGCCCAACTGACCGTGGAAGGAGGCGCCCGATGAGCGCAGTCACGAAGATGAGTCGATTCACGCTGCCGCACGCCGCCGCCCTTGGCGCGGCAATGGCCTTCGCCGGCGTCGCGGCCGGCCAGTCGCGGCAGATTCCCGCCCCGCCCCAGGACAAGCCCATCGTCGTCCACTCCGCCACGGTGCACACCGTCTCGGGGCAGACGATCGCCAACGGCTACGTGGTGTTCGAGAACGGCGTGGTGAGCGCGGTGGGCCAGGGCCCGCCGCCGGCCGTGCGCGGCGCCGTGATGCGCGACGCCACCGGCCTGCACGTCTATCCCGGCCTGATCGCCGCCGACACGACGCTCGGCCTCACGGAGACGGGCTCGGTGGATGTGACGCAGGACATGGACGAGTTCGGCGACTTCACACCCGAGGCACGATGCGTGATCGCCATCAATCCCGACAGCGACCTGATTCCCGTGACGCGGGCCAATGGCATTCTGACCGCGCTGACCTCGCCCTCGGGCGGCGTGGTGACGGGGCGCAACGCCCTGATCCGGCTTGACGGCTGGACGTGGGAGGACATGGCCATCGACGCCGAGGCCGGGCTGGTCATGAGCTGGCCGCGCAGCGGCGGCGGCGGGTTCCGCGGCTTCGGTGGCGGCCGGCCCCCCGGAGCCCCCGGAGCCCCCGGGGGCGGCGACGAGGACCGCGCCAATCGCTACCAGCAGGCCATCGACGAGATCGAGCGCTTCTTCGACGATTCCCTGGCCTACGCCAAGGCCAAGGCCAACGACGAGACGCTCGAGACCGATCTTCGCTTCGAGGCCATGCGCCCCTACGTGCTCGGCGAGGACATCATCTTCATCAGCGCCTCGACGCAGGAGCAGATCGAGTCGGCGGTCGCGTTCGCCCAGCGGCGCGGCTTGCGCATCGTCATCGTCGGCGGCCAGGAGGCGGACCGCGCGGCGACGATGCTGGCCAAATACGATGTGCCCGTGATCATCGGCGGCCTGCATCGCATGCCCAGCGCGCGGCATGCCGCGTACGACGAGCCCTTCACCCTGCCCCTGCGGCTGCACGAGGCCGGCGTGCGTTTCTGCATCGCCTCCGGCGCCGAGGCGGCCCACGAGCGGAACCTCAATCACGTGGCGGCGACGGCGGCGGCCTACGGCCTGCCCAGGGAGATCGCCCTGCGCTCAGTCACGGTCGATGCCGCGGAGATTCTCGGCGTGGGCGACAAGCTCGGCTCGATCGACATCGGCAAGCGGGCCACGCTCATCGTGACCACGGGCGATCCGCTGGAGATCACCACGGATGTGATCATGGCCTACATTGACGGCCGCCAGATCGACCTCGGCAGCCGCCACAAGTCGCTGTACATGAAGTACCGCGAGAAGTACAGGCAACTTGGCCTAATTGAGTGATGAGGTGAAGGGGTGGCGTGGTACGCGCGGTGGGTTGCGTGGTACTCGCCGCTTCACGGGGGTGGGTGAGAACCACGCCGGATGACAGGCGGTATGGGGCGGGCCGCCGCTGAGCGGTCGGACCCGCCCGATGATTGAGGGCCACGGGCACGGCCGTGAATGAGGAGACATGGATAACTGTTGCTTGTCCCAAGTTATCCGTCCCTAGTTACCCTGTGGCGTCATATAGGGGAGGGGCGTCTCTTCGATGAAACTCGAAAGATTTGTCTACAAGCTCTTCAAGGGTGCGTTTAGCGCTCTCCTGGCGCCGCCGCGCAGGCCGAGAAAGAAGAGCCGCCGGCGCTCGCCAGCTCGTCGCAGTCCACAGCAGGCAGCATGGAAGCAGGGGCGGACGAAGTTCGCGGCGAGCCCGGGGACGGCTCTGCAGACGGTGCTGGCCCACTACGAGGAGCTCGACGAGCGGGCGATTGCCGATGTGGAGCATGGCCTGCTGCCATACCTGAAGCTTGAGACCGACCGAAGTCTCCTTTACGCCTTGCGGCTGTCCAAGTGCGTTCCGACGCTGAAGGTCGTGAAGACGCTCATCTCGCGGTGGAACACCACGAACTGTGGTGCAGGCGGGTTCGGGCTGGAATACGGAAAGCAGTCGCGTCACTACAAGGCCGTGTTTGACTTCCTGGCCAGCCGCTATCTGCAACGGCTGCATGAGCTTTTGGTCGTTGAGATCGACAAGGCCGACGCCACGGCGCAATTGCGCAAGACCGCAAGCGCAAAGCGCAACGTGTGGCTTCGGCTCGTGCAGAAACTGGAGAGGTATGAGCGGGAGCTTCTCTACGATTTGCCCGGCTTCACAGGCGTTGTTCGGCCGCTGATCGATGCCGCCAACGCAAAGGCGTCAACATAGGGGGGTCACGAGTGCCAAGTGTGAGCAATGCGCATTGCACCCCGGGGGAAGAACCGGGAAGAAACGGGACAGTTTCTGCCCTTGACGCCCTTCGATGCGGCTGGACGGGGTCCCCGCGGATCGATTAGAGTGCATGTGCCCTACTTGAGGGCGAGAAAGCTAGAAACTGCAACGACCTAGAGGTCATTCCAGTTGTCCCGGAAAAAACGCCGGCCGCGTTCGCGGCCGGCGTCTTTGTTTTGACCTTGATCGGGCCCATCTGGGCGAGAAACGCGGGTAGCTAAGGTCTTGGAACGACGGTTCTGGAGGGCTTTCCCTCACAGAAATGGCGTCGATCCGACAAAAGCACCCATTGCGTTTCGAGGCCGTTGGTCTACCCGACCAAGATCGTGTACTGAGTCTCGTGCCTCTGCGAAGCACAGGACTCAACGAGCGAGAGCGGGATGATTCCGGGGGGCAGAAAGTCCTCGGCAACTCCCTTGATTCCTGGGCCGATCTCAACGGCCCCTCAACTTCTCATAGTGTCTCCTTGGATGTGGATCTGGTGCCAGTCCTTCCAAGCAAGCGCTCCTTAGCAGAAACCATCAATCGCGGGTACCGCATAACAGGTTGTCCACACCGGAGAAGTTGCAAAGAAAGCGAAAGAAGCGGGGACAGGCGCCACCCTCGTGAAGAAGTGGACGCCACGGCACCTGTCGCAGCGTCGATGCCCTGACCATCCACCATCAACCACGAACTCCCCCCAAGCACAAAGGCCCGCGAGTGCTTCTCGCGGGCCTGCTTGTCGAGCCGACGGTGTGCGGCATGGGATGGCGGTTCAGTCGTCGATGTCATGCAGCAGCCGCGCGATCGCGAGGTTGAGCTTGTCCTCCGTCTCGTAGCCGCCGGAGGCGATGGCGTCCTTGACGTGGTTGACCAGTTCCAACCGGCCCTCGGGGAGCCCGCGCATCTTGTCGAGGTAGCGGGCGTGCTCCGAGAGTTCCACGCGGTCCGGTTCGCGCGGCGGCGCCTTGGCCTCGATGACCTGGCCGTTGCGGTGGATCGTCGGCGCGGCGGAACGGCTCAACGGCTCGAGCGAACCGTGCCCGATCGATGAAATATCCGGCATGCAACAATTCTCCTTCGCGGACCGCACTTCGTTGACTACAGTTCTGAGCTGGGACGACGAATTCGTGGCCGCGAAGCGCACCTGGAGAAGCCCGCGTCCACTGCAAGGACTATCGTCGGATAGCGGACGATCGCTTGAACTTTAGCGAATGGGGCGGATTTGGGTCAAATGTCTAGGACCAAAGGGTTTACGATATTCTCGGACCTGACTTGTCCTGCCCCGGCGGCATGGTCCGGGAAAAGTGCCCTCGCGGCCCTGGCAACCCTGATCAGCGCTGTTTTTCTGGCCGCCTGCGCCGCCGACAACGCCTCCTCCGGCACCTCCGCGGCGCCCGGCGGCCGGAGCTCGACCAGGTCCGGCGACATCACGCTGGGAAACGACGGGCTCTCGGGGCTCGATCTGGGCGACGACTGGGAGCGGTCGATGGCCTCTCCGGCCGGCCGGCGCGGGACCGGGCCCGCTGCCGCAGCCACGCCCACGCCGACCGGGGCCGCGCCGGTGACATTGGCCGCGGCCGCTCCGGCCGGCGAATGGGCCATCGTGCTGTTCACCTTCACGGGCCTCAATCACGCCAATGAAGCCGTCAGCGCCGCAGCGCGGCTGCGCACGATCGGCCCGGACTTCGCCACCGTCCGCTCGCACACCGACGACAAGGGCTCGATGGTGCTTTTCGGCGTGTACACCTCGGGGGACGATCCGGCGGCTCAGACCGATCTGGCCCGCCTGCGCGCCGTGCCCGGCCGCGACGGGCGGCGGCTGTTCCCCCGCGTCATGCTGAGCTACATCGAGCCGCCGCAGGCGGTCATCTCGCCGCTGGACTTGCGGTCGGTGCGCCGGACATACGGGCCTGACCGGGTGATCTACACGCTCGACATCGCCGTCTGGATCGCCCCGGATGATTCAAAGGTCCGCTACACGGACCTCAGGGCGCAGGCCGAGGCGTATGCGCGGCAGCTTCGCCAGCGGGGTTTCGAGGCCTACTTCTATCACAACGAGCGGGCGCAGATCAGCAGCGTCACCATCGGCATGTTCGGCCAGGGGGCCGTCGATCCGCAGTCCGGCATCCTCAGCCCGGAAGTTCAGGCCGTGGCCCGCGACTTCCCCGCGCGGCTGAACAACGGCCAGCCGCTGCTGCTCCCCATCGACCGATTCCGACCCGAGCGCGGCACGCGGCCCCAGGGGCCCATACTCGTGGAGGTGCCGGAGTAGGGGTCAGGAATCAGGGGTCAGGAATCAGGAATCAGGGCGCGGCCGCCGGGACGATTAGTCACCAGCGCACGAAAAAAGGCCGTCGAACTCATCGACGGCCTCCTGTGCGTCACACTGATTCCCCAAGACTGACTCCGGTCGCTTATCGTCGCGCGTTGTTGAACAGGGTCACGAGACTGCCGCCATCGCGAACGAAGATCTGGCCGGTCTGTGCATCCTCGACCTCGTAGACGAGCAGGACCTGGTCGCGGTTATCGATGACGTACAGAAGCTCATAGGGGTTCGCGTCGTCGCCGAAGCCGGAATCGCTCGTGACCAGCGTGTACCCGGCGCCGGAATTCGCCATTCCCGCGTGGGCCATGTTCGCGGGCAGCCGGCCGGCCTGGACGATGACGAGAGCGAGAATGACAAAGGCCGAGGCCCAGAGGGCGGCGGCGGATGGATTGATGCGTGTCTTGTGCGGCATGGGGTGTTTCCTCCAGTCCGGGAAGTCCGGGCGGTCCGGGGTTCCGGGCGGTCCGGGGTTCCGGGCGGTCCGGGGTTCCGGGGGTTACGGCCGGCGCGCGGTGCGGCTGGCGGCGTCATAGGCGAGATTGCGATAGCCGATGCCTTCCAGGCGCTTCGTGTTCTGGTTGTAGTTGATGGCCATCAGCTCCTGGTTGACGCCATCGACGATGTACACGGCAGCGCTCTGCGCGCCGCGCACGCCGCCGGCGACCATCGAGAAGTCGCCGCGCGCCCGGTTCTGGGCGTCGGCCGTGGGCGCAAAGGTCACGCCGGCGAGCAAGGCCAGGAGCAGGACGTTGAGCACCAGCAGGCCGCGGAGATTGCCTCCGGTGAGACCGGTGAGACCGGTGAGTCCGGGGGCGCCGTCGGGCGGGGCGCTGTTCGATGTGCGGGGGGCCATGTTTCGCTCCTCATGGTTCTGATTCGGACGGCGGGGCGACGCCGGCCGCGGGTGTCACGGGCGAACGGGGTGCCGGTCGGGTCAGTCCTGATGGCCGCGCTTCGAGGGAATCATGCTCACGCCGACCACCGCGGCGGCCAGCACCATCATGATGACCATGCCCATCCAGGGCCTGGGTGAATTCCGAAGCTGGGGCGACGGCGCCGCCTGGGCCCAGACCTCCGCGGGCAGGATCATCGCCAGCGCCACGAAGAGTCCGAGGGCACGATGGACAACGGCGTTCAGGGGCTTCATCATCATTCAGGATACGAGACGGGCCCGTGTCCGGCAAGGACCGGGGCCGCCGCGCGGTCCCGGAGGACGAACGGCCGGCTGATTCGGGCGAACGCTTCGCGGGGAACGTGCACGGTCCCCCACTTCCGCGAGCGCAGGACCATCGCCCGCTCGTAATCGTCCAGCGACACCTCGCGGAGCACGTACCAGCGGTCGCCGAAGCTGAGGATCTCGTCGAACAGGGCGTCCGGCGGCTGCTGATTCAGGCAGTAGATGAATACGAACAGGCCCTGAAAGCCGCGCCCGAAGAGGCCCTGCCAGGTGCGCAGGCCCTCGACGTCGGCGCGAGTGACCCAGCTCTCCTGGCGCCGATTCGAGAGCGGCGTGCCGGCCCGCGTCGAGCCGAACTGGCGGCCCTTGACATCCACCAGCAGGTTGCGCCCCGGCCGGTAGACCACGAAGTCGAACGACTTGAGACTGGGATCGCCGGGCTCCGGTCCGGCGTCGGCGCCGAGCGGCAGCAACGTCTTGCGGGCCTCGTCCACGGCGACGTAGGGAATGCGATTGGCGCGGAGGCAATGCTCGAACGCCTGCTCGTAATGGAAACGACGCTGGGCCATCATCACGTTCCTAGGTACTTCAGGTAGGTCGATGCATGAGACTCCAGCGACGCCGCGAATCGGGCGACGGTCAGTTCCGGTCGAGGCTCCGCAAACTGGCCGCCCGGGCCCCGTTTCGCCGACGACGTCAGCAGGCACGCGGCATCATAGAGACGCTCCCGAACAAGTCGCTCGCAGAGAATGGCGTATCGATGGGCGTAGGAGGAGTCCTTGAACGGCTGGAAGACGGGAAAGTTCGGCTCATCGACGCCGACCTTGCGCACCGAGCCGGGGCATTCCTCCAGAAGCATGAGATAGCCCAACCAGGGCCGTGGCGAATTCGAGAAGGCCCCTTCGCGGTAGGCGGTCCAGAGATCGTGCGCACTGCCAATGGCCTCTTCGGTCCTGTTGTTGAAGTTGTTCCCGAAGGACGGTCCCACGTGCGACTTGAACTCAATCGTCGCCAGCAGGTTTTCATTCACAATCGCGACGATGTCCCATTCCTTGGTGGGCCGAAAGTACCCCGGCAAAATGGCCTGCCTGCGCCCGACGACAACCTGCTCGTCCGACAGTCCGGCATCGAGCAGGAGTTGACGCACGAACGTGATGAAACCGTCAAGCTGGCGCCCGCCCGTGACCGCCGCGCGCTGCCCCGCGTCCTTGCTGCCGCCTCGCCCCTGCCTGCGCGCCTGGCTGAGGCGGACTTTCCAGAAGTGCCGCACCGCAGCGGTCACAAGCGGATGCCCCGGGGCGTTCATGATGTCCTGACTCGCGGGTATTCGCGGATCGTCGTCCCGCCGAACAGATCGCGGGTCTCATCGCGCAGGCGGCGGCACGCCTGCCCGAAGTATTCGGGGTCCACCTCGACGCCGGCGCTGTTCCGGCCGCATTGGCTTGCCGCCACGGCGGTCGTCCCTGTGCCCATGAACGGGTCGAGAACGGTGTCGCCAACGAAGCTGAACATGCGTATCAGCCGTTCGGCCAGTTCACGTGGGAATGGCGCCGGGTGCTTTCGAGTCGATGCGCCGGTGATTCCCGTCCAGATCTGCTGAAACCACGCCTGGTGGCGCTCATCACTGATGATACTCAGAACGCGTGCCGCCAGCGAGGGGCTTCGGTAGCCGCCGGGCTTTCGCTGCATCAGGATGAACTCGATGTCGTTCTTGATGACGGCGTTCGGCTCGTAGGGCTTTCCGAGGAATCCCCCGCCCGACCCCTCCACTTCATACGTTGCGTTCGCGATCTTGTGCCAGATGATCGGCGCCAGGTTGTCAAAGCCGATGGTCCGGCAATGCTCCTGAATGGCGGCATGAAGCGGCACCACCGTATGCCGGCCGTTGTTGCGGCGCCTCGAGAGGCAGACATCGCCGACGACAACGACCAATCGGCCGCCGGGAACCAGGGCGTCATGGCACAGCCGCCAGACATCATCGAGCGCCTCCAGGAACGCGTCGTAGTCGTCAATGTGGCCGAGTTGATCGTCGTGCGCGCGGTAGTCCTTGAGCGTCCAGTAAGGCGGAGATGTGACGACAAGCTGCACGCACCCCGGCGTCAGAAACTCCATGCGCCGCGCATCGCATTCGTGCAGGTGGTGCGAGGTGGGAATCCGGTGCACCGCCTCATCGATCAGTCTCATGGCGCCGGCGTCCTTGGCGATTCGCGGAATGTCGGCGTCCGTGACCCGGCTCGCCCGGGCGAATGGCGGCAGGAACGCGTCGAGGGTTAATTCAGTTACGGCGTTCATGAGTTCGCGTCACCATACCGGCCAGAATCCAAACGGACAACCACGGCGCCATCAGCTCTCGCTCAGCGGGCTGAAGGGCGCGCCGGCTTTGCCTTCGTAGCGGAGGGCCGCGGAGTTCTTGGCGCCGAGCGACGCGTAAATCTGCCGCGTCGCGTCGGAGCGGTTGAGCGTGTAGAGGTGGATGCCGCGCACGCCGCGGTCGATGAGGTCGCGGCACTGCTCGGTGGCCCAGTGGATGCCGAACTGCCTCACCGCGTCCGGGTCGTTCTGCCGGTGGTAGAGGCCGCGCAGCAGCCGCGCCGGGAAGTTGGTTCCTGCGGCAAGGTCGCTCATGCGGGCCATGCCCTTGATCGAGGTGATGGGCATGATGCCGGCCACCAGCGGCACGCGGATGCCCGCCAGTTCGCAGCGCTCCGTCCAGTCATAAAAGCGAGCGTTGTCGAAGAACATCTGCGTGCACACATAATCGGCGCCGCATTCGACCTTGGCCTTCAGGTGGTCCATGAGCAGCAGGTGGTTGGGCGTTCGGGGGTGGCCCTCGGGGAAGCCCGCCACGCCGACGCCGAAGCCGCGCGGATCGGCGTGACGGCCGGACTCGTTGAACGCGCGGATGAACCGCACGAGGTCGGCCGCGTAGCTGAACTCGTCGGTCCGGGGGTCGTAGCCGGGCATGGACTGCGGCGGGTCGCCCTTGAGGGCCACGATGTTGCTGATGCCCGCCTCGGCGTATCGCTGGATGATCGCCTCGACGTCATCGCGTGTGTGGCCGACGCAGGTGAGATGGGGGATGGGGTCGAGCGACGTCTCGCGGTGCAGGCGCACGACGAGGTCGTGGGTGTGCTGGCGGGTCGAGCCGCCGGCGCCGTACGTCACCGACACGAAGCTCGGGGCGAGGGACTCGAAGTCGCTGATGCGCTGGAAGAGCCGGTCCCAGGCTTCATTGCTGGACGGCGGGAAGAACTCGAAGCTGATCGTCGTGCGGTCGCGCTGAAAGATGTCGGCGATGTGCATGCCGCAGGCATGGTACGCCGATTCCCGAGGGAATGCCCCCGGGATGAAACGCGGCAACGAGGTGCTACACTGTGCCGCCTTCCGGACAGGCCCCTCCATGATGCCGCCCAAGCCGAGAATCCCCCGACCGACCGTCAAGCGGCTGAGCCTCTACCTGCGGCATGTCGAGTCGCAGGCGCAGAAGGACCAGGGGACGATCAGCTCCAAGGAGCTCGGGGCGGCCCTGGGCCTCACCGACGCCCAGGTGCGCAAGGACCTGGCCTACTTCGGCCAGTTCGGCCATCCCGGCGTGGGATACCGCGTCGGCGACCTCATCGGCCAGCTCCGCAAGATCCTCGGCACCGACCGCACGTGGCACGCGGCGGTGGTCGGGGCGGGCAACATCGGCCGCGCTCTCATGGCCTACGGACGCTTCCGCCAGAAAAACTTCGACATCGTGGCGGTCTTCGACAACGACCCCCGCGTGGTGGGGTCGGTCATCGAGAACCACAAGGTCCGGCCGATGAAGGACCTGGCCCGGATCGTCCGCGAGCGCGAGGTCAAGCTGGGGATCGTGGCGGTCCCGGGGGAAGCGGCCCAGCAGGTGGCCGACGCCCTCATCGACGCCGGCGTCCTGGGCATCCTCAACTTCGCGCCCGTGCGGCTGGATGTCCACGACGCGGTGAGCGTCAACAGCGTGGACTTTTCCGTGGCCCTCGAGCAGCTCGCCTTCCAGGTGTCGCTGGGCGTGACCGGCTCGCTCGATGACGAGCGCGACTAGCGGATCGGCGCGGCAGGCCTATCGGACCGGCGATCCGTCGCGCCCGTGCGGGCCGCGACACCTGCATAATCCGCACAGCTTCACGCAGGCGACGCGTCTTGCACAGGGCGACCACGATGATCCGGGTTCGGCCGCGAATCGGCGCACGAAGCCGGCCGCAATCGTACGTTTCCATCAGGCGGCCGAGGAGGCGCCCGGACGATGAAGAGCGCCACCGTGTTCATTCCGAGCAATCGCCGGAGGCACGGACGGCTCGCGCTCTCGGATCTGCGGTGCTCGCTGGGGCGATTGCTCAACATCTCCGGCGGGGGCATGGCCGTCGAGGGCCGGCGGCGGTGGGCGAAGAAGGTCAAAGTCACCTTCGGCGAGGGCGATCACAAGGCGACGGTGCTGGCGGTGCGCATCTGGTCCCATCGCGCGGGCCTGCTGCGCCGGGCGGTCGGGTATCGTTTCATCGATCCGCCAGGCAACCTGCTGGAGTGCCTCAATGGCAACGCCATCACCGCGCTCACGACGCGGGTGATCTGAGCAGCATCGCCCGACCACAGCCGGTCTCGGGGCCCTTCGCCTATACTGCCGCGCTTCCCGGATCCCCGGATCCCCGGATCCCAGGATCCCCGGATACGGAAACGAAACCACCGACGGACACAGATGGACACGGGCCAAAGTTGAAAGTCGAACGTCGAAAACTGAATGTAGAGGGCTGAAACCACCCCTCCCTTTCCATCCGTGTTTGTCCGTGTTCATCAGTGGTTGCCATTCCCCGGTTCACCGGTCCACGGAACCCGCAACCAGGACGAGGGCCTGCGATGCTGAAACCCGAAATCGAAGCGGCGCTCAATGACCAGCTCAATCAGGAGCAGTCCGCCTCGCACGAGTACCTGGCGATGGCCGCGTACTTCGATGCGCGCAATCTCAACGGATTCGCCGCCTACATGAAGAAGCAGTCCGATGAGGAGCGCACCCACGCCCTGAAGATCTTCGGGCACATCTGCGATCGCGGCGGGCGGCCGGTTCTGCGCGCTCTCAAGGCCCCCAAGGCCGACTTCGATTCGCCGCGCCAGGTCTTCGAGGCCGCGTGGAACCGCGAGAAGGACAACACCCGCTCCATCCACGAACTGTTCAAGCTCGCCAAGGCCCACGACGACTACGCCACGGAGACGATGCTCCAGTGGTTCATCGCCGAGCAGGTCGAGGAGGAGGCGTGGTGCGAGGAAGCGGTGGACCTGCTCACCATGGCCGGCGACAACCCCAGCGCCATGCTCATGCTCGATCAGAAGTACGGCGGGCAGTCGGTGGCCGGGGCCGGCGCGTAGGCGTCAATCACGTCTCTTCGGGGTCGTCGCCCGCGGCATCGCCGGTCGCCTCCTCCGGAGCCCCGAAAATTGCCGTGCCCACGCGCACCACGTTCGCCCCGCACTCGATGGCGACCTCGAAATCACCGCTCATGCCCATCGACAGCAGGTTGAACGCATCGTCCGCCACACTGGACTTGCAGATGTCGTCGAAGAGTTCGCGGCAGCGCTGGAACGTCGGCCGGGCGTCCTCGGGCGTGCATCCGGGCGAGCGTCCGGGGGCGGGCGTGCATCCGGGGGCGGGGGCGGGACTGGCGGCGGGCAGCGGGGCCATGGTCATCAGGCCGCGCACCTTGAGGTTGACCATGGTGTCGATCTGCTCGATCAGGTGCCGCACGGCCGCGGGGGCCACGCCGTGCTTGGACTTCTCGCCGGAGGTGTTCACCTGGATGAGGATTTCCAGCGACTCGTCTCGGCGGCCGGCGGCGGCCTGGATCTCCTCGGCCAGCCGCAGCGAATCGACGCTGTGGATCAGGCGCACCAGGGGCAGCACCTTGCGCACCTTGTTGCGCTGGAGCGTGCCGATCACGTGCCAGCGCACCGCCGCGGGGACCTTGCTCATGCGGGAGGTGCCGAGCTGGCGGGCGCGCTGGAGGAACTCGTCCACCTGGGCGGACCGCTGCACGAGCTGCTGGACGCGGTTCTCGCCGAAATCGACGTGCCCCAATTCGATGAGATCGCGGATCTGGTCGAAGGAGGCGAACTTGGTGACGGCGACGAGGACGATGTCCGAGCCCCGTCGCCCATCGCGACGCGCGGCACGGTCGAGGCGCTGTCTCACATCGTCGTAACGCTGCCGCAACGTGGTCCCGGGCGATGCCTGGGCGCCCTGGCTCGTCGTGCTCGTCATGGCCTGAGCATAGGCGCGGGGCGCAGGGGCCACAAGATGCCGCAGGCTGTCCACGGCCGGTCACGGCCCGGTAAGCGCGCTGGTGGCCGACGGCTGTCGCATCAACATCGGTCTACAATTGGCCCTTATGGCCGCGACGCCCGCATCGACGATGGAGCCGGTCGTGCTCATCATCCGCGACGGATGGGGCCGGAATCCGCACCCGGAGCACCATCGATACAACGCGGTCGAGCTGGCCCGGACGCCCGCGGCGGATGAGCTGACGCGCTGCTGGCCTCACACCATGATCAGGACCAGCGGCGAGGATGTCGGCCTGCCCGACGGCGTCATGGGCAATTCCGAGGTCGGTCACCAGAACATCGGCGCCGGGCGCATCGTGGACCAGGAGATCATGCGCATCACCCGGGCCATTCGCGACGGGCGTTTTTTCGACAACGCGGCCCTGTGCGGCGCGTTCGAGCACGCCCGGGCGAGCGGCGGGTGCGTGCACCTGATGGGGCTGGTCAGTGACGGCCAGGTCCACAGCGACCTCAGCCACCTGCTGGCCCTGATCGACATGGCGGCGACGAGGTCGTTCGCCGCCGATCGCGTCGTCGTGCACGCCTTCACCGACGGCCGCGACACCGGGCCGTTCACCGGGCTCGACTTTGTGCGCCGGGTGCAGGAGAAGATCGACGAAACCGGCGTGGGGCGGATCGCCTCGGTGATCGGGCGCTACTACGCGATGGACCGCGACAACCGGTGGCAGCGGATCGCCCTGGCCTATCAATGCCTCACCGGCCGGCCGGTGGCGCACCCGGAGCTTGACCGGTCGTCGCTCAACCGTGTCGCGGCGTCGGCCGAGGCGGCGATCAAGCGCTACTACGATGTGCCGAGCGAGCCCAGCCGGCGCGGCGACGAGTTCGTGCTCCCGACGCGCATCGGCGGCGATGGCGGCCCGGCGCGCGGCACGATCGGCGACGGCGACTCGGTGATCTTCTTCAACTTCCGCGGCGACCGGCCGCGCCAGATCGTCAAGGCCTTCATGCTCGACGACGAGGCGTGGCGCGAGGCGCCCAACAGCGGCTTCGACCGCGGCGAGCGTCTCAAGGACCTCTACTTCTGCACGATGTCCGAGTACGAGTCGGGGCTGCCGGTGTCGGCGACGGCCTTTCCCAAGCCGCCGCGCATGGCGGGCATTCTCGGCGCGGCCGTCAGCGAGCGGGGCCTGACGCAGTTCCGTTGCGCCGAGACGGAGAAGTTTCCGCACGTCACGTTCTTCTTCAACGACTACCGCGAGGAGCCCTTCGCCGGCGAGCGGCGGCTGCTCGTGCCCAGCCCGCGCGATGTGACCACCTACGACCAGAAGCCGGAGATGTCCGCCGCGGGCGTGTGCGAGGGCGTGCTGGGGCGACTCGCCGCCGACGACTGCGAGCGGCTCATCGTCGTCAACTTCGCCAACCCGGACATGGTCGGACACACCGGCAAGTTGCAGGCGGCGATCAAGGCGGTCGAGGTGGTGGACGAGTGCGTGGGCAAGATCGCCGAGGCGGCCCTCGCGCGGGGCGGCTCGCTGATCATCACCGCCGACCACGGCAACGCCGAACAGATGTGGGACCCCGTCCACGACTGCCCGCACACCGCGCACACGACCTTCGATGTGCCGCTCATCCTGGTCGGCGAGGCCTTTCGCGGAGCGCGGCTGCGCGATGACGGCCGCCTGGCCGACATCGCCCCCACGCTCCTGCTCATGATGAACCTCGAGGCGCCGCCCGAGATGACAGGCCGGCCGCTTCTGGCCGAGGCGGTCGCCGGCCCGGCAGTCCGGGGGCGGGGGCGGGGGCGGGAAAAAACGGCAAAAACGCGGGGGTAACGATCCGCCCGCCGCGGATGTATCACACACTGGTCTGTGGTGGAGGCGCTGCACATGATCACGACGGCATTTGGGAGCAGAATCCGCCGCGCGCGGAGCGGGTGGCGATGGTTGGCGGCGGTGCTTCCGGCAATTCTGTGCGCGCTGCCGGCCTTCGGGCAGGGGCT
>Ga0299906_10001803_pt1 | contig 18129 bp, 19 predicted proteins | sample RVTome_14_FD_200259 | JGI IMG/M metagenome (GOLD analysis project Ga0299906, IMG submission 200259) | Soil microbial communities from uranium-contaminated site in the Upper Colorado River Basin, Wyoming, United States - RVT145D125 (version 2) ...
CACCCTGGAGTACACGTTCATGGCGCCCATCCGGCGCTATGCCCAGCTGCTGGGCGCCGCCCTGTACGCGGTCATCTTCGGGCTGATCCACACCCTGTTCGTGATGCTGGTGCTGGCGTTGTTCTTCGAGTTGGACCTGTCGCAGGCGAACTTCGTCACGGCGGTGGCGTTCACCCTGCTGGGCACGATCAGCTTCATCGGGATCGGAATCGCGGCGTCCATCCTGCCGCTCATGTACGTCGAGCGCGGGGCGCAGATGGTCTTCGTCCTGCAGTCGGTGCTGCTGCTGGTGAGCGGGGTGTACTACTCGACCGACGTGCTCCCCGGCTGGATGCAGGCCATCAGCCAGTTCTCCCCGGCCACCTACGTCCTGGACGGGGTGCGGGCCGGGCTCATCGACGGGGTCGGGATCGACCGGCTGCTGCATGACGTGTGGCCGCTGCTGATCATGGCGGTGGTCTTCATCCCCGTCGGGCTGCGGGCCTTCGGGCGTGCCGAGCGCTACGCCAAGCGCACCGGCCGGCTGAAGCGGGTGGGCTGACATGAGCGCATTCAAGGCCGATGTCGCCGTGCGTCTCCGACCCTACGCCGGGGCATCCGACATCCGGGCCATGACCCGCATCGCGAATGCGGCCATGGCCGCCGATGAGGTGAGCGACCGCCTGACCGAGCAGCACATCGCCCTGGACCTGCGCCCGGACGAGAAGTCCGACCCTGCCCATGACGTGATCGTGGCCGAGGTCGACGGGACGACCGTGGGCTTCAGCAAGGTCGAGTGGATCGACACCAACGACAAACTGCGCGAGTACCGATCCTGGTGCGAGGTGGACCCGCCCTGGCGCCGGCGCGGGGTGGGCGCGGTCCTGTTCGAGTGGGCTCGGGCCCGAATCGGTGAGGTGGCCGCCGGCCACGACGTCGCGCTCCCCCGGGTGGCAGGCTGCTGGGCGGCAGATACCGATCTGGGGGCAGACGTCCTGTATCGGCAGCACGGCTACCAGCCGGTTCGCTGGTTCTACCACATGACCCGGAACCTGGCGGACCCGATCACTGACCTTCCGCTCCCCGAGGGCCTCGAGGTTCGCCCGGTCACGCGGGACGACGCACACCGGCTGTTCCTGGCCGACACCGAGGCCTTCCGCGACCATTTCGGGGGCGTCGACGCGTCGGATACCGCCTTTGCGCGGTGGGTCGACCAGGCGGAATTCGACCCCTCGCTCCACGTCGTCGCCTTCGATGGCGACCAGATCGCGGCCGCGGTCATCAACGCCATCTATCCCGAGGCCAACCAGGCGCTGGGTGTCGAACGGGGCTGGCTGGACTCGGTCTTCACCCGCCGAGCGTGGCGCGGTCGCGGGCTGGCCCACGCGCTCGTCGCGCACTCCTTGGCGCTGCTGCGCGAGCGAGGCATGTCCGAGGGGATCCTTGGCGTCGACGCGCACAACGAGACCGGCGCGCTGGGGGTCTATACCGACAACGGCTTCGCGGTGGCGGAGAAGTTCACGGCCTACCGCCGGCCGTTCGAGGTGGACTAGGAGGCGATCCGCTCCGCGAGGACGCGGTCCCGAACCTCGTGGTAATAGGCCACCAGCATCTGGGTAACGCGCTCCCACGAGTAGTCCTCGGCCTTTGCGCGGCCGGCCTCTCCCATCCGGTGCCGCAGGTCTGGATCGCCGGCCAGCTTGTACAGCGCGGCCGCGATGGCCCGCGGGTTGCGTGGCTCCACCAGGTAGCCCTCGACGTCGCGCGAGACGACGTTCTTGTAGCCGTGGATGTCCGAGGCCACGATCGGCAGGCCGGCGGCCATGGCTTCCAGGAGGACGATCCCGAAGCTCTCCTGGCCGGTGGACGGGGCGCAGAAGACGTCGGCGCTGGCGAAGTAGCGCAGCTTGGCGGCCTGCGACACGTGGCCCACGAACTCGACGTCGCGGATGCGGCGGGTCGCCGCGTAGCGTTTGTACTCGCGGAGGCGCGGACCCTCGCCGACCACGATGAGGCGGGCGTCGACACGGCGCTTGCGAAGCCGGTGGTAGCCGCGCAAGAGATACGACATCCCCTTGCGGTCTTCCATCCGACCCACGAACAGGATGTTCAGGGTCCCGTCCCGCAGCTCGTCGAACGGCTCGGCACTCGCAAACGGCTCGATCTCGACCCCGTTGGGGATGATCCGGTAATCGCCCTCGAAGTAGCGCCCGATGAAGTGGCGTGCGGCGCCGCTGACCGCAATCCGCCCGTGCAGGCGCGCGGCCAGACCCGAGGCGGCCCGGCGTCCGAGCCAGTACGACGGGGAGAAGCCCCCGAATGCATGGAACGTGGCCACGTTGACGGTCTTCGATTCGCTCAATACCACAGGGCACAGGAACGGGACGAACGGTTCGTGGAAGTGGAGGACGTCGAACCGATGGGCCGCCAGCAGGTCCCGGATGCGGGGCCGGAGCCGCCAGCCGATGGTCAGGCGGCCGACGCTGCCGTTGCTCGGCACCGCCCACCCGGTGCCCAGGCGGATGACGTGGCCCTCGCTGTCTCGCTCCGGACCGTACTTGGGGGTGATGATCCACGCGTCGTGGCCCAGCGAGCGGAGTTCCTCGTATGTGTGCCGGACGTGCTCGTTGACCCCGCCGGGGTGCGGAAAGCCATACGGGCTCACGATCCCGATCTTCAGCGGAGCCCGCGGAACGCTCGGGCCGGTGGGCTCCGCGCGGACGTCGATGCGGGCGGCCTCGGGGGCCTCGATCACGCTCATCGCCACTCTCCGGACGGGCGGAGAGTATGCCGCAGCTTGCGCGCCTTGGCCATCAGCTGACGGCCGTATACCGCCACGTTATGGCCGGTGCTCCAATGGCGGCCGACCGCCTCGACCACGCCCGCTTCCAGTGCCACCCGGAACTCGTCGGCGGTCGTCCCGTCGAACGTGGTCCAGGCGCTGCCCACCGTCTCCAGCACGTGCGCGTCCGAGTTGCCCATCCCCGGGAGATGGAGGCGCTCGTCGTTCAGCTCGGCCAGCGCCGCGTGACGCAGCCGCCCGCCGAGGCTGGGGTTGATGAGCTCCACCCCGTCGAGGTGGCGTTCGGGACGTGGATCGGTCTGGAGGCGGACCAGGCTGCCGCGGCCAAGCGAGAGGAAGATGCCCAGGGCGTGGGGCGCGACGGCCAGGCCGCCCTGGTCGTGGATCCGCTCCACGGTCTCGGTCACCGAGCGGAAGGGCGGGATGGGCCTGGTCAGGAACAGGCCGAGCAAGTGGCCGCTGCGGGTCGTGATCTCCTCGCCCACCACGAGCCCGAAGTGGTAGTCGGCCGCGGCATGCATGGCCTGCGCACGGAGGGCGCCGTCGATCCGATCGTGGTCAGTGATGGCCACCAGGTCCAGGCTCGTCCGCTGCTCGACCCAGTCGAGCAGGTCCACCAGGCGCGCCGTGCCGTCGGAGTACAGGGTGTGGAGATGCAGATCGGCCATGCCGCGCACCCCGCTCCGGGGTTTGGACCGGCTCATCATCGGCCTCCGTCAGCAAGCAGATCAGGCAGCCGATCGGGCGTCAGATCGGCCCAGACAGGCTGGAAGGCGCCCCACCATTGCTCGGGCGCCTGGGCGATGTGATCGGCCAGGACGTCGGTGATTCGCTGGGTCAGCGCCGCCATGTCGGCCCGGCGGTTGCCGGTAGGCGTCCACGCCACGAGATCGGTGCGGGCCGCGAACCGATTCGGGGCGGTGCGGCGGAGTGTGCCCACCACCACCGGGGCGCCGGTCAGGACGGCGAGTGTGGCCGGGCCATCTGGCACCCGCGCCGGATGGCCGAAGAAGCTCACCTCGTGGCTGCTCCCGAGGACGTCGCGGTCGGCGGCGATGGCCACCATCTCGCCGTGGCGCAGCGCGTCCAGCACGCGACGACCGGACGGAGGCGGCACCATCTCGCCTCCCACGCTGCCCGCCCCGCGCCGGGCACGCAGGTACGCGAACAGCTCGGGTGGCTCGATCCGTTCGACAGGCGCCACCCAGCGGAGGCCGTGCGACGCGAGCCAGATGGCCGCCGGCTCGAAGTTGCCGAAGTGGGCCGACACGCCGATGACGCCGCCTGCCTTCGCCAGCGCTTCCACGCCCGCCGCATCGTCAAGTACCAGCATCTTGTCGATATCCCGGCGGCCGTGGCGTGGCAGGCGGACCACCTCCAGGTAGTAGCGCGCGTGGGCAACGAATGCCGCCCGCACCAGACGCCGAAGCTCCGTTCCGGAGACCTGCCGGCCGGTGGCCGCGATCACGCGGGCCAGGTTGGCCGCCACCAGGCGGCGTCGCGCCGGGGCGAATCGGTACCACGCCAACCCGAGCAGGTCCGCCAGAGCGTAGGCCGCGCGAGACGGGAGCAGGCCGACCAGCGCGTCGCTCAGCTCCAGGCCGGCGCGCAGGACCAGGCCGCCCGGACGCAGGCTCATCGGCCGCTGATGGTCCAGTCCTCGCCCGCACGGGCCCGAGCCAGCGCGGCTGCCGCCGCGGCCCGGTCGGCCCGGGTCTGGGGCCATACCGGGCGGAACATGTACCACTGGCCCGGGTCGCCGGCGATGACCTGGCCCAGGGCGTCGGCCAGAGCCTGGGTGGCACGGTAAACCTCGGCCGGCTCGGTGCTGGTGGCACGGATGACGGGGTATCCCCACGCTTCCAGATGGTCGTCGTCGGTCCGCCGCGCGCCGATGGGCAGGATCGCGGCACCGGTCCGAGCCGAGATCACCGCCGGCCCGGCTGGGAACGTGGTGGGAGCCCCCAGCAGCTCGACCGGAACGTCGCCGGGTCGGTAGGCCCCATCGCATAACAGGGCGAGGTTGCCGCCGTTCTGGAGCACCTTGAACAGGCGGCGCAGGTTGCGCCACCCGATGACCTGCACGCCGAACCTTCCGCGCACCGCCGCCAGGTGGTCGTACAGCCGCCCGTACGTCGTGTCGTCGCCAACCACGCTGATCTTCTCGCCCTCGACCATCAAGGCCGGGGCCAGCAGGTCCATGGCGCCCACGTGGACCGCGCAGATGAGGAGCCCCTTGCCCTCCGTGCCCTGCGCGGCGGCCAGGTCCTCCCAGCCATGGAACGTGACCCGCTGTCGGGCCTCGACCGGGTCCATGGCCGGCAGCCGCATGACCTCGGCCAGGTAGCGGCCGTAGTTCTGAAACGCGCGGCGCGCGGCGCGCGACACGCGGGGGTCGTCGACGGGGAGTCTCAGGGCCTGGGCCATGTTGCCGCGGATCACGGCGCCCTTGGCGCCGGACACGTCATAGGCACCGTTGCTGAGCGCCGCCGCCGCCGGCAGCACCGCCCCGCGAGGCAGGGCGCTCAGGGCGCGCTCGGCCGCTCGGTAGCCCCAGTACGCCAATCGCTCACGCCGGCGCTCGCTCCCACGCGCGGCGTGCTGCCGCGCCCGAGCGCGAGTCGCGCTTCCCTCAGCGGTCACGGGCGGGAGGCTCTGGCGCCGTTCAGCGCCGAGCGGCCACTTTGGCGCGCAGGGCTCGCTTGGCCCCAGCCGGGCGCGGCGCCTCCGTGCCATCCAGGGTTTCGTTGTCCTCGCCCCGGATGAAGGCCTCCACCCGCTCCCGGGCCACGTCGTCGTGGATCTGGATCGGCGGCGACTTCATGAAGTACGACGACGGGGCGACCAGGGTCCCGGCCAAACCGCGGTCCAGGCCGAGCTTGGCGCAGCGGATGGCATCGGTGATGACGCCGGCGCTGTTCGGCGAGTCCCAGACCTCGAGCTTGAGCTCCAGGTTGAGCGGAACGTCCCCAAACGTGGTCCCCTCCATCCGGATGTGGCACCACTTGCGGTCCTTCAGCCACGGCACGTAGTCCGACGGCCCGACGTGGACGTTGTCCGCGCCCAGCTCGTAGTCGAGCATCGACGTCACGGCGTTGGTCTTGCTGATCTTCTTCGACTCCAGCCGCTCGCGCTCGAGCATGTTCAGGAAGTCGGTGTTGCCTCCGAAGTTCAGCTGGTACGTGCGATCGACGCGGACCCCGCGATCCATGAACAGCCGGGTCAGGACCCGATGCGTGATCGTGGCCCCCACCTGGCTCTTGATGTCGTCGCCGATGATCGGCAGGCCGTGCTCGGCGAAGCGTCGCTGCCAGTACGCCTCACGACCGATGAAGACCGGGATGGCGTTGATGAATCCGACACCCGCCTGGAGGGCCTGCTCGACGTACCACTTGGTGGCGTCCTCGCTGCCCACCGGCAGGTAAGACACCATGACGTCGACCTCCCGCTCGCGCAGGATGCCGACCACGTCGGAGGTCGGTCCGGGGGCCTTCTCGATCACCTGGGACAGGTACTTGCCCAGCCCGTCCAGGGTCATGCCCCGATCCACGGTCACGCCCAGGTGGGGCACCTGCTGGAAGACGTAGGTGTTGTTGGGTGCCGCGTAGATGGCCTCCGACAAGTCCTTGCCAACCTTGTTCTTGTCAATGTCGAACGCCGCCACGAACTCGATGTCACGGATGTGGTAGCCGCCCAGGTCGACGTGCATGAGGCCCGGGATCTGGTCCCCGACACGGGCGTTCTCGTAGTAGTGGCGCCCCTGGACCAGGCTTGAGGCGCAGTTGCCCACGCCCACGATGGCGACCCGGACCTTGCCGTCCGAGCGCCGCTTCCCGTTGCGCCCATTCGCGGCGATCTTGCTGTTGGTGGCCACGATGTTCAGCTCTCCTTGTCTTGACCGATGGGGGCACGCAGGGCAGCGGTAGCCGCCTGCTGACGAACGTTCCAAATGCGCTGGGCGACGGTCACCCAGGCGAGGATGGCGATGAGACCCATCGCCACCGGCAGGGCGATGGGATAGCCGAGCCCGGCCAGGGCCAGGCCCAGGATGAGGATGATCAGACGCTCGGGACGGGGCGCCAGGCCGTTGGAGGCGGTGAATCCGACGGCCTCGGCCCGGGCCCGCGAGTAGCTGACCAGGAACGAGCCGCCGAGGGCCAGGGCGGCCAGCATGACCGGCACGAACGGCTGCGCCGTCCGATCCAGCCAGAAGGCGACGATGCCGAGGTAGAGGAGCGCTTCCCCGGTGCGGTCCAGGGTGCTGTCCAGGAACGCCCCGAAAGGCGTACCTCCGCCCTGTGCCCGGGCCAGGCTGCCGTCGATGGCGTCGAGGCTCGCGCCGACGGCGAGGAACACGGCCCCCAGCAGCAGGGACCGCTGCCAGACCAGGAGCGAGGCGGCAAAGACGAGGACCAGGCCGGCAACGGTCACCGAGTTGGGCGTCACTCCGGCGGCGGCCAGGACGTTCACGATGGGCGCCACGGCGGCACGCCCGGCTGCCTTGAGCCGGTTCGACAGGAGCGCGTCGCCGCGCGGCTTCAAGTCAGCGGACACGGAGCACGCCTCCGGCATCCAACCCCTGGGTGGCGGCCAGCCGCAGTTCACCCGCCACCAGGCGCTGCTGGGCGGCCGTCAGCGCCAGGAAGGCGGCGGGCCGCAGGGCGCACAGCTTTTCGCGACCGTGGGGCCGCATCTCCACCAGCCCGGCCGTGCGCAGGATTCGCAGGTGCCAGCTGATGAGCGGCTGAGACAACCCGAATCGGGATGACAGCTCATTGACGGGGAGGGGTCCCGACTCGCCCAGGATGGCGCAGATCCGCAGCCGGGTGGGGTCGGCCAGGGCGCGGTACAGGTCGCGCAGCAGGCGAAGGTCGCGGGTGGCCATCGAGTCGGCGGGCTGCAGGGTCATGTGTGTCGTAGGGACCCCTTGAGAGTGGATAGGTAAGGTGGTCTTTATATAAGTCCGTGCTTATCCTATTACGCCCGAACCGAATGTGTCAAGGTCCTCCGCTCGAACGCCGACGCGCTAGAGTCGAACCATGCCCACCTCCACCCCGGACGCGCTGTGGTCGTCGCCTGCGGCCGGTCGCCTGCGGCCGGTGGCGGTTGAGGTCAACGACCTCGCGCGTTGGGTTGGCCACCAGCCGCTCCTGGACGGGATCGAGCTCGCCGTGCCGGTCGGGACGCGCGTCCTCCTGGCCGGGGTAGACGCCGAGGCGCCATCGCTCCTGTTGCGGATCATGGCCGGCCTGGCGCGCGCGGACCGCGGCTCGGTGACCCTGGCCGGCCTCCAGCGCGGGTCGGCGATTCCCGAGGGCTGGGCCCGCAGGATCGGATTCGTGGGATCGGATCCGGGCATTCCGCTGTGGATGACGGCGGCCGAGAGCCTGGACCTGGCTGCCCGTCTGTCGGGGATCGAGGGTCCGGACCGTCAGCGGCGGATCGAGGAATCCCTCCAGCACTTTCAGCTGGGCGCCATCCGCGACCGCCCGTTGCAGCACGCCGGGCGCATCATCCTCGAACGCACCGCCCTGGCGGCCGCTCTCCTGCCGGACCCCGAGGTGCTCCTCCTGGACGAGCCACTGCGTTCCGCCACCGCGCCCGATCGGCTGCGCCTGCTCCGCATCCCGGGCGAGCGCCGAACGGTGCTGATCGCGAGTCGCTATCCAGCCCAGCAGGGCGGCATCGTGGACCGGGTGATCCTCATCCGCGACGGACGCGTGGCCCTCCACGCCCCGATCGGCGAGCTGGACGCGCAGCGCCTGCCCCTGTCCCTCCGCGGCCTGACCGCATTGGCAGACCTCGTCTCGTGATCCTCACCATCCACGTCGCCCGCCAGCTGTGGATCCAGCTCCGGTTGCTGGGAATCCTGGCCCTGCCGGCCATCGCGACCTTCGTCGCGGTCATCGTCGACGGCCAGTCCGGGTCACGGGAGGCCGGTCGGATCGCCCTCGCGCTTGGCCTTGCGACGGCCGCGGTCCTGAGCGCGGCCCTCGTGGGTGGCGGCTTCGCCGAGGAGATCAGATCGGGCGCGGCCGCGTGGCTGGTGGTCCGCGCGGTGCCCCGAACCGCGCTCATCGGGGCCTGGTTCGTGTTGCCCGCGCTCGCGGTGCTGGTCGCCTTCGTCCTGGCCGGGATCCTGGCCGGCCTGGCCCTGCCGCTCGCCCTGGTCCAGGCGCCGGACCCGATCGCGGTTGCCGTGACCCTGGTCGCCGTGGCCGCTCCGGCGCTGCCGTTGTCCGCAGCGGGGCTGGTCATCGCGGTTTACGCCCCGGTCCGGGTCACGATGGTGGCGGTCATCGGGCTGGCCCTGATCGTGGCGTTGCCGCTCGTTCTGCTCGGTGATGCAGCCGTCCATGCCGCAAGCGGGTATTGGCTGGTGGCCGGTATGGTCCCCGCCGATCGGCCGATCACGGTCGGCCTGCAGGCCACCGGCCTGTGCATGGCCGTGGCAGGGCTCCTGTGGGGCGTGGCGGCGCTCCTTTTCGTGCGCCGCGACCTCTGACGGGTCGAAGATCCGGGCTAGATGGGCAGGGCGACCACGACCAGCTCGCCCCAGTTGCGGTTGAAGCCCTGGGAGGTCTGCAGGGTCAGGCGCTCGTGGTCGGTGGCTGCCGTCCAGCGGCCACCCTCCTCGCACCCCGGGCCGGCATACAGGAGGTCCAACGGCGGATTGGGCATTGGTTCGGCGTCCGGGTCGGGGCAGGAAACGTTGGGGTGGACCTCCGTCACCCGGTAGTGGAGGACCTGGCCGTCGGACATCAGGACTCGCACCTCGGCGCCGAGCTGGACGTTCCACAGGCCGATGAACAGCGGCCCCAGGGCGTGGGCTGCGATGTACGAGTTCGTCCCGCGGCCAGGGTCCGCGGTCCGCGCGAGCAAGTAGGCGCAGCAATCGCCGAGTGGCTCGCCGGGCGCCAGCCGCACGACCTGGACGTTGACGCTCACCGACTCGATCTGGATCTGGGTCGCCACCCCGTCGCTGGGGATCGGCGTGACTTGGGGGCTGGATCCGGGCGTGCCACCCGTCGAGGGAGCGGCGCCGGGCGTCTGGGTTCTCGCCATCGGGGTGGGGGTGGCGATCGGCGCCAGGCTGGGCCGCGCGCCCTCGTCCAGCGGCAGCTGGCCGGCCAGGATCAGGACCACCCCCAGCAGGGCCAGGGTCAGCGGGAGCGCAAGCCCCCGCACACGGCGGCTGTTCAAGCCGGCAGCCACCCCAGCAGGATGCCGGGGAAGATGCCCAGCAGGAGCACGCCGGCCACGCTGAGTCCCAGCGCCAGGCGGCCCACGCCGGAGCGCTCCACCTCGGCCGGCTCGGCCTCCGGGTCACGCATGTACATGTACACCACCACCCGCAGGTAGTAGAACGCGGCCAGGGCCGCGTTCAGGGCGATGGCCACCGCCAGCCAGGCCAGGCCCGCGTCGACCGACGCCAGCAGGACGTACAGCTTGGCGAAGAACCCGACCGTGGGCGGGATGCCGGTCAGCGACAGGAGCAGGACCGTCATGGCCGCGGCCAGCGCCGGCTGGCGCCGGGCGAGGCCGGCGAACGAGCCCAATCCACCGTACCGGCGCACGTCGCGCTGCAGCATGCCGACCACCGCGAAGGCCCCGATGTTCATCACCGAGTAGCCGACCAGGTAGAACACGACCGCCTCGATGGCCTGGGTGGCAACTCTTGGGTCGCTGGCTGCCGCGAACGCCGACAGCCCGGCCAGGATGTAGCCGGTGTGGGCGATCGACGAATAGGCCAGCATCCGCTTCACGTTGGTCTGGGTCAGGGCAACCACGTTGCCGAAGGTCATGGTCACCACCGCCAGGACCACGAACACGTCCAGCCAGTCGGCGCGCAGCGGGCCCAGCGCCTCGCTGAACAGGCGCAGCAGCAGGGCGAAGGCGCCCAGCTTGGGGCCCGCCGACAGGAAGCCGGTGATGGGCGTCGGGGCGCCCTGGTAGGCGTCCGGGGTCCAGAAGTGGAATGGCACCGCGGCTGCCTTGAAGGTCGCGCCCACGGTCAGGAAGCCGATCGCCACCAGCACCGCCCCGTTCATCAACCCGCCCGAGAACACCTCGGCGATCTCGGTGAACACGGTCGAGCCGGTCAGGCCGTAGGTCCAGGCGATTCCAAACAGAAGGATCGCGCTCGCGAACGATCCGAGCAGGAAGTACTTCAGCCCGCCCTCGTTGCTGAACCGATCTGTCTTGTGGAACGCGGTCAGCAGGTACGCCGGCATGACCATCAGCTCGAGGCCCAGGAACAGCGTGATGAGATCGGCGCTGCTGGACAGGACGAAGATGCCCAGGGTTGAGAACAGCAGGATGGCGTTGAACTCGCCCAGCGGCAGGCGCCTGACGACCAGGTAGCCCGGCGCGAACAGGGTGGTCAAGAGACCGATACCGACCGCGGCCAGCTTGAGCACCAGGGCCAGCCGGTCGACGGTGTAGACCCCTCCCGCCAACGCACCGCTCGGGGGCGTGGCCCAAACCGCGGCGATGGCCAGCGCGGTGGCCGCCAGGCCAGCCACGGTGAGCGGGGTCAGCAGCCACTTGCGCTCCCGCGCCAGGAACAGGTCGACGGTGATGATGACCAGGATCGAGATGGCCAGGACGGCCTCGGGAAGCAGCGCGTACAGGGCGGCGGGGTCGTTCATACCGTCCTCACCAAGGCCAGGCGATCAGGTTGAGCCCCGCGGCGCTCTGAACCGCCTCAAGGATCCGCTGCACCGGCCCCGCGGTGGCCTCCAGGACGGGTGCCGGGTAGACGCCCAGGGCCACGACCAGGACCACCAGCGGCGCCAGCGACAGCCATTCGACGCGGGTCAGGTCACGCAACCCGCCCCACGCCCGGCGCATCCAGTCCGAGGGGACCGCGAAGAACGCGCGCTGGAACATCCACAGCATGTAGACCGCGCTGGCGATCACCACCAGCATGGCCCAGGCTGCCACCCAGGGGGAGTACTGGAACGCGCCGAGCATGACCAGGAACTCGCCCACGAAGCCCGACAAGCCCGGCAAGCCAATGCTGGCGAAGATGAACAGCCCGAACAGGGCTGCGCAGGCCGGCAGCCGGGCGTTGAGCCCGCCCATGTGGCTGATCAGGCGGTCGTGGGTGCGCTCGTAGATGACGCCCACCAGGAGGAACAGAGCCCCGGTCGTGATCCCGTGGCTGACCATCTGGAAGATGGCGCCCTGCAGGCCCTGGGTATTGAAGACGAACGCGCCCAGCATCACGAAGCCCATGTGCGAGACGCTCGAGTAGGCGATCAGCTTCTTCAGATCGGGCTGCACCATGGCGACCAGCGCGCCATACATGATGGCGATCAGGGACAGGCCGATCATGAGCGGCGCGAAGGAGTGGGCCGCATCGGGCAGCAGCGGCAGGCTGAAGCGCAAGAACCCGTAGCCGCCCAGCTTGAGCAGGACCCCGGCCAGGATGATGGAGCCCGCGGTCGGGGCCTCGACGTGAGCATCGGGAAGCCAGGTGTGGAACGGCCACATCGGCACCTTGATGGCGAACGCCAGCCCGAACGCGATGAACGCGCCGGCCTGGAGCAGGTCGGGGAACGGGGCGCCGCGGAGGGCTTCGTAGCTGAACGTGAACGTTCCGCCCGGGAGGTTGGCGTTGGCGATGACCACGGCCAGGATGGCGACCAGCATGAGGAGCGAGCCGACCAGGGTGTAGATGACGAACTTCACCGTGGCGTAGATGCGCTGTGGACCGCCCCAGATCCCGATCACCAGGTACATCGGGATCAGGCTCAGCTCCCAGAAGACGTAGAACACGAACAGGTCGAGCGCCACGAACACGCCGAGCATGCCGGCCATCAGGAGCAGCATCGCGGCGTAGTACTCCTTGACCCGCATCTGGATCGGTCCCCACGAGTACAGGATGCTGACCACGCTCAGGACCGTGGTGAGCAGCACCAGCACGGCGCTCATGCCGTCCACCCCCAGCTGGTAGCGGATCCCGAACGCGCTGATCCACGGAAGGTCCTCGCGGAACTGGAACTCCGCTCCGGCCGGGTCGTACCCCAGCAGGAATAGGCTGAAGCCCAGGCTTACGAGCGCCGCCAGCAGGGCCACCCAGCGGATGAGCCGATGGTTGGCGCCCGGCACGAAGAGCAGGGCCGCCACGCCGAGAAGCGGCGTGAAGACGATCAGCGACAGGACCGGCAGGCCGCTCATGTCAGCGCACCACCGTGGCGTAGACCAGCAGCACGATGACCAACCCGGCCGCGATTCCCAGCCCGTAGTTCTGGACCCGACCGGTCTGCGACCGGCGCAACCCGCCGCCCAGGCGCTGGGCCAGCCAGCCGACGCCGTTGACGGCCCCATCGATGACCTTCACGTCGAACCACCACAGGGCGTTGGAGAGCACCACGCCGCCGCGGGCGAAGACGAGCTGGTACAGGTCGTCGAAGTAGTACTTGTTCAGGCTGGCCCGATACATCCCAGGTCCCAGCCCGAACGGGATGCGCTGCACGAAGCGCGCCGGCGCCTCGGGATCCTGGATGTACCAGCGCCGGGCGAGCAGGATCCCGGCCAGGCCGACCGACGCACCTGCGAGCAGGAGCAGGCCGCCCAGGCCGAACAGCTCGAAGCCGTGCGCCTCCCCATGCTCCAGGACGCCGGCCAGGATCGAGCCGGGCCGTACGCCGGCTCCCAGCTCCTCGGCACCTGCGAAGACCTCCTCCAGCCAGACGTGGATGGCGCCACCCTCGGGCGGGATCCCCAGCAGGAGCCCGGCCAAAGCGGTGGGCACGGCCAGGATGACGAGCGGCGCCACGATGGTTGGTGCGCTCTCGTGGACGTGCTTCCACGCCGCCGCCGGCCCGCGCCACGTGCCGTGGAAGGTCATGAAGATCATCCGGAAGGTGTAGAACGCGGTCAGGAACGCGACCCCGATGCCCACCGCCCAGTAGATCGGGTAGCCGCGAGCGAAGGCCTCCGACAGGATCTCGTCCTTGCTGAAGAATCCCGCGAAGATCGGGATCCCGGCCAGGGCCAGGGCCCCCACCACCATGGTCCCGTAGGTCCAGCGCATGCGTTCCCGGAGGCCGCCCATGAAGCGCATGTCCTGCTCCCCGCCGGCGCCGTGGATGACCGACCCGGAGGCCATGAACAGCAGGCCCTTGAAGAAGCCGTGGGTCAGCAGGTGGAAGATGGCCGCCGCCCAGGCCCCGATCCCCAGCCCGAAGAACATGTACGCCAGCTGGCTGACCGTCGAGTAGGCCAGCACCTTCTTGATGTCGTTCTGGGTGAGCGCGATGGCCGCCGCCAGGACGGCGGTGAACACGCCGATCGCCGCCACCACGCCCATGGCCTCCGGGGAGTGGGCAAAGATCGGGTTGGCGCGGGCCACCAGGTACACCCCGGCATTGACCATGGTCGCCGCGTGGATCAGGGCGCTGACCGGGGTGGGGCCCTCCATGGCATCGGGCAGCCAGACGTGGAGCGGGAACTGGGCGCTCTTGCCCACCGCACCCGCGAACAGGAGCAGGGCGATGAGGGTGATCTGCCAGCCCTCCAGCCCGCCGATCCCGGCAAAGACGTCGTCGAAGGTCAGGGTGCCGAGCAGGGTCCAGATCAGGATCACGCCCAGCCCAAAGCCGAAGTCGCCGACCCGGTTGACGATGAACGCCTTCTTGGCCGCGCCTGCCGCCGACGGCTTCTTGTACCAGTAGCCAATCAGGAGGTACGAGCACAGCCCGACCGCCTCCCAGCCCACGTACAGGAGCAGGAAGTTGTCGGCCAGGATCAGCAGCAGCATGCTGAACATGAATAGGTTCAGGTAGGCGAAGAAGCGCCACACGCTGCGGTCGCCGTCCATGTAACCGATCGAATAGACGTGGACCAGCAGGCCGACCGTGCTGACCACCAGCAGCAGGACCGCGGTCAGCGCGTCCACGAAGAACGAGATCTCGATCCGGAAATCGCCCGACACGATCCAGTCGTAGACCGTCACGTGGTACTCCGCCCCCTGGAAGATGACCGACGCGAAGATCGCCATCGAAGCGGCCCAGGCCACGGCCACCAGCGCCACCGGGACCCACCACGAGCGATAGACCGGCCGCGGCCCGCCGGGGGTCACGTGGCCGGGCTGCCCGCGTCCGTCGTTCAGCTCGTCGGGGATGATCCCATCGGCCCCATTGGCGTTGGCCAGGTCGTCGGCGTGGCCCCGGTGGGGCGAGGTCTCGCGCTGCTCGTCCTCGGTCGGGACGCCGCGGAACCCGGACTCGTCCACGGGCGCGGCGTGGGAGTCGTGGACGTCGCCGCCCGTGTCGTGCCCGGCCCCCGCACCGTGCTCCTCGCCATGCTCGGCGTGCTCCGGGATGCGGTCAAAGCGCGGCCCGACCAGCACCGCGAACAGGAAGCCGGCCAGCGGCAGGGCCGGGATGAGGGCGACGAGCGACTGCAGGTCCAGCGCGCTACTCCTTCAGATCGGCGTAGTCGTCGACCTCGGCGGTCTGACGGGTGCGGATGATCGCGATGACCAGGGCCAGGCCAACCGTGGCCTCGGCTGCCGCGACGGCCATGACGAGCAGCGAGAAGACGGCGCCGGCGTCATCGGTGGCGTAGTAGTCGAACGCGTTGAAGGCCACCAGGGCCAGGTTGACCGCGTTGAGCATGAGCTCGATGCAGATCAGCATCATGATCGCGTTGCGTCGGGCCAGGAAGCCGAAGGCCCCGATCCCGAACAGGCCGAGCGACAGGAACAGGTAGCCGTCGAGACCCATCGGTCAGTTCATCCGCTCGTCTTCTTCGGGCCGGCGGGCGAGGTAGATTGCGCCGATGATGGCGGCCAGCAACAGGAAGCCCACGATCTCGAACGGCAGCGCGTAGTCGTTGAAGAGGGCGGCTGCCAGGTCGTCGAGCTCGACCGGGATGATCACGCTGGGGTTGGGCCAGTCGGTCTGGAGCAGCGCCCATCCGACGAGGGCCACGATCCCGATGGCGACCAGGGCTGCGAACGGCGCCTGGCGCTGGAATGGGGCCGGCAGGTTGGCGTCACCGGCCTGGGTCAGCATGATCGCGAAAATGATCAGGACGCTGATCGCGCCCAGGTAGATGAGGACCTGGGCAGCGGCCACGATGGGCGCGCCGAGCAGGGCATAGGTCCCGGCCAGGGCTCCGAAGGAGACCATCATGGCCACCGCGGAATGGATCACGTTCCGCAGCAGGACGGCCGCCAGGCCGCCGCCGAGGACGCCGGCGGCGAGCACCACGAAGAGGACGGTCGAGATGTCCAGAGTCGAGGCTCCCCGTTCGAGACCGAGCGCTCACACGGCCTCGCTCCAGAGGCCGTGACCGATTCTACGGCAAGAGCTGATCGCCCTCGCGCCCGGCGGTCACCTGCAGGCCGTTGGCGGTGGACGCGGCCACGTCCGCGGCCTCCATGGCCAGGACGTCCATCTGGTCATCGGTTCGCGCCGGATCGTGGTGGAACAGGACCAGTTTGCCAACCTGGGCGCGACGGGCGAAGGCGATGGCCTCGCCGACCGATGAGTGGCCCCAGCCCAGGCGTTCGGCACGCTCCTCAGTCGTGTACTGGGCGTCGTGGATCAGCACATCCGCCCCGCGCGCCAGGTGCAGACCGCTCACCCACGACGCGTCGCCGTCTCCATCCCCGGTCCCCAGCGCCGGCTCATGGTCGCTCAGGTAGGCCAGCGAGCGGCCGTTCTCGCTGACCCGAAAGCCGAGTGTTGCGCCCGGATGGATGACCTCATCGGCTCGAACCGTGAACGGACCGATACGGAACGGCTCCTGGGGCGCGTCGTGGAAGTCGAAGTTGGCGCGCAGGTCGCGCAAGCGGATGGGGAACAGGGGCGGGGAGAGGTAGCGCGTCAGGCGGGCTCGCAGGTGGAGCGTCGGCGAGGGAGGGCCCCAGATGTGGATCTCGCAGCCGGGGCGAAAGATCGGGGCAAAGAAGCCCAGGCCCTGGATGTGGTCCATGTGGAGGTGGGTCAGCAGGATGTCGATCCGCCCCGCCTCCATCCCGACCTCGGTGCCCAGGCGCTGGATGCCCGTCCCCGCGTCGAGGACGAGTAGCGTCCCATCGTCGCCGCGCACCTCGACGCATGCGGTATTGCCGCCGTACCGTGCCGTCTGGGGACCAGCGGCGGCCACGGACCCGCGAGTCCCCCACAGGCGGACGATCACGCCTTGGGGGACTCCCAGAACATCGTCACCGAGCCCATGATGTCGCCGTGCCCGCCGGTCAGCGGGAAGGCCGTGATGCCGATCCGGCGTGCGACTCCATCCCCACCCGTGATCTCGAGCGTGGCGTGCGCCGGCTCACCGCGGCGCAGGGCGATGACCGGGGGAAGGTCCTCTGCCGCCAGCGGATTGCCGGATTCGTCCCGGGGACGGAAGGACGTGGTCCAGGTCTCGAAGGGCATCTGGTCCACGTCATCGGCCCGTACCCCGAGCGTCGGCTCAGCCGCCTCGTTGAAGAAGACGAGATCGCCCTCGGCGTCGATGACCCACATTGGGATGGACAGGTGCTCCGAAAGCTGCCGGAGCAGGATCATCTCGATCGGCTGCTGGGGGAGATCGGTCATTGCCGGCGAGGATACCCCGAGCCAGTTTCAGGTGACTCGCATCCGACACGGCGCCAGGAATTCCAACGTGTTCAGCCCTGTGTGACTCAGGGCCTGCCCTTTGCGTGCCTTGAGCGCGTTGCCAGCCACCCAGGACTGAAGGTGCGGGTCTCCCCGAGGCAGGTTCGCGCCGCTCCTGACAGACTTCGCGCGTGATCGTTCGTCTGGCGGCCGGCCTGGTGCTCGGCGTTTGGGTGGCTGGCGGGCTGCTGTTGACGCTCTCGCCTGTGTATCCGGCTCCCGGCCAGGTCGTGGAGCCGAACTTCATCCCCTTGCGAACCATCGGTATCTACCTGGCTAACCTGGATTCTGGATTCTGGCTCCGGAATCTGGTCGGCAACCTGGTCCTGCTGCTTCCCGTTGGCTTGGTAGGCCCCATCGTCTTTCCCTGGATGGACCGATGGTGGCGCGTCCTGCTCGCTTCGCTGGCCCTCAGCACCGCGATCGAGCTCACGCAGCTGGGGATTCCCGACCGCTCGGCCGACGTGGACGACGTTCTGCTCAACGTGGTCGGCGCGATGCTCGGCTACGCGGCAGCTACCCTGCTGCGCCTCGGATCGGGCCGTCCGGGCGCGGTGGTCCAACGCGACTGATCGCGGCGGTAGTTGGCTTGAGTCACAGGTGGCTCACATCCGACACGGAGCCTCTGCGGCGCGGGCGTTCAGTCAGGTGTAGCTGAGGACCGGTTGTTTCCGGCCTTCACGCGGGTTACCAGTCACATGTAACTCGCCGCGCCAAACCACACTC
>Ga0299906_10001804_pt1 | contig 18125 bp, 19 predicted proteins | sample RVTome_14_FD_200259 | JGI IMG/M metagenome (GOLD analysis project Ga0299906, IMG submission 200259) | Soil microbial communities from uranium-contaminated site in the Upper Colorado River Basin, Wyoming, United States - RVT145D125 (version 2) ...
GCCACGCCCGGCGCGAGCATCATCGCGCCGAGCAGCATGACCGCTGCTCGCTTCATCACCTGTGAACCCTAACGAGCCGGCACGGCTCCCGGCTCGTAGCTACGACAGCAGGATGCCGAGTTCCTTCAAGCGGTCCATGGCTGAGAGCGCGCGCCCGGCCCCGTTCACGACCGTGGTCTTGGGGTCCGGGGCGACGTGAACAGGGATCGTCGTCTCGGCCGAGATACGCGCGTCGAGCCCCCGAAGGAGCGCCCCTCCGCCCGCGAGCGTCAGCCCCCGATCGAGGACGTCGTGGGCCAGCTCGGGTGGAGCCTGGGCAAGCGCTGCTCGCGCGGCTTCGATCATCGCCGCAACCCCCTCGTCGAGCGCCTCCCGCAGCTCGGCGGCGGCCAGCACCACCGTCTTCGGTCTCCCCGAGGCGATGTCGCGACCGCGGATCTCAGCCTTCGGCTCGTCCGGGACCGGGGCCGCGGAACCGACCTCGACCTTCAGGCTCTCGGCCGTCCTCTCCCCCACGACCATGTCGTAGCGCTCGCGAAGGAAGCGCCGCACCGATTCGTCTAGATCGAAGCCTCCGACGCGCTCGGCCCGGCAGGACACCATGCCGCCCATCGAGATGATCGCCGTCTCGGTAGTGCCACCACCCACATCGAGGATGAAGCTGCCTGTGGGCTCGTTGATCGGCAGCCCCGCACCGATCGCCGCGGCCATCGGCTCGAAGATCAGCTCGATCCCCCGCGCGCCCGCCGAGAGCGCCGCCTCCGAGACCGCTCGCCGCTCGACCGTGGTGACCACGCTGGACACCGTGATCAACACGCGCGGCCCACCCCACCGACCGCCCCCGACCCGGTCGAGCACCAGTCGCAGCATCCGTTCGGTCACTTCATAGTCCGTCACCACGCCCTTGCGGAGCGGACGGACCGGGACGATCTCACCCGGCGCCTCGTCGACGCGGCGCCACGCCTCCCACCCCACCGCGAGCACGTCACCGTTGCGCTCGTTGACCGCGACGACGCTGGGTTCGTCCAGAACGATCCCCCTTCCCGGGGCGAACACCAGCGTATTCGCCGAGCCGAGGTCGATCGCGAGCGCACGCACGCTCAGTGCCGGCGCTTCCCCGTGCGCGGCTGGATCGCACGCATCGCCCCGCGGAACTCATCCATGCTCTTGACCGCCGAGCGGGGCCCGCGGTGGCGCCGCCAGGCGAGCGCGCCCAGCACAGTCGCGACGGCGACACCGGACAGCAACAGGATGGAGGCGGATGGCATTGATCCCTCCGGACCACGAAGGACGACGCACGAAGGATAGCGACCTGCTGGGACCCCGGACCAACGCGCTCGAGCGCACACGTTGCCGCCTCCTTCCGTCGCGGCTACCCTGTCGCCGATGGCCGCCGCCGCGAGAGCGCTCGATGAGATCGATCAGGAACTCCTCAACCTCATCCAGGTGGCGTTTCCGATCGAACCTCGCCCCTTCGCGTTCCTGGCCGACAAGCTCGGCACGACCGAAGACGAGGTGATCGCGCGGCTCGCCCGGCTCAAGCAGGCGAGCATCGTGCGCCAGATCTCGATGATCTTCGATACCCGTGCTCTGGGCTACCGCTCGTCCCTGATCGCGACACGCGTCCCCGACGGGCACATCGACCAGGCGGCCGCGATCATCAACGAGCACCCGGGCGTCAGCCACAACTACCGGCGCGATCACGAGTTCAACCTCTGGTGGACCATCGCGGTGCCGCCGACCTCGTCGTTGGAGGATCATGTCGCACGCGTGCACGACCTCGCCGGCGGCGAGTCCACGCGGATCATGCACGCCATCCGGATGTTCAAGATCGGCGTCGACCTGGACATGACCGGACGACGCCGGATGGACGCGCGGTCGACCATCCCCGCCTACCGGACCTCCGAACGCGCGGGCGAGCTGCTCAACCCGACCGAGATCGCCGCGCTTCGCGAGCTGCAGGAGGACGTCGAGCTAATCCCGCTGCCTTTCGCCGCGATGGCGGAACGGATGGGCGTCACCGAGGACGAGGTGCTCGGAGCGGCGCACGCCTTCATCGACGAAGGTCGCGCGCGCCGTTACGCCGCGGTCCTCTACCACCGGCGCGCCGGCTTCGTCGCCAACGCGATGAGCGTGTGGGAGGTCCCGGAGGATCGTATCGAGGAGGTCGGTCAGACGATGGCCGGCTTCGCCGCGGTGTCGCACTGCTATCAGCGCCCGACCTATCCCGACTGGCCCTACAACGTGTTCGGCATGCTCCACGGTCGGAACAAAGAGGACTGCGAGACCGCCGCGCGCGCGATCGAGGTCGAAACCGGAGTCACCGAACGCCGGATGCTGTATTCGACCAAGGAGTACAAGAAGGTGCGCGTCCGCTACTACACCGATGAGTTCGATCGGTGGGAGCGCGAGCACCTCACCCGCACCTGATCAGCCGGCTCGTACCTCGGTCTCATTCCTCGCGCGGGCGCGCGCGCCGCACCAGCGCCATCGCACCGATCGCGCCGAGCGTTGCGGCCGCACCCTTCGCCAGCGAGTCCTTGCGCACTCGAGCGCGCCCGAGGGCGATCCAGGTCCTATGCGCCTCCGCAGCCTCCAGGAGCGCGGCGCGGTTGGTGTACCGGGGCCGGAATCCGGCGGCGGCGAGTCTGCCGATGTCGAGCACCCATGGATGCATCACGTAGTGCAGCTCACCGGCCGGCGCCGCGGTGAGCCCCGCGCGCCACAGGCGATCGGCCATCGAAAAGGCAACCTGCTCGGACAGCTCCACGCGCCGCTTCCCCGAGATCTCGGCGACTTCGTCGCCCGAGAGCCAGCCGTCGGCCGCCAGATTGTAGATCCCGTCCAGCCGGGTGGTGGCGGCAAACACGAGCGCAGCCGCCACGTCGTCCTCGTGGACGACCTGCAGCGGCGGGTCGAAGCCTTTGACCCGCGTGAGGCGCGGTGCTTCGAGCATCCGGGTGACGAAGTTATCGACGGTGGGTCCGAACACGGTCGCGGCACGAAAGACGCACACCGCCATGTCGGGATGCTCGGACCGGTAGAGCTCGACCAGCCGCTCGCACAGGAGCTTGTGGACCGCGGGCGCGAAGTCCTCGTTCGCCCGCAGCGGCGCGTCCTCGGTCAGCGGAACGGGGTTGTCGGTGTGGGCGCCGTAGACCAGCGCGCTGGACAACACTACGACCGATCGCGCCCCGACCGCGGCGGCGGCGGCCAGCACGTTGGCCGTACCGTCGACGTTGATCGCGCGCATCTCCTTGATGTCACGGAGGGTGTCGGTCTGGAAGGCCAGGTGCACGACGGCGTCCGCGTCGGCGATCACTTTCGGCAGGCGCGCTTCCCGGATGTCCATCTCGTGGTATTCGAGTTTCGGGCTCCCGAGGGGTGGCGCGACACGATCGATGCCGATGATCCGTTGGATCTGGTCGTCGGCCTCAAGCGAGGACAGGAGCCGCTGGGCGAGATACCCGGCGATCCCCGTCACTGCCACGACGCTCACCTTGGGTTCACCCTGCTTCCGCCTCGGGACACCGAGTCTCCTTGTCGGACGTCGGCTCATCTTAGGTGGTCACCGCCACAGATACGGCGATGACACGGCGCGGTCTGCGCCCCAGATACAAGGCGGTCTGACAGCACCCTCCCGCGCGGCCTAAGATAGAGGCTGATGAACGATCCTTTCGACCTTCCCCCCGATGTGCTTCGACGCATCCCGCTGTTCGCCGAGCTGGCGAAGGTGCTGTCGTGGAGCGCCGGACCGGTCAACTGGGACCTCGCCCGCCAGATCGCCGTCTCGGTTGCGGCCGGCGAGGATCCCCAGCAGCAGGTCGATGTATCGGACGCGACCGCGATGAGCGAACACATCAAGCTTGCCGAGATGTGGCTGCTCGAGATCACCGGCCTGCCCGACCCGACCACCGTGAGACCGATCCGCGCCGTGACCGCCGTGGACTGGGCCGAGTCGGCCACGACCACGTTTGCCGAACTGATCGATCCCATCGCCTTGAAGGCGTCCCGGGCCCTCACAGAGCAGCTCGGCGAAGCCGGCGAAGGCGACCCGATCCAGCAGGCTCTCTCGCAGATGGGCCCGATGCTGATGGGCATCCAAGCCGGCGGCATCGTCGGCCAGCTGGCGCGCGAGGTGCTCGGCACGCACGAGGTTCCCTTCCCTATCGACGAGCCTGCCACGCTGCTGATCGTCCCTGCCATCGACCGGGTGGCGGCCGAGCACGCCGTCGACCGCCGGGACGTGCGCCAGTGGGTCGCCCTCCAAGCGGCGGCCCGGCGGCTCACGCTTGACGGCGTGTCGTGGATCCCGACCCACTTCTTCGCCCTGTACCACAACTTCGTCGCCACCCTCGACCTCACGATCGCCGAGGGCCTGCAGAAGCTGCAGCAGCTCGACCTGTCCGACCCGGCGCGCCTCCAGGAGGCGCTCGGCGAGGGTTCGCTCTTCTCCTCCGAGGCCTCGCCGCAAACCGCCGAGGCCGCCGGGCGCGTCGACGGCTTCCTCGCGGTCATCGAAGCGCACGGCACTGTTGCGGTCGAGACGGCGGCGGCCCGGTTGGGAGCCGACGCGATGCGGCTGGCTGAGGTATTCGCGCGCCGGGACGCAGGAGCAGGCGCCGGCACCGGCGCGTTGATGAGCTTCCTGGGGCTCGAGCCAGAGACCGATCGCCGGCGCGCGCTGGCGTTCGTTCGGGCGATCCTGGCCCACGGTGATTGGGCGCTGCTCCATCGGGTGTGGGAGGACGCGGGCTCCTTCCCCAGCGAGGTCGAGCTGACAGACCCACCGCGTTGGATCGAACGGATGGAGGCAGCATGATCATCCCCGAGCGCCTGCTGACCGGCGTGAGCTGCTCGCCCGGCAACGAATCCGCCGAGGTCGAGATGCTCGAGATCGGAGCGGACATGTGCGACGTGCCCACGGCGAAGGACGTGCGTGCCCTCGCCGGTGATCGGGGTATCACGCTGATCGCCTCGCCGGTCATCACCCACCGCCGGACCGATGCCCGCTACAAGCGCATGACCTCGCCTCCTCCCGAGCACGCCGCCGTGGGGCATTTCGAGCGCTCTCGCTGGACCGACGAAGCTTGGGAGGAGACCGACAAACTCGCGCGCGCCGTCGATGCTCAGGCGGCCGTGCTGCAGACCCCGCCGAGCTTCAAGCCGACCGCGGATCACGCGACCCGCCTCGAGAACTTCGTCGCGCACGCGATGCGTCCTGGGCTGGCCCTCGCCTGGGAATGGGCGCCCGGTTCGTGGCCCCTCGCCAAGGCACTCGAGCTGTGTGAACGGGTCGGCGCGTTGCCGGTCCTCGACCCGACGGAGCACACGATCCCCGAATCCGAGTTCGCCTACGTTCGCTTCCGCGGCGGCAAGTCCGGCCGTAAGGTGCTGGACGACGACGATCTCAAGACCGCCGCCCTCGCCTTGCGGGACCGGCCGGGCTGGGCCATCTTCAGCAATGCGAAGGCCGAGCAGGACGCCCGTCGGTTCGCTGAGATGATCTAGGGCTCGCCCCCAGGTACGGCCAGCGAGAAGCGCCACACCGCCCGCCGCTCCCCCCACCGAGCGATGAGACGGACCTCGTAGCGGCCGCGCGCCAATCGGGTTGGGAAGCCCATGAGGGTGCCCGGCTCCATTGCCCCCCGCTCGGTTAGTTCAGTCTCGCCGTCGCGTCGGATCTCAACGCGCGCGCGCTGCGGCGCTTCGCTGACCACGAACAGGAGCAACTCGTCGTCGGCCAGCTTCATCGTTCGCTCCGGGCTCGCGGCAGCCAACTCGCAGCGGTCGCCGTCGCAAAGGCGGATCAGTGTCCCCTCGGCCGAGTCGGTCCCGACCTGGAGGCGCGCCAAGGGGGCGCCTTCGCGAGCGACAGGCGACGCTGAAGCCTTCGCCGTGCGGGCTCCCGCGACCGTGGCGGGGCTCGACGCGCCGGTCCCGTCGCCCGTGCACGCGCTCAACCCCAGCGCGAGACAGCTCAGCAGGACGAGGATCCGTTCCATGCGGCCATCGTAACGACGCCTGCCTGTGACGCCGCGGAGGCTCGGGCCCTATTCCTCGATGCCCTTGGCGATCAGGTAGCCGCGCGCCCGCTCCGCATGCGCGTAGCGGCGGACCAACTGCCAGAAGTAGGAGGAATGGTCCGGCACGCGCAGATGGGCCAGCTCATGGACGATGACGTAGTCCCGAACCCAATCCGGGTAGTCGGCCACGACGTGGCTGAGCCTGATCGTGCGATCCTGCGGCGTGCAGGACCCGTAGCGGTCACGCTGGTTCGCCACGTACCGGATGTTTCGCAAGGTCGGCCGGCTGTGGAAGTACCGCTCGTGCAGCTCGCGCGCGCGGCGCTCCAAGTCTCGCTTCTCGTTGAGCCGGTTGACCTTCTCGGTCTGCTCGATCCGGGCGACCATCAGGGCGACCCACTTCCGGGTCTCGGCCCTGGTCAGGGTAGCGGGCAGCCGGACCACGACCCGGTTGCCCTCACGGGTGGCCTCGATCGTCTTGCGACGACGAGGGCTTCGGACGACTTCCACCTTCAGCTTCACGGCAGGCGCAACCTCTCGGATGAGTCGGGAGGGGACGGGGGAAGCCCCCGGTTCCTCGGTTCTTCTAACGATATCGGCGGGCGGAGCGTTGCGCTTCAGGCCCCGGGGACCTCGCGACGGATATAACCAGTTTCCGCCTTCAGATCTTCGAGAGTTAGGTGACGATGGTCGGCTCCGGCGTGATCGGCCAGGTGATGACGGGCGGTGTCCTCGTCCGACCATGGGCTCTGGGCCAGCTGGACGAGTGTCCCGTGCGCCTCCCGGGGATGGATGAAGGCTTCCTTCCACCCGGGGTTCTCCAGAGACACCCCCGTCAGCGGCACGCCCTGGCTCTGCAGATGCGCGATCGCCGTGGTCAAGTCGGGAACTTTGAGCGTCACGTGATGGACTCCCTCGCCGCGATCCTCGAGGAACCGCGCGAGGAAGCTCTCGGCATCGATCGGCGTCACCAGCTCGAGCTTGCCGCCTCCGGCGAGCTGGAATTGTGCCCAGCGGAACCCTTGTGCCGGCTGCTCCCCGGCGAAGAGGAAGGATCCGCCGAGCGCGTCGACGACGAAGGGCAAGGCCGCCGCGAAGCTGCGCACCGCGATGGCGACGTGATCGAGCGTGGCGTCGAGCATGCGCGCAAGTGTACGCATTCCGCAGACAAGGAGGCGTGCGTTCGCGCCGTTCGCGCCGAGCGAGTCCGGCGTTCTGGAAAGAAGTTCCGAGCAGCGATGCGCCCCATACCGCCTTGTCCTGCGGTTGCGCAACACCACCAGCGGTTTTGCCGATGTTGACATGCGGCGCCTCGGTGCGTACCTTTGCGCCCGCGACGCCCCGGACAGCTGAGTAGAGAACGCCGGTGAAAGGGGAAGGCACCGGCGGCCCCAAAGGTTGAACGGGGCGTCGTTTCATTTCCTGCCGTTCGCATCGCGCGCGCGTCTGCGCGTACCATCCGCGCGATGCTCGACGAAGAACTCGCGGCGACGATCCGTGAACGGCTCCGGACGTCGACCTTCGCACGCTGGATGGGGATGGAGCTGCTCGATGTCGGCGACGGCTTCAGCGAGATGCGGCTGCACGTTTCCGAGCACCATCTCAATCCCGGAGGCATCGTTCATGGCGGCGTCATCGCGACGATCCTCGACTCCTCGATCGGCGTCGCGTTGCGCACACGCCTGGATCTCGATCGAACCCACGTGACCGTCAACCTCTCGATCGGATACCTCCGGCCGCTGCGTGTCGGAACGATGGTCGCGCGCGCTCATGCGGTGCACAGCGGCGATCGGATCGGGTACGGCGAGGCCGACGTCTTCGACGAGGAGGGCACGCTGCTCGCGCGGGGGACGGCGACGTTCCTGGTCGTGCCGCGCCCCCGGTCGCCCTGACGGCGGTTCAGACGACTCGCAAGGCGTCGAGGAAGGTCTCGGCCGGCGCCCGATCGCCCGTGATCCGCAACGTGCCGGCCCCCTCGACCTCCCGCCATACATCCCGGCCGGCGGCCACCATGATCAGCGCCCCCGCGGGAGCCGCGATCGCCGTCCCGGCGCCGGTGACCGCAACGCCGTAGCGACGTCCGTCCAGGTCGACGCCAACCGGAGGAAGGTCGAGATCCTCGAACCGCACCTCCACGCGTCCCGAGGCCGACGGGGAGATCCGGGGCAAGGTCTGCTGCGGCAGGGCCGCGAGCAGCTGCCGGGCCACGGGGCGCACGCGCTCGGGTGCGTCATCGGAGGCAAGTCCGAGCCCACGCCGCACATCTTCGCCGTGGACCCATTCGTCGTAGACGCGCAGCATGACCAACCACAGCGACGAAACGCGACCGAACGGCGTGGGCAGCCGTCGTCGAAGCAGAACCGCCGGCTGCATCGCGAGCACACGCGACATCCGTCCACCCCATCGGTCGAGCGCCGCCAGCAACGCGGGCACCGGCCGGTCGGCCCATCGTCCCACCTGCGTCTCGTTCCACGCTTCGACATCGCTCATCGGGCGTTCCGAGAACCCGAGCCGCAGGAGGCGCCCGGTCAACGCTCCTTCGTCGGTCGTGATCAGATGGGCGACGACCTCACGAACGCGCCAGCCGGGCAGCACCGGTTCCCCCCAGCGCGCCGGGGTCAGCCCTTCGAGAAGCGCCAGTGTGTGCGCGCGCTGCGCACGCAACGCATCGAGTACTTCGGCCTTGTCGAAGTCACCCAGCGACGGCGCCGGCACGATCACCGTCCCTCGAATCGCGGCGCGCGCTTCTCCTTCACCGAGGCAAGGCCTTCGAGCAGATCACTCGTCGCCAGTGTGATCGGCTGCGCCATCCCCTCGTATTCGAGCATCGTCTCCATGTCGGCGCGCTCGGCGAGGTAGATCGCGCGCTTGGTCATCTCCATCGGGATCGGCGCATTGGCGGCGATCTGGACGGCCGTCTGTCGGGCCGTCGCGAGAAGCTCGTCCCCCGCCACGGCGCGATTGATCAAACCCATCCGTTCAGCCTCGCCGGCGTCGACGGCCCGGGACGTGAACAGCAGATCGGCCGCGCGCGCCGTTCCGATCAACCGGGTCAGCAGATAGGTCGCCGCCATCCCCGGGTGCATACCCAACCGCGTGAACGGGGCCGACAGGCGTGCCTCGGTGGACGCGTACCGCACATCGCAGGCCAGCGCGAGACACAGGCCGGCGCCCACGGCGTGGCCGTTGATCGCGGCGATCGTCGGGACGGCGAGGTCCCGAACGGCGAGGAACTTCGGATAGAACTCTCGCATCTTGCGGCGCATCGCTGGCACGTCGGCGTCGGGACCGGGCTTGATCCACGACAGGTCGCCGCCCGCGCAGAAGGCGGTCCCCGCCCCGGTCACGATCACCGCACGGACTTCGGCGTCCTCGCGAAGCCCACGCACCGCCTGGACGAACGCCTCGGTGAGCTCGACGTTCATCGCATTCCGTACATCCGGGCGGTTCAAGGTCAGCGTAACCACCCCGCCGTCCTTTTCGATCAGGACCGGGTCCGATGGCATGGATCTCCCTCCAAAGGCTCGGGAGATTCAGCATAGTCGCAGGTCAAGCAGACCTGTGTAACCCCCACGGCCTGGGCTGGGTCGAACGGTCGCCTACGGAAGGAGGTGACTACATGTACGACTTCGCGATCGTTGCCCTGCTGGGTTTGGCTGCCTGGAAGGTGGTCGGCATGGTCCTGGGCCTGTTCAACCTGGACCTCACCTCCTCGATCCGGGCAGTCCTGACGCTGGGCATCGGCGTCGTCGCCACACTGCTGCTGGACTACTCGGTGTTCGCCGCATGGGACATTTCTATCCGCAACGCGGACACAGGGGTCGTCATCACCGGCCTCATGGTCGGCGCGATGGCCTATGTCTGGCATCACGCAGTGGGCTTGATCGAAGCCTACGGCCGTCGCAACCGCGACGAAGCCCGCGAGCTCGAGCGCCACACGCCGCGCGCCGCCTGAGGCCGCGGCTGACACCCGAGAAGGGCCGGTCCTTCCCCCGGCCCTTCTCTCATGTCCGGGTCTCCTCGTCGCCGAGGTAGACGAACCCGTACCCCTCGTCACGGAACGGGATCCCTGCCGCCGCGAGCGCTTCGTCCCAGTCCCCCTTGCAATCGGGATCCGATTCCTCCATCCCGTGATCTGCCAGCACAACGACGGCGGTACGGCTGTGGGTTGGGTCGAGCTGCTCGAGCATCTGCCCGAGGCGACGATCCGTGTCGCGCAGGCCGGCGTGGCCGATGTCTGAGTAGGGCCCGCCGGCGTGGTTGGCGGCATCGGGCAAGATCAGGTTGATCCACTGGAATCGCGGTCGCGGATTGCCTGCGGATCCCCCCCACAGGTCGCGCATCTGCCGGACGGCGAGGTTGTCGGCGATCGAGGAGAACGCATATTCCCGCTTGAGATCTGCGAAGCGCTGCGTCGCGCCCGGGATGGCCGGATCCGGCGACGCGGCGAAGGCATCGAGACCGATCGCGCCGGTCCTCAGGAGGTCGAATGTGGCGCTGCTGGCACCGCGGTCGACGGGCTCGTTGACCGCGGCGGTGAATCCGCGGCCGCCCCGCGCCGCAACCGCCTCGAACACGGTTTCCGCCGAACCGGCGATCTCGTCGCGAGCCAGGTGCCAACGCTCGGGGGCGTTGGTCACGATCCGCCGCTGCGTCCGGCGATCGAAGTAGAAGTTGTGCAGTACTCCGTGCGCGCCCGGATGCAGACCGGTCAGCGCCGTGGTGTGATTGGCGAGGGTGACGCTCGGGAACGAGGCGATACAGCCGTGACCGAACGTCGTTCCTTCGGCCATCAGCCCGGCGAACGCCGGAAGCTCTCCTGCATCGGCCATGGCATACAGCACGTTCGCGTTGGTGCCGTCGCATAGCACGGCCACGACGTGCTCGGGCCGCTCGGCCGGGTCCAGCACCTCCTCCAGCACCCGGCCCTGCTGGCCGCGCAGCTGCTCGCCCGCCGATGACGGCTCGACACCGGCGAGGACGGCCAGCGTCGGGCCGACGTCGACCATGCGGGCGGCCCGGTCGATCCTTCCCATGCGGCGGATCCCGGCGCCGGCCATGATCAGGGGCGCGCGCGACTGCACCACGTCCGGCGAACCATGCTCGCCGCGGTGTCCGCCACGCTCCTCCCAGTTGTGCGCAGGCGTATGCACGACCGCGAGGTCCGGCGCGCGCGGGTCGTCGAACAGTTGCGCAACGTTGTCGTACGCGTAGGGATAATGGTTGTGGTGGTTGGCCGGACGCCGGTTGACGAGCTCTTCGTCGAGCGTCGCGAACGCACCCGGATCGCGCTGCGCCAGGGGGTCACGGCCCCTCCTCCAGGCGACGCGCCCCGATCCGTGGAATCCGACCGAGCCGTCCCGGGCATGGGCCTCGACGATCCCGCCTCGTGCGAGCAGCACCAGATCGACGACGTCGGCGAGACCATCGCCGAGCAGCACGCCTAGCGCGTCGTCGTACAAGCGCGTCGGATCCATAGGCGGCTCCTTCCGGTCCGGTCGCTATACTCCCACCGTGCCGGCCGTCACGTTACACGTCGTCCCTCACACCCATTGGGACCGCGAGTGGTACGAGCCGTTCGAGGCCTACCGGTTCCGGCTCGTGCAGATGGTCGACCAGCTGCTCGCGGTGATGGCGTCGGATCCCGGATTCACACACTTCAACTTCGACGGACAGACCGCCGCCATCGAGGACTACCTCGAGATCCGCCCCGACGCCGAACCGGTGGTGTCCGCGTTGGTGCGAGAAGGCCGGCTCGCGGTCGGCCCGTGGCGGATCCTGATGGATGAGTTCCTGTGCTCGCCCGAGACGATCGTTCGTAACCTCGAGCAGGGCGCCGCCATGGCCGGGCGCCTCGGGAGGCGGCAGCGCCTCGGCTACATCCCCGACTCCTTCGGCCACATCGCGCAGATGCCGCAGCTGTTGAACGAGGCGGGCTTGACCGAAGCGGTGACCTGGCGCGGCGTGCCGGCAGCGGTGGATCGCAGCGTGTTCCGATGGATCGCGCCGGACGGGTCGAGCGTGCGGGCGGCCTATCTGGCCACGTCCTACTCGAACGCGGCGTCGCTGCCGGACGCGCTCGAGGATCTGCTGATCAGGGGGAAGCGCATCGTCGAGGACCTCGCGCCGTTCGCGCCGGGCGGCATCCTGCTGGCCATGAACGGCAGCGATCACCGGCCTCCGCAAGCGCACCTGCCCGCCTTACTCGCGGAAGCGAACGGCGCGCAGGACGAGATCGCGTTCCGCCTCGGCTCGATGGAGCAGTACCTCGCCGCCGCCCCCGATGAAGACCTCCCCGTTTGGCACGGCGAGATGCGTTCGCACGCGCGGGCGAACCTGCTTCCCGGGGTCCTCAGCGCGCGCGTGCCGCTGAAGCTGGCGGAGTTCCGCGCCTCGACGCTGCTCGAGCGGTATGCGGAGCCGCTGGCGGCGATCGCCGGCGCGGATCCCGGATTGCTGCTCGAGCGCGCGTGGCGCGGCATGGTCGAGAACTCCGCGCACGATTCGGTGTGTGGGTGCGGGATCGACGAGGTCGCCGCGCAGGTGCTCGGACGATACGTCGAAGCCGCGCGCGTCGCGGACCTGGTCGCGACCGATGCGCTCGCTCACGTGGCGGCCCGCGTGGACGCGGCTCGGTTCCCCTCGGGGATCGAGGGCGTCGTGGTCTGGAACCCGACGCCGGCGCCTCGCCAGGGCATCGTCGAGGTCGACATGACACCGCCGGTCGGCCCCGACCGCCTCGCGTTCCGCGCGCGCGACGGCACCGCTGTTCCGGCGCAGGTGCTGCAGACCACCGAGCAGGTCGCCATCGACATGACCCTGACCGGCGAGCAGTTGGCCCGCATCGTGCCGACCGTGCATTCGCGCCTGCTCGCCGATCTGTACGTCAACCGGCTTCACGTCGAGGAAGGCCGCACGACGACCGTGTACCTGCGGATGGGCCCGATCCCCGAGGGCGCGTTCGACGTGGAGGGCGGGAAACGGGCGATCGAATCGCTGCTCGAGCGCAAGCCACGCGGCCGGTTCCGCGTGCTCGGGATCGGACCGGCGCTCTCCCGCGTCCTGGTCGCCACGCCGCCGATCGGCGGGCTGGGATGGTCGACGCTGGAGCCGGTGGACGGTCCGGTCGCCGTCGCCGAACCGGCCGTGGCGGATGGGCACGTACTGCACAACGGGATCCTGCGCGCCGAGGTCGACGCGGCGGGACGCGTGGCGCTGCTGCACGTCCCGACGGGCACGCGCTACCCCGGCCTGTTCGGGATCGAGGATGGCGCCGACGCCGGCGACGAATACAACTACTCCCCACCGGCGACGGACCTGATCGTCGGCGACCCGGCAGAAGCCGCGGTCGTCGAGGAGCTCCGTCACGGACCCCTTGAGGCCGCGCTGCGGGTGACCACCCGCTACCGGATCCCGGTCGGGCTCACCGCCAACGAGCGCGCGCGCGCCAGGCGGACGACGTTCCTGCCCGTCGAGCTGGATCTGTCGCTGCGCACCGGCGAGCCGTTCCTGCGCGCGCGGATAGCCATCCACAACGACGCGCGCGATCATCGGGTGCGCGCGCTGTTCCCGGTCCCCTTCGCCGCGAGCAGCTCACACGCCGACGGCGCGTTCCACGTCGTCGAGCGCGGCCTCGACGCCGAGGGTGCGGCGCACGAGCACGGGCTCCCCACCTATCCGGCGCGCCGCTGGGTCGATCTCAGCGACGGGGCGGCGGGGCTGGCCGTGCTGCATCGCGGCACGCCGGAGTACGAGGTGCTCGACCAAGGACGCATGCTCGCGGTGACCTTGCTGCGAGCGGTCGGCTGGCTGTCCCGGCAGGGGATGGCCTACCGCGCCGGACCCGCCGGTCCCGCGCTGGCGACGCCGGGGGCGCAGCTGCTCGGACCGCATCGGTTCGATCTGGCCCTGTACCCGCACGCCGGCGACTGGCAAGCCGCAGCCGTCCACGACGCGTGCGAACGCTACGCCTATCCGATGCGCGCGGCGGTCCTGCGCGCGCAGCCCGGCGACCTACCCCCCGACGTGACGATGCTGACGCTCGAGCCTGATGCCGTCCAGCTGTCGGCGCTGCGGCGCGACCCGGGAGGCGTGACGCTTCGGGTTTACAACTCCTCGGCGTCGGAGGTCACCGCGCGGATCCAACTCGGCGAGTGGCTACCGCGCGCGCGGGCCTCGCGGACGGGTCTGCTCGGTGATGACCGCGGGAACCTCGAGGTGGCCGGCGGCATCGTTGCCGTGCCGCTTCGGCCGTGGGAGATCGCGACCATCCGCCTCGCCTAACCTCAGTCCCGCCGACGGCGTCGCTGCTCGAGGAACGACAGCATCCGCCGTCCCTCCTCGGATCGTCGCAGCTCGTCGAGGTGCTCGCGGATCGCCGCCGCGGCCGCCTGGGTCTCGGCCTCCGGGCCGCTGACCCGGATCAGAACGTGGTCGGCCTGCGGGTACGAGCCGATCGCGATCTGCGGGTAACGCTCCTGCACGTCGCCGAGCATCGCCGCCACCACCGACTCGACGAACGGATGCGTGATCTCCTCCCGCCAGATCGGCTCGCCGGTGCCTTCGAGGAAGCGGGGCTCGACGCACTCGAGGAACACTGTCTGCATCTCGCGCGGCGGCCCGGGGAGGATCACCACGTCGGCACGCTCGTCGGGGACCGCGACGGCGGGGATCACGCCCATCGAGCACACCAGCGCCTCCGCCCCTTCCGGCGCGAGCGCCATCTTCCGCAGCCCCTCCATGCCGAAGCGATCCCCGGACACGCCGATGCCGCGCACATGCATCGCGATCTCCTCGATGCGCGCCGCGAGCGGTGCGCACGGTGCCAGGGGGCGGCCCATCGCGGCGGCGACGCCCTCCATGGTGCGGTCGTCGTGGGTCGGTCCGAGGCCGCCGCAGACGACCACTAGGCGCGCGTCGCTCGCCATGTCGCGGGCGATCTCGTCGGCGATGATGCCCGGCTCGTCGGGGACCACCACCACGCGGGCGACCCGATGCCCGTGCGTGGTCACCCGCGTCGCGATGAAGTGCGAGTTCGCATCCTGGACGTGTCCGGCCAGGATCTCGTCGCCGACGATCACTATCGACACGAGCATGCTCGGAGGATAACGCGACCGGCGCGCGGCGAGCCTCCCGTCGCCTGTCGTAGCATGGGTGCCATGCTGGTTCGTTGCGGTCGATGCCAAGCCGAGCTCGAGGTTCCGGGCGCGGGCGAGTTCGTCTGTCCGGCCTGTGGGACACGCAACGCGGTCCGTGGGGCCTCGCCTGCCCCAAGCCCGTTCGACCTCCCCGACATCGGAGGCCGCGGCGCCGCCGACGCGGCGCTCCAGGAGACGGCCGCGGGAGTGACCTGGGTCGTGTGCCCGCGCTGCTCGTACCGGTTCGCCGTCGGCGAGGTCGCCCAGGTGGACTGTCCGACATGCTCGGCGTCACTCGGCGTGGCGGAGGGCCGCGTGGAGGTCCTCTCCGAGGAAGTGCAGGGGAACGCGTCCTCCACGGCGAACCCCTGAGGGACAGGCCCGAGAACCGGGCGAGTCTGGACAAAGGGAGCGCCGAGGCCCTAATGTCAGAAGCCATGAAGGCCGTGCCTGCGGAATCAGGGAGCCTCGCGGGAGCGCACGAGCGCATCGCGGGCCTGCTGGACGAGTTGAATCAGACCGTCGACCTCGTCGAGCGCCTGACAAGTCTTGGTGAGCACGAGGCCGCCCTGAGGCTCGTCGAGGAGCAGCGGGCGGCGCTCTACGCGGCGATCGAGGACGTGTCCCACGGCGTCGGCCGCGCACCTCGATGGCGCGAGGCGATCCGACGTCACGCGGCTGCCGGGATCGCGGCGGCAGCGTTGCTGCTGAGCAGCCTCGCGGTCTCGGTGGGACTTCTGCAGAGCCAAGGGCCAACCCTGATCGAGCAGGCGCGCGCGCAGCTGGTCGAAGCAGAGCAGGTCGCCGATCCGGTCATCCGCCTGAAGATCATCGAGCGCGTCGTCCAGATCACCATGACCCTGCCGGCAGGCAGCCAGGAGAAAGCCGACCTCGCCAGGGACGTGCTGCCGGCGCTGGACAAGGTCAAAGACGACGCCGAGGACGGCGACGGGCGGGATCGCCGCGACGTCGTCGAGCGCGCCGATGCCCTCTCGCGCGAGGTACAGGATTCGGCCCCGCCGACCGGCGGCGAAGGAGCACCTGCGCCGTCGACCGATCAGGGGCCGCTGAACGATATCGACGACGCCGCCGACCCCGGCGCGCTCCCACCCTCGGGCGGGTAAGTCAGCCGCGGGCGGGCGCGCCCGGTACGCTTCATCACATGCTGCGCTTGTTCGCAATGCTGTTCGCGCTCGTCCTCGCCCTAGGCCCACTCGCCCCGGCCGGCGCAGCCGAAGATGACCGGTTGATCATCGAGCCATCCGGTGACACGATCATCCGCATCGAAGGCCTCTACCCGAAGCGTCCCAACGTCTGTCCGGCCAAGCAGCCGCGTCCGCTGCTCGCGAAGTACCGTGGCCGCCTCGAGTTGCGCGCGCGCGAGGGGAGCATCCAGATCATCAACGCGCTGTCGTTCTCTCATTACCTCAGGGGTATCGCCGAGGTGCCCACGTCCTGGCCGATCGAGGCGTTGCGCGCGCAGGTGATCGCGGCACGCTCGTACGCGCTCGCGACGATGCGCGCGCAGGCCGGGTCCGCGCGGGCGCGAGGCTACGACATCTGCGCGACCGATCAGTGCCAGGTGTACCGCGGCGCGACCATCGAGCTCGGCGCCTTCGGCGAACGATGGGTGGACGCGGTCGAGTCGACCAAGGGCCGCGTGATGACCCACAACGGCGGCGTCATCACCGCGTTCTACTTCTCGACCTCGACGGGCCGGACGCGGCGCGCGTTCCCGGGAGGTTCACCCCAGCCATATCTGGACAGCGTGGACGCGATGGACGATGACGCGCCGCTCGCGCGCTGGACCGCCACGGTGCCGCTGAGCGATCTGCGCGCGATCCTGCGCGCCGACGGCGAATGGTCGGGAGGGGCCATCGAGTCCGTCCGGCCGCGCGGCGACGACATCGTGGTCAGCGGGAGCGGCGCGCGCGCCACGTTCTCGAAGTCCGGGTTGCGCTCGTCGCTGAACAGTGAAGGATCGTGCCTGTTCCCCGGGCGCTACCCGTCTCCCACCGGCTCACAGACCGGCGGACGTCTGCCCTTGACCGTCCCCGGATCGACCTATGACCTCACGCAGGAAGGGAACAAGATCGTGCTCCGTGGCCGCGGATGGGGCCATGACGTCGGCATGTCGCAGTATGGGGCGCGCTCGCTCGCCGAGCGCGGCTGGGACGCCGAGCGGATCCTCGACCACTACTACAACCACGACCGGATCTCTCGCGTCCAGGAGCCTGCTCCGATCCGCGTGCTCGCCGCGACGGGGCTGCGCCGGGTGCGCATCTCGATCGAGGGCTCGGCGCGTGTCACGACCGGCACGGGAAGCACGCTCTCGGCGGGCGACGAGTTCGAGGTGCGCTCGCCCGGTGGCGCACTACGGGTGTTTCGGGGGATCGGGCCCGAGCTGCGATCGGTCACGACCGTGACCCCGACGATCGAGCGGATCGAGGCGACCGCGGACGCCGACGCGGTGGAGATCGCGTTCGAAGCCTCGCGTGCGGTGCGCGCGCAGGTCGAGGTTGCGGGCCCGGGCGGCGTTGTCTCGGTGACCGAGCAGCGCTCGGTCGAATCCGGGGAGAACACGATCGAGTTGACGCTGGTCGACGAGGACGGCGCGCCGCTGGAGCCCGGCGACTACACGGCCACGATCGTGGCCGATGACGGCCTCGATACGCTTCGCAGCTCGCCGGTGGCGATCGTCATCGCCGCCGAAGAGCCGCCGCCGGCTCCATCGCCCGACCTGCCGCTCGGCTCTCCCTCCTCCCGCTCGCCCCTGATGGCGATCGCCGCGCTCGCGGTGTTCGCCGCCGGCGCGGGCTGGTTCGCCTACGGCAGGGTGCGCGCTAACCGAAAGTGAACGTGAACAGCCTGAACCCCTCGTCCGCGAGCAGCGTCAGCGTGTGGGTCTCAGCGCTGTCCAGCCGTACGATCGTGAAGATGTCCGAACGGTCGATGACGACCG
>Ga0299906_10001805_pt1 | contig 18124 bp, 14 predicted proteins | sample RVTome_14_FD_200259 | JGI IMG/M metagenome (GOLD analysis project Ga0299906, IMG submission 200259) | Soil microbial communities from uranium-contaminated site in the Upper Colorado River Basin, Wyoming, United States - RVT145D125 (version 2) ...
GCCAGTATCGAGATGAGGCCCAGCGGCTTGCCCTGGGAATCGTTCAGCGGATAACCCGCGTAGCTCTCGGCCCGTTGGTCGCGAATTTTGAAATCGACGGCAAACGAATCGGTCAGCCCTGACGGATAGATACGGAAGCCGTGTCCGACGACGGTCTCGCACGGCGTGCCCGTGAGCGCATAAGTGAAGTTCTCGCGGACTTCGCCATCCAGGTACATCGCGCGTACCTGCATTTGTGTCGGATCGAGCGGCGTGAAAGTGGCGATGAATGCCGACTCGACGCCCAGGATCTCGGCCAGGAAACGCGCGAGTTCGCGGAACAGGTTCTCGCCCTCGGCGCTCGAAACGGCCAGCGCGGCGCTGCGCAGCGCGTCCTCGATGCGCTTGCGCTCGGTGATGTCGGTCGCCATCCCGCAGACTGCATACGGATGCCCGTCAGCGTCGAGCAGCGGAAATTTGGCGGCCAGGTAGGTCCGCCCCCCGGGCCCGAGCTGCGCCGATTCCTCGAACTCGAGCGCGCGGCGCTCCGTCAGAACGCGAAGGTCGTTTTGCCGCAAGCGCGTCGCGACCTCAGGCGGGAAGACTTCGAAGTCGGTGCGCCCGATGACCGCGGGTGCGGTTTGCCCTGCGACCCGTTCGAACTCGCGGTTGATGAACAGGTAACGGCCCTCGCGGTCCTTGGCGAAGACCACCGCGGGCGCGTTGTCGAGGATCTGCTGCAGCCGGGCCTCGCTCGCCTCGAGCGCGCGCTGCGTCGAGCGCAGCGACTTCTCGTCGCCCGATCCGTCGGCGCGGCAATCTGCTTCGGGGATCGTCATACATTCGGCAACCGGTGTCGCATACGCGGCAGTATAGAGAGCCTGGCCGCCGACCCGGTCAACTGTTACGCCACTGAAACACGCCCACCGCGCCGCAACGGGTCAACCGGGCGCAGGTATGAACATGTAGCCAACGTTGCGCACGGTGCGGATCACCTGCGGTCGCTCCGAATCGGGCTCGATCTTGCGCCGCAGCCGGGCGATGCGGATGTCGATCGAGCGATCGAAGGGTTCCCATTCCCGGTCGTGCGTGAGCGTGAGGATGCGGTCGCGCGACAGCGCTTTGCCCGGATTCTCCGCGAACACCTTGAGCAGGTCGAACTCCATGCTCGTGATCGGGATTTCCTGTCCGCCGGCATCGAAAAGCTGGTGGGCCGCCAGGTCGAGCTGGCAGCTGCCGAAGCGTACGCGCCGGGCGGCTTCACCTGCGGGCACGCCGGCCGCAGGCTTCGCCTGCATCCGCCGCATGACGCTCTTCAGGCGTGCGAGCAGCTCGCGCGGATCGTAGGGCTTCGCGACGTAGTCGTCGGCGCCGACCTCGAGGCCGACGATCCGGTCCACCACGCCGCCGACGCCGGTGACCATGATGATGCCGACGTCGTAGCGTTCCCTCAGGAAGCGCGCGAGGGTCAACCCGTCCTCGCCGGGCAGCCTGATGTCGAGCAGGACGACGTCCGGCGGCTCGCGTTCGAGTTCGGCGCGCATCGCAACGCCGTCCTCGGCCTGCAGCACGCGGTAGCCTTGCGTCGCAAGGTATTCCGCGAGCATCTCGCGTGCGGGTCGATCGTCGTCGACGATCAGCACACTGGCGGCCTGTGACATCGCCTGCGCCCCCGGGGATTCCAGCGAACCTGCGGATTATAGCGGGCGACCCGCGCGAGGCGCCGCGGCGGGACCGGAACCCGGCGTTACACATCGTTACTAAAAGCGCGGCGGCGGAAATCCGGTCGTTACCGGCGCCGCCTAGAGTGCAATTCACCAGGCACCACTACAGCGTCCTCGACACCCGGGAATCCACGGAGATACACATGCAGACCGCCATGCTCAGAATCGACCCGCATCCAGCGGACCGCCGCGCGACCACGGCAGCCGCCGAAACCGCGCGCTACGCACGCTGCATCAAAGCGTCCAAGCGGGTCCGCTGGGACATCGACGCCGACGTGATCCGCGGCCGTCAGTTTGACTTCACGCAGAAGTTCCTGCCCGACGGGCTGTCGATGGTCAACGAGATCGCTTTCCTCACAGAGGCTGAGCGGCGCACGCTGAGCCAGGTCCAGGGCCGCACCTACGCTTACATCTTCGGGCTGGTCGAGCGCTTCATCGGCGCGAAGGTGCTCGCACTGTCCGGTCAGCACTGGTTCGGCGACCAGGTCGCGCTCGAGGCGCTGGTCAGGTTCAGCGACGAGGAACTTAAGCATCAGGAGCTGTTCCGGCGCATCGGGGCGATGATCGGCGCGGGCATGCCCGAGGGGCATACGCAGGTCGCCGAGGCGAACGAGGTCGCGCGCGCGGTCCTGGCCGCGAGCAACTGGGCGGTGCTCGGCCTGACCTGCCACATCGAGCTGTTCACGCAGGCGCACTACCAGCAGAGCATCGAGCCGGACGGCAATCTCTCGCCGCTGTGGAAGGACGTGTTCCGGTTCCACTGGCTGGAGGAAGTGCAGCACGCGATGCTCGACGAGCTCGAGTGGGTGCGTGAGAACCGCCGGCTGGCGATGCGCCACAAGGATCAGGCCGTCGACGACCTGATCGGGCTGGTGGCCGCCGTCGACGGGATCCTGCAGGCGCAATCCGCGGTGGACGCGGGCTATTTCTCCCGGATCGCGGGTCGGCCGTTCACCGTCGAACAGACCGCGGCGATCCGGGCTGCTGTACTCAAGGCCTATCGCTGGCAGTACATCGCCTCCGGTGTGCAACACCCGCATTTCGGCAAGCTGCTCTCGGGGATGACGACCGAGGCGCAGATGCTGCGGATCCAGTCGGCGCTGGCGCCCATTGTGAGCGGTTGATCGCCATCAAACGGGGAGAGAACCATGAAGCGCTTCAAATTGCGGCATTCGTACGAGGCGTACCTCGTTGTGGCACTCGTGGCAGTCGTCACGATCGGGCTGACTGCGCTGTGGAGCGCCCTCGCGAACATGAACGCCGTCGCTTGATCGGCGCAGACGATCCTGCGACCAATTTCGAGACCCGAGGAGCAAGACCGTGATCGACACCATCGAGACCCGCCGACGTGCCGCGGCCATCGTCGCGGCGCTGGCCGCCATTTCGATTACCATCGTGATTGCGAGCCTGATCGACGCGGGCTTTCGTACACCCGTGGGGGCGTGGCGCGGTTTGCAAGGGGGCGGAGCATGGACTCCGCCCCCTTGCTAGCATGCGGGAATGATCCCGCTATGGTTCAAGCTCGCCTACACGGTCTTTGTGCTGCTGGTGGTCGTCATCTGGCTCCGGCATTACGGCTGGCGGAACCTGCTCTGGTTCTCCGACATCGCGTTCATCGGCGCGGTCCCAGCGCTGTGGCTCGAGGACGCCCGCATCGCGAGCGTGCTGGCGGTCGCGGTGCTGCTGCCCGAGATGCTGTGGAACGTCGACCTGGCCGGCCGGCTGCTGCTCAAGCGACGGATCAGCGGGCTCACGGACTATATGTTCGAGCAGGAACGCCCGCTGGTCCTGCGTCGGCTTTCGCTGTTCCACGTGCCGCTGCCACTGGTGCTGTTGTGGCTGCTGGCGGCGCATGGTTACACCGAGCGCATCGCCCTGCCCGGTGCGATCCTGCTCGCGGCGCTGGTCCTGCCGTTGAGCCGCGCCGTGAGCACCCCGGAGAAGAACATCAACTGGACTTGGGGCCTGGGGCCCGTGCAGAGCAGGCTTTCGGGTCCGGCCCATGTCGCGGTGCTGTTCGCCGGCTTCGTCCTGCTGGTGTTCGTGCCGACGCACGCGATATTGCGCAATACCTTCCATTGACGGGCGCTTGCGTCTACCCGTCCCGGCTCTGCTAAGATCGCCCCAGCATCAAGAACGGGGCATGGGCCCCGGCCAACCTGCCTTCCCGGGCAAGGTGGCGAGCGCCGCGAGGCGCGATGCGGCCGGCCGGCAACGAAACGGGTGCAAGCATGAATTCCGTCGCGATCGACCTGCGTATCGACAATGCGGACGCCCTGGCGCCGGCGTTTGATCATTCCCCAACAGCCGCCGTGCGGGAGACGTCGCCCGAGCCGCTCTCCGCGCAGCTTCTGGCTTACTGGCGCGTGCAGCTCCCGCGGCCGGTCGCCCTGCGCCGGCACGCACTGGACTCTGCGCTCGACCGCCTCCGCTCGGGCGTGGCGACGGCGGCATCCCTGGTCCCGTTTGCACTGGGCGACACCGATGAAGACATCGTGTTCTACGCCACGATCGCCCAACTCGACCCGGTGCATGCAGCCAGCGAGCGCCGGCACTCGGCGATCGAGGATGCGGTCGAGTGGATACGGCGCCGTCTCGCGCTGAATCGCGCCGCCGTGTTCGCGGCCCTGCTCTCGCTCGGCGACGAGCGCGTGCTTGAACAGCTCTTGCCGCTGCGCCTCGTGCTGGATGACGCGGAGTTCGATGCCGTACGCCGGTGCCTGGGGCCCGAGCGTCCAGCGTCGACTGGCGAGTTCGTCCGGGAATGGGTCGTGTTGCGCGGCTCTACCGCGCAGCGAGCGTCGGCGGCGGCCGAACGGCCACCCGCCACGCCCGATCACTGGTCCGGCGAACCGAGGTAACGCGCCAGAAAGACCTCTATTTCCTTGAATACTTGCGTCCGCGCCTCGCTGCGTATCAGCCAGTGGTCCTCGCCCGGAAGCTTGACGAAGGCATAAGTCTTGCCAGCCTCCGAGAGAGCGCGAGCCATGGTTTCCGACTGCCTGACCGGCACGACGGCGTCGTCGACGGCGTGCACCAGGAGGATCGGTGCCTTGATGTTCTCGGCGGCGCGCGCCGGTGAGCGCGCGGCCAGGTTCGGGTCATACACGGTACCGATGTGATCCTGTGAATAGGCGTAGACGTTCGACTGTTCGCCGCGGCGCCTTCCATCGCCCAGGTACGCCGGCAGGTCCGTCACGCCGTTGATGCTGACGGCGCAGGTGTACAACTCGGGTGTGAAAGCCGCGCCTGCGAGTGCCGCATATCCGCCGTAGCCCCCGCCCGAGATGCAGATGCGGGTTGGGTCGGCGATACCCTGCCGTATCATTTCCTTGACGCCGTCGGTCACGTCGTCCTGCATTAACCCGCCCCATTGGCGGTATCCCGCGAGACGGTGTGCGCGGCCAAAGCCAGTCGAACCGCGGAACTGCGGCTGCAGCACGGCGTAGCCACGAGTGGCGAGAAACTGCGCCTCCCAGTCGAACCGGAACTCGTCGCGACCCTCGGGTCCACTGTGCGGAAGGACGACCATCGGCAGGTTCTTCTCACCGCGCCCTGGCGGCAGCGTCAGGTACGTTGGGATCTGTGTACCGTCTCGCGCCGGGTAGGTGAATGCGCGGACTTCGCCGAGCGTTACACCCGCAAGGGCTGGCCACGTTTCGCCGGCGAGGTCCGCCTTGCCGCTCGTGAAGTCGACGAGATAGAACTCCTGCGGACGCGATGGACTGGACACTGTCACGATGACGCGTTTGTCGTCCTCGGAACGATCGATTATTGACACTCGTTGGCCCGGAAAAGCCTTTGCCAACGTGGCCTGCCGGGCTTGGAGTTTCGGATCGAGGTAGTGGATTCGGGGGACGAGCCCGCCGACTACTACAGCGAGCGGCGCGGCGGCGGCCGTGTCCCACCAGATCGAGTCAACGTCCGAATCAGGCGCCTCGAAGTAAACCTTCGCGCCGGAGCCGTCAAGCGCGATGGCCCAGACCTTGGATCGATCGGTCCCGTTCTCACCAAGGGCCAGCAGGCTTCTGCTGTCCGGCGCAAGTCCGCCGAGCTCCAGCTTGCCGCCATCGGTCCGGCGGTACACCTCCTTCCAGGTCGCGCCATCTTTCGCAACGATCGTGAACTCGTTGCGGTCCGCGTTCCACTCACTGCGCGCGATCGCTCGACCCTGCGAATCCACTGCCCACTCCTGCGTGTACTGCGTTCCAAGTGCGGTCGGCGTTCCTTTGCCAGTCCGGGTATTTACGTCGAACAACGTGTAGACCCAGCCGGAGTCCCGGCGATCGTCGCCGAGTCGGGTGTCCACGACGCCACTCATGCGGGTCATCGAATGATCCCAGGTGGACATCACAACAATGTCCGGCCGGCCCGGGCGCGTGGCGTGAAGGGTGGATCCTGTGACCCACTTGCGGTCCCCGTCGTCCAGCAGCATGGTTTGCACGGAGCCATCGTCAATGTCCACAGCCATCGTGCGTTTCCACTCATATGTACGCATCTTGCTCGGACTCGAGCCGAAGGTCTGCGCGATGCTTACGTCCACCAGCAGCGTTCTGTCGTCGGCCCAACTGAAAGCCCATAGCTTGTTTTCGGTGCCAAGGTCGATCGTGCGGCGCAGTTTCCCAGCTGCTATTTCGTAAATCTCAACGCTTGAGCGCCCCGAGATGGATCGGTCGGTGGCCAACATCTGACCGTTCGGCGAGATCGCGACGACTTGTACGCCTGGCTGGCCAGCGAAAGCCTCAACCGGTGGCGGTTGCGCCGCGGCAGTGCGATCACCATAGGTGGCTAATGCAATGCCGAGGATCAAGAGTGCAGCGCAAGGCAGTTTGAGTTTCATTGGGCTTTTCGGACCACGAGCGTGCTTTGGTGCGGGAGATTAGCAAACCGCCCGCCTCATGGCTTGACCGGCTCGAGTGCGGCATCGGTCGCGGTCAGCCGAACGGTTCCGAGCCAAGCTGAAGCGTCGTGCGGCTTGCGGTCAGCCAGCCAGGCGAACACCAGGCTGTGCCAGGCCACGCGCTGAACATAAGCCCGGGTTTCGTTGAACGGGATGTTCTCCACCCAGACATCGGTGTCCATCGCACCCACGGGCAGCCAGCGCCGCGCCGCGCTGGGCCCGGCGTTGTAGCCCGCGGTCGCGACCAGCGTCTGTCCATCGAAGCGATCGACCAGGCTGCGCAACTCACCTGCGCCGATTGGCACGTTGACGGCGGGTTTGAGCAGCTCGGCCCGGGTCGGGGCCTTCAGGTCCCAGCGCCGCGCCGCGCGCCGCGCCGTCGAGGGCAACAGTTGCATCAGGCCCAGGGCGCCCGCGCTCGAGCCTGCATCCGCGCGGTAGAGGCTTTCCTGCCGCATCACTGCGTAAATCAGTTCCTCGGGCAGGTTCGTGAGCCGGCTGGCGGCGCCCACTTCGTCCTCGTAAGGCCGCGGGTAGAGCAGGGGGTAGTCGTTGAAAAGCGCCTGCTGCGTGGCGCTGGCGATCGCCTGGTGGTGCCAGCCCCAGCGGTTGGCGAGGCCGATGGACTGGACCTGCCGGGCCGGCGTGAGCGTGTCGTACGCCACGCGCCATTCGGCCGTAGCTTCCGGCGCCAAGTCGCACAACAGCAGCTCGCGCGTGCGGATGAAACCCGGCTCACGCGCCAGGCGGTCGATCTGTTCGGGATCCAGCGGGGCGAGCTGCAGGTTCGGCGTGAAACGCTCGCCAAGGCGGGCCGCGGACAAGGCCGCGTACCAGTTGTCGCTGGGGACCACCGTTGCGTAGCCCTGTTTCGCCGCCGCGTCATTGCCCATGGCCCCTCGCGCGCGTGCCGCCCAGTAGCGCCAGCGATTCTGCTCGCGCAGCAGCTGCGGCATCGCTTCGATTGCCCTTGCGACGCGCGTCCAGTTGCCCACCCAGAGCGCGGCCCGCGCCTGCCACTCGTGCGCGCTCTCATCGAAATCGTCTGGATGGACTCGCGCGAAGAAATCGAGTGCGCCCGGCGTGCGGTTCCAGGCGAGGCCAAGGGCCGTTGCGAGGGCGTACGGACTGGCGTCGCGTTCGCTCAGATCGCGCGCACGCAAGAATTCCGCAAATCGCGACACCGCTTCGTCTGGATCGCGGCGCGCGAGCAGCGTCCATCCGGCGAGGAGCGCCGCCGGCTCGACTTTCGTTCCCGGATTCTCGATGAGGTCGTCGATTGACCTCTCCGGCCGCTCGATCAGCGAGGCCCATTGCAGCAGCGGCGCCGCGGTCGACGCCGACAACGATTTTGCGAGATGGCGCGCGAGACTCGACTGGCCTTCGACAAGCGCCATCCGCGCCCGCTGTTCGAGCAGCTCGGCTGTCAGTGCCTTGCGCGAGCGCAGCCAGTCGAAGGCAGGGTCGCAGGCATCGGGCAGGCTCCGCGGCGCGAGCCAGGTCTCGCCGATATCCTGCTCGAGGCCCTTGTCGCGGCCGAGCGCGGCGCGCGCGGCGAGCGAGTGACAGCGCAGCGTCGTCGACCCGTCGACGTCGTCGAGGTATTGAGCCAGATAAGTTTCCCATTGCCTGCGACGTGCGAGATCCTCGAGCCAGGCGCGGCGCAGGCTGCGCGCGTGCGGCGCGGCACCGTTTTCGTCCAGGTAGGCCCGAATCGCGTCGTCGGCGCCGAGGTCGCGCTGCAGCCGCGCAGCCTGCAGGTAGGGGTACAGTGGGTAGTCGCGCAGGGTCCCGCTGTCGGGCGCGGCCGGAGCGCCCGCCTGCGCCGCTGCGTATGCGACACGGAACTGCGTGCGAGCCACCGCAAAATCATCCGCGCGCGCGCATTGTTGGACCGCGAGTGCGGCCAGCAATAATGTCCAGGTCCATCGGGGCATCGCCCCGAGTGTACCCGCTCGAAGTGTCAGGCCGAACCCGCGATCCGTCGCCTGCGACGCACACTGAGGCCGAGCGCGCCGAGCATCAGCGACAGCCAGTCGAGCGAGCCGCCGCCGCCACCGCCTGATGATGGAGGAGGAGGAGGAGGCGGCGGCGGCGGAGGAGGAGGCGATGGTGCCGCATCCACATCGATCGTAACGCTCGCCGAGTTGTCGCCCGTATCGCTGTCCTCGTCCGCGAAGAGCTGAATACTGGTTGTGAAAGTTCCTGCCTGATTCGCCCTCAGGCGCAACGCCATACGCCGTGTCGCACCCGGCGGGATGTCACTCAGGTTGCAGACAATCAGGGCGCTCTGGACGGCGCAATTGCCGTTCTCGACGGTGCCAGACAACAAGGTGAGAGATGTTGCGCTGGTTTCAACAGATGCGTTCCGGAGGGGGCGGATGCCATCAACGCGGATCAGGGAGGAGACCTCGAATTCGTTCCCGCTCACCACCGTGATGGGGCCTTGCTGGGCGGTGATGGAAGCTTCGGTGGCTGCAGCCAGATTGACTTCGAACCCTGCTGCGTCGTTGTCCGGGTTCAAATCGCCGGTTGCCGCGGCCGCAATGGAGCTGAAGTACGCTCCGACCCGGGACCCGGTCACGTCGATTTCAATGCGACGTCGCGCACCGGGAACGATGTTGGCCATCTGGCAGGTAACGTTTCCAGGCCCAGCCGCACAGCTTCCCCCCTCGACGCTGACGGTCGTAGCGACAAGGTCGCTATCCAGGGCGATGCTGACGCCGGTGCTTTCCGCCGCCGCGGTGCCGTGGTTCACAACATCGAAGGCGACGCGAATAGGCGTTCTCGTGTGGCCGTCGTATCGGGTCTCGGTAAGCGCGAGCCCGACGTCGACGTACCCTCGTTGCCGGATGCAGCTCGACGCCGCAATCACCGGCGCCATCTGATCGAGGCTGCACTGCGAGAATCGATCACTGCCGTTGATGCTCGGGTTCATCAGGAAGTCAGGTGGCGTGGTCCGGCAGGGCGATTCGGTCTCCGCGTCGTGCGGCGCGCCGAGGTTGTGGCCGAACTCGTGAGCGGCAATCAGCGCGGACGTGAATGGATCGAAGAACTGCTCGCTGAGCGACACACCGAACGCCGCCTCGCACACGCCGGCGATGTAGGCAATTCCGACGACGGAGCCACTGAGGTCGCGCCCGGTGACCAGATGCGCGAGGCCCGCGGCCGCGATGGCAGGTGTGGCCACGCGGTAGCTGCCGACCTCGTCCAGAAGGAGGCCTGGGGCGGAGGTCGTGAATGGGTCGGCCGGATCCTCGAATACCTTGATCTCGGTCGGCGCGATCTTCACCCCGACCTGTTCGCTGAAGATGCCGTCGACGATGTTGACGCGGGCGAGCAACTCCCCCATCGGGTCCGTCTCGGCTGAGAAGAACTCGAAATCGCCGATCATGGCGACCTCGAGCTCGAGCGCGGCAACGGCTGCCGCCGCCGACGCGTGCCGTGGCAGCTCCCGCAGCAGCGCCTTGAACTGGTCGCCCGCCGTCATGGGCTTGCCGATGCCACCTCGGGCGTCGAGCACCGTGCAGAACTCCGCGCCGACTAGTACGTCGACGTCCGATGCCCGATAGATCAGGGCCTGGTCCGACGTTGGAGGCGTCGCACCCCCCGTGAAGGCCGCCGCGGCGTGCGCCGGCACGATCGAGTACAGCTCGCTGCCGTCCCAGATCGCGCCGTACAGGCCATCGGGCAAACGCGTCAGCCGGACCCAGGATCCGGGCAGGCCGGCGAGCCTGCCGCGGTAGAGGTCGTGCGGCGGTAGCTCGGCGCGCCGGCCCGCCGGCAGCCGGTGCAGCAACCGATCATTCGGTTCCAGCTCGAGATCGAAGCGGCGGCCAAAGGCGTCGAAGGTGATGCGCGCCGGTTGACCGCTGCGCTGCATCTTCGTCGTCGCCGGAATGGCCGCGGACTGCAGGACGAGCGGCTCTGCGTAGCGGATCCGCGACTTCGATTCCGCAGCTTGTGCGCTCGTCGTGGCAAATGCCAAGAGCGCCAGCACCGACGCCCACACACGCCGGCCGGCGCGAACAGATCTCCCGCGCAAGCGCATCGCCCCCAAGCTTTTCTGATTCGATTCGACTAAGAGTCAATCTTACGCGACGACGCACGCGCAACTGTTGTACTTTCGCCGCAACCCTCGTTTCGGCAAGCTAACGCAGCCCGAAGGCGCGGAGGTGCGGTGCGAATGCCCGAGACGACGCGAGGTTCCGCTACGCCGTTCACCGGCCGATCTGGACTGCTGCATTGGCTCGCGGTCACGTTCACGTGCCGTACGGACCCGCGCAGCGAAAGAATCCGCGCACGCACGCTGGCAGGCCTGTTCGCGCTCCTCTTTGCCGCGCTGGGCGTCGTGCGGGACGTGCCTGGCGTGGGATTCCTGATCCAGGCGCCGTTCGACCTCGACTGGGCGCTGCGCACGGTGTCGCTGGGCTGGTACCAGCCGGATGACACGATTCCGGTCACGATCGTGGACATCGACGAGGCGACCCACCGCGGCTGGCGGTCCCCCGCGATCACGCCACGTGGCGAGCTCGCACGGCTGCTCTCGGTCGTGACGGCTGTGGCGCCGTCGGCGGTCGTCGTCGATATCGACCTGTCAGGTACGGAGGCCGACGCCGATCGTGCAGGCCAGAGGCAGCTTCGCGACGTTCTGGAGGGCTATCGCGGAACCGCGCCCCTCATCTTCCCGAAACGCATCGAGCCGGGGACCGACGGGACGCGGAACATGTCGGCGAGCCCGTTTGATCCAGTGTTCGCGCGCAACGCGAGGCTGCACTGGGCGCATGCGAGCTTCGCCACCGACAGCGGCGGCGCCGTCCGTTGGTGGACGAAGTGGCTGGCGGTTTGCACGGAATCGCAGGCGTTGTGGCTGCCGGCAATTCCGGTCCGGGTGGCCGATACGCTTGCCGGCATGCAGCCGGGCCTCGCTCCGCAAGTTGAACCTGCCGCCGCCGCCGACTGCGCCGCACGCGACAACACAGCCGGTCAACGCCTGCTGATCGGGCCCAGGCTCACCGGCCTCGCACGGCCCCCGATGGCGCGCGATGCGCGCACGGTGCCGGCGTCGCTCCTGCTCGATCCGGAGATCGCGCGCGACGATGCCGGGCTCTTCGGCGGGCGGGTGGTGCTGATCGGTGCCACGCACACCGGCGGAGGCGACTTCTGGTTGACCCCCAGCGGCGTCCTGCCGGGCGTCGAGATGCTCGCCAACATCGTGCGATACACGTCGCTCGAGCCCGGGACCGGGATCGGCGCGGAAATCGCCTATCGCGCACTGGGCCTGCTGCTGTTCGCGGTCTTCGTAGTGTTCGGCTGGTACTTGCGAGGGCTCGTGGCTTTTTTCCTCGGCATCGCCGCGGCACTCCTGATCGTGGCCGTGGCCATCGGCGGCTGGGACTACTTCCGGGTGTTCGAGGCGCTCGAAGCGGCGATCGTCCTCACGGTGCTCTACATGTTCGTCCAGGCCGTGCTCGACCTGATTGAGGACTTCAGGCGGCAGTGGAAGGATTTTGCGCCGGGCAAGCGGCGGTTCTGGCAGACGCTGTGTGCAGTGTGCGGACGGGAGGACTGATCGCGCACGCGCCGTGCGGTGGACGCTAGAATCGGCGCGCCCGGGAAGCGATGGCGCTGGTCGCGCTGACGGCAATGACGGAGGAACGAACATGATCTCGGTTCGATTCGATGTCGGGGTCGCGCGAGTCGCCACGCTGCTGGCGTTCGCCTTTCTTTCGTCGGCGCCGGTGCCAGTCCTCGCGGCGGACGAACGCTCCGGGGTCGGCGTCGTCGCCGAGTATCGCCCGGCTGCGTCGCGCTTCACTCTTGCGCGGCCGCCGAAGGGCGAGTCGGTGCCGGTGCGGATCGGCACCGTGGTCATGGCGGGCGATCGGGTCACGCTGCCGGCCGGTGCATCGGTGATGGTGCAGCTCGCGGATGGCGAGGTGAGCCAGTTCAAGGGGCCCGGCAGCTTCACGGTTCCGGACGCGCGTCCGCTGGGAAAGCTTGCGGTGGTATTCACGTCTCTTTTTTTTGAAGTGTTCGACGACGAGTATCGGCTCGAGGGCACGGCGGCATCGCGAGGCGGTGAGAAATGCGCCACGGAAGGCGAGCCTGTGAAGGCGATCGAAGTGCCGATCCTGGTGCCAGGGGCGCGAATAGTTGCGGGCGAGCGTGACCTGCCGCTCGCCTGGCGCGGCGGCTGCGCACCGTTCGTCGTCACGCTGCTGACCGGCGGTCAGGCGTTGGTCGATCGCGAGTCGATCGAGGGTCGCCAGGTACGGCTCGACGACGTGCCGCTGTCGCCCGGTCGTTATTCGGTCGTCATCACCGATGCCGCGGGCCGGAAGTTCGAAACCACGCTCGATGCGACCGGCGAGAGGCCGGCAGTGCCGGCCGAGCTCGCGGCCGACACGACGTCGCTGGGCGTGATCGCGCAGGCCGTGTGGCTCGCGGAGAAGGATGGCGGACGCTGGCGGCTCGAAAGTTTCGAGCGGCTGCGTCCGTTGATACGCGCGGGAGATCCGCTGGCCGGCACGATCGGTGACGGCGTGCTCTGGGGCCTTGCCGCGCCTTAGCGGCCGTCGCCCACGATCACGAACGGGCCCCAGTAGGAGGGGTGCGCCTCGACCGCGCTCGCAGCGCCGTCCTTGCGCGCCACCTGCATCGCCTGTTGCAGGCTCTTCGACAGCGGTACGCCCTGTTTGCTCGATCGCTCGAGCGTGGCGACGGACAGCTGCACCGCCGCACCCGACATCACGGGCCAGTGGCTCACCATCAGCGAGCGCGCACCGGCGGCAAAGAACGCCTGTGTGAGCCCCGTGAAAGTCTCCGCGCGCGGCCGGCCGTCGGCGCTCGCGGTATTGCACGCCGAGAGAATCACCAGGTCGGCGGCGAGCGTGAGCCCCGCGATCTCGCGGCTCGTGAGGATTCCGTCGAACCGGTCCTTCGCCTCAAGGTCGAGCGCGAGCATCAGCGCCGGCTCGGGCACATCGTGAATTTCGCCGGGCAGGAACCCGTGCGTGGCAAGCGCAATGGTCCGGTAAGCGCGCAGCTTGTCGCCGTCGAACTGACGCTCGTTCGCCTCCGGGCCTAACCACAAGGTCGAGTTCGCCGCGCCGACGACGCCCGCCAGCCCCTTCATCTCGTCGACCGACTCCGCGAGCTTCGGCAATCCCGCGAGTTGCGACCTCTCGAGCCCTGTGTCGCCGGCGCCCGCGAGTTCGTATGAGCGGGATCGCGGCGTGCCCGCGAGCTCGTCGGTCGAGAGCATCGGCGCGCCGACGCCAAGGAACCGCGCATCGCTCTCTCGCGGCGCCGTCTTGTCACGGTGCCAGGCGAAGAGCGACAGGTCCGCCAGCGCCGAGAACGCGTGGCGATCGACGAGGAACTTCGCCGCGCCGAACTCCGCCGGGGTGCGCAGCTGCGCCCTGGCCGGCGCCGCGGTCACGAGCACGGCAGGCGGCACCGCGCCCAGGGGACCGTGGCCGTACCAGATGACGTTGGTCACGCCCTTGAGCGCCGCCGCCGACGGCTCGAAGATCAGGCGGTACAGCTCGTGCGCGACAGCGGCGTCGAAAGCGGGCAGCGTGCCGCCGCCCGGAACGAGGCCCGCTCGCAGCCGCTGCACCTTGTCGGTAATGGCCTGCTCCGTGAGCTCGTGCCGTGTGAGGCTGACGCTCGAGGTGGTGATTGCCCAGACGTAGAGATCCAGCGGCGTCACCAGCGTGGCGATGATGGCCTCGTGCCCCTGCAGGCGACGCTGGAACTCGCGCACCGGCAGCGGCCGCGGCGTGGCGAGCTCGGTCACGCCCGGCGCCTTCTGCCGGACGAAGGCGACGTACCTGTCGTACTGTTTCGCCGTCTCCTCGTAGTAGACGTCGAGAGGGAAATACACCTTCCAGAGTGACTCGCCGTCGGGCGGCGCGGACCCCGGCGCGACGCGGATCGAATCGAGCCGGCTGCGCAGGAAGTCGCCGCTCTGTGTCGACATCATGAAGAAGCGCTCGACGTTCGCGCGGGCGTCTGGGTCGATGTTGCTCTTCGCGATCTCCGCGGACAGCGTCGCCAGTGTCAACCTGCTGAAGGAGCGCAGCTGCGCGAGCTTGAAGGTCGAATCCGCGATGTCCGGCTGCGAGCGCGGCATCGCCGGGTAGAGCTCGGTCTGCGCGTGCAGGTTGTTGTCGATCTTGTACTGGAAGAACAACTGCTCGCGCGCATCCCCGACGAATTGCGTCTGCGCCTGCCGGAGCAGCGTGTCGTACAGCCCCGTGTACGTCGCCAGCGTTTTCGCGCCAAACGCCGGATCCTGCCGCGCAAGCGTGCCGAGGTCCTGGCTTCGGGTGCCGGCCATTTCGAGCAATGCGTGCCGGTAGAACGGCATGCCGTAGCCTTCCAGCCCGCGCATCCGGCCCAGCATTCCGAATGCCTGGCCCGCCAGCCGACCCATGTCGTCAAATTGTTCTTTCGTCTCCGCCGCCATGGACAGTCGCAGCAGCGACTCGAACGCCGCCTGATTGTCGTTCATCGCTGGCGGAGGCTGGTCGGGCCGCAATAACCCCTGCAGGTTCGCCGCATCGGCCGCGCCGTGCAGCGAGAGCGCGGCGTCGTACAGCATCGGCATGGAGCGCCAGGCGGCGTTCGGCGCGGGCGGCTTGCCGGTGACCAGCATCGCCTGCATCGCGAGCTGCTGCGCCTTCGAGGCGTCGCCCAGCGCAAGCAATCCCTGGCTGGCCGCGGCCAGCAGGCGGCTCGAGCGTTCGGCCTGGTTGGCGTGCATGGTCGAGCCCGCGAACACCGTGGCGCGAGTCGCGAGCAACGCGATGGCGGTGCGTGATCGCGGTTCGAGCGCAATTCCGCGCAGCGCCAGTACCAGCGGCCAGTCCTCGACGGAGTTCGCCGGCAGGTCGTTCGCGTAGAGCCTGGCCAGGTTGGCGGCGAGCTGATCGACCAGCGCCGGCCGCTCGAGCTCGAGGTTCGCATCGATCAGTTGTGCGCGGGCGCAGCGCGCAACCTGGCGAAACGCAACATCGCCCGTGTCGGCGGCGTAACGGTCGGCCAGCACGCCGATGTTGAGATACACGTCGCTGCGCAACACCTGGTCGTTGATCTGGTCCGCCCACCAGCCGAGCGCGGCCAGGGCCGTCAGGTGGCGGAACTGCGCATGGCGGACGTTACGTGGCTTGCCGCGGAAGTACGCGGTTACGGATTTTGCATCGAGCGGCGTCGGCAGTCCTGGCGCGGCCAGCGACTGGCGCTCGGCGCCGTCGGCCATGCCCGTGCAGGTGAGGTCCGCCTGGGCCTGCTCGATCCACGTCGTGGCCGCAGCGGGTACGCACCATGCCAGCAACGCGCTTGCGGTCATCACGGCACGCGTGAGACGGATCGGATGCCCGCTGCGATTTTTCATGGGGCGCCCGCTACGGATGTGCCGCGATGACTTCGATCTCGACCAGCGCCCCAGGCAGCGGCAGGCCCGCGACCTGTACCGTCGTGCGCGCCGGCAGGTTCTTCTGAGCCTCGGTTCCGAAGTGCCGGGTGTAGGCTTCCATCAGCCCTTCGAAGTCCATCGTGCCGTTTTTACGCGGGTCGCCGACCAGGAACACGTTCATCTTGACGACGTCGGCCATGCTCATGCCCACCGCCGCGAGTTCCCGCGCGAGCTTGTCGAGCACGCTCCGCGCCTGTGTGGCCGTGTCGCCGAGCCGTTCGATGCTGCCGGCCGGCGCCGCCGGGTCGGCGACGTCCGCCAGGTTGCCGCTCAGGAACACGAGCCTGCTTCCACCCGGGACGGTGACGCTGCTTGCGATCGGGAAACCGGACGACGGCCGGCGCAGTATCTCCTCCGCGCGCGCGGGCAGGACCATGACGATGCCCAACAGGGCTGCCAGCAGCACGATGCGTCTCATGTAGGCCTCCAGTCGGCAATCGCTGCCGTGGGTGCATACTAGCGCCCGTGGTGGGCGTGCAGGGGGCGTGCATGGCCGATGACGAGGAACCTGTTTCCGCGCGTCGCGAGTTCCTGAAATCTTCCGCGGGCGCGCTCGGCCTGGGTTGGCTGGGCCTGCACTGGCCGTCCATCGCGGCGGCCGCGCAGCATGCGCAGGCAATGACCGCGGCCCCGGTCAAGAGCTTCTCGTTCCTCACGGCCGAGCAGGCGCGCGACGTCGAGGCCATGGCCGCGCAGATCGTGCCGAGCGGAGCCACGCCCGGGGCGACGGAGGCGGGCGTCGTCTACTTCATCGATCACGTTCACGCGGGGCTGTTCGCGCCACGGGCGGTGGAATTTCGCGCCCGCCTCGAGGAGTTCGCCCGCGAGTTCGCGCGGGGGCACCCGGGCCGGCACTTTGCGGATCTCGACTGGGACGCACAGACTGCGTACCTGCGCAGTATCGAAGCCACTCCGTTCTTCGCAGCGATGCGCGAGTACACGGTCATGGGCTTGTTGTCGCTGCCGTCCTACGACGGCAACCGCGAAAAGCTGGGCTGGAAGCTGATAGGTTTCGAGGACCGGCACATCTGGGAACCACCCTTCGGTCATTACGACCGCGACTACCCGGGCTTCGTGCCATACGACGACAAGCCGTCCGGGTCGTCGAGTTCGCAGACATGAACGCGCGCACGTTCAAGCCCGGCGAGACCGTGGACTTCGTCGTGGTGGGCTCGGGCGCCGCGGGCGGCGTGCTCGCGCGCGAACTTGCGCAGTCCGGGTTCGACGTCGTGGTCATGGAACAGGGCCCGCGGTTCACGGCGGCGGACTTCCGGCACGATGAACTCGATTACTGGTTCAACGGCGCGCTGCTCAACAGCCTCACCGACAGCCCGCAGACTTTCCGCAGGACGCCGAACGACGCGGCGACGCCGGCGCGGGACGTGCCGGCCGCGATCTATGCGCGGATGGTCGGCGGCAGCAGCAACCACTTCACGGCGAACTACTGGCGGTTTCACGAGGTCGATTTCGACGAGCGCAGCCGGCTCGGCGCGATCCCCGGCACCGCTTTCGCCGACTGGCCGATCGACTACGCCGAACTTGAGCCGTATTACACGAGGGCGGAGTGGGAGGTCGGCGTGTCGGGACTGGCCGGCGCGAGCCCTTTCGATCCGCCGCGCAGCAAGCCCTACCCGATGCCGCCGCTCCCGGTGAAATCCTCGGGCGTGCTGCTCGAGCGCGGCGCGCGAAAGCTCGGGCTGCACCCGTTTCCGGCGCCGATGGCAATCGCCTCGCAGCCGTATCGCGGGCGACCCGCCTGCGGGCACTGCGGTTTCTGCATCGGCTACGGCTGCGAGATGCTCGCCAAGTCATCGACGCTCTACACGATGATCCCGGAAGCCGAGGCAACCGGCCGCTGTGAAGTGCGCGCGTCGAGCTACGTGTTCCGCATCGACATGGACGACCGCGGGCGCGCCGCAGGGGTAAGTTATTTCGACCGCGAACGGCGCGAGCAGCGGCAGAAGGCGCGCGCCGTCATCGTCGCCGCAAACGGCGCCGAGTCGGCACGGCTGCTGTTGACGTCCGCGACGCCGAAAT
>Ga0299906_10001806_pt1 | contig 18123 bp, 27 predicted proteins | sample RVTome_14_FD_200259 | JGI IMG/M metagenome (GOLD analysis project Ga0299906, IMG submission 200259) | Soil microbial communities from uranium-contaminated site in the Upper Colorado River Basin, Wyoming, United States - RVT145D125 (version 2) ...
CTTGGCCTTTTTGCCGGTCTCTTGAGCCAGAGCGATACCCTTAGCCCGCTTGACCAGCCGGTCATAGGTTTTTGGCTCAAACTCCGGCAGGTCCACCAGGGCCTTGAATGATTTTTCGTGGATGAGCGAGCTGATGCGCATTTCATTGATCGGGTAGCCCTTGCGGAACTGGTAATCGTAGATTTTGTGATAGCGCAGGCCGTGATCGTAGATGTACTTCCAAACATCATGGAAGTTCCAGTCGTAGAGCGGATACAGACTAAAATTCTCACCCTTGGTCGTGGCCCAGTAAACCGGCTGCCCGCCGATACTGGCCGGGTTTTTGGAGACGGTGCGCCAGCGGTTAGGCGACTCGACGCCGCGCAGACCAACCACAAAGGCGGTATTGGTGTAACATCGCTCGAAGTTAGTGAACACGTCGTAAAAGCCAAAGCCCTTGTTTTTATCGGCTACCCGCTCAGTCGAGCGGTCCCAGGGCGGGAATTTGATGGCGTAGGACTTTTTGGGGCGGAGCCACAGCTTGGCCTTGCCGGTCTCCCAGGGGATGAACTGGGTTTCGGTCAGGCTGGTGGCGTTAGTCAGGTTAAACTCCAGTTGCAGCCATAACGGAATAACCTGCTCCGGAGCCATCTCCTCCATGATGTACTCCACCTGGTCGATGGTGGCCTGGTAAACCACCTCCTCATCGAGAAAGAAGATGCTGATCCGCCGGCCGCGCCGCTTGGCTTCCTCTAGGGCCAGGTGAGCCAGCACGGTGCTATCTTTGCCACCGCTAATCGAGACGTGAATATCCTCGAAGTGGTCGAAGATAAAAGCGATGCGCTCCCGCGCCGCCTTGAGGACATTTCTACCGTTGCTGAAGACTTGCGTAAGTCTCACAGATGCGCTCCTTCCAATCTTGATAACGCTGAAAATACCAGTGATCCACCTTGAGATCGGCCAGCAGCACCCGGCCCCCGGCCTGGCCGCTGCGCCGGATAAAGTCACTAAACTCGATAAAGCGGTGGGGCAGTTCGATGATGGTGTAGGGGGCCTGCTCCGGGGTGGCTTCACTGTAAGTGATAACCCAGTCCCGATTCAACCGCTTATTGCGGGCCACATGCCATTGTTCCCGGTCCCTCTCCCCGGCCTCGAGGTAGGCCAGCTTATCCTGACCGCCGATCAGATACAGATTGCGCGGAATCGTGTGCGGGTCTTTGGCCCCGAGGGCAGCAAACCGCTTCTCGCGCTCTTTGGCGTATTTTTTTTGGGTGGCCGGGGTAGTCGGCACCTCGACCGCCTCAAAAGCCAGGGGGAGGGGCTTGACCCGCATCTGAGCATTATCCAGGATCAGGTCAAGGTCGAACTTGCGCCGCTTCCAGCGGCTGCGGGTCTCGAAGTCGAACAGAATCATAAAGTCCTCAGCGGTGTCGATCTGGGGCAACTGCTGGAAGATAAGTTGATGCTCAGTTTGATTGAGGAAATTACGGATGCAGTTGTAAGTCAGGTCGTAGCGGTTTTGGGTACGTAGGCACTCATTGATGACCAACAGGGTATATTGGTCCACCTCCTGCATTAGCCGGTAAAAGGTGACGTACCTGATTACATTGCTGTACGTCACCTGATCCGACCCCGGCACCGGCAGCGGGAACTCATCGGCTGAGATGACCACCACCCGGCGAATGTCGCGCGACTGGCGGTAGTTGTCGATCTCTATTCGTTTGGCCGGGTCATCATAGCCGATGAAGATCATTTTTTAGGGAGTTTCCACTCGATCTTCTCTACCGCCGTCTGGCTGACCAGCGTCACCCCCTGCCGCTCGTATTCGGGGTTGGGGTTGGGGTAGCCAACCAATCGGCCATTGCGGGTGGCGTTGTGAATGGCCTGGGTCGAGACCCCGGCGAGCCGGGCCGCGTCGGCCTGGGTAATCAGGTCGCCCGGCACAGTCAGGGAGTCAACCGCCTTAAACCAGTCGATCTCTCCATCGACCACGTACTCCGGGATGTGATCCCGCTTGGCCGGGTCGTAATAGGCCACCCGGCGGGAAGCCGTGGCCATTGCGAAATAAATACCACGTGGGTTATATCGAAAAATGACAGCCGAGTCATTCTCCATCAACTGCCGCAGTAACCGGCCAAACTGGTACGGCGACTCGTAACCATCGTAAACGATGATCTCGGTATTGGCCCACTCCCGATGCCACATCGGCTCCGCCAATTGCGCCGGGGTCAACATCTCCCGGATAGCCGCTATCTCCACGGCTTCCTTGCGCTCATCTACGTCGATGAACCAAAACGCGGGATGGTTGAACGGGTCCACCTGCGCCGGCGTGGCCGGCAACGGTTGCCGCAGCATCCGCTCGATCTCGGCTTCTTTGCGGTCGAGATCGGCCTTTAGCTCGGCCATGTACTCGACCGCCTCAGCCTCGGTGTCGAACCGGGCGTACTGGTGGCCGGTTCGGTAGCCCACGCCATTTGAACCTAATGGCGGCAGCTTCTCAAACACGATCCATTTGCCACTGCGGGCTTGCCGGTAGTCGATACTTTTACTTTGTTTCATTGTTGGTCTCCTCGCAATCGAGATATGGTCGCTAACTTTTGATTTACTCGATAATCAGCACTGACCCGTCCGGCTGTCTGATCCAGCGGGCGATCATGCGCCCGCGCAGCGGCATCCGGCACAAAAACGGATGAAACCAAAAACAAAAATATTTCTGCTTGTCCATTTGTCTCTTTCTGCCGGGTACGAGGCCCCCGGCTGGCCGTGGCCCCGGCCAATTCCGCCAGGCGCTCCAATCGCTGCCATATTTCGGGAGATAGTAAAATTGATCTACGTTCCATAACTAGCTAATTTAAATAATTTTAGTAGCTTATTTAGGCTCGAATTGAACGCAGCCAAAGTCCGGCAGCGTCTCCAACTGAGAGACCGTCATTTTTGGCGAGAAGGAGGCCATCACCGTGGCGGTGGCAATGGCCAGGCCGCCCTCGTCTCGAATGGTGGTGCTGCCGTCGCCACCGGCCACCATTGTCGTTTTGAGGCAGATCCCCCGGCCAGCGCCTTTGAGCCGGAGCTGCTTGTCATCCTGATACCAGTGAGCGCAATCTTTACAGTGCATCGTCTACCCCTCTCTCATACCCGCAGTGCGGGCAAATATCGACCATCCCCTGGCCGCACTTGGGGCAAAAGCTGTCCAGCGTTTCCCACAGCCGCTGCCAATGATGCGGCTTCATATGCCGGCCGTCATAGCCGGCCTCGACCATTGCCACAAAACTTCGCGGCACCTCCATAGCCGTGGCCAGGTCAACCTGACTCCACCCGCGCTCATGGCGAATCTGCCGCAGGTATTGTGCTTCAAAAGTGTGAAGCCTGCCGGTAGCTTCCGCGATGGCCGCCAGCAGGCTTTCGATTTCGGGGCGGGTCACTCAATACCGCCTAATTCAAACTTAGGCGGAAAACTCTCGGTTCGCCTCAACCAAACAATGAACGGGCGTCTATCCGACAGAAAATGATCCGATAACAGCGTCGCCGCCGCCGATAGTGACGGCGGAATGACTAAGTCTGCATCTTCGATTATTCCGGCCACTAGGTCGTCAACTTGATGGTCCAACGACTTAAACAGATCAAACTGGGCGGGACGATAGATCTCTTTTACAGAATCGCCGACTTTAGTTTCTATCTCCGCCAGAACTTCGGCGGAGAGGGGGTGAGCGAAATTGACTAGATTTTTCATCGTTTCCTCCTGAAATAGTTTTATATTAGAGTGCCCTTAGGCGAGAATCGAACTCGCCAGATTTGAACCGGGCCAAATCAGGCCAGTAGTACTCGCTTAGTAATCCCTCCGTAGGGCACCCTTTGGGCGCTCTGAGTCCTGCTCTTTTGGCAACGGAGCCGCCTGGCGCTGCGCACCCCCCCGCACCGTCTCCACCCAGTATTTTCGTTCTTCCTCGGTGAGGGGGTTCGCGTGGACGACTTTTGCGCCCACGGACCAACTAACCTTTTTCTCGATTACACTTTTCAACATCCCGTCCGGATTGCTGGCTTCAGGCGGGATTAAAGCCGGGTCCATATCCTGTCTGTACGCCCAGGATACGGTGTCGGCGTCACAGTCATTAAGGCTAATCGGCGGATAGCCCCGCTCGATCAGCCATTCGCGCCACGGCGCATCTAACGCAGCGCGAGCTTGTTCATTCAGACTTAAGTTTCTCATAAGATTCTCCTGATGCCCGGATAAGGCTCCGGGCGAGCCATTAAATTTTAGTGTAATCCTCAAGCCAAGCCGAGAAGAATTTTCTCGAGTTCGTCATTTGCATTCTCGCGGAAGATGGTGGCAACCCCGAAACCATCATGGGGAAAAGGAGGCTCGTGGTTAATATGACCGTCGCCTTTTAATAGGGCGACTTCGATAAAGCCCTTATCTGGTTCGCCCAAGATAGACACCATTCCGCAACCGGCGATTTTTATATTTACTCGAAAAGACGGAGTGTTGGCAATTGTGTTTTTTTGTTCCTCAGTTAACATTTTTCTGCTCCTTATCCTAATAAGGCTCCGGGCCGGCCATTAAATTATGCTATTTTGTTCGGGAAAGAAGCTTCCAGATTAGCCAGGTCATTTTGTAGATCACTGTAAAACCGGCCGTGATCCAAGGGCAACCCGGCGTCTTTATTCTCAGACACCCCCAAGTTTGCCAGCGCAGCCAACGCCACGAGGTAGTGCTCGTTGCTAAGAGCGGTCCCTTCCTGGATCTTAGTAGTGGTTTCGTTGATAAGGTCAAACATCGTGCGTGTCATTTCATATCTCCTATAATTTATAATTGTCACGGAATTGTGACAATTATATCACCTAAGCAGAATGTTGTCAAGCGTTTTCTCGAAACTCGCCGGAAATGCAAAAGCCCCGCCGGCGATCAACCCGGCAGGGCTTTTGGTCCTACAATGCGCTCGATATAAATGTGTCCGGGGAGCATGATAGCACAACCGTTCTCCCCTGTCAAACCGCTACTCGCTCAACACCTTGACCATCGTCAGATAAGCGATCATATTATCAACCGCCAACTGACCCAGGTCCGGCATATCACTGACCACCTTCGCGGTCCAAGCCGCCGCCTCTTCCTCCGAGCGCAGCCCGGCCCCGACCGCGATCTGGGCCAGCGCCGCCGCCCGGCCTTCCAGGGCCGATTGTGGCTGATTGCTATTTGGTGTAGAATTATTGCTTGACATTGGTATAAGCTCCTTTTATGCTAATGTCGGGTCGGAGGGTGGTGATGCACCCTCCGACCTATTTTAATTTTAACGATTTAGGCCAGCGTAACGCGCTCAGCTTTGGGCCAAACGTGTCGGCGGCAGGCAATCAACTCCTTCAGGAAGACGCGAGCCGCATCAGGGGTTTTGAAAACCAGGGCTACCCACTTCCCGTCCGTGGCCTGAAAGCGAAGATGCAGCTCGGTTGGATCCTCGCCTCGATCATTCGGGCACCAGGCCGAAACGGACACTGATGCCAGCGTACCAAATATAGAATCCGTGCCCAATCCATAATAACCAACCGGTTTTTTTGCGTATGGGTCAGCCGGATCACCACTTCGAGCCGGTCTACGAACTGTCGGCATCGCCCCCGCTTTGGGCCAAATGATAGCCCGCTGCCGAGCCATTTCTTCGATCAGAAACCCTAGGGTGTCCGGCCCCTTAAACCGGTACACCAGCGATACCGACTCCATGCCGATGAATTTGACCACCAAATGCACCTGGATCGGCCGGCGATGCGCTTTGTCCTGATACCAAACAAGTACCGTAAACTCATCGGGAAAGATAGTCGGCTCATCAGCCGGGCCCGAAGGCATCTCAAAAACTTCACCCCTTGGTTTAACCATTGGTCACCTGTTCCTTTTTTCTTATCCAAACTTAATTTGTTCGTGCCAGCAAGATAGACTTCACCTGTTTGTACGGCGTAAACCGTCCAATCTCAGGATCATAGAAAATAGCTTTAGCTGCGGAAACCCAGGCTTTCTAAGCCTGGGAGGAAGCACAGCTTTAGCAACTCCTTTCATAGCTATATCCATCCGCACGGTGCAAGGCCGCGCAGCGCTTCCAGTTGATTCCGTCAATATTTCCCACTCGAAATGAACCAGAGAATCTAACGGCGATTCTATCAATGTGCGTGCCAGTATTTTTGCCTTTTGTGACCACAGCCTTAACAATATCGCCTGTTTGAAAACCCAGAACTATCCGCGATTGTTTAGGACCGGTGCGCGGAAAGCCGTATTTGTCCACCCGGCACATTTGGCGTGATTGGCGACCGGTCGCCTTGATTGACATCGGACGTAAGCCAGCCGGGATACTGACCGATACACCCGTTTCGCCCACACAAGCAGCGTCGATCCAGTGATCCTTGACGTAGCCCTGCCGGCAGCGGTTGAATTTCGTGCAACCACCCGACCAGAACGACACAGGCAGTCCCAACGCCTTCAGCCGGTTGCCAATGGCGTAGCGAGTGCTGTTGACCGCCGCCGCGTCTTTAAGCGGCTGTTTGGCCTGGGCGAGCAGGTGCGGATGACCAAACTCGGCAGCGGTTTGGCTGCCCTTGGCCTTGTTGCATGGCCGACAAGCCAGGGTCAAGTTACTCACCCGGTTACTGCCGCCCCGCGATTTAGGGACGATGTGTTCAACCTCAAGCGGCATATTCTCCGCCCCACAATAGGCACATTTCCGCCCCCACTTTTCCAGTAGATACTCTCTTACCTCGTAACCGAACAGTTCACCCTGCTGGTACTCCACCCCACTTATCTCGGGATTGACCAGTTTTTTGGTGTCAAAGCGCACCGTCTCGACCTGAATGGCCGATACCGGGCAAAAGGCGATTAGTCTCCCGGCCCAGGTTTCCACGTTGTCTACCCTTGACTTGAGCGAGGGTGGCAGCCAACCGGCAGGTCGGGTGCGATTGTTGAAGCGCGGTTGGCGATAGCGGGTTTTGCGATTCCGACGGCTACGTCTTATAGCTCGCCGTTTGTCCATCTGGCGCTTGATCTGCTGTCCTCGGTGATGCAAATTGGCGGCCCATAATACCGTCCACCCCCGCCCGAAGTGAGCCACGAGGCTGATGCCGGTCGTCTTACTGCCCGGATCAATCTTCAACTCCACCGGCTGTAACTCCGGGGCGTCCACCGCTTCTTTCAGAATGATCGTGAAAGGGTAGCGCCGATAAACTGCCGCCTTACCCGCCGCTAGCAGCTTTCGCGCTTTGGCCGGGTGGGTCGGCATCAACGGCTGTTTGTTGCTGTCCAGTATAAACACTCTTTGCATCGTAATAATGCTTTCTCCGCTTGCGCGGGTAATGTTCCCCTCGCCAATGTTGCCAAAGCTTCACAATGTGGTTGACCGTCCCTACCCGTCAGGACTTTTACAGAGCCACGAGAGTGCCTGGAACTGGGGCGTTATCCCAGGGTCTCTACATCTAAGGCAACGTAGTACTCAAGGTACTTAAGCTGGTCAGTCAGGGCTTTTGCAAGCCCCCCCGCTTTAGCGGTGGGTTACTGACTTTTGAACCAACGCCCTCACCTCAGGCACCAGAGGTTGATACGATGGAGGTTTATAGTCATTTGTAAACTTGGCCAAAGTAGCGTAGATATTGGTATTCCCGTCCCGGCCAATGGCCCGCGAATACCAAATATCCTTGCCCTTGACCGACGCCTCAGAGCGACGGGCATACAGATCGCCGCCCCAACGCACCAAGGCCACCCCATCGGCGTCGCGCTCGACGATGATGGCGTTGATCGACCGCCAGTCAAAATCGGGCCAAGATTTCAGTGGGTATTTAAAGCCAGGCCCCTCGGGAAAAGCCAGCCCCGCCAGGATGAACAGCAGGTTATTCTGCTGGCCGATCCGCTTTAGCATCTTGAGGAGCAGTTCCCGATCTTTCTCGCCCCGCTCCAGATGCTCCCGGATGTCGAGCAAGGCTGTCAAAAACGCCTCACCCCATTGAACATTGTGTGTGTCTTTACTCATTGATGATCCCCTTTCGTTGATTTAAGCCGGCTCCGGCACCATAAAAAACTCCGCAGCCGGCACGTAAAACGCACCATATTTCTCGGCCAGCGCCTTATCTTCCGGCCAGGCGCTGACCACCACCGTATCACGAGCCGCGAAGTCCCGCCAGGCCGCGGCCAGCATGCCGTAGGCCGGCTTACGCCAATCTTGCCGCCAACTGGCCTTGACCCGGTCGGCCGGCTCCAGGATCGCGTCACCATATAACGGCGGTACCGGTCCCCACCCTTTCTTGCCCTCGAAGGCAAAGGCGATGTACGACCGCAGCTTCAGCTTTGGCCCGGCGATTTCTTCGAGAAGATCGGCCAACCGGCGCACCGCTTCGACCACCTCCTGCTGGGTCGGCAGGCTGGCCGGGTTGCTCCAGCCACCTCGCAACTGCCAGTAGCGTAGGCCAACCCCCCCTTGATTGGTGCAGATAGCCACGTTAGCCCCCTCCCCGGCCCGGCCAAACCAGTCAGCCACGCCCGGCATCAGGACGAACGGTCGCCGAAAGCGGCCGGTGGGCAGTTCGCGCACCAACACTTTCTCTATCTCGAAGACCCACAAAGTTTGTCTCTGCTCCATCATCGCCTGCCTTCCTCATTATTGATCTTGACATCAAGGTCAATTTTTACCACAAAAAAATATTAGATACCCTATTTAGATGTCCAATTCGGTCGCCGGTTTTTCAGCCTGGCTCCCCAGAGCGTGATCGACACCTCGTCCCAATCTGGTTGGGAGATGTAAGCCGGCTCACCTTTGATTTGCACCGTCTCCAACTTTTGCAGACCGGGCTTCCCCCAAACCTCCATCTTCAACGGAATATCCGGGCTTGGCTCAACTGCAAACCGATGCTTTTCGCCGGCCTTGGTCTCCCAGGACAGATACAAACGCGCCGGAGATTCAACTATCCTGCTGCCTCCATCTGTAGCAGGCTTCTCCTGGATTGCGTTGTTCATCACCAGCATGCCGGCAATGTTTTGCAACATCTGCTCCGCCTCATCGAGCGAAACGTGATACTGCTCCGCTACCTCCACCATCATATCGAGTGTCAACTTCACGTGAATCATACATAACCCCTCAATCTAAAACTGATCGTCGAACTGCCCGACCAGATCATCAATAGTGGATCTCATTACCTTCATCTCAGCTACCTCCTGCCGGGCATCGATGCCCCTGGCAGCTAACTTCAGGCTCAATTGGTCCAACTTCTCGGCTAACATTATTTCGAGCACAGTTGTAAGCCGATTCATCATTCCATTTACCCCCCCCTCCTGGTAGATAGCCAGGGCGGCCTCTACCGGCTCATCGTTGAATTGATCGTAAAAAGCCAGCGCGGCCGGCAGCTCATACCGGCGGGCTTCGTACTCCATTTTGAACTCAACCGCATCGCGCAGCCACTCACTCCGATTACCGGTCACCTCTTCCAAAATCTCGTAAGCCTGATCGTCTTCAGACAACGAAAATGGGTAATGCTTTGCTTTCCGCTTCTCAGTCATACCCCTCCTATCTGGCTATGTATTCATAGATCGACTTAACCTGGGCCCACTGCGGGTCTGGCAATCGAACAGCCTGACTGTAGGTTTTGGCGATCATGTCTCCAATCAAATAATCACCTCCGCCAAACACCACCAAGTTGTCAATCCTTTTGGCATTTCCGTACAGCCGAGACAACATCGAGCGGTAGGTCTCAAAGTAAAATTCCTTCTCTTCGGCAATCATAGCCCCGATGTTAATCGGTTTGCCATCAACGGAGATAACCCCGGTCGAAACAATATCCCGCTCAATCAAATCGATGGGATGATATTCGATCCCGTATTTGTCGGCGATGCGTTGTCGCAGACTATCCAGTAGCTTAATTGCCCCATCTTCAGCGCTGTCTGTTTTGGAAAAAATGACCTCTCGGCCATCGAAGGTCAGATGATTGATATTGCGCGTCCCGAGGTCAGTCGTGACGACGTAAGAATGGTCATCTATGTAAGGGCTGGCCGGCGCAAGACCCTGGGGCATAAACCGAATCGTTTTGATAATGATCTTTAGCTCTCGCCGGGCATCCACCTCAACCAAGTGTTCACCCAACAAGCTCTCCTCGATCTCGGCCCGATTACGCTTATAATCACGCACGGCCAGGGTACTCCCTAAATCCACCGTCACTTGCTTTTGATCCTCCGGGACAAACTGGGCAACCCCATACAATATCAAGGCCCGATAAGGCGCACCCATCGCCCAGGATTCGTCGGCTCCCGACATCTTATTACCAGACTGCTTGCGAGCGCTGCGCCCAACCAGCCAATGCCCTTCACTGGTCTTGATTTGGGAGTGGCGGGATCCCATCAACGAACCCTTGACCTCCCCCAACACCGACTCAAACTTTACCTTTCGGCTGCCGTCATAAAACTTTCCCCAGCCGTGACCACCATCACCGCCAATTTTCGTTGCCATTTACCGCCTCCTCTGTGTGTGCTAACCCGTTATACAACGGTTATACAATATATTATACAACGATTGTATAATATGTCAAATAAAAAGAATGGGCCTCACAAAACCACCCTGTCAGGCCCATCAGGACCCATACGGGCCTGTTCGACCCGTATTGCCTGTACGATTATTACGGGGTAATAACCACCCCCAGCCCCTCTCCCACCCGGCCGGCGAGGTGCGGCGTCACCTGCCGGCCCACCAACCGGCCCGCTCCATCGCGTGAGGCCGGCAGCAGCAGGCCGGCCTCTTCCCAAGCCTGGAAGCGGCTGTTGAGCTTGTGGCGGGTTAGCTCGCCGTGGTAGCGAGCCGGCAGCGCATCCTGGCCGGCTTTGATGACTTCATCGAGCGAGCAGAATCCGCCGCAATGTTTGATAGCAATCTTGACGATCATCTCGTCGATGGTTGTCAGCGAGGCCAACGGGTCGGCCGGCGGCTCGTCGCCAAACGGGCCGGGATGCTCGGCATTGAGCGGGCCGTCGCCGTAGTCGATGGTGGCTTTGATCTGCCCGGCCCGCAGCTTCTCCAGGTGGATGTGAGCGAAACTATCGAGTAGATCACTCAAACCCTCCAAATCGTTGGCCTTGACCCCAGTACCGTGGTTGGCAAAGATCACATCCACGCCCAGGGTGCGGGCGAACAGGGCGATGTCGATTAGCCGCTCGACGTAATTCATCACGTAACGCCGGGTCCGATAGCACTCGTCGGCGATGATCAACAGTGGCTCATACTCGCCCCGTTTGGAGCGCATATTGATTTGCTCTTCCAACTGATCCAGCCGGTCGCCGATCTCATTCCAGTTGGCCCCGAGGCCGTAGACCTCGGCATGCTGCCAGTCGTTCTCTCCGGCCGGCTTGGGATCGAAGACGATCACCCGCCGGTCGCGGCGCAGCTTGACCACGTGCCGGAGCAGCGTGGTTTTGCCCACATTGCGACCGCCGGAGACAAATGCACAATCAACCGCCGCCATCTCATCTAGCAGCTTCACCGGCGGGGCCAGCTTGTCCACCAGGCTTTCCTTGATGATGTAGGCGAAGCCCCGCGAGTTGACCCAGCCCACCTTGCGGCCTTCCAACATCGTGGAGATGGCGGCGATTACATCCGGGCTGTGCAGCTTGCGCTGCGGAGCCTTGATGCTGTACAGGTCCACCGCCAGAGCGTAGGCGTTAGCATCCAAAAAGCCGGGGCCGGCCCAGTGGCTGAACACAACCGGCTCTTTCACGACCTTCTCCCGGTTGACTAGAACATCATTGATGACCTGTGCGTAATACTCCGCCCGGTTCATAACTCCCTCACTTTCGACTTTGCGTCGATTAGGATCGGGGGTGCGTGCCCCGGATCGACCACCTCGATAAAGCCACCTGCCTGTTGAATCCCCCACGACCCAGGCGGCTGCTCCGGCCCGCTCTGGATCCCATCGAGCAACGCGGCCGTGCTGCGGCCACCGGCGGCGTTGTTGGTGAGCTGCCAGCCGGCCCAGGCTTTGTCCCGCACCCGGCGCGAGGTGCCGGCCAGGTTGTAGTTGAAGCCCAGGAGAGAGACCGGGTAATTCCCGTTTTCGTCAGGTTTGATCAAGGTGTCTTTGAATGTTCCGATGGCCAGGCGCAGCAGGAGCAGCCCCACTACCGAGGCCAAGGCCACCAGCCAGATGACTTCAGCCACGGCCAGAGCCTCATCAGAAGCAAAAAAGAAGCCGCTAACCATAAAGGCCAAAAAGCCCAGGATCAGCGTTAGAAGCGCAAATAGTTTTGCCGGTCGGCTCACCACGCCACCCCCATCTCCCGGCAGGTGACTACCCCCACCAAGCCAAAAACTCGCACCCGAAATAGGGTGTTCGAATGTTTGATTTCCCGCCACAACTGCCGGGCCTCCTGCACTCCCCGCTGCCGCCACAACCACACATGCTCGCCGGCCAGCCCAACCAACAAGCTCAGCCGGCGGATGGCCAACAACAGCAGCGTCAGCAGTTTGGAATTGATCACCATCTCAATGGCGTCGGCCATCGACGAGGAGACCACCAACGTGGTCGATCTGCGCCGGCCGCAGGCGATAAGGATGGTTGACATTTGCTGAGCTAATCTAAGCATCGGTGACTCCTTCTTAGCGTGGCCCTTTGACAATGGTCAAGGCCAAGGTTGGTGTTATATTACGGTCCACCCTCACGTGTATGGAGAGAACGCCAGCTCGATTCAACGAAATATATGATAAAACACGGTCCACCCTCACGTGTACGGAGAAAACCCTCTTGCAATATGTGAGATACCTTCACCAAAACGGTCCATCTCCACGTGTATGGAGAAACCCTTCAACCACATGGTTGTTCGTCACCAGGCAAACGGTCCACCCCCCACGTGTACGGAGAAAACCCACCTGCATCCCTCGCCGCCGCCACAACCACACGGTCCATCCCCACGTGTAAGGAGAAAACGGCTGCAATGATGTCTTTCGGTTGCTGGTACACGGTCCATCCCCACGTGTAAGGAGAAAACGTTAACCACAGCGTGCCCACGCACCACGCGAACGGTCCACCCCCACGTGTATGGAGAAACCGAGATGGGAATGGGAGGTGCATGGTGAGCCGACGGTCCACCCCCACGTGTAAAGAGAGACCACTAATCAAAACGCTGGAAGCGCCAATTCTCCCCGATATTCAATTGTGAGGGGTGCGGTGATTCAACGGCCTCTCCCCGGCTCTCCCCTGACCTGGGTCTAACGAGCATGCGCTCTCCCCTACAGTCGGGTACATCATCCGGGGCCTTAGCCATTTTCAACAGCCGCTAACAGACGATCAGCAGCAACCTGCCGATTGAGACCGAAACTGGACGGACCAGCCTGGTCTATATCGTTCAACGCCGCCTGTAGGAGCGGACCCACCCCCGACCATTGCTCGTTAGCAATGATCGCGTTGAACGTATCATCCTCCACGCACGTAGCGAGGAAAGCTGAGTACAAATCCCGTTGAGCCACCACCCCGCAATCACATTTATGCCAGCGTTGCGATAGCTCTTTTTTTATAATCTGCCCACAACCGTGGCAGGTTTGACTCAGGCGGGTGTGATAGGTAGAGAACTCATCAACCAACCCGCCATAGTCATTCACCTTTTGCTTCAGCCGGGCCACGAACATCCCCGGCGCACGCATCCCCACCGACTTGCCCCACATTTTTTGAAAAGCCCGATAGGACAGTTTTTCGAGTTTGACCACATCGCCCATCTGCAAAATCCGATTGACCAGTTGACCGTGGAGCGACTTTCGATATTCGGCCTGCTTACGTTTCAGTTCAGTCAATGCAATCTCGGTTTGTCGCTGCCGGTTGCTGGTTATCCATCGGCTGCGCTGGCCGCGTGGTTTCACGGTTCCATTTTCATTGTAATTGCCGGGGTTGTTAGCCCGGCGCTGCCGGTCAACCTTGCGTTGCAGCCGGCGTATCTCGGCCTGACTATCCTCTAACTCGGCACAGAATTGCTTTAGGTGAGCCTCATTGGGGCCAACAATAGCTACCGTAGATGGGCCAATATCCAATCCGACAATACCCTGCTCTAATTCAAATCTCTGGTAAGGTTTCCCCTCATTGACCAATTGGGCGTAGAATCGATTCTTGCCATTCAACACACGGCGCACCAATCGGACATACTTGATACGACAGGATAGACCGTGTTGAATGACCGGGTTATCGTGGTCGATCAATGTGTCAAAAACTAACTTCGAGCCGTTCCGGCCTGCGCTCCAAATAACCTGGTTATCTCGCCAGACAATACCCTGCAAATTATTGATACTCTCTACAGAGTTCAATTCCCCAAAACGCCTAAATTTTGGCTTGCCCCGGTCTGGGTCAAAAAGATACTCTTTGGCCCAAGTGAAGGCTCGCCCGGCCAGCCTCTTTACAGTTCGACTATCTAAGTGGTTACCCAACCATTCGTGCCCAAACCGCTGGGCGTAAGTGAGTAGGTCATATTTCCGAAAGCCGAATTGTTCATGAAGCGACTTGAAGGCGTCAGCTTTGCTTTTCCCGGCAGGTAGCTTTCGTGCTTTTTGCCAGGCTTTTGACTGGCGCATCAGATCAAGCCGCTTTAAGGATTCCCCCAGGCAGGCATTGTAAATTTGCCGACCCGCCTCAAATCGCTTGAGCAACGCCTGCTCTTGGGGAGGCGTAACGATTAGGGGTATCTCGGTAACAAATGAAGGGGTTTTTATTTTTGGTAAACTAACTTTTTTCTCGCTCATAATATAAAAATGGAATCGGCCCTTCTGGAACCCCAAAAAAATCACATAGCTTTTCAATCACCGGTTTATCAAATCGAGTCGTTTCATCATCAAGCAACCGTTTAATGGTATCCCTGTGAAGCCCGGTTGCTCTCGAAACTTCAGCAACAGTTACATTTCGCCCCAGTTCAATTTCTTTTTGTTGCCAAAACTTAAATAGAGTGCTTTTCACTGGCATTTACCTCCATACCTCCCTAAGATGGGATTTATTTTACGCCATCGCTAGTGTTTTGTCAAATAGTTGTATGTTTTTAATGACCTTAGCAAACTTACATACAACTATTTGACAATTACGCTATAGTAAGGTATATTTACTAAGTAGTTAGCTTTATATTATAAAATAGGATTTAAAATCCAGGAAATCAAAAGGCCGTCCGGTGCGCTAACACCTGACGGCCCATAGCAGACAAAGGATCAGTCAATGTCTACCACTAACCCAATTGTATCACAGTCCTCTGATTTAAACAACCCCGAAACCGGCATCGTCGGTATCACCCTCGGCGAATATGCTGTCTACATCGAAGGTAAATTTATCACCACCCTATACAGCCCCAACTACACCGCCGCGCTTCGAGAGTTTCATCAACTCCTCGATGAGCGTCGCCTGACCGCCGGCCGCTACATCTGCTCCTGGTGTGGGAAAGATATGGGACCGGCCCCAACCGAGCAGGATAGCCACGGCATTTGTGACGAGTGCGCGGCGGATGTTCTCAAGGAATACGAAGCTGGGGGAGACGGACCGGCCCCTGACCCCCAGGGTGGCTACCAGGTCGTCATCAATGGCGAACCGTGTATGTGGTTCGATGCCCCCGAAGAGGCCAGTCGAGCCTACCACGACTATTACGAGCCAACCCCGGTTTTTTGGACCTTTGCCGGCCAGACCGTCGAACTGGAGGCCATATGATTTCTATCAACAACGCCATCATCGACTTGGAGATGTCAATAGAGGATGCGGCGGCGCTCTGCCGCGCACTCCAGGTGGCCGCCGAATTTTACCGCAACTCGGCGAGCTACACCGACGAATCGACCATCGATTCATTTATCGAAATGCTGAGACTGGCCGGTCAAATCGCAATCTATCAATTTGAGAGCAAACCCCCGCTAATTGCCTTGGTCCAGGATCGTCATGAGCAATTGTTCAACAATGACTCCGGCATTCCGGCCGCATTCGCTGAGGGAAATTAAAAAAGACCTATAAGGTTTTAAAAACCTTATAGGTCTGGCTGCCCCCAACCGGCCTAACGCCCACGCATCATGGGTGCGTGGCTCAATCGTCATTAGGTTGCCTACTGGTCGGTAGCAAGATTGCGCTAAAAATCTGTTTGCGGCGCTGCCGTCGATACGTATCAAGCAAGCCACTGCTTTCTAGAATCGTGAGTGCGAGCAATAATTTGTCCCGCTCTTCATTTAATGCCTGTTGAATGGGCATTATCTCATCTGCTATACATTCGGCTATTTTTTGAAAGTTTGCTTTTTGCATTTTGGGAACCTAACGTTGAAGAAACCCGTCGAACAACCTACGACATGATAAACAACGCCATTGACTTTAGGACAAGCACATACCGTTGCGTCCGTATCACGGTCGGCCTCGTTTTCCAGGCCAGACTGAATGCAACATTTGTGAGCAAATCTTGTTGGGCCAATATTTATGGTTTCAATACAAGTTTCCCAATTTTTTACGTCCTCTTCCGTAAATGGTTTTTCGCAAATATGACATCGTTCCAGATATAAATACCAATTTCGGCTATTTAATTCTCTCTCCAACTGCTCTAGGTCGTCCATTCTCGATGCTCCCTACACTTATCCCTCAGCCGCAGCGCCCTGGCCACCACCACCGCCTGGCAGCCATCGGCAAAGCGCACCAGTTGATTGCCCTTGCCGCGCACTACCTTGTCATCCCGTTTAACCGGATCACAGTAGATGCCGTGGCCCGGCCCCGCTGGCCAGGTAGGCCCGGTTGTGGTAGCAGTAGCGCATCTACCGGTTGAGCCGGCGCTGCTTCATCTGCTCGACTTCAAGGCGAGTACGCTCTTTATCTTTCTTTTTAGCCTCCTTCGTCTCCGATCTCAAAAGATTCAGCCTGTCGATGTCGGCCTGGTCAATTTGTGAATCGCGGGCATATAGCCGGCCCACCCACTGCGATCCATACTTCTCGCTCATGTAGGTGCAGTGGGCAAAGTAACGCAAAAGCTCAGGCGTTGCGATCAACATCGGGTACTCCTTGAATTTCAACTTGAATAAAACCATACCCACTGCCATAACCATCATCGCCAGACAGCACCAACTGAGATCCGTCATCAAGCCTTACAATAATCTGAGATAGCCCACTTTTGCCAAAACACTCAAAACCAACAATCGATTTGCCCTTCAATTGCTCTAACTGTTTTTGAGCTTCATTTATACTAAAAAAAAGAGCCATCCTCTCACCCCCTCACTAAAATACGATGTACCTGTAGCGCCAGGCTCCACAGCTTTTGACCCCGGCTCCGATTGTCCGGCCCCCCGATGTAGACGCACTTGCCGGCATCTGATCTCATCCGGGAGAAGAGATAGCCCAGCTTGTCATCCAGCCGGTTCGGGTCGCCGCTCATGGCCATCACCGTCCCTAAATTATCGGCATTGTCCCAGCGGCTGTCAAATAGCCGAAATACCTGCTCCCGGGTCCACTCCTTCAAATCAGACTGGTCCACCTCATCGACCAGCAGCACCCCAAAGCTGCGTAAGTCGGTGACGAACTGCTCCACCCGGCCGGTCTTGACCGCGCCTCTTAGGGCGGAGGTCACCTCCGGCGCGGTGGTGTACAGCGCCGGCACCCCCCCCCGCATCAAGTCGTTGCGGATGGCCGCCAGCAGGTGACTCTTCCCCCGGCCATAGTCACCCCACAGGGTCAGCCAGCCCGCCGGGTCGTCTACAAAATCGAGAGCGGCCCGGAATGCCTCTCGATTCTCCTCGGTCATATAAAAGTTATCCAGGCTGGCCGACTCCTTCCAACCGGAGATCATATCCAGCTCGTGATGAACCCGCACCTGCCGGGTGCGCTGCTCCCGCATTTTGTCGGTATAGCAATCGGGGCATTTGATCAGCCGCGATTGCCATGATGGTTCACCCGGCTGCGGCGGCAGATTGATAAATCCCGGTTCGTCGGCCGGAAACTTGCAGGTGGGGCAACCGGATTTCTCTGGCGATGGCCAGGGCGGACTCGATGGCGGCCCGGTCGTCGTCTTCTTCGTCTCCTGCACCACAAACTGTAGCCTCTCCAACTCCTTTTTGATCGGTTGCGGTTGCTTCACGGTGTCTCTCCTCGAATTCGCTCGAATAATAGTAGCGCCTGATCGGGTCTAGCACCGAGTAGGGTGACGCCCCGTTGTTTTTCTTCCACACATCCTCG
>Ga0299906_10001807_pt1 | contig 18121 bp, 14 predicted proteins | sample RVTome_14_FD_200259 | JGI IMG/M metagenome (GOLD analysis project Ga0299906, IMG submission 200259) | Soil microbial communities from uranium-contaminated site in the Upper Colorado River Basin, Wyoming, United States - RVT145D125 (version 2) ...
CTCGAATATGGCCGATGTCTTCCACCGCATGTGGGAGATGGATCTCTCGTTCACGCTTGGCCAGATATCGCTGAGCGAACACCTGTCCCACTGGGTCAACGACGGGCTGATGGCGATCTTCTTTTTCGTCGTTGGCCTGGAAATCAAACGCGAGCTGACGATCGGCGAGCTGAATACGCCGAGGAAAGCCGCCTTGCCGCTGCTGGCGGCCGTCGGCGGCATGGTCCTGCCGGCTACGATCTTTGCCATTCTCAATCGCGGCGACCCACAGGCCCTCCGTGGTTGGGGCATCCCGATGGCTACCGATATTGCCTTCGCTTTGGCATTGCTGGCAGTACTGGGGGGACGCGTGCCCCTTTCGCTTCGAATCTTCTTCACGGCGTTGGCCATCGTCGATGATCTGGGGGCGATTCTGGTGCTGGCCCTGTTCTACTCGGGGGACCTGCAGCTGGCGGCTCTGGGCGCCGGTGCGGTGCTCTTCCTGGTGCTGCTCCTGTTCAACCGCTGGCGGGTGTTCTCACCGCTCCCCTATGCCCTCGTCGGCTTTGGTTTATGGTTGGCGTTCCTGCAATCCGGTGTGCATCCGACGCTGGCTGGTGTGCTGCTGGCGCTGACCATCCCGACCCGCGGCCATGCCAACCTCGACCTGCTGCTGGCCCAGACCGACACCGTGCTCAACCGATATGAATATGGGGCCGGCGGTGAAGAAGACGAAAAGGAGCAGGTCGTGGCCGGGACGCTCAAGACGGTGCTTGACCGCATCGAGCCGCCGGCCACGCGGCTGGCCCACGGTTTGCAGCCCTGGACGACCTATCTGGTGCTTCCTATCTTCGCGCTGGCCAACGCCGGCATTGCCCTCGGCGGGAGCCTGTCGGATCTGCTCGCCCCGGTCAGCTTGGGCGTGATTCTGGGCCTGGTTGTTGGCAAACCGTTGGGCATCACGCTGTTCACCTGGCTCGGCGTCCGGCTGGGTTTGGTCGAGCTGCCGCGCGGCGTCGGCTGGGGTCAGTTCGTCAGCGCCAGCATGCTGGCCGGGATTGGCTTTACCGTCTCCCTGTTCATCACCTCGGCCGCCTTCAGCGAGCCGGCGCTGCAGACAACGGCCAAACTAGGCATTTTGGCGGGGTCGATCATTGCTGCCGTCGCCGGCTTCGGCCTGTTGAGTCTAACCAGCCCGCGCTACGATCTGGTGACCACTGGCGGCCGCCAGCCTGCGCCCGCCTCGTCTTGAGGCAGCAACGATGAGCGACCGGCAATCAGCCTCACGCAAATTTCTGCCGCGTGATTACCGTGGCCAGCAGGTCACGGTCACCTACGATATCAAGCGCTGTTTGCACGCCGCCGAGTGTGTGCGCCGTGCCCCGGCCGCCTTCGACAAGGACCGCCGCCCGTGGATCATGCCCGACGCTGACTCGGTTGAGGCGGTCGTGGCGGCGGTGCTGGCGTGTCCGACCGGAGCCTTGCGTTTCGAACGCAAAGACGCACGGCAAGTCGAACAGGTTCCCGCCGCAAATATCATCTGGGTCGTTGAAGACGGTCCGTTGTACTTGCGGGGCGACATTGAGATTGTGAATGGTGACGGCGAACTTCTGCACCGGGACACCCGGCTGGCCCTGTGCCGCTGTGGCCAATCGGCCAACAAGCCCTTCTGCGACAACGCACATCTGAGCGCAGGATTCCGTGCCGCTGGCGTGAACCGGACCATCGTCACCCGGACCGACTCGGCGGCGACCGGCGGCCGGTTGCGGGTCATCCCCAGCCCGGACGGTTCGTACAAAATCTCCGGCGCGCACACTCTATTCCACGCCGCCGAATCGGCCAACGTCGAAGCCGAACCGATTGGCATCAGTCTGTGCCGCTGCGGCCAGTCGGGCTCGAAACCCTACTGTGATGGCAGCCACCGGCGGGTTGCGTTCCGCGATCCAGGCTGGTGATCCTGGGCCGCAGCCGCCAGGCCGGTGCAGAGACGTTGTATGCAACATCCCCCGGCGTTCTTTGCGATCTGGCTGAGGGGGATGCATGCGCCAGATTGGATGGTCATCACCTCCTGAATACGTATCAAACCATCAGAACTGGGATGCATCCGAGCGGAAGCTCCAGGTTGTCTCCGCCCCCAGCTTGATCCGTCAACCGGCTTCCTTGCATTCAGCAGGCGTGGGATAATCGGCCCCCGTGTCCCCTCGACGAATCGTCCCTCTCCTCTTGGTACCCATCCTGGTGGCCTGCTCACAAGTCGCGATCAACCCGCCCACGGCCGGCCCGGCCACAGCCACACCGTTTCAGGCCGCGCCGCCGACGGCAACGCCCGAGGTCGTCCGGCTATGGCTCTCGCCGGCCCTGCCTGAAGGGCTGCGCCAGGCGGCAGCCGGCCTCGACGGGCTGGACGGTCGCCCGGTTGAGATCGTCGAAGAAGAATCGGCTGCCGACGTGGTGCTCGGCCCAAATCCCGATACTCCGCTTACAACCTGGATTTACGCCTTGGTCGCCCCATTCCCCACCGTCCAGGACGACCTGACGGCCGTTGCGCTGGTGCAGGCCTGGCAGGGACAGTCGGCGCACAGCCTGCTGGTGGCGAACCGGGAGGCGGAGGCGCTGCAAAGCTTGCTGGGTGCGGGCTCGCCGCTTGCTTATGACGCCGCCGAGCTGCAGGCGGCCGCCTGGGATCAGTCGGCGTTCGCCCTCGTTCCGTTTGACGAGCTCAACCCACGCTGGAAAGTGCTGACCGTCGATGGTGCCGACCCTCTGCTGGCCGGTTTCGACCCAAACGCCTACCCGTTGGCTATCGAATTCGGCGCCAGCGGTCCGCCCGACCAGGTGGCCGCACTGTCGGCTGCCCTTCCGTGGCCTGTCTCCAACCGCGACCCCCAGGCGCTTACGGTTGTCGCAATGACCGGAGTGACGGCTCTGACCCGGGCCACCGCCTGGGCGATCGAGCGCGAAAGCATTGCCTGGGCTGTGTCCGACGTGGCCGAGTGGCTGGCGGCGGCCGATATCACGCACGTCAGTCATGAGGTCGCCTTCACACCGGAGTGCCCGCCGGTCAACCCGTCCCGCGACGTGATGCGCTTCTGCGGTCAGCCGTATCAGATTGAGGTGCTGGAAGCGATCGGGACGGATGTCATCGAGCTGACCGGCAACCATGTGATGGACTATGGCGCCGACGCCTTGCTATACACCCTCGATCAATACCGGGCACGGGGTTGGCAAACCTATGGCGGGGGGACCAACCGTGTCGCCGGGGCGGATCCGGCCATCTTCGACCACCATGGCAACCGAATCGCGTTCGTTGGCTGCAACCCGGCCGGTCCGGGCTTCGCCTGGGCGACCGATCTCCAGCCTGGGTCCCAGCCTTGTGACTACCCGGTTCTGCTGGATCAGATCACACGGCTGCGGGCCGATGGCTACCTGCCCATCGTAACTTTCCAGTGGGCCGAGTCCTACCGCTCTTGGCCACTGCCCGACCAGGCCGAAGCGTTCCGCCAGGCGGCGGCCGCTGGCGCCGTGATCGTCAGCGGCAGCCAGGCGCACCAACCGATGGGGCTGGAGTTCCAGGATGACAGTTTGATCCACTTTGGACTGGGGAACTTGTTCTTCGATCAGATGTGGTCCGAGCCGACGAGGCAGGAGTTCCTCGACCTGCATGTGTTCTACCGGGGCCAGCACATCAGCACCCGCCTGCTGACGGCCATGCTCGAGGACTACGCCCGGCCGCGGGCGATGACCGCCGAGGAACGGGAGGCGTTTCTGACCACCATCTTCGGGGCCAGCGGCTGGTAACGCCGATCGGCGACCAAGCCAACTGGCCCCTTGCCCCAGGCGAATTGTTGCGAATTGCCGGCGATTTTCGTGCGAAGATAGCTGCGTTCCGGGAGAGCTTAGGTTAAACATTGGGAGGTTTGGAAATGGATGGAGCTGTGGCCGTTGTCCACGTCGGCGGGACCGCCAAAAGAGTGGTGGCGGTGGCGCTTGTCTCCTGGGGTCTGGCGACGGCCTGCAGCAGCCTCGCCCCGGGCGAACCATCCACCACCCAGCCACCTGACTCGCCGACAACCCTCCCCACCGCTGCGGCCACCACGGACGGTCTCGAATCGGTCCCGGGCGGTTTCGATATCACGCGGGTTCGGTTGATGGATCCGGCCGATCTGCCGGAAGGTGTCCCCGTTCCTGTCCCCTTCGGCGGCGAGATTGATACGACTGTGGGCGCCTTTGAAGGCGAGTTGCTGGCGGTGATCTACGATGGCCGGTTCTTCCCGACGGCAGCCGCCTTCTACGCCACCTGGATCGAGATGGAGGGCCTCGAGGCTTCACCGTTGTTTGCCATGGGCGGAACCGCGGCGGGCTGGGAGCTGGTGGTCGACGGCCAACCCGTTCGGATCGAACTCAGCCTCTCAGAGGATGGCGCCGAAACCACGCTGCTGATCTACTGGGGATCCTAGCCCTTCCGACCTCGGGACCCATGCAGACCGGCGCCGGCAAGCGCGGCTGGCAGGTTAACCGGCGATCAAGTCCGCCCGCTCCTGGAGGCCCACCCGCACCCGTTCCTGCGCATTCGCCAGGCGCTGGCGCTGCGTGGTAAGCGTTTCCTGCCAGGCCTTAACCGCCGATGAATCTTTGGCGCTCTGCGCATTGATCAGCACGTTCAGTTCGGCCATCCGCAGGCCGGCGGCGGCCATCTCGGCGCCGGCGGCGCCGTCGGTGATGGCATTGGCATTGCCAGTCTCGACCATTTCCGCCGCCAGCTCGGCAACCTGAGCACAGCCCTGGGCCACCTCCAGCGGCACGGTTGCCGCCTGATGGATGGCGGCCTCCATCGCCTGGGCGCGGGCTGCCTTGTCGGCGTCCGAGTCCTTGGGCAGCTTCATCGCCATCATGACCGCCTTGAAGGCGGCTGCATCGCGGCTGACGGCCTGCGACAATTTGTGTCGCAGCGTATCTGCCTCTTCGGCGATAGCCCGCATCCGCGCCTCGACCTCGGCGTACTTCTTCTTGCCGATCGTGAGCCGGGCCACCATCGCAACCAGGGCGGCGCCGACGGCGCCGGCATGGGCGGCCGCCGAACCGCCGCCTGGGGTCGGCGTGCCGGCAGCTAGTGATTCGAGCAGCGAGGCCTCGTCTCCGCCGTCTTCCATCGAGTTGTACAGGCGGGTCTCGAGCAGCTGGTCGGGCTCCAACCCGTCAAGCTGCAGATACCAACCGGCGGCGTCGATCAAGGCTTCCTGCGGCGCCAGCCCGACCAGCTCTGTATGGTGGATGCCGACGCCGTAACGGGCGGCCTCGCGCCGGATAAGCTCGGTGACGCGGGCGATCGGCGTCCGCCGGTAATCCGTCAGGTTCATTGACACCTGGGCCCGGCCCTCGACCAACAGGCCAATCGACTTGACAAAGCGCAGCCCGCCCGATGAGTGGCGAATCGCCCGGGCGATCTGGTTGGCGACAGACTTGTCATCCGTCGTCAAGTACACGTTGTAGGCAATCAGCGGCGTACGGGCGCCAATGACGGTGGCGCCGGCCGGACCCAGCTTGGCCGGGCCGAAATCCGGTTGGCGCGCCGGATCCTGCTCGATGGCCACTTTCAACGCTTCGTACTCGCCGCGGCGGATGTCCTCCAGATTGACCCGGTCCGGCGAGCTGGCGGCGGCCTCGTACAAGTAGACCGGAATCCCTAGGTTGCGCCCGACACGCTCGCCCAATTGCCTGGCCAACTCGGCGCATTCTTCGATGGTGATGCCGCGAATCGGGACGAATGGCACCACGTCGGCGGCGCCGATACGCGGGTGCTCTCCCCGGTGCTGGCCGAGGTCGATCAGTTCGGCCGCCTGGGCGATGCCGGCGTAGGCCGCCTCGACAGCGGCTTGCGGCGGTGCGACAAAGGTAATGACCGTCCGATTGTGGTCCTCGTCGCTATGCTGGTCGAGGATATGGACCTGGCTGACGCCGCGGATGGCGGCCTCAATCGCGGCGATCACCTCGGGCCGCCGGCCTTCAGAGAAGTTGGGGATGCATTCAACAAGAGCTTGGGCCATGCAGTCGGCCTCCTTCCTTCTCAGCGATTATAGGGCCATAGGGAGAGGAAGGTGATAAGTGAGCGGGGATAGGTGACATTCGATAGGGATTAGAGAATCGGGATTCGCGATAAGAACAGGTGATAGGGGACAGGTGACAAGGGATACGTAATTCCAGTGAACAATAACCGGTGGACCGGGTCATAGGTGACCTGTGTTAAGCGGTTCGAAATCTGCGGTCCGCGGTCAGCTGTCGGCCGTCTGCCATCCGTGGTCTGACGTCTGCTGTCCGACCACTCCCTTCTGCGCTCAGCCGAAAATGTGGCGTAATCTGGCTGTAAGGGCCGGATGCTAGAATGGGAACGTTGACTAGACGGCGGGCGCCGCCTGCCGCCAGGGACGGAGGCCCATCGCATGACTGCCAACCGCTGGCTGGTAGCCGCCTTGCTCGCCGTATTGCTGCTGACGGCCTGCAGCGGTGCGCCGCAGGAGCCAGCGCCGACCGCCACGCCGACGCCTCAATCGTCAGTCCTGCCGCCGGTGGAAGAACCGGCAGCTACTCCGCTGCCGCCGGAACCGACGGTAGACAATAGCGGTTTTGACCCGCTGGGTCCGATCCCGCAAGGCGATTCCCAACTTAAGGCCAGCGACCCGAACGCCGTCAGCCTGGCCAACGGCCAGCCGACGCTGGTCGAGTTCTTCGCCTTCTGGTGACCGACCTGCCAGCGCATGGCGCCCGTCGTGCACGGGCTCGAGGACAAATGGCAGGGGCGGGCTTCCTTCTTCTACCTGAACATCGACGACCCGCAGACCACGCCGTGGAAGCAGCAGTTGGGCTACCAGTACCAGCCGCACCTATTCCTGTTTGACGGCAACGGCAACCTGATCAGGCAGTGGGTTGGCTTTGTCGACGGCCAGACCCTGCAGCAGGCGCTAGCCGACGCCAGTTCGTAGGGGAGCCATTTTCTCAAGAGCACAGGGGCGACCAGATGGTCACCCCTGAGTGTTTCATCGGGGCCCGCTCGTTTGAGGCTACTCGGCGTCGAGCAGCCGCTTGGCAATCACCATCCGTTGGACTTCGCTGGTTCCTTCGCCAATGGTCATCAGACGAGCGTCACGGTAGAGCCGCTCGACGGGGAACTCGGCGCTGTAGCCATAGCCGCCATGGACCTGGATCGCGTCGCGGCACACCTTCTCCGCCGTCTCGGTCGCCAGCAACTTGGCCATGGACGCCGCTTGCGTAAACGGTTGGTTCTGTGCCTTGAGCCAGGCCGCCCGGTAGACCATCAAGCGGGCCGACTCGATTTGGGCGGCGGCATCGGCTAGCAGGAAGCGGATGGCCTGATGGTCGGCCAAACGGGCCCCGAAGGTCCGGCGTTGGCGGCTATAGGCGACTGCCTGTTCGAGTGCAGCCTGCGCCAGCCCGACGGCCAGGGCGCCGATGCCAATCCGGCCGCCGTCCAACACCTGGAGCGTTTGGTACAGCCCCTGCCCCGGCCCGCCCAGCACGTTCTCAAGGGGCACTTGCACGTTCTCATAGGTGACGGCGTGGGTTGGCGAGGCCCGGGTGCCCATCTTCTTTTCCTTGGGGTGCACGATCAAACCGTCGCTGTCGGTCGGGATCACGATCAGGCTCAGCGTGTCAGAGCCGGTGCCCTGGCCGGTGCGGCACAGCGTCACGATCAGTGGCGCCAGGCTGGCGTTTGTGATCCAGGCCTTCTGACCGGTGATGCGCCACTGATCTCCTTGGCGCTCGGCCCGTGTCGTCACGCCACCGGCCAAATCTGAGCCGGCCTCGGGCTCAGTCAGGGCCAGGGCGGCCAGTCCTTGTTCGCCGCGGGCCAGCCCAGGCAGCCAGCGCGCCCGCTGCTCGTCGTTGCCGAAGCGAGCGATCGGTTCACAGGCCAGGCCGTTGTGCGCAGCAACCGACAGGGCCGTACCGCCGCAGGCCCAACCCAACGACTCGATGGCGAGGGCGGCGCTGATCGGATCGACCCCGGCGCCGCCATGATCCTCTGGAATATTGAGCCCCAGCAGGCCCAGCCCGGCCATCTTGGGCAGAAGGTCCTCCGGGAAGGTTGCCATGTCATCAAGCTCGGCGGCTCGCGGGCGCAGCTGATCGGCGGCGAACTGCTGTACCGACCGGCGCCACATCGATTGTTCTTCGGTGAGGGAGAAGTTCATTGGTTTCGGGCTCCGGGGAGATTAGGTATGGCGGTCATGATCAAACATGCTGTTAGTCCATCGAGCCGGGTTGTCGGCGATGTACTGCGCAACGCGCCAAAGCTGCGGCATGCTCCTGATGATCCGATCGTGATAGTTTCTGTGCCACAGCCGGCCGGGGAAGGGAGGCCAGCCGGATCTCTCCACACCACGGATGTACTCCACGGTTGTGATCGACTTGAAGGCTTGGATGATGCGGCCGAGGGAATCGGATTCCGTCCCTGAAGGGCGAACCCGAGGTTCGCCCTTACTGGTCTGGGGAGCCGCAGCCGTGGCGATCTGGTCCGAGCTCCTCCTGCTGTATGGGCGATCCTTGTGATCACCCATCCCAGCCTCGCGATCCTTCTGACTGTCCATACGGTCCTCAGGGCGAACACGAGGTTCGCCCTTACTGGTCTGGGGAGCCGCAGCCGTGGCGATCTGGTCCGAGCTCCTCCCGCTGTATGGGCGATCACAAGGATCGCCCATACCACCGTCGTGATCGCCCATACCACCGTCGTGATCGCCCACACCACCGTCGTGATCGCCCATACCGCCGTCGTGATCGCCCACACCACCCTCGCGACCGCCTCGGCGACCCGGTGTGTCCCCGCCCAAATCTGCCTCCTGGCGCCGGATCCCGATTAGTCCATGGAAGTGGTCCGGCATCACAACGAAAGGTCCGAGACGAAGGTACGAGAATCTCGCTTCAAGATCACACCATGTATCTGAGACCATCTGGCCAGCCGTATTCAGTTTCATTGCGCCATCTAGAATCTCGCCGAAGAATGATATGCGGCTCTGACATAAAAGAGTGACGAAGTACCATCCGGTAGAACGGTAATCATAGTTACGCAGCCGCGTTGACTTGCGACGATGTTCTTTACCCATCCCCCTCTCCCCCTCCCTAAGCTCGCTTGGCCTTGACCTGTTCCAGTACCTCCGGATTCACCAGGGCCGAGGTGTCGCCGGGATCTTCGCCCAGGTAGGCGGCGCGCAGCATGCGGCGCATCAACTTAGCGTTGCGTGTCTTGGGCAGGTCGTCGAGGAAGATCAACGCCCTGGGTGCAAGCGGCTTGCCCAGCTCATCAATCAGCCAGCGGCTAAGTGTCACCCGGATTTCGTCGCGCTCGGCTTCGTCGGCTTGGAGCACACAGAAGGCGACCAGCGCCGTCCCCTTCAGCTTGTCGGGGACACCAATGGCAGCCGCCTCGACCACATTCGGATGGCTGACTAAGATCGACTCAACCTCGGCCGGTCCCAGCCGCTTGCCGCCGACCTTGAGTGTGTCATCCGACCGGCCCAGGATGAACCAGCTTCCGTCGTCATCCACCAACGCCCAATCGCCGTGAACCCAGACGTCAGGCCAGCGCGACCAATAGGTGGCCAGATAGCGTTCGGGGTCCTGCCAGAAGCCGCGCGTCATCCCGATCCAGGGTGTCTTGATCACCAACTCGCCCACCTGGCCAATCAGCGACTCACCGTCAGGGCCAAGCACGTCGGCAGCAATGCCAGGGCACGGCGCGGCCAACGCCGTCGGCTTGAGCGGCATAACCGGGTTGCCCATTACGATACCGCCCGACAGCTCAGTCCCACCAGAGTAGTTGATGATGGGCTTGGACTTGTCGCACACGACTTCGAATAACCAGTGCCACGGGTCGGGGTTCCAGGCCTCGCCGGTCGAACCAACCAACTTCAGGCTCGACAAATCGTGGCGATCGACAATCTCCCGGCCATACGGGATCAGCGCTCGGATGAAGGTCGGCGACAGGCCCAACTGATTGACGCCGTGTTCGGCAATCATGCGCCAGACGCGGTCGGGTTCGGGGTGGGTTGGTGAGCCGTCATACAGGAACATGGAGGCCCGCAGCAGCAGGGAACCGAACACCAGCCAGGGGCCCATCATCCAACCCATGTCGGTGATCCAATAAATCAGCTCGCCGGGATGGACGTCCATGCCGAAGGCCATGTCCTGGGCGGCTTTGACCGGGAAGCCACAATGGGTGTGGACGGCGCCCTTGGGTTTGCCGGTCGTGCCGGAGGTGTAGATGATCATGAGCGGATCGTCGGCGCCGGTGTCGGCCGCTTCGGCCTGCGCCGGTTGGCCTGCCAGCCACTCGTCCCACCACTGATCGCGGCCCGCTGTCATCCCAATGTCATTGCCCGCCCGCCGCAGCACGATCATGTGCTCCAAGCCCGCCACGCGACGGGCGGCCTCATCGGCGGTTGGCTTCATCGAGACCAACGAGCCGTTGCGGAAGTAGCCGTCGGCGGTAAACAGCAGTTTGGCCCGACCGTCCTCCAGCCGGCTGGCGACGGCGGCTGCACCGTAGCCGGAGAACAGCGGCAGCACAATGCCGCCGATTTTGACCGTCGCCAGCAGCGCAACAACTTCCTCAGGCGTCAGTGGCATGTACAGGCCAACGGCGTCTCCCTGGTCGAGGCCCAGGGCCCGCAGGCCGTTGGCTGCCTTGTTGACCTCTGCCGCCAGTTCGGCGTAGGTCAGCCGAACCCGGGAACCCTCTTCGCCCTGCCACACCAGTGCCGTCTGTTCGGCTTGAGGCGTCCCAAGGTGCTTGTCGAGGCAGTTGGTGACAATGTTCATGCGCCCGCCGACGCACCACTGCGGCCAGGCCATGCCCTGCGACAAGTCGAGCACTGAGTCGTACGGCTGGTGGAATTCGAGGCCCAGGTAGTCGAGCAGGGCCTCGGTAAACCAGGGGACGTCTTCGATCGAGCGCCGGTGGAGCGCGTCGAAGCTGTCCAGGCCATGGGCGCTCATGAACGCCGTCAGGTTGGCCCGTTGCAGGTCGTGCCGTGAGGGCCGCCAGACGTAGCCGGCCTCAGAGGGCTGGTTGTCGGTCATCAAACGCTCCCTCTCCCTGGGGTCGTTTGGGGATGGCTGGTGCTCAGCCGCCACCGCCGGGCAGCAGCCGCTCGAACCAGAAACGCAGCACTTCGCCCGCCGGTTTGCCGTGGACCGAGGCCGATTTGTCGGCCAAGGGCAGCAGGGGGAAGTAGCGCCGGACGTAGAACCCGGCGATCTCGGGATGATCGGCCGAGGCCAGCAGGACGGCGTTAATCGCTTCCGCTTGCTCATCCAAATCTACACCGAGCTCGGTGGCCCCGGCGGCCCCAAAATCGAATTCGGAAGCCGGCAGGCAGCCTCCGTTGGGGTCCGTCGGGCAGCCGCTGGCGGCATTCTGGACCGAAAGGTACTCAACACTGAGCACCACCGGCATGCCAATCGGGATGCGTGGCAGCAGCACCAGGTCAATTAATCGGATGGCTTCCGCCTGCAAGCTGGCGACGTCCGCCGGTTGGCCCGTGGCCAACGGTGCCCGCCAGTACACATGTACTTCGTCGAAGGATTCTAGCGAAGGCGGCATGGCCGTCAGCTGGTCACTAAGCACCAGCTCGTAGGCCAAGTCGCCGGCGAAGACGTTGCGCACCGCCTGCAGCGTCTGCTCCCATTGCGCCAGGCTATCCTGAGGTGCTCCGGAGGCGGCGCCGTCGGGCATTGTCCCGCCCGGGAAGCCCGGCGCCATTTGATCGCCGGTCAGGACCAATTTGCTTGCGCCGGCCGCCTGCGCCAGGCTGGCCTGGCTCACCAGGAACGAACGCAGCTCATCGTAATAGACCGTCCACCAGCCTCGGTCGCGCTGTCCCGTCGACCACCACTGGGCCAGCGAGCCGGCCTCCGGCGCCAGCTCCGGGCGCAGTACAAGCTCGAGGCCGGCAGTGTTAAGCTGGCGGCTCAGGGCCAGCACGTCGGCCTGATAGCGGGCCCGGGCCGGGTCGAATTCGATGCGCGGCACCTGAGCGGTGCCGGTCAGGATCCAGGTTGGTGCCAACGTGAAGGCCGTGGCACCGATGGCGTCGGCGCGGCTGACCGCCAGCCGATCGACGGCGGTCCAGCCGGGCTGGTAGCGCGGCACCAACTCGACCCCGAGTTCGAAATCTGGTCTGGCAACAATCTCGGGGGCAACCACCGTCTGGGCGGGGCTGGTTTCGAGGGCCAGCTGCCAGCCGTCGAGCTGATCGGTTTGCAGTGCGCCCGGCGCTACCGGCGAAAGCCGGCGGTCGGGCTGGCCATCGAAAGCGAGCACCCCGTCGGGTGACTGGCACACCCAATTGCGGCAGTAGCGGTAGCGAAGGTCGTCGGACATGCCGAGCGGCGCCAACAGGTCGAACTGCCAGCTTCCGTCGCCGACAGGCTGGAGCGGAAGCGGCTCGAACCAGGTGAACGGATCGAACTGGATGGCCAGCGTTTCGTCGTCAGCCAGGCCAGCCGGCGGCTGCAATGTAAACCGGATCGGAGCCTGCCCCGTCCCCCAAGCTTCGACGGTGTCGGCGATGATGGCGTCGGTCTCGGGCACAATCCACTGCCGCGTGCGGAACGCGCCTTGCCCATCACGTTCGGCATTCCACAGTCCGTCGCCAAGGGTGTACTTGTAGCGCAGGTCGGTGCCGGCGAACAACTCCGCCAGCAAGATGGCGTGTTGGTCATCGACCGGTATCAACCTTGGCAGGCGGGCGGCCGACAGCTCGACCCCGCCCGGCAGCTCGGCAAAGACAGAGCCCAGCGATCGAAGGTTACCGGCCAGGCTGACCGGTTGACCCGCCGACGGCATCGTCAACTGGAAGGTGATGATGACTGGTGTGGCCGGCGTCAACGCGATCTCGGCGGGCGTGGTGCTGTCTGCCGCCAGGATGGCGCCCTGCTGGGCGGGCCGGTAGGCACCATCCGGGTGGTAGACCACCAGATTGTGCATCCCGGGCGCCAGGCCCTCCAGCCGGAAGCGGCCCTCGGCATCGCTGAAGGTGGTCAGCCCACCGGCCGTGACAATGACCTCATTGACGGGCTGGCCGCTGGCGGCACCCGTCAGCCGGCCCAGAATGCGCCCGGCCGGCCCCTGGGCACGCTCAGGCGACCAGGCGGCCACCAGATCCTCGATCTGTGTCGGCGCCGGGAGGTAGGCCAGCCGGTAGCGAATGGGGGCGCCGCTGGGATCGGCCTCAATCCTGGTCTCGGGCGCCGTGCGCAGGTAACGGTAGCGCAGCAGCGAGCCGACGGGCACGTCGAATTCGACCCGCCAGTGGGTGTCATCGATTGGTGTCATCGGCCGCCGGTCGGCGTTGTAGCTCAGGCCCGTCACGGGATCAACCAGTTCGAGGCTTACGCCGGCGTCTTGCCCCGTGCCGGACGGCGCCGACATGACAAAGACAGCGCTGGTTAATGGCACTGGGTTGGCGCCGGCGCCCGGCATGGGCGTGGGGCCATTCAATAAGGAACCCAGCCCGCCGGATCCACAGGCGGCCAAGGTTAGCGAGACGAGGAAGATCAACAAAGTGCGGCCAGGCTTCATACTTGCTCCAGCATGGACCGAATCATTTGCAGGCACAAATCGACATTGGGCACGCGCGACGCCGGCAAACGGACGACCGGCCGACGGCTCCCGTTGACGGGTTGGATTCGCAGGTAGCCGCCGGCCAGCTCGGCGCTTCCGACCTGTTCCCAGGTGAGCCTTTGGTGCTGAACGGCCAGGCCATGACGGTCTAAATAGACTGGGCCGAATTGTAGCGGTTGGCCCCGGTTGAATGACTGCGCCAGCGCCTTGTGCATCCGTGGGTAGACCTGTTCTTTGATGCGCCGGACCAGGTCTTCGAACTCGATAAGGTCTCGGGTCAAGCGCAGTCGGCGGTCGTCGGTGGCTTCGATCACCAGGGCGGCCGGTTGACCGCCGCCAAACATCGAGCCGACTGTGCGCAGCGACTGGATCTCGGGCCAGGGCAAGCTGGCCTCCCGTCGGCCTTCTCGGTAGACCAAACCGCTGGGGTAGAGCGCAATCCAGGTGCGGCGGGCACGCCAGATGGAGAGTAGGCCAAGGACCAAGGCCGGGCTCAGGGCCAGTGCGGTTGCGAACCACGGGACGGACCAGCGCCAGATCACGGCCGGACCATAGTGCGTGTAGGCCAACAGCCAGCGCTGCAGGCCGATGCCGGCCGCCACCAGCCCGCCAACTCCGCCCACCAGCAGGGCGGCCAATTGGAGCAGCCGTAGCCGGTTGCGGACTTGGTAGGTGGTGGTGGGTGCACCAGGGGTCCGGGCAGGCGTTGGGTTGGTGGGGTCGGCGGTGTTGGCCATACCTGCTTAGATGAACACGACGCTGGGGACGGCCACGACTAACAAGAACCCGACGAACCCGAGCACAACACCGGTGAGCGCGGCCGGACGGCGGTCGGTTGGCGAGAAGGCGACACCAATGCCTAGGCCGATCGCTAGGATGGCGCCGGCATAGCCAATCTGCACTACATAAAGATTGCCCGCTTGTTGGGCGACCGTCACCAACCCGAGGACCACGGTCAGCAATCCGAGGACGGCCGTGGCCAACCCAAGCTGGTTGGTCCAGTTGGGCACCAAGGCTGGGATCGGCCGATGGCCATCGGGCAATCCGGTGGCGCGGACAGTGCCGTAGAGCAAGCGGTACTGCATGAAATGGGTCCAGGCGGCGACGGCCAGCACCAGTCGGACGGCGGCACGGCCGAACACTTCAACGGCGCTGGCGCCCAAGATCTGCGAGATGGGATCGGGCCCAAAGATGGCGGCCATGCCGGGGATCAGATAGGTCATCGACAGCGCCCACAGGATGGCGGCCAGTGCCAGCAGTGCTGGCTGCGGCATGATTGACAGCAGCAATGCGCTGATGAGCCACGGCAGGCCGGCCACAGGGTAGCTCGAGCCGATGGTGAACCAGGTTAGGATCGCCATGCCGGCCGCCAAGGCGGCCCACAGCAATTGAATCCGTTGGAAGCGGGTTCGAGCAAGCTGAAGATTGGGATCGTCAACCGGCAGGGGTTCGGCCATGGCCCTCGCCAACCTCAAGCCTCGTTCGCGGGCACGAAGTATACATCCGTCGGCTTGAGCTTGCTGTTGCGCAGAAACCGCGGCCGGACAGGCATGCCGATCCAATCGAGGCTGGCGGCCTGTGGGTCGACACCCAGTAGGCGGGTCAGGAACAGCGTGTCGACACCTTCAAAGGTCACCAGCGCCAGCACGAAGGGTGTGTCCGGCAGAAACTCCTCCGAGCCGAAGTGGCACACGGTGAAGGCGTGCACCTCGGCCGGCCGATCGGTGATGTCGATCCACTGCGTCTCCTGGCCAGAGTACATGTCGTGGCCGCGCGGCGTGGCGTACGTGTAGCCGCTGTCGGGATCCTGGCTGGCCAGCAGCCGTTTGTTGCTGGCCCCGGCGAACCAGGGGCTGTCCTGGCCGTAGGAGTGCAGGTAGGTGATGCTGTATTCCTGTTCGATCTGGATCGGCGCCAGCCGCTTGAGGAAGGCCAGCGAGTCGGGATCGGTCTCGATCGGGAAGGGGATGCCGTGGACAACGTATCCACCAAGCGTTTCCGGTCGTTTTCGAGGCAGTTTCCCCATCAGTTGGCCTCCCGTTCCAAGATGCTGACGGTGACGTACGTGCCCGTGCCGGCATGGGAATGGATGGCGCCGCGTTTGGCGTCCTTGACCTGCAGCGTCGGATCGCCGAAGTGGTGTTCGATCCGACCCTGCAATTGCCACAGGGCAAAAACAGCCTGCATCAGGCCGGTGGCGCCGACCGGGTGCCCACAAGCGATCAGCCCGCCGGACGGATTGACTGGTGTTAGCGGGGCCTCGGGCAGCTGGAGCCCGTAATCGACGCCGGGCATGTGGGTTTTGCCGGAAGCCGCAAACGGTCCGCCTTCGCCATAGCGGCATAAGGCCAGGTCTTCGTAGGTTTGGATCTCGCTCGAGGTGTAGGCGTCGTGCAGCTCGACGAAATCGAGTTCGGCCAGCGGGTCATGGATGCCAGCATGTTGGTAGGCCATCTTGCCGGCCGTGCGACCTGCTCGGAAGGAATGCACGCCTGGGTAGCGGACACCCTTCTCCCACAGCTGTTTGTAATACTGCTTGGTTTCATCGGAACTGCGCTCGGCCTCGGTTGCGTAGTCTCGCAGGAATGTGTCGTAGTCCACATGCGGCCGGTCGGACATGCGCATGGCGTCGGTGCCTCGCCCGATGCCGCTGATAACAACCTTGGGAGCCGGCAGCGTGGCGCCAGCCTTGCGCAGCTTCTCCAAACCCTTTTCCGACGCCAGAATGACGGCGGCGGCGCCGTCGGACATGACGCAGATGTCGAGGCGGGTCAGGGGCCAGGCCACCATCGGCGACTGGCGCACGTCGTCCAGGCTGTAGCGGTTGCGCTTCTGGGCGTAGGGATTGGCGTAGGCGTTGATGTGGTTCTTGACCGAGACGTGGGCCATTTGCTCGACGGTAGTGCCGAATTCCTTCATATGGCGGGTGACCATCATGGCGTAGTAGCCCGAATAGAAACCCCCCACAGGGTAATCCCAGCTGACATCCGAAGCCAGGGCAATGAACTCATTGCCCTTCCAGGTCTCGACGTGGCTCATGGTCTCAAAACCATAGGCCAGACAAAGGTCCATATGGCCCGAGGCGACCGATTTCCAGGCCTCCTGGAAGCACAGGCCGCCGGTGGCGCCGCCGCCTTCAACCCGGTGGCCGGGCTTGGGGCACAGGCCCAGGTAGTCCTGGGCCATGATGCCGGCCATCAATTGACGGCTGAAGTGGTCGGAGAAGTAGGAGGCGACGGATCCATCGACCAGCGAGGTAAAAGTGGGGAAATCCAGGCCGATGTCGTCAAGCGAGGCATCGTAGGCCTCCTTGATAACGGCCTGGAAGGTCTTATCGGGCCGAGCCTTCGTGAACTTGGAGACCCCACCCGATACGACGTAAACCGGTCGCATGTGTCCCTCCTTCTCCGCAGGATGTTGGTTCGGGCCCGATTCTACCCGCGAGAACGGCCTCGGCGATGTTAGCAGGCGGGGGGGACATTAGAATGGTGCAAGAGACGCGGGGAAGCTTAGGGAGCGAGTGATGCTGGCAGTTGCACTCAACGCAGGCATAATCCTGCTGCTGATTCTGGCCAACGGAATGTTGGCGATGGCCGAGATTGCCGTCGTTTCGGCCCGCCGCGTCCGCTTGGAGCAGCGCGCCCAGGCCGGTGATCAGGGTGCGGCGGCGGCGTTGGACCTGCACAAGGCGCCAGGGCGGTTTCTATCCATTGTCCAGGTCGGGATCACGCTGGTGGGCGTGTTGGCTGGCGCGTTTGGCGGGGCAACCTTGGCCGAGCCGATTGCCGCCAACCTGGCCTGGCTGCCGCTTGAAGAGCACGTGCGCCAGGGCGCTGCCCTGGGGTTGGTAGTTGTCACCGTGACCTACCTGTCGCTCATTCTTGGCGAACTGGTGCCCAAGCGGGTGGGGTTGAATGATCCAGAAGGGATCGCGGCCAGTCTGGCCCGGCCGCTGACTTGGTTGGCCAAGGCGGCACGACCACTCGTCGCCGTGCTGACGGCCTCGACCAGCGCCGTAATGCGCTTGCTGCCTATGCGGGGCGACACCGGGCCCGAGATCACCGAAGAAGAGATCAAGGTCCTCATGCGACAGGGTCAGGAGGAAGGATCGTTCGTCGCCGCCGAGCGCGAGATGGTCGAACGCGTCTTTCGCCTCGAAGAGCGTCGGGTTGGATCGCTGTCAACGCCCCGAACCGAGATCGCCTGGCTTGATTTGGACGAGCCTTTGGAGCAAACAAGGGCCCGCATTAGGGGAAGCGTGCATACCCGCTTCCCGGTGGCACAGGGCAGCTTGGATCACGTCATCGGGGTGGTGGAGTCCAAGGATCTCCTGGCGCAATGCTTGGCTGGTGGGCCGATCGACCTGTCAAGCGTGCTCCACCAGGTCGAATTCATCCCCGAATCAATGAAGGCCCTCGAAGCGCTCAACGCCTTCGAGCATTCCGGGCTCCAGATCGCCCTGGTGATGGACGAGTATGCCGGTCTTCAGGGACTGGTGACAACCTA
>Ga0299906_10001808_pt1 | contig 18116 bp, 16 predicted proteins | sample RVTome_14_FD_200259 | JGI IMG/M metagenome (GOLD analysis project Ga0299906, IMG submission 200259) | Soil microbial communities from uranium-contaminated site in the Upper Colorado River Basin, Wyoming, United States - RVT145D125 (version 2) ...
GAAACCTCCGCCGAGGTCATGGCCATCAGGAAAATGACGAAGATCTGCCCGTCGACCTGCTGCCAGAGGGCCGAGGCCCCGGCCAGGGTGAGGCCGACGGCGTTGAGCATGATCTCGACGCCGATCAGGATCATGATCAGGTTGCGCCGGGCGAGCACGCAGGCGAGCCCCATCAGGAACATGGCGCCGGAGAAGGCGAGGATGTGGACCATCGGCACGATCATCGCTTTTCTCCTTTCCGCGGTTTCCCCCAATCGCTCTTGCCGACGTAGAAGGCGCCGACGGCGGCAAACAGGAGCTGGAAGGAAACAATCTCCACCGCCAGCGCATACTCCTTGAACAGGGCGTAGCCGAAGGTGCGCGGCGAGGCGTAGTAGGCCGGCACTCCGTCGCCCCCCTGCGGGTCGAGGGTGAGCAGCAGCAGGGTGCAGCCGAGAAGCACCGCCGAGAGCAGAACGACCGGCCCCCAGCGCTGCCAGCCCGGTCCGCCGCGCTCCTCGGCCGGGGCGAGTTCGAGCATCATGATGATGAAGAGGAAGAGGACCATGATGGCGCCTGCGTAGATGATCACTTCCCAGGCCGCCACCAGCGGCGCCCCCAGCAGATAGAAGAGCAGGGCCAGGGCGAAGAAGGCGTTGACCAGGTAGATCACCGCGTGCACCGGGTTGCGGCGGGTGATGCAGAGTCCCGTCGCCGCCAGGGCCGTCGTTGCCAGGATGTAGAAGAGGATGGTTGCCATTGTTCACATGTCCTGTAGGGGCGCAATTTATTGCGCCCTGGGCGCGATGAATCGCGCCCCTACGGTAAATTGGTCTTGATCTCCACCGGTCCGTATTCGTCCGGATTCCCCCCGCGCGGATTGACCACCCCGATGCCGGCGTGGCGGTAGAAGTTGTACTCGTTGTCCTTGCCGCCGCCGTCGATGAGCAGGTCCTCCTTTTCGGCGACCAGATTGAGCGGGTCGCGGCTCCCCATCTCGTAGTCCGGGCTCATCTGGATCGCCAGGGTCGGGCAGGCCTCGGCGCAGAGGCCGCAGAAGATGCAGCGGGCAAAGTTGATGCGAAACCAGGCGGCGTAGCGGCGGCCGTTCGCAGCTTCCACCGCCTGCATGGAGATGCAGTCTACCGGGCAGGCGGCGCTGCACAGGTAGCAGGCGACGCAGCGCTCGCCGCCGTCCGGGTCGCGGGTGAGGACGATGCGCGCCCGGTAGCGGGGATAGGGCGTCCGCTTCTCCTCCGGGTACTGGATGGTCACCGGCCGCCGCAGCATGTTGCGCAGGGTCACCCAGAAGGGCTGGACGGTGCCTTTGATGTCCCGCCAAATATTCATAAGACCTCGAAATGCGTGAGGGGTGAGGCGTAAGGTGTGAGGTGTAGTGTCAAAAGAATTTTCTCCTCACCCCTCACGCCTCACGGGCGTATCCACAGCATCACCGCCCCGGCCACCACGATATTGAGCAGCGCCAGGGGAATAAGGATCTTCCAGCCGAAGTGCATCAACTGGTCGTAGCGCAGGCGCGGCAGGGTGCCGCGCACCCAGATGAAGAAGAAGGCGACCGCCAGCACCTTGAGGCCGAACCAGACGATTCCCGGCAGCACCGGCCCGAGCCAGCCGCCGAGGAAGAAGACGGTGACCATCGAGCTGAGGATGATCACGTTGATGTATTCGCCGACGAAGAAGAGGCCGAAGCGCATCCCCGAGTACTCGGTGTGGAACCCCGCCACCAGTTCGTTCTCCGCCTCCGGCAGGTCGAAGGGAACACGCTTCGACTCGGCGACCACGCTGACCAGGAAAATGAGAAAGGCGAGGGGGTGGACGACGGCGAAGGGGAGCCCCTGCTGCGCCAGGACGATGTCGGTGAGGGAGAAGGAGCGGGCCGAGAGCAGCACCGGCACCAGCGCCAGACTCATGGAGAGCTCGTAGGAGATCAGTTGGGCCAGGCCTCGGATCGAGCCGAGCAGGGCGTACTTGGAATTGGAGGCCCAGCCGCCCAGGGCGACGCCGTAGACAGCCAGCGAAGAGAGGCCGAGGAAGTAGAGGACGCCGACGTTGAGGTCACAGACGACCAGCGGGATCTCCCGGCCGAAGAGGGTGAGCGGTGGGCCGAAGGGGACGACGGCGAAGGCGAGCAGGGCGGTGACCGCCGCCAGCCCCGGGGCGAGCAGGAAGAGCCACTTGTCCGCCTGGTCGGGAACGACGTCCTCCTTGGTCAGCATCTTGATCACGTCGGCCAGCGGCTGCAAGAGGCCGAAGGGGCCGACCCGGTTGGGGCCGTAACGCAGCTGCATGCGGGCCAGGATCTTGCGCTCGGCGAGCACCAGGTAGGCGGCCAGCGTCAGGATGACGCCGAAGATGACCCCCAGCTTGACCAGCACGATGAGCAGGGTGACCAGCAGTTCGTTCATGCCGTCCCCTCCTTTTCAATCAGGCAGTCGATGTGGCCGGCTCCCGGGACGAAGACCTCGACCGGAGTGCCGCGCAACCGCGGCAGGATCGCCACCCCCGGCGCCATGCGGTCGCTCGTCCGCACCGTCACGCTGAAATGCCCGAGGGCAGTCGACAGGCGGGCGGGCTCCCCCTCGGCCAGGCCGAGACCGGCGGCGTCGGCGGCGTGCAGCAGGACATGCGGTGCGGGAGTGACGGCGGCCAGCGACGGCGAGAGGCTGGAGAGGAGCTCGGAGCCGAAGAGGGTCTCGACCGGCAGCAGGCGCAGGGTTCCGCCCGGCTCGCAGTGGGGCGGCAGCGGCGCCGGCGCCCCGGCCGGAGTGCCGCCGCCGGCGACCCGCTGGCCTTCACCCTCGGGGAGCAACTCCGCCAGTCCGAGGAAGCGGGGGTCGAGCTCTTCGATTTCCCGGCGAACCTGCTGTAGGGAGCGGTCGCGCTCCTGCAAGGCGCTGAGGATCGCCCAGGCGGGACGGGGCTGGTCGCCGGGGGTGCCGCCGGTGAAGCTGCGCGGCGGATGGTTGCCGCCGCCGGTCTCGCGGATGGGAATCCCCGGCGCGAAGACCGCTGCGAAGGGGAGCATCCGCCCCTCGTGGTTGACATAGGTGCCGCTCCCCTCGGCTGGAACGGTGGCTGGCAGGAAAATGTCGGCCCGCTGCGCCGCCTCGCCGGGGAGGGAGTCGAGGACGACCAGCAGCTCGAGGCGGGAGAGGGCGGTGCGTGCCCGGGCCGGATCGGGGTGATCGCGGAAGGGGTCAGCCTCCAGGCAGACCAGCGCCCTGACCTCGCCGGCCAGGATGCCGTCGAGAATGGCGTCGAAGTCGGGGCCGTCGCCGGCGAGCAGCGCCCCGCCGAAGCTGTTGGGGCCGGCGAGGAGCACCGCGGCGCCGCAGGGGCGTTCCGGCGTTGACAGCTGCCGCACCGACCGCAGCAGTGCCTCGACCCCCTCGGGGCCGAGCAGGTCGGCGCCGCCGGCGAGAACCGGCCGCTTCGCCCCCTGCAGGCGGGCCCGAACCCCTTCGAGGAAGATGCTCTCCTGGCGGTCGAAGGGGGAGAAGTCGCCGGAGACGAGGGCCGCCAGGGCCGCCGGAAGCCGCTCGGGCGCCAGGGGAAGGTGGGCCGCCGCGCCGGGGAGCTGCACCGGCCGCGGGTCGAGGACGGCGGCCTGGCCGCCGGCGCGCAGCGCCTGACGGACGGCGAGGGCGAGCAGCGGCCCCTCGGCCAGGGGGTCGGCGCCGGCGAGCAGCACGAAGTCGCTGCGGCGGATCTCCTCCAGGCTGCGGACGTGTCCACCGAGTCCGGCGGCGGTGGCGCGGGCCGCCCGGTCCCGTCGCGGATGCGCCTCGAAGGTGATCCAGTCGCTGCCGAGGTCGGTGGCCCACCCCTTGAGCAGGGCATTCGCCTCCAGCGAGGCGCGGGGAGAACCAAGGAAGGCGATGCTGCCTCCGCCATGCCGAGCCGACAACTGCCCGAGGCGCTCCCGCGCGGCGGCGAGCCCGGTGGACCAGGAGGTCTCCCGACCGTCCACCTGCGGATAGCGTGGTCGCTGCGGATGATTGGCGTGGCCGTAGCCGAAGCGGCCACGGTCGCAGATGAAGAAACCGTTGGTCTGCCGGTTGATGCCTGAGCGTACCCTTTGCAGCTCGCGGTAGCGGGCACCGGGGATGACGGCGCAGCCGAGGGAGCAGTGCGGGCAGACGGCAGGAGCCTCCTCGATGTCCCAGTAGCGGGTCTTGAAGCGGAAGGTCTTGTCGGTGAAGACGCCGGTGGGGCAGACATCGACCAGGTTGCCGGAAAAGGGGCTTTCCAGGCGGCCGTCGCGGAAGCGGCCGAAGTAGACCCGCTGGTTGGTTCCCAGTACGCCGAAGTCGCTGCCGCCACAGTAGTCCTGGTAGGTGCGCACGCAGCGGTAGCACTGGATGCAGCGGTTCATCTCGTGCTCGACGAAGGGGCCGAGATCCTGATTGACGTAGGTCCGCTTCTTTCCCCGGAAGCGGCGGATGGAGTGGCCGCCGGCTACCGTCATATCCTGCAGCTGGCACTCTCCCCCCTCGTCGCAGACCGGGCAGTCGTGGGGATGGTGCAGCATCAGCCATTCGATGACGTGCTTGCGCAGGTCGGCCGCCTTCTCGTCGAGGGTGGAGACGACCATGCCGTCCTTCGCCTCGACCATGCACGACATCTGCAGCCCCTTGACCGGCCCCTCGAGGAAGGTCATGGCGCAGAGCCGGCATGCCCCCACCGCCCCCAGCGCCTCGTGGTAGCAGAAATGCGGGATGACGAGGCCGAGCGACTTCGCCGCCTCGAGAACATTCGTTCCGGGTGGGACGGTTATCTGTTGGTTGTCGATGATGAGAGTCGGCATAGCATTCCGGTGAGGCGTGAGGGGTGAGGAGTAAGGAGAAAAAGATCTGACGCCTCACTCCTCACGCCTTCCTCCTCACGATTTCAGGGGGCAGCGCCCCTTCTTGATGTGATCCTCCACCTCGTCGCCGAACAGCCTCAGCAGCGCTTCCAGCGGCCCTACCGCCCCCTGGGCGAGGGCGCAGAAGGAGGTACCGGTGATGTTGCGGATCTGGTCGCGCAGGGTGTCGATATCCTCCATCGTCCCCTCGCCCCGCTCGATCTTCTCCAGCAGCCAGCTCACGAAGTAGAGGCCGTCGCGGCAGGGGGTGCACCAGCCGCAGCTCTCCCTGGTGAAGAAGCGATTGAGATTGAGGGTCGCCGCCACCATGCAGGTGGTGTCGTCGAAGACCGTCACGCCGCCGGTGCCGAAGCGGCTGCCGACCTTTTCCAGCGGGGCGAAGTCGAGCGCCACGTCGAGGTGGGCCGCCGTCAGGTAGGGGGTCGAGGCGCCGCCGGGCAGGCAGGCCTTGAACCCGCGGCCGCCCCGCACGCCGCCGCCGTGCACCTCCACGATCTCCCGCAGCGGGACGCCGATGGGCAGCTCCAGGCAAGGGGTGCGCTCCAGGTGCCCGGAGAGGCCGTAGAGCTTGGTCCCGGCGCCGTCCTCGGTGCGGGCCAGCGACTTGAACCAGTCGGCACCGCCGGTCAGGATGTGCGGGACGGCGGCCAGGGTCTCGACGTTGTTGACCGTCGTCGGCTTGCCGAAGAGGCCCTTCACCGCCGGGAAGGGGGGTTTCGACCGCGGGTTGGCCCGCCGTCCCTCCAGGCTGTTGAGCAGGGCCGTCTCCTCGCCGCAGATGTAGCGGCCGGCGCTGCGGTGGACGTGCAGCTCGAAGGAGAAGCCGGAGCCGAGGATGTCGCGGCCAAGATACCCCGCCGCGGCGGCCTCGGCGATCGCCCTTTCGACGTTGCGGGCACAATCCTCGTAGGCGTAGCGCAGGAAGATGTAGCCCACCGGCACCTGCAGGGCGTAGCCGCCGACGATCATTCCCTCGACCAGTTGATGCGGGTCGGCCCGCATCAACTCGCGGTCCTTGTAGGTCCCCGGCTCCATCTCGTCGCCGTTGCAGACCAGGTACTTCTCGCCGGGCGCGTCAGCGGGGAAGAACGACCACTTGACCCCGGTCGGAAAGCCCGCCCCGCCGCGCCCGCGCAACCCCGAGGCCTTGACCGTCTCCCGCACCTCGGCCGGGGTCATGGTCTTCAGGGCCTTCGCCAGCCCTTCGTAGCCGCCGGTTTTGCGGTAGCCGTCGAGGAAGACCGTCTCGCCGGGGCGGCGGTTTTTGAAGAGGAGTTGAGGGGTATTCATAAAAGCATAGTTGCCACAGAGGCACAGAGACACAGAGGATACCCTGCAGGGTTCCAAAGAGATTTTCTCCGTGTCTCTGTGTCTCCGTGGCGGATCATGGGTTCAGGTCTTTCCGCTCTTGTTCCAGAATCGCGTCGATCCGCTCCGGTGTCAGGTTCCCGTAGGTGGTCAGCCCGACCATCATCGCCGGCGCCTCGCCGCAGGCCCCCAGGCAGCAGGTGGGCAGCAGGGTGAAGACGCCGTCCGCCGTCGTTCCCCCCGGCTCGACGCCGAGCTTCTGCCGCAGGTAGTCGTAGACCACCTCGCCGCCGCGGCTCCAGCAGCAGATCGAGTCGCAGACGTGGATCACCCGGCGGCCCACCGGCTGGCGGTAGATCTTGTCGTAGAAGGTGGCGATTTCCTCCACCTGCAGCGGCGAGAGGCCGAGGATGGCGGCGGCGAGTTCCACCCCTTCGTCGGGCACCCAGCCGTGGGAGTCCTGGATGGCGCGCAGCACGTCGATCACCATCTCGCGCGGATGCGGGAGGGAGGTGGCCTTGGCCGTCAGGGCGTCAATGGTTTCCTTGTCGAGAAGCTTGCTCATATCAAAACGAAAATTAGTCATCCGTCCTTTGCTTTTCGAGCCGTCCCGGAAATTTTGCTCGGCTTTTTTTGCTGTCGTACGCTTCTTCCGATTCCTTCACCAACCCAAGGCCTGGTCCATGAGCCGGCACAGCGGCAAGCTTTACCCCGAGCGCATGAACCAGCTTCAACACCGTGTCATAGCGGGGCTTGGCGCCGGGGGCAAGGGCCTTGTACAGGCTCTCCCGTCCCAGTCCAGCATCCTTGGCCAGCTGCGTCATGCCGCGGGCGCGGGCCACGGTGCGAACCGCCACCAGAAACATGTCGGGATCGGGGTCTTCCAGCGCGGCGGTGAGATATTCGGCAATGGTTTCTTCGTCGTCGAGATAATCGGCGGCATCGAAAGGAGCCAGCTTGGTCATGGGTCACTCCAGCTTAATCGTTTTCGCCAGCGCCTTGGCGCGCTTGATGTCCCGGTCCTGCGTCGACTTGTCGCCGCCCAGCAACAACAGGTAAACCACCTCGCCACGACGGGTGTAGTAGACCCGGTAACCGGGGCCGACGTGAAGGCGCATCTCGGACACCCCTTCGCCAACCGGGGAACAGTCGCCGAAGTTGCCGTTTTGGGCTGCATCCAGTCGCTGAAGGATGCGGGCCTTGCCGATCTTGTCCTTCAGCCCGGCGAGCCAGGCGTCGAACTCGTCGGTACGAAGAAAAGTGTTCATGCCCCCCTCACCCCTAACTGTATCCGAATGGATACAAAAAGGCAACCATTATACCGGCCCAAATCCGCCAGATTTGTAGGCCGGGATAAGGGACGTTCCCGGCGGGTTTGTGCCGGAAACGCTGACGCTTATTCCGGCCTACCTGATGCTGTGGCCAATAACGCCTTTACCGGTCCAGATCCGCCAGCACGAAGTCTATCGACCCGAGGATGGTGATCAGGTCGGCGACCAGCCAACCCCGGCTCATCAGCGGCAGCGCCTGCATGTGGGCGAAGGAGGGCGTGCGGATGCGCATCCGGTAGGGAATGCTGTTGCCGTCGGATACGGCGTAGTAGCCGCACTCCCCCTTGCTCGATTCGATCGCCCGGTAGCACTCCCCCTTCGGCGCCGTCGGGCCGCGGGTGACGTTGAGGAAGTGGGGGATCAGGCTCTCGATGTCGTTCAGGCCGTCCTGCCGTTTCGGGTAGGCGTAGCGGTAGTCGTCGGTGACCCAACGGCCGCCGGGCATCTTTTCGGCCGCCTGGCGGACGATCTGCAGGCTCTGCCGCATCTCCTCCAGGCGCACCAGATAGCGGGCGAAGCAGTCACCGCCGGTGGCGGTCGCCACGGCGAAGTCGAATTTCTCGTACCCCGAGTAGGGCATCTTGCGCCGCAGGTCCCACTCCAGGCCGCAGGCGCGCAGGTTGGGACCGGTGACCCCCCAGTCGATTGCCTCCGCCAGGCTGATCGGCCCCACCCCCTCGGTGCGGGCGCGGAAGATCGGCCCGTTGGTGAGGAGTTTGTCGAACTCCTCGATGCGGGCGGCGAAGTCGCGGGTGAAGGTGTCGACCACCGCCTTCCAGCCTTCAGGCAGGTCGGCAGGGAGGCCGCCGATGCGGAACCAGGAAGGGTGCATGCGGCCGCCGGTGATCATCTCGACGATATCGAAGATTTTCTCCCGCGATTCGAAGGCGTAGAAGACGGGAGTCATCGCGCCGACGTCGTGGGCGAAGGTGCCGAGCCAGACCAGGTGGTTGGCGATGCGGAAGAGCTCGCAGAGCAGCACCCGGACAAACTGCGCCCGCTCCGGCACCTCGACCCCCATCAGGGTTTCCACCGGATGCAGGTAGGCGAGGTTGTTCTGTACGCCGGAGAGGTAGTCGATGCGGTCGGTGTAGGGGATGAACTGGTTCCAGTGCTGGCGCTCCCCCATCTTCTCGGCGGCCCGGTGGTGATAGCCGATGTCGGCATCGATATCGACGATCTCCTCGCCGTCGAGCTTGAGGATCAGGCGCAGCACACCGTGGGTGCCGGGGTGGTGCGGGCCGAGGTTGAGGACCATGGTGTGCCTGCCGTCGGATACCGGTCCCCCTCGAAAAAAGTCGCCGCCGTCCCGCGGGATCATGGTCGCTGCGGTCTCGGCCGTGTAGGGAGGCATTTCGGTGCCGCGGAAGGGGTGTTCCTTGCGCAGGGGGTGTCCCTGCCAGGAGTCGGGCATGAGGATGCGGCGCAGATCGCGGTGACCGGCGAAGCGGATGCCGAACATGTCAAAGACTTCGCGCTCGTACCAGTCGGCGGCGGGCCAGACCGAGGTGACCGAGTGGGCCTCGGGGTGCTCTCCCGCGAGCGGCACCTTGACCCGCAGGTAGGCGGGGTCGTCGAGATTGAGCAGGTGATAGACGAGGGTGAAATCGTGCCCGGGATGCTGCCGGCGGGTGCTCTCGTCGACGGCGGTGATATCCTCGAGCCGGCGGAACTTCTTCGGCGCCTCCTGCTTGAGGAAGCGCAGCAACTCCGGGGCGTGCTCCGGGGCCGTGACGAAGGTCGGCATGTCCGCCGCCTGCTCGTCCTCCCGAACGGCTTCGCCGAAACGTTCGGCCAACGCCCGGCGCAAGTCGATGACCGAGACCGGGAACTGAACCCGCGGCTGCGGCGGCGTCCACATACTCTCCGAGCGGCTCCCCCAGAAGTGCGGATGCTGCAGCGAGGTGCCGCGGATCGGCGCGCTGCCGTAACCGGGGCCCCGCGGGTCGCGGCTCTTGCTGACGCCGTCGACCAGGACCGGCACCGTCGTCCCCTCGCTGCCGCCGGCCAGCCCCAGCACCATGCGCGCTGGCCGCTCTTCTTTGGCGATCTTCTCCTGCAGCAGCAGCAAGCCCTGCATGAAGGCCTCGGGGCGCGGCGGGCAGCCGGGTATGTAGACGTCGACCGGGACGATCTGGTTGACCCCCTGGATTACACTGTAGACATCATACATGCCGCCCGAATTGGAGCAGCTCCCCATGGAGACGACCCACTTCGGGTTGGCCATCTGCTCATAGAGGCGCAGGATGGTCGGCCCCATCTTCTTGAACGGGGTGCCGGAGATGACCATCAGGTCGGCCTCGCGCGGCGTTCCCCGCAGAACCTCGGCACCGAAGCGGGCGAGATCGAAGCGCGGCGTCATGCTCGTCATCATCTCGACGAAACAGCAGGAAAGGCCGAAGAACATCGGCCAGAGGCTGTTGGCTCGTCCCCAGTTGATGGCGTCGTCGAGCGAAGCGAGGATGATGTTGTCGGGAAGGCGTTCGCTCATCCGTCCTTCCTTGCTGTCCGTCCGGCACGCGGACCCCAGTCGAGCCCACCCATCTTCCAGAGGTAGACCAGCCCGAGAAAGAGCACGAAAATGAAGAAGGTGATTTGCAGGAAGCCGGCCCAGCCGAGCAGGTCCCAGGCGACTGCCCAGGAGAGGATGAAGATTGCCTCGACGTCGAAGACGATGAAGAAAATGGCGACCAGGTAGAAGGGGACGGGATCTCGCAACCGGGCGTCGCCCGTCGGCAGGACCCCCGACTCGTACGGCTCACCCTTGACCCGGCTGCGACTCTTGTGGCCGAGCCCCCAGGCGAGCAGCAGCAGGACGGCGATGAGAAAGACGGCGATGCCGGTGTAGAGGCTGAGAGAAAGCAACGCCTCGAAGGATGGAGGCGCTTCGCCGCCGAGGGGGGCGGCAGGCAGGTTGGCGGCGGCAAAGGCAATCGGCATCGATAATTCACTCATCCCGGACGATCAACGCTGCGAAGATCGGTCCGGACAGGATTTCATCAAGCGTATTCGGCAATTAAGGCGCTCGAAAGAATAACATGGAATCACCGGCTGTCCATGCCGCCGGCGCGGCGCTCAGCGCTTTTTGCCGGCGGCGATGGCGGTCCGCGCCAGCTCGTCGCAGCGTTCGTTCTCCGGGTGGCCGGCGTGGCCGCGCACCCAGCACCACTCGACCTGGTGGCGGCGGCTCTGCTCCAGCAACTGCTCCCAGAGGTCGCGGTTGGCGACGTCCTTTTTCTGTGAGTTCTTCCAGCCGCGGCGGACCCAGCCGTCGATCCACTCGGTGATTCCCTTTTTAACGTACTCGGAATCAGTGGTCAGCCGCACCCGGCAGGGGCGCTTGAGGGCGGCGAGTCCGGCGATGGCCGCGGTCAGCTCCATGCGGTTGTTGGTCGTCTCCGGTGCGAAGCCGGAGAGCTCCTTTTCGTGCCCGTCCCAGCGCAGAATGGTCCCCCAGCCGCCCGGTCCGGGATTGCCGGAGCAGGCGCCGTCTGAGAAGATTTCGACAAGTTTCGTTTTTTCAGTCATCATGGTACCTTGCCAGGGAGAGGCGTGGCTCCGGCGGCATTCGGCCTTGGCGCGGCGCCAGCATAGCACAATCGTGAAATGAAAACAGCCCCGCTGCCGGATGGCAGCGGGGCCGTTTCTGTTGGCGTCCCCAGGGGGATTCGAACCCCCGTCGCCGGCGTGAAAGGCCGGTGTCCTGGGCCAGGCTAGACGATAGGGACCAAGCTTCGGTACCCTGCAGGAAATGACCCTGCGGTACTTCTTTTAAAAATGGTGAGCCGGGGGGGGATCGAACCCACGACCATCTGATTAAAAGTCAGATGCTCTACCAACTGAGCTACCGGCTCACAAGGAATGACTTTATACTCAAATCGTCGGCCGGAGTCAACCCTTTTTTAGAATTTTTATCTGCCGATGTTCAGGCAAAAGGGTTTCGGAGCTGGATGGTCTGGTCGCGGCGCGGCCCGACGGAGACCAGCACCACCGGGCAGCCGGCCACCTCTTCCAGTTTCTTCAGGTAGTTGCGGGCCTGGACCGGGAGTTCCTCGAAGCGGCTGGCACCGGAGATGTCGGTCTGCCACCCTTCCTGCTCCTCATAAACCGGTTTGCACTCGGCGAGGATATCGAGGTCGCGGGGAAACTCCTCGATGAACTCGCCGCGGTAGGAATAGCCGGTGCAGATCTTGATCGTCTCCAGATCATTGAGGACGTCCATCTTGGTGATGGCCAGCCCCGTCATGCCATTGGTGCGCACCGCCTCGCGCAGGGCCACGGCGTCGAACCAGCCGGTGCGGCGGGGGCGGCCGGTGGTGGAGCCGAACTCCTGGCCGGCCTGGCGCAGTTTCTCACCCATCTCGTCGTTGAGTTCCGTGGGAAAGGGGCCTTCGCCGACCCGGGTGACATAGGCCTTGGAGATGCCGATCACCTCGTTGATGAAGCGGGGGCCGACGCCGGTACCGGTGCAGGCGCCGCCGGCGATGGTGGAAGAAGAGGTGACGTAAGGGTAGGTGCCGTGATCGACATCAAGCAGGCTTCCCTGGGCCCCTTCGAAAAGGATGTTGTGCCCGGCAGCAATGCTCTGATTAAGGATGATCGAGGCGTTGCCGATGAATTTCTCGATTTTGCTCGCGTAGCCGGAGTATTCCTCGATGATCGCAGCCTCGTCGAGAGGCGCCTGACCGAGGAATTTCTCAAGGAGAAAATTCTTCTCCGGGAGGAGTTCCTTGAGCTTGCGGGCGAAGACCTGGGGCTTGACCATGTCGGCGAGGCGGATTCCGCGGCGGCCGATCTTGTCCTCGTAGGTCGGACCGATCCCCCGGCCGGTGGTGCCGATCTTGCGAGCCCCCGAGTTCTGCTCCCGGGCGATGTCGATCGCCTTGTGATAGGGCATGATGATGTGGATGTTGCCGTCGACCACCAGCTGGCTGTCGTCCTTGAGGTACCCTTTTTTCTTCAGGTTCTCGATTTCCTGCAGAAACACCTTGGGGTCGAGGACCACGCCGTTGCCGATGATGCAGCGCTTTGCCTCATGCAGGATGCCGGAGGGGATAAGATGCAGGATGGTCTTCTCGTTGCCGACCACCAGGGTGTGCCCGGCGTTGTTGCCGCCCTGGTAGCGCACCACCTCGTTGGCGAATTCGGTGTAGATGTCGACGACTTTGCCCTTCCCTTCATCGCCCCACTGGGCGCCTACGACGATTACATTGGCCATGGTATTCTTTCTCCTGAATAGAGATTACAGAGTGAAGTTTCCGCCGATGACCGTTTGGTACGGAAGGCGTTGTTCCGAGCCGTCGGCGAGGCGGATGAGCAGGACTTCCTCGCTCCCCTCGCCGATGATCATGACAAACCGGAAGTTCATTCGCCGGGCGTAGCCGAGACTTTCTTCCTGTCCGCGCTGGATGATGTCGCGGGCTGCCGAGTACCCGCGCGCCCGCAGGGCGCGGGCGGCCCGCTGGGCGGCCGCCTTGTCGGGGCCGGCCTGGAAGATCAGCACGTCGGTGCTCTCCACGGCCACCGCATCGAGTTCCCGGTCGAGGGCGAAGAGGAGGTTGAGCAGGTTGAAGGCGAAGCCGGTGGCCGGGGCCGGATAACCGTAGCGGGCAGTCAGGCTGTCGTAGCGCCCGCCAAAACAGACCGCCCGGCCGAGGCCGGGGAGAAAGCCCTGGAAGGTCAGCCCGGTGTGGTAGTCGAGGCCGCGCAGTTCACCCAGGTCGAGGGTCACGTGCTCCTCCACCCCGTAAACCGCCAGCACGTCGAGAACTTTCGCCAGGTTTTCCAGTGCCCGGCGCGAGCGGTCGTTGGTTACCGTCCTCTCGGCTTTCTCCAGGACTTCCCGGCCGCCGAAAAGACGGGGCAGGGCGAGGATCTCGCGGCGGGACTGGTCGCTCAGCGGGGCATGCTCGAGTAGCGTCTGCAGGCCGGAGCTGTCCTTGCGGCCAATGGCCTCCCGCACTTCCCGGCTCAGGGCGTCGGAGAGCGGCAGGTCGGCCATGACCCCGCGGAAGAACTCGACCTGGCCGATATCGATGGTAAATTCCCGGGCGCCCAGGGCCTTGAGGCACTCGACTGCCATGGCGATCATCTCGGCGTCCGCTTCCGGGCTCTCCAGGCCGATGAGTTCGACCCCGGCCTGAAAGATTTCCCGGTCCTTGCCGGCCTGCTGTTCGGTGTGGCGCAGCACGCGTCCCGCGTAGCAAAGTCGCAAGGGGAGGGGCATCTCCCGCATCCGGGTGGCGACGATGCGGGCCACCTGGGGGGTGATGTCGGGGGGGAAGGCGACGAGTTTGCCGCTCTGCCGGTCGTCGAAACGAAACGTTTTCTCCCGCAGTCCGGCGCCCAGGCCGCGCTCCAGAACATGGAGATGTTCGAGAGAAGGGGGGATGATCGGCCGGAAGCCCCACCGGGAAAAGATCTGCAGCAGGGTCTGCTGGAGATAGCCGATCTTGGCCGCCTTGATCGGCAGGAAATCCTTTACTCCCTTGGGGAGCATGGCCTCGGTCACGGCTTCAGTTGAGTTCGTCACTGGATACGGTCCTTATGCTATCCGGAAACAAGGGCAAGGTCCTCGCCCGGAGTCCTTCACTCGATAGCGACGTTGCGATATCAGATTTTGACCTGGACGGCCGAGAGGATGTGCTCGTTGCTCCGCAGGGTGTCGAGGACCTCTTCGGGAATCCGGCTGTCGACGTTGATCAGGGAGATGGCCCTCCCTTTGATTTTGCGCCGTGACAGGTTCATCATGGCGATGTTGATTCTGGCGTCGGCGAGAACCTGGCCGATGAAGCCGATTACGCCGGGACGGTCGTCGTTGTGCAGCACCAGGATATGCCCCTCGGGAATGGCTTCCACATGGTAACCGTCAACCTGCACGATGCGGTAGTCGCGTTCGCTGAAGACGGCGCCGCAGACCGAACGCTCACCGTCGATGCCCGATACCGACAGGCGGATCATATTGGCGAAGCCGTCCGTAGTGGTGCTTTTGGCCTCGACTACGCGGATGCCCCGTTCCCTGGCCAGATATGGAGCGTTGACGTAGTTGACCATCGAACCGGTCATCGGCGTCAGCAGGCCCTTGAGCAGGGCCATGGTGAGCGGTTCGGTCGGGTGGTCGGTGACGCTGCCGGCATATTCGATTGAAATTTCCTGAAGTCCCTTGGCGAAGATCTGGGCCTGAAAGGAGCCGAGCCTTTCGGCCAGTTCGACGTAGGGCCGGATTTCCGCCAGCAGGTCGGCATTGATCGAGGGAACGTTGAGGGCATTGACAACGATCCCGCGCTGCAGAAAGTCGACAATCTGCTGTGCCATCTGGACCGTGACGTTGACCTGTGCATCGAGAGTTGCGGCGCGCAGGTGCGGGGTGCAGATGACCTGCTCAAGGGAGAGCAGGGGGTTGTCGGGGTCGGGCGGTTCCTTGGCAAAGACATCGATCGCCGCCCCGGCCACCCGGCCTTCACGGATTGCCCTGGCCAGGGCGTGCTCGTCGATGAGCCCGCCGGTGGCGCAGTTGATGATGCGACATTCCGGCTTGACCCTGGCGAGAACATCTTCGTTCAGCAGATGGGTCGTTTCGCTGTTGAGGGGGATGTGCAGGGTAAGAAAGTCGGATCGGGCCAGCAGGTCATCAAAGTCGGTCGGCTCGGCCCCCATCTGGCGTACCCGTTCTTCGGCGAGAAAAGGGTCGAAAACGATGACGCGCATTTTCAGGCCCAGCGCCCGCTCTACCACCAGGTGGCCGATTTTGCCGGCGCCAATGACACCCAAGGTCTTGCCGGCGATCTCCACGCCGAGAAAGCGGTTCTTTTCCCAATGCCCGGTTTTGGTGGAGTGGCTCGCCTCCGGGATCTGCCGGGCCAGCGCCATCAGCATGGCGATGGTGTGTTCGGCTGTGGTGGTCGTGCTGCCGAAGGGGGTGTTCATGACCACCACGCCCTTGCGGTTGGCGGCCTCCAGGTCCATGTTTTCGATGCCGATACCGGCCCGGCCGACGACCTTGAGCCTGCCGGCCGCCTGGAAAACATCTTCCGTCACCTGGGTGCCGCCGCGCACCACCAAGGCGTCGGCATCGGCAACGGCTAGCAGCAGTTCGTCCGAGGAAATGCCCGGATGGTATGCCAGTTCGATTCCCTGGGCCTGCTCAAAGACCCTGAGGCCTTCGGAGGAAAACCTGTCGGAAACCAGCACCTTCATAGCACAATCCCGGTTCTGTATTGACTTCTTTCGGTGGCCAATCTGCCACCCTTTTGCCAAAGACCGTACGTTAACAATACGCTGTTGGGATGTCAAGGCCTAAGCCGGCGGGGATGCCGTCTGGATGGGGGCTTGCGGTCAGGTGAGAGACGGGAGTCCAGAGGCGAAAAAGAAAGGCCCCACGACATCTCGCAGGGCTTTTCGTCTGGGCGGAAATGAAAGCCGTCAGGTTTCAGATCTTGCGCACGTTGGAAGCCTGGGGACCCTTCTGACCCTGGCTCACGTCGAAGGAGACCCGGTCACCTTCGGCCAGCGACTTGAACCCGTCGCCCTCGATCGCCGAGAAGTGAACGAAAACATCGGGGCCGCCGTCCTGCTGGATGAACCCGAAACCCTTGGCGTCGTTGAACCATTTGACCGTACCCTGTGCCATTGCTTTTGCTCCTTTGTTTTTCCGGTCGAGCCGGCATGGAATGTTTGCTCCGGTCGGCGCCCCATGCAAAAAACCGCACGGCCTCGGGGGGTCTGTGCGGCTCGCCTGATGAAGTGACACAAACTCTACCGGAACTTTGTACGCCTAATAGCACAAGTAAAATTTCAATGCAATAATTTTTTGCTGGTCAGGATTTTTGACTTTTCGGTCCAGGATTTTGGCTTTTCGGTGGATTGGCGATGAGATAATGTTGGGGAATTCATGGATAGTCAAATGACGAACCGGGGCAAGCAATTTAATTTTAATCTTGCCCCTTTGATTGTGTGAAAAATCAGTCCTGCCGCCTGATGTGCAGGATAAGAATTGCCCGTCTTCGGTCAGCGAAGCGGGTTTTTTTTGGTGGGCAGGCATGGTTCGTACGTGTTGATGCTTTCCGGAACTGAAGTTTAATCTCGGCAAGACCGTTTTAATCCGAAAAATAACGAAAAACCAGTGCATTGACTTGACGCAAGCCAATTTAGCGATAAATTCGGATAGTCGTCAGGATCGGCTTCTCACACAGGACTCAATGCTCCCCAGCCCAACCGCTTGCTTTATGTTTACAAGGAGGAATCGGCCGGACTTGTTGTCTGCTGCAGCGGTTCCGGTCGTTATTGCGCGATTGTATCAGCCATCATTTTTTCAGGAGGTAACGTGATGAGTTGGCAGCGGGTATTGATCTGCGCGGCGGTTGTCTGGCTGGCCGGCTGGCCGGCGGGCACGGCGCAGGCCGCCTCGGTATCGGGCCGGGCAAGTACGGTGGTCGAATGGTTCGATGATGCAAAGGAAGACACGGCGGTTCCCGCCTACCAGTACCTGCAGCTCAATGTCCGCGACATCGGCGGCAAGGGCTACACTTTCAGCGGCTACGGTCGGCTCGGCGACGACCTGGCCGACGAAGTCGATGCCAAGAGCCGCCTCTACTACGCCTACGTCGAGAAAAAAGGCTTCCTGACTGACGCCCTCGACATGCGCCTCGGGCGCCAGTTCATCTCCGTCACCGCCGGCGCCTCGTTGATGGACGGCCTGAAGGCCGACTACAGGTTTGCCGGCCGCTACAAGTTGAGCGTCTTCGGTGGCGGGGATGTCACCTACTACGAGGGGTACAACGCCCAGGACGTGATCGCCGGTGGCGAACTTTCCGGCCGTTTCCTCGACAGCCTTGATCTGGGGCTCTCCTACGTTCAGAAGTGGGACAGCGGCAACACCTCGCACGAGCTGATCGGCCTCGACGCCGAGTACGACATCCGCAACGCCCTATACCTCTACAGCGAGACCCAGTACGACTGGCTCTCCGACCGGGTCAGCTACTTCCTGCTGGGGGGCAAGTACCACCAGTTCGAGAACTGGACCGCCAGGGTGGAATACCTCTATTCGCTGCCGGTCTTCTCCTCCACCTCCATCTTCTCGGTTTTCGCCGTCGAGGAGTACGAAGAGTTGATGGGTGAGCTCACCTACAATATCGCACCGGGCTGGCGGACTTTCGGTCGTTACACCCGGGAGATCTACCAGGAGTTTGCCGACGCCAACGTCTACGAAGCCGGTTTGGAGAATATCCGCACCGACCGTTTTGCCGGCTATTTGACCGGCGTCTATCGCGACGACCAAGATGGCCAAGACCTCAAGGGGTTCAAGGTCTACGGCAGCTACCTGCTCAACCAGTACCTGCAGGCCGGCGCCGGCGCCAACGTCGACGTACTGGAGCGCGAACTGAACTTCTTCAACGACGAAGGCGATGCCGACGAGACCACCGCCAAGCGCTACTGGGCTGATGCGACGGTGTTCGTCAACAAGAAGGTCAACGTGCAGGCCAAGGTGGAGCGGGTCGAAAGTGACCTCTGGGATCACTACAACCGCGGCCGTGTCCGGCTGAACATCCTCTTCTAATGGCAAGGAGTTTCGATATGACCCGGAAAGTAATTTTCAGCATGGTGCTGCTGCT
>Ga0299906_10001809_pt1 | contig 18112 bp, 18 predicted proteins | sample RVTome_14_FD_200259 | JGI IMG/M metagenome (GOLD analysis project Ga0299906, IMG submission 200259) | Soil microbial communities from uranium-contaminated site in the Upper Colorado River Basin, Wyoming, United States - RVT145D125 (version 2) ...
GTCGTGGGCGCTCTCGATCGGCGTCACCTGGCGATCGCCGCCTCGGCCATGGCGCGGGCGTTCCCGGACTGGAGCGAAGGTCGGGTCGCGGCCACGGCCCGTGGCGTCTACGCCCACATCGGCAAGGTGCTGGTGGACGTGGCGTGGATGGCACGGCGCGGCCGCGACGAGATCGTCGGCCTGATGGACGTCGAGGGCCGAGAGCACGTGGAGGCGGCCCTGGCGTCGCGCCGGGGGATCGTCTTCACGACCGCCCACATCGGAAACTGGGAGGTGTGCGGCGTCGCCCACGGCTGGAACTACGCACCCATGAGCGTCGTCTACCGTCCCCTGGACAACCCCCTGCTGGACCGGCGGCTCGCCGTGCTCCGGGAGCGCAGCGGCAACGTCGCGATCGACAAGCGCCGGGCCCTGGGTCAGCTGCTGCGCCGGCTGCGCCGCGGCGAGGCGGTGGCACTGCTCGTCGACCAGAACGTCCAGGAGCAGGACGGCATTTTCGTGCGCTTCTTCGGCCGCCCCGCCGCCACCACGACCTCCGCGGCCCTGCTCCACCTGAAGACCGGGGCCACGCTCATGGGGGGGTTCACCCGGCTCGGGCCCGACGGCCGCTACCGCATGCGCTACGAGGCCCCGATCCGGGTCGAGCCCAGCGGGGATCGCGAGCGCGACGTGGCGCGGATCACCCAGGCGCTGAACGACATGATCGAGGGCTGGGTCCGGGAGGTCCCGGAACAGTGGCTCTGGATCCACCGTCGCTGGCACACGCAGCCGAGGTCCGATCGTGCGTGACGTGCGCCGTCTCGTAGTGCGGGCCCCGAACTGGATCGGCGACGCGGTGCTCTCCCTGGCCGCGGTGCGGGACCTGCGCCGCAACTTTCCAGCGGCGCGGATCGAGGTGCTCGCGCGTCCCTGGGTCGGCGCCCTGTACGGCGCGGTTCCCGAAGTGGACGCGGTCCGGGAGAGCCGGGGCGCGCTCCACGACGGCCGGGCCCTCTACGGGCAGTTCGACGCCGCGGCGCTGCTCACGAACTCCTTTGCCACCGCCCTCGCGGTGTGGCTGGCGGGCACGCCGGAGCGCTGGGGCTACGCCACGGACGGACGCAGCCCCCTGCTGACGCGGAGCCCCGGGGTCCCGAGGGAGGTCCGGGGGGTGAGCGAGGTGTACTACCATCGGGCCATGCTCGCGGGTGTCGGACTCTGCGTCTCGGCTGCGCCCGACAATCATCTGGCCCCACCCCCCGCGTGGCGCGGCAAGGGCGTCGCGAAGCTGGGTGGCGAGGGCGACTGGGTCGGCCTGAACCCCGGCGCCGCCTACGGCTCGGCCAAGCGCTGGCTCCCCGAGCGCTACGCCTCCCTGGGGGACCGCCTGGCGCGGAGGACCGGAGCCCGAATCGCGATCCTGGGCGGCGCCGCCGAACGCCCACTGGCCGAGTCGATCGCCGCTCAGATGTCGGCCCCGGCCCGGGTGCTCTCCGGGGAGACGTCGCTCCCGGAGCTGATCGGCCTGATCCAGGCTCTGCGGCTGTTGATCACCAACGACTCCGGGCCGATGCACCTCGCCGCGGCTCTCGGGACGCCTCTCGTGGCGCTCTTCGGACCCACCGACTGGACCGAGACGGCTCCGGTGGGAACCCGGCACCGGCTGCTGCGGGAGCCCGTGGAGTGCGCACCGTGCAAGCTCCGGGAGTGCCCCATCGACCACCGCTGCATGCGCCTGCTCGGGGTCGACCGGGTGGTCGAGGCTTCGATCGGGCTGCTGGGCGAGCCATCGTGACGCCGGCGATCTTCCTGGACCGCGACGGCACGCTCTCCCACGAGGTGGGCTACGTGAACCATCCCTCCCGCTTCCGGCCGTACCCATGGGCGGTGGAGACGATCCGGGCCGTCAACCACGCGGGCTGGCTCGCGGTGGTGGTCACGAACCAGGCAGGTGTGGCCCGCGGCTACTTCCCCGAAGCCATGGTGCTCGAGGTCCACGAGGGCCTGCGCCGGACAGTGGAGTCGGGAGGCGCGCGCCTCGATGCGATCTACTACTGCCCCCACCACCCGAGCGTGGGCGACCCGCCGTACCGGCTGGACTGCCGCTGCCGCAAGCCGCGCCCCGGAATGCTGGAGCGCGCGGCATCCGAGCTGGGGGCGGACCTCGGCCGCTCCTGGGTGGTGGGAGATCGCCTCGGTGACCTGGAGGTGGCGTGGAGCGTGGGCGCCCGGGGGGCTCTCGTCAGGAGCGGCTACGGCCGCGGCGAGGTGGAGTACGGCGTGCCCCGCTGGAGCCGCGGGCCCGACCTGATCGCCGAGCAGGCCCTCGAGGCGGTGAGCCGGATCCTGGGGAGCGCGGCGTGAGCCCGGGCCGGGAGAGGCTGCTGGGCCTGATCGACGGCTTCGGCCGCACGAGGGTGCTGGTGCTGGCGGATCTGGTCGTGGACGAGTTCGTCCACGGCCGCGCCCAGCGCGTGAGCCGGGAGGCGCCGGTGCTGATCCTGGAGCACCAGAGGACCGAGCTCCGCCTCGGGGGCGGCGCGAACGCCGTCCACAACATCTGCGCCCTGGGGGCCCGGGCCGTGCTCCTCGGCGTCGTCGGCGCCGACGAGTACGGTCGTCGCCTGCTGGGGCTGCTCCGGGCGGCCGGGGCGCCGGTGTCGGGTGTGCGGCGCCAGAAGGGCTGGACGACGCCGGTGAAGAGCCGCGTCCTGGGCGGGGGGACACACTCGACGAAGCAGCAGATCGTCCGTATCGACCACCTGGAGCGCCTGCCCGGGCGCTGTCCCGGGCGCGACCTCGCGCTGAAGGCACTCTCCCGGGACCCGAAGGTGGACGGCGTGCTCGTGAGCGACTACGGCCTGGGCTTCGTGAGCCCGTCTCTGGCGCGGGCGGCCGTGCGCTTCGCGAGGAGGCGCGGCATTCCCTCCGCCGTCGACTCCCGCTACGACCTGCTGGCGTTCCGCGGCATGACCGCGGTCACCCCGAACGAGCCAGAGGTCGAGGCGGCTCTGGGGCTCAGCATCGGACACCACCGCTCGCGGCTGGAGGCTGCGGGGAGCCGCCTGCTCGAGAAGCTGAAGACCAAGGCGGTCCTGATCACCCGCGGCAGCGACGGCATGGCGCTGTTCGAGCCCGGGCGCCGCCCGCTCCACATCCCGATCTGGGGCGGGGACCAGGTCGCCGACGTCACCGGAGCCGGGGACACGGTCATCGCCACCTTCACCCTGGCCCTGGCCGCTGGAGCCACACCCGAGGAGGCGAGCCGCCTGGCCAACTACGCGGGCGGGATCGTGGTGATGAAGCGCGGGACGGCCACCGCCAGCGCCGGGGAGCTGCGCGAGGCCGTGCGGGCGGACCCCGCCGGATGAGAGCGGCCGCCGGGAAGGTCGTCTCGTTGGAGGAGGCCCGGGCGCGGGTGGCCGAGGCCCGCGCGGCGGGAGGAAGCGTGGCCCTGGCGAACGGCTGCTTCGACGTGCTGCACGTCGGGCATGCCCGCTACCTGGCCGGGGCCAGGGCCGAGGCCGACGTCCTCGTGGTCGCGGTCAACGGCGACGACTCGGTCAGCGAGCTGAAGGGTCCGGGGCGCCCCGTCACCCCGGAGGCGGACCGGACCCTGCTCGTGGCCGGGCTCGCCTGTGTCGACTGGGTGGTGCTCTTCCGCGAGCGGGACGTCGGAGCCGTGATCGACGCGCTGCGCCCCGACGTCCACTGCAAGGGGACCGACTACACCGCGGAGACGGTACCCGAGCGCGACCGGGTGCGGGCCCACGGCGGCCGCATCGCCATCGTCGGGGACCCCAAGCGCCACGACACCCGCGCCCTGATCGAGCGGATGCGGAGTTGAAGGCGCTCCTGGTCCGGCTCTCCTCCGTCGGCGACGTCGTGCACACGCTCCCGGTGCTCGCCGCCCTGCACCGTCACGGCTGCGCTGCGACGTGGCTCGCCGAGTCTCCCTCCCGGGAGCTCCTCGAAGGCCATCCGCTCCTGGAGCGGCGGGTCGAGCCGCCGCGCGCCAGGGCCTTCGACGTCGGGGCCGCGCGCCGTGCCGTCGCCGAGCTGCGCCGCGAGCGCTTCGACGTCGCCCTGGAGCTGCAGGGGCTCTGGAAGTCGGCGATCTGGGCCCGGTTGTCGGGGGCGCGCCGCGTGGTGGGCTACTCGGGCCGCTTCCGGCGCGAGCCGGCCTCGGCGTGGGCGCTCGGAGAGCGCCTGGAGCAGCCGGCTTCGGCCGTGCACGTGATCGACAAGAACCTGGCAATCCTCCGCGCCCTGGACATCGAGGCCATCGGCAGCAGGGAGTTCCCGCTGCCGCCGACGGGCGCGGCGCGGGAGCGGGTGGCGCGGGAGCTCGCCGCTCTCGGTGTCGGCCGATTCGCGTTGCTCAACCCCGCCGGCGGCTGGCGCAACAAGCTGTGGCCCGCCGAGCGCTACGGCGCCCTGGCCCGAAAGCTCGGCGATCGCGGCCTCCGGGCTCTCGTCACCTGGGGGCCCGGTGAGCTCCCACTTGCCGAGACCGCGGCGGCCGCTTCGGGGGGGTGCGCCCGGGTCTGCTTCGAGACTTCGCTCCTCGAGCTCGCCGAGCTGGCGCGCCGGGCCGAGGTCGTGGTGGCCGCGGACACGGGTCCGCTCCATCTGGCCTGCGCCGTGGGCGCTCCCGCCGTCGGGATCTACGGCCCGACGGATCCGGCCCGCAACGGCCCCTTCTCGCCCCGGGACGAGGTCGTGCGGCGCGCCCCGCGCTGTGCGCCGTGCCACCGCCGCGATTGTCCGGTGCACGACGGCGTCATGGCGGAGATCCCCGTCGAGGAGCTGGCGGCGGCCGTGGAGCGCCGTCTCGCCCGGGGAGCGCCGTGAGCCGCAGCCGCTCCGGCCTCCGCGTGCCGGCCGGCTACGCCGTCGGCCTCCTGGTGCTGCTCGTCGCCCGGCCCCGCCTCGGATGGCTTCCCGCCGCCTTCTTCCTGATCCTCGCCGGAGAGGCGGTCCGCCTCTGGGCCTCGGGTCACATCGAGAAGGCCCGCACTCTCGCCACGGGCGGGCCCTACGCCCACACGCGCAACCCGCTCTACCTCGGCAGCCTGCTGATGGGCCTCGGGGCGGGGGTCGCGGCGGCGAGCCCGTGGGCGGTCCTTGCCATCGCCGTCTACTTCGCGGCGTTCTACCCGGCGGTGATGCGGGAGGAGGCCGCCTTCCTGAGACAGCGTTTCGCCGACGACTACGCGCGCTGGGAGCTCGGCGTTCCCGCGTTCTTCCCGCGCCTCACCCCCGCCGGGCCGAGGGCGTCGCGCTTCGCCTGGCACCGGGTGCGGGAGAACCGGGAGTGGAATACCGCCTTCGCGATCCCGGTCCTGCTTTCGGCGCTGGTCGCCTGGGCCCGGTGGCGGCCGTGAGCCCGGCGCTGCGTCTCGAGGAGATCCGGGCCGTTCGCCGGCAGCTTGGGGAGCGGATCGACGTTACTCCCGTCCGGGAGTGGGCGCATCCGGATCTCGACGCGGGCCTCGGGTCGACCACCCGGGTGGTCCTGAAGGAGGAGCTGTTTCAGCGCACGGGGACGTTCAAGCCGCGGGGCGCCCTGAGCGTGATGCTTGACCTGACCCCCGAGACGCGCGCACGGGGCGTGGTCGCGATGAGCGGCGGGAACCACGCGATCGCCGTCGCGTACGCCGCCAGGGCGCTCGGAACCACGGCTCGGCTGGTCATGCCCCGGGCCGCCAGCCCGCTGCGCATGCGGCTGTGCCGCGCCTACGGGGCGGAGCCCGAGCTGGTCGACGACATCCACGCCGCCTTCTCGAGGGCTCAGGAGATCGCCGCCGAGGACGGCCGTGCCCTGGTCCACGCCTTCGAGGGGCCGCGCACCGCCCTCGGCACCGCGACCCTGGGTCTGGAGCTCGTAGAGCAGTGCCCCGACCTCGACGCGGTGATCGTACCGATCGGCGGCGGCGGGCTGTGTGCCGGAGTGGCCGCCGCGGTCAAGCTGGCGAGCCCTCGAACCCAGGTGTTCGGCGTCGAGCCGGTCGGGGCCGACACCATGCGACGCAGCTTTGCCGCAGGCTCGCCCCAGGGGATCGACGCCGTGCGCACCATCGCCGACAGCCTGGGCGCGCCCTACGCGCTGCCCTACAGCTTCGAGCTGTGCCGCCGCTACGTGGACGAGCTGGCCGCGGTCTCCGACGACGAGCTCCGGACGGCCATGAGCCTCCTGTTCCACGCGGCGAAGCTCGCGGTGGAGCCCGCCGGTGCGGCCGCGACGGCAGCTCTCCTGGGGCCGCTCCGGGATCGCCTGCGCGGGCGCCGCGTCGGACTGATCGTGTGCGGCTCCAACATCGACAGCGCCCGCTTCGGGGAGCTGGTCGCCGGCGCTCGAGACTGAGATCCGTGTTGGCGGGATCTCGGCTCGTTCGCCACCGATCGGTTGACGCTCTGGACGGAGCAGGGATATCGTCGTTGGAGATTCCTCGCCCCGCCCGGCACTGAGCTTTCCCCGCGGGGATCAGCGTGTGTCGTGTTCGAGAGGCCTGCCATGAAGAACCTCCGCTCCCGGTTCGTCGTCCTCTCCGCGCTCCTCGCGGGCCTGGGGAGCGCCTCGTCACAGCCCGCGGCCACGGCCGCGACCGATGCCGAGGAAGCATACCGGCGCAACAACATCGGCGTCGCGCTCCTCGAGCAGTACCGGCACCAGGAGGCCGCCGAGGCGTTCCGCAGCGCCCTCGTCGCGAGCCCCGACCTGAGCATCGCCCGCTTCAACCTGGCCCTGGCGCTGTTTCACGTGCCCGACCTGGCGGGCTCGCTCCGCGAGGCCCGGTCGGCCGCACCCGGGATGCCGGACTCGCCGCACCCCCACTACCTGCTCGGGCTGATCGCGAAGGCGGAGAACCGCACCGAGGACGCGAAGGCGGCATTCTCCAGGGTTCTCGAGCTCGATCCGGGTGACGTCGGAGCCAACGTCAACCTCGGGCAGCTCCTGGTCCAGCTCAGGCAGTACGACGAGGCCATCGCCATGCTGCGCCGGGCCAGCGAGGAGGAACCGTTCAACGCCACGGCCGTCTACAACCTCGGGATGGCCCTGACCCGCTCCGGCGACCGCGAGGGCGGGCGCGAGCGGATCCAACGCTTCCAGGAGCTGCGCGCCAGCGGCTACGGGACGCTGCTCGGGCAGGCGTACCTGGAGCAGGGACGCTACGCCGAGGCCATCAACACCACGGGGGCGGAGGCCGACCTCGTGAACGGCGAGACCCCCGATGTCCGCTACGTCGACGTGACCGCGGCGTGGCTTGGAGAGGCCGCCGCGGGCGGCGCCCGCGTCGCCGACTCCCTGGGCAGGACGGTCGAGACGCCCGGGCCGCGGGCCCGAAGAGAGCTGGCCGAAGGCCTCGGCGGACAGCTCGTCCTGTTCGACGCCGACGCGGACGGGGACCTGGACCTGCTCGCGGTCGGCCCGGAGGGGCGCAGGCTGCTCGTGAACGAGGGCGGGAAGCTGAGGGACCGTGGTGCGGACGCCGGGTGGCCCGTGGAGCGCCCCGCCCTCGCGGCCGTCGCGGCCGACTACGACAACGACACCTTTCCCGACCTCTACTTCTTCGAACACTCAGCGGGATCCCTGTACCGGAACGACGGCGCGGGTCGCTTCGCCGACGTGACGTCGGCCGCGGGGATCCCGGCGGACCGCTATCTCTCCGTCTCGGGCGCCTTCGCGGACGCGGACCACGACGGCGACGTCGACCTCCTCGTCGCGGGGTTCGCCGACCTGGGGGAGGGTGGGGGACGCTTCCCCGAAGGCTTCGCCGCGGCACCGAACCGCCTGTACCGGAACGACGGCGACGGGACCTTCACCGACGTGAGCCGGGAGACCGGGCTGTCGGCGGTGCCCGGGCACGCCCTTGCCGTCGTGCCGACCGACTACGACAACCGGCGGGACGTCGACTTCGTCTTCGCGCGCCACGGCGGGCCCCCGCTTCTGATGCGCAACTTCCGGGACGGGGCGTTCCGGGACGTCTCCGGGGAGGTGGGCTTCACCGTACCGGGAGCGTTCACGGCAGCGGCGGCGGGGGACGTCAACAAGGACGGCTACACGGACTTCTACTTCGCGGAGCGGGGCGGAACCGGTCGGCTGGCGCTGAGCGACGGGCAGCTCGGCTTCGAGACTCGGCCGGGCCCGGATGCGGCCCGGGACGCCCAGGCCGCCCAGTTCCTCGACTACGACAACGACGGGCTCCTCGACCTCGCCACCGCGGGGCCCGGCGGCCTCCGGATCTTCCGCAATCTCGGCGACCGCTTCGGGGACGTGAGCGCATCCGCCATCGGGACGGGGCCCTCCCTCGGGGACGGGCGGGTGGCCCTCGCCTCCGGCGATCTCGACCGCGACGGCGACACCGACCTGGTGGTGCGGGGAGCCCGAGGAGCGCTGAGCGTTCTGCGCAACGACGGCGCCGAGCGGAGGCCCGCCGTCAGCGTGCGGCTGGTCGGGCGGGTGAGCAATCGCAGCGGCGTGGGCTCGAAGCTCGAGGTCCGGGCCGGGAGCCTCAGCCAGAAGCTCGAGACCTACGCCGCTACGCCCGCCCCGGCTCCCGCCGACATCCTCTTCGGGCTCGGGGTGCGCGACGGGGCGGACGCGGTGCGGGTGCTCTGGCCCGCCGGGATCCTCCAGACCGAGATCGGCGGGGGAGCCGCGGGCTCCCGGGTGGCGTCGCGCCTCGAGGTCGAGGAGCTGGACCGCAAGCCGTCCTCCTGCCCCTACCTCTTCACCTGGAACGGCCGCGCCTTCGAGTTCGTCACGGACTTCATGGGGGGTGGAGAGATGGGCTACTGGCACGCGCCCGGGGTCCGCAACCATCCCGATCCCGAGGAGTACGTTCGGATCCGCTCCGACCAGCTCGTCGAACGGGAGGGCTCCTACGAGCTCCGCATCACGAACGAGCTGGAGGAGGCGCTCTTCCTGGACGGGCTGCGACTCCACGTCGTGCAGCATCCGGAAGGGACCCACGTGTTCCCGAACGAGGGGATGGTGAGCGAGCCTCCGCCCTTCGAGCTGTACGCGCTGGAGGAGCTGCGTCCCGTTCGGAGCGCCCGGGACGACCGGGGACGGGACGTCTCCCGGTACCTCGCCGCGGCGGACCGGAGCTACGTCGAGGGCTTCGGGCTGCTCTCCATCCGCGGCTACGCCGAGGAGCACGCCCTCGTCCTCGACTTGGGACCGGAGGCCCAGGATCCGGTGCTGCTCCTGACCGGATGGACCGACTACGCGTTCTCGAGCGACAACGTCGCGGCCTCGCAGCGCGGCCTCGCGCTCGCCCCTCCGCGACTGGAGGTCCGGGACGAGGACGGTCGCTGGCAGACCGCGCTTCCGGAGATCGGCGTTCCGGTGGGCAGGCCCCAGACCGTGGTCGTGGACCTGAGCGGGCGCTGGCGAGGCCCGAGCCGGGAGGTCCGTATCGTGACCAACATGCGCATCTACTGGGACCAGGCCCAGGTAGCTCCCGGGCGGCTGCCGGGGACCGCGAGCACCGCCCGGGTGCTGGCGCCGTCGGGCGCGGAGCTGCGCTGGCGCGGCTTCTCACGGGAGACCTCTCCGGACGGGCGGGAGCCCTGGGACTACGCCTATGCGAGCGTCAGCTGGTCCTCGCCGTGGAAGGTTCTGCCGGGGCGCTACACCCGGGAGGGGGACGTGCTGGAGCTGCTCGCTCCCCGCGACGACATGTTCGTGATCTCCCGGCCCGGCGACGAGATCGCCGTCCGCTTCGACGCCGGGGAGCTCCCCGTCCTCCCGTCCGGGTGGACCCGGACCTTCCTGCTCTACACCGACGGCTTCAGCAAGGAGATGGACGTCAACTCCTCCAACCCGGACGAGCTGGGCCCGCTGCCCTTCCACGCCATGACCCGGTACCCCTACGGCGACGAGCAGTCCTATCCGCTGACCCCGGAGAGGCTCGAGTACATGGAGCGCTACAACACCCGGGTCGTCAGCGAGCCGCTGCCGCGGCTGGCCTGGGAGATCCTGGCCGCGGGCCGGGAGCCCGATGCGCCCCGGACCCCGCAGGTGCGCTGATCCGCAGCCCGACTCAGGCGGGGAGCGCCGCCCCCTGTGTGACCACGGCGTAGTTGCGGTCGTTGCGGAGCTTCCAGATGAACCCGTCCACCAGGAAGTGGTGGATGTTGATCACCGCGGCCGCCAGGATCGCGCTCTCCGCGTAGCTGGCCCCGAAGAAGGCGAGGCCCACCGGCCAGACCTGAAACAGGAGGTAGCCCAGGACCAGGCAGATCGCGTAGAAGGCCGCCGCGTGTCGCCACCACGCGCCTCCGGTCTCGTCGAGCCGCTCCCGCACGTGGAATACGCCGAGAATCGCCAGGTACTGCAGCCCGTGGAACACCGTGACCAGTGAGACGGCGAAGACGCCCTGGTAGCCGGCAAAGATGAGCCACACGGCGTTGCTGAGCAGCAGCACCCCGACGATGGCGGGGACCGGCTGCTCCCGCCGCGACATGAACAGTAACGCAGCGAGGGACCCGAGCAGCGTGACGGGGACCAGCAGCGCCTGAGCCTGGGCCCTGACGGTGTGCAGGATCAGCGACGAGGCCAGGGGGGCCGGCAGCAGGAAGTCCCCCAGCTCCCCGAGGAGCGCGTGGACGAACGGCAGCAGGCAAGCGAGTCGGAGCCAGCGCCGCTCGACGAGGGCGGGGACGTGCCCGGAGCGGCACGCGTACATCACCGAGAGACCGTACGTCTGGGAGGCGTAGTGGTAGGGCGACCAGAGCAGGTAGACGTTGACGAGGAGGGCTCCGGCCCCGGCCGACGCCAGGCCGAGCCCGAGCGCGGCGATCATCGCGAGGGGCAGGACCTGCGTGACGAGGGGCAGATCCTGGAACGCGTCCCTCCTGGTGTAGAGGCGGACCGTCGATCCGGCGAAGTGGGCGCTGTTCGCGAGCAGCACGAGCGTCCACATCTTGTCCTCGACGAGCGCCCACGCGGGGGAGCCGGGGAAGAGCTTCAGCCCTCCGAGCGCAAGAAGGCTCAGGCCCCCGCCGATGACGAGGTAGTCGAAAGGGACCCCGACGAACACCCGGCCCGCGCCGAACCCTCCCAAAGGTCTGCCCGGCGCCGCGTTCGGCGCGTCGCTCATCGTCGCGCCTCGGTCGCGGCCTTGTCTGCGCGCGCGCGCTCGATGTTGGCGGCGATTCCCGGGCTGGGTTCCCGGCGCATGACGGTCTCGAACGCATAGATCGCCTCGTCGTGGCGACCGGCGAGGGCGTAGACGATACCGAGGCTGTTGAGTGCGCCGTGATTGTTGGGTCGAAGGGCGAGGGCGCGGCCCAGGGCGTGCTCCGCCTCGGCGTACCGGTCCTGCTGGAGCAGGACGTCCCCGAGGCCCACCCACGCCTTGGCATCCCGCGATTCCCAGCGCAGGGCCCGCCGAAACGCGGCCTCGGACTCCAGGAGGTGCCCCTGGCCGAACAGCACGAAGCCCTCTCCGCGGCTGAGGCTTGTGTGGTGGGGCCTCAGCGACTGCGCCGCAGCGAAGGCCCGGTCCGCGCTCTGCCCGTCCCCCGCCATCGTCAGGGACTGAGTCAGGTCCAGCAGGTTGGAGTAGCGGCTCGCGCTCAGCGCTACCGCGTCCCGATTCTCCCGCAGGGACCCGGGACGGTCCCCTCGCTCCCGCGCCCTGACGGCCTCGAGCAGGGGGTCCTGCGAGAGCCCGGGAAGGCGATGTCGAGCCTGGAGCGACCCGTAGAAACCCGCGGCGAAGACGGCTCCCATGAGCAGAAGGGCGATCCCGAACGCCGTGGCCCTGACCCGGGCGAGGATCGCGTCCCCCTGCACCCTCGCAGCCTAGCAGAGTCGCTTCGGCGCGAGTGGGGGGCGCTACGGGGGCGCGTTCCGGTGCCGCAGCCGGCTCAGGGACCGCCCGACGGCGTAGGTGCAGGTCAGCCAGAACCAGGCGAGGAGCAGGGAGTCTGCGGCGCGCCCCAGGACGCCCTGTTCGCGCAGGGCGTTGCCGCCGAAGAAGACGGCTGCGCCACCCAGCAGCACCAATGCCGCGCAGGCGCCGTAGCCGTCTCCCATGCGCTCCGCCGTCGCGGCGAGGCGCGCCGGGCTGAGCGCCGGCAGCGGGCTCTCGTGCTCGACTGCGAGCGCCACCGCGGCGGGCCAGGCCAGCAGCAGGACCAGCTGGAACAGCAACGGGACCACGGCGAACCCCATCGTCCATTCGAGCTCCGGGACGTCGTCGGTCAGGAACGCCAGGGCGATCACGCCCAGGTACGGGGAGAGGTAGAGGGCCTGGAGCGCGGCCCCGGAAGCGTACTGCCGCCGCGCCTCCGGGCGTCGGATCGCCGGAGCCGGCAACACCCTCTCCGCCGGGTCGGCGTGGCTCGCGGCCCGGACCGCCGGAATCGCGAATGCGAGCGCCGCCACGGAGGCGGGCCAGCCGCCGTAGGGGAGGAGGCCGACCAGGAAGGGCACGCTCAGAGTCAGGCCGCCGTCGCTCACGGGGAACGCGAGCGGGCGCGGCAATCTCATCTGCCGCTCGAAGCCCCGAGCCGGCTCCGGATCCAGCTGGACGCCCTCAGGGTCGAGTAGACGCCGATTCCCAGCAGCGCGACGAGCAGCCACGGGCTGGGCCCACCGCCGGTGGCGCGCCACATCAGGCCGCCGAGCACCGCTGCGGCCGCGCTGACCCCGATCAGGCCGGCGCGAACTCGGCTCCACACGCCCCGGTCAGCGGCGCTCGCTTCTGTGGGTGTGTACCGGGTGCCGGTCTCGGGATCGAGGACCTCCCAGTGCAGCGGTCCGGCGAGCTGCGCGGCCAGGTCCAGGGATTCTGCGCGGGGGATCCCTTCCGGGAACGCGAGCTCCACCTCGAGGAGCGCGCCGCTGTCCTGGACTCCGCGCACGCCGACGCTCACGCCGTCCGCCGGTTCCCAGACGTAGTGGTCGGCCCCGGTGGCGGGCTGCACCGGTCCGGTTTCCTCCAGCAGGCTCACCAGCTCCGGGAGCCTCCTTGCGGCGAAGCTGCCCGGGCCGGGTCGGATCGCGAGCCGCGTGGGCACCGACTCAGCCCAGTTGCTTCGTCATGAGTACCCGGTCGTGGTCCTCGAAGCCGAGGTGGTGGTAGAGGGCCTGGACCGCTTCCTTCTGGCGCTCCACCTCGAGGTGCAGTGCCCGCACGCCCACCGCCACGGCTTCCTCCTCGAGGGCTCGCAGAAGCTCCCGGGCCACGCCTCGACGTCTCCACGCCGGCCGTACGTAGATCTCGTCGACGAAGCCGTCTCGCCCCTGGTACTCGATGCTGTGTCCCAGGGTCAGAACGGCGTAGCCCACGGTGCTCCGCGCCATCTCCGCGACCCAGGCCGTCCCCCGGTTGCGGGTCCGCGAGCAGCTCCTCGAAGGCTCGGCGCACGCCGGCCTCGCTCCAGCGGTAACCCTCCTCGGAGTAGTACTCGGCACAGAGGTCGAGGAGGTGGGCCAGGTCGGGGCGGGCGGCCCGTCGCACCGCGGCTGGCTCAGTCACCCGCCGCGCTCCAGTCGGGCTTGAGGAGCAGCTCCTCGATCCTGTAGGCGTGGAGCATGTCGTGCATGGCCGCGTGGCGGAACAGGATGAAGACCGAGTAGCGGCTGTACTCGGGGTGCGCGGCCGTCCGGGCCCAGTCGGCCTCGGAGAGCCGCTCGAGGCGCTCGACGAGCCGAGCCCGGTCGTCGACGTAGCGGCCCAGGGCCTCCTCCAGGTCGACTCGGAGCAGGGCGTCGGCGTCGTGCTCGCGTTCCGGGAGGTAGGGCCGGATCGTCGGGTGGTCCTCCCTCAGCATCAGCTCCAGCCGCTCGAAGAACATCGGCTGGACCTCCGCCAGATGGCAGGCGTGCTCGTGTGCCGACCACCTGTCGGGCTCGGGGCGACGCTTCAGCACGTCCCGGGGGACCTCCCGCAGCAGGGGCACGACGATCCTCGGCGCGCGACGGAGAGCCGCGAGGACCTCGTCAGCGACTGTCGTCAAGGCTCGGAGCTCGACCTGGGGACACTTCGCTCGCCCCTTCCCGGCCTCGCGGCACTTCGCGAGGCCGAATCATCCCCGCGACCATGTCGATCGCGGTGCTGTGCTGCGCACCTCGCCCCGTAGCGACATCGCTTCACGGGAGAAATGGCCCGGAGCATCGAGTCGGCAGGATAGGAGACCCGCCGCCGGCCCGTCAATCGCGCCGCCGTGCGGGTCCGGGTGGCGTTGGACCCGAACGCCGGACCCCGGCGAGGGGGGCGGCACGGCGCAAAGCGGCCTACGGGTTGAAGGTCACCGTGTGGGTATGGCGGCTCCCCGAGGACTGCTTCTGGATGCGGCCGCCGTTGCGCACCGTCTGTACCTCGCCCGCGCTGAGGAACACGCTGTGAGGGTGGCTGGACGTTCCTTGGATCGTCACCTCCAGGTCGCCACCCGTGTTCAGCTGGGCCGCCGTGATGACGGCGGTGTGGCCGTGGTTGTCCGACACCATCCCCACCGCATCGGTGAGCGGCATGCTGCTCGGCGCCGTGGGGCTGGATCCTCCGCAGCCGGTGATGGCGAGGGCCGCTCCACCGAGCAGGGCGCGGGTCGCCTCCAACGAGAACTCGCGGCGATTCACGTGCACCTCCTTGCTGCGCCGATTCGCGGCGCCTCAGGTGGCCTCGAGCAAAGAGAGTGCCAGGGATTGCCCGATGCCGTAAGTCACGAGCAAACAGTCAGTTGCAGAGGTCTCCTTCGGCGCCACCGCCGATCATGTGACAGGCGGGGAGTCAAACCCGTGTACCATCGCGGCCGGGGTACGGTGGAGGTGAGATGCAGGCGCCAGCAGGGAACGTGAAGCGCCGTTTGGTCGCGGCGGGCCTGGTCCTCTGTGCGCCGCCCGCCATCTGCTCCGCGGCGGAGATGGCCTGGCGCGTCGACGCGGGCCAGGTCGTGATCGTCGTGCCGCTCAAACCCGGGGGAGCCTTCGAGGCGAAGACGTCGTCCCTCGCCGGGCGCCTGGCGCTGACGGGGTCCGGGGCGCCGATGGCCCTCGAGGGCGAGCTCGCGGTGGACCTCGCGAGCATCGAGACAGGGATCGCGCTCAGGGATCAGCATCTTCGCGAGAGGTACCTCGAGATCCCCCGCGGGACCGGCTTCGACAGGGCCGTGCTCTCGGACATCGTCCTGCGGGACGCGGACGGTGCCGGCTTCCGGGGCGACACCGCCTTCGAGGGGACGCTCCTGCTCCACGACGTGCGCCGCCCCCTGGCCGGAAAAGGCGTGATCCGGGCGGCGCCGGACGGCGTCCGGGTGGAGGCGAGCTTCGCCCTGACGCTGACGGACTTCGGCATCGTCCCCCCCGAGTACATGGGCGTGGGCGTCGCGAGCAAGGTCGCGGTCAGGGTGTCCTTCGAAGCCGTTGCCGATCCCGGGGACGGCCGATGATCCGGACTCCCGGTCTCGCGATCTGCGTCCTCGCGACCGCCGCAGCGAATGCCGGCGCCGAGCCGACGTTCCTCTCCCGGCAGTACCCCCGCTGTACCAACTGCCACTTCTCTCCCACGGGTGGCGGGCTCCTCACGCCCTACGGCCGGGCCCTGTCCCGGGAGGAGCTCTCCACCTCCGGTCGCAGCTCCGCCTCTCGCGAGCCCGGACGGGAGCACGAGTCCCTCTACGGCATTTTCGGCGACAGCCTCGGCGGGCTCGCGTTGGGTGTCGACCTGCGCCCCTCCCGCCTCGACGTCCGGGGACGGGGCTTCAGCTCGACGCGGAACCTCCTGATGAACGCCGAGCTCGCGGCCGCGGCCCGGCTCGGCCAGTGGACCGTCTACGCCCAGATCGGCCGCCAGCCCCGCGGCGACGACGTCCGGGTGCGGTCCTTCGAGCACTGGGTCGGGTACGAGTCGGACACGGGCCTGGGCGCGCGCGCCGGGCGCTTTCTCCCGGCGTACGGGATCAAGCTCCCGGACCACACCGCGCTGACGCGCGCTGCGCTGGGTCTGGACAACGACGACCAGGTCTACGGGCTGGAGCTGAGCTTCAACGGCTCCCGCCACCTGGTGCAGGTCTCGCTGGGCCCCGGCCGCGCCGACTCCGTTGACGGCGGCCGCGCCTTCACCGCCAGCGGGCGCTGGCAGCTCGACCTGCGCCCGCGAGTCGTGCTGGTCGCGTCGGGACTTTATCGCGGCGCCTCGGATCTCGACCCCGCCAGCGGCGCCCTCGGCATCGCCCTGGGTACGGCTCCCACGCCGCGCCTGACCCTGTGGACCCAGGCCGACGCGCGGTTCCGGGACGGTGCAGGGGGGGATCGCGCCTACACGCTGCTGGGCGAGCTGGCCCTCGAGCTGTACCGCGGGATCTGGCTCAAGGCGTCCCCGCAGCTCCGGACCGAGTTCGGTGACGCTTCGGCGGGAGTCTTCCGGGTCAACCTCGCCCTCGACCTGCTTCCCCGCACCCATTGGAACGTGGTGGTGTCGTACTACCACGACCGCGAGCGCCAGTCGGGGATCACGACGAAGACCCTGCTGGCCCAGCTGCACCTCTACCTGTGACCGGGTCGGGGCCGCCTCCCGAGCCCCTGTTCACACCCCGCTTCTTCGTGATGTGCGGGTACACCCTCACCACCTTCCTGTCGGTCTTCATGCTGCTCCCCGTCGCACCGTTTCGGATCATGGAGCTCGGCGGGACGAAGGTCGCCGCGGGGATGTTCCTGGGGATGCTCACCTATTTGTCGGCGCTGTCGGCACCGCTGACGGGCGCGATCGCGGACCGGATCGGCAAGAGGCGCATGCTGCAGCTGTCCGCCTTCGCCCTTGCAGGCTTCTCCGCGGCCTACGCCGCGACCGATTCCTACGTGGCCCTGCCGATCCTGGCCGCGGTCCAGGGCCTGTTCTGGTCGGGGCTGCTCTCGGCGTCGTCGGCCTACATGGCGGACGTGCTCCCGGAGTCGCGCCGCGCCGAGGGCTTCGCCTACTGGGGTCTGGCGACGGTGGCCGCCATCGCCATCGCACCCGGCCTCGGCTTCGCCGTCTACCGCCACGGCTGGCTGGCGTTGTGCGCCACCATGGGCGCGCTGCAGGTCCTGCTCCTGGTCATCGCGTTGCGGCTGGACGAGACGCCGGTCCGCGCGCGGCTCTTCGAGGACAGGTTCCTCTCGCTCAACGTGATCGAGTGGCGGGTGCTGGCGGCCTCCTTCACCCTCTTCCTCTACTCCTTCGGCTACGGGGGGCTGACGAGCTTCGTCGCCGTGTACGCGGACGAGAACGGCGTGTCGCCCCGCGGGTTCTACTTCATGGCGCTCGCCCTCGCGATCGCGGTCACCCGCCTCGCCCTGGGCCGGCTGGCGGACCGGGTGGGGCATCGGGAGGTGCTCCTGCCGAGCCTGGCGCTCGTGTCCGCTGGCCTGGCCCTGCTGGCCTTCGGCGGCACCCGCGGCTGGATGCTCGCCTCGGCTGCCGTGTTCGGTCTGGGCTTCGGGATCGCCCAGCCGGTCTACGTGGCCCTCGTGATGGGCCAGGTGGACCCGCGCCGCCGCGGAGCCGCCTTCGGCGGCATCCTGGCCGCGTTCGACACCGGAATCGGGACGGGCTCGGTGGCGGTGGGCTGGATGGCCGATCGCTTCGGGTTCGAGGCGGCCTTCGGCGCTTGCGCGGTTCTCGCCTCGCTCTCGATCCCCTACTTCCTGCTCGCGGAGCGGAAGCTCCTCAGGCGATCCCGGGAGCAGAACGGCTCCCTCTGAGCTCCCGCACGCGCCTCCGTTCCACGCCGACCGCGGCGGCGTCCGTCCGCTCCCCGGCGCTCAAGTCGGCCCGAGCTCGGGCGAAGCCCGGGGAGGGGAGGCCGGGGCTGCGGCGTCGCGAAGGGGGACGCGACGCCGCAGCCCGGCGGGGAAAGGCACGAATCGACTGACGTCGTACCAAGGGACTCGCTCACGTCAACGAAGAGATTCTCTCCAGCTTGCCGCGCTGGTCGAGACGGTAGAAGCGCCGCGCTTCCCGCTGCAGTCCGGCGCGGTGGTGTGGTCGCAGGAAGCGCTGCTCCAGGAATGCGCAGTAGCGCTCCGCGAGCTGGCTCGCCTTCCGGTAGCGCTCGGCCTGCTCCTGTGACAGGCCGTCGCTGAGCCGATAGTGGCGAAACAGCAGCTCCCGAAGGCCACCCGAGAGCGCCCCCT
>Ga0299906_10001811_pt1 | contig 18106 bp, 11 predicted proteins | sample RVTome_14_FD_200259 | JGI IMG/M metagenome (GOLD analysis project Ga0299906, IMG submission 200259) | Soil microbial communities from uranium-contaminated site in the Upper Colorado River Basin, Wyoming, United States - RVT145D125 (version 2) ...
TTGAGGAACTTGTCCTCCACCTCGACGTGGACGAGCACCAGCCGAGGCTTGCCTTCGCGGGTCGACACCCGCGCCACCACGTCCGGCACCCGGTGACCGGCCTTCTGGAAGTCCTTGAAGACCTCCGAGGCGAGATAGTCCGGCGCCGTGAGGTCGAGGGCCGCCGCGAGCTCGGGATCGACGAGCTCGACCAAGTCGCCCAGGAAGTACCGGATCGCCGTCTTGAAGAGCTTGTCGCTCGAGACCTCGTCTTCGCCTTTCATCCATCCTCCTCGAAAGCCGAGGACCGTCCCCATGACGATCCTCAACCCCGTATAGACGAACGAGAGGCTCGAATTCTGACGTCCAATATTTTGGATTGTTGTGGTGCTCGCCGCAGATCTTGATCGACGCCCACCTACCCTCGGCCCGGGCCGGGTGGACGACGCCGAGCATGGTGCCGAGCGCGTCGTCGAAATCGCGGAACGTCAGCTCGAGCCGTGCACATGAAGGCCCGGACCTACACGACGTCCGCCGCCGGCGGCAGACGCTGCCAGCGGTCGTCGCGGCGGATCTTGGCGTCGACGAATCGCTGCCAGGCGATCCACCAGCGCGTCGGCAGCGCCGGCCACCGCCAACTGCCGTCGAGCAGCCACGACAACGACAGGCTCACGCCGCAGGCCTCGGGGTCGACGATCTCGCCGGTGTCGTGGTCGGTGACCAGCGAGTGGACGAAGTCGAGGCGGAAATGGTCGACGTGGGTGGCCAGCACCTCGAGCAGGCGGGGCAGCAGGTGGTAGGCCAGGAGCAGGGGGCTCTCCCCCACCGGATACAGGGTCCGCGACGAGCCGGGCAGCGCCAGGTCGTTGAGCTCGTCGGCGCGCGAGAAGAGCACCAGCACCGGCACCTTGAGCCGCCGGCGGTGGCGCATGACGTCGCGGTTGACGTCTTCCTGGAAGGGGATGCGGCTGCCCGGCGCACGCTTCGAATCTCCCCCCCGGCCGCCCAGGGGGCGCTGCAGCCAGCGCAGCAGCACCAGCATCCAGGCGAGAATCTCGACCTGGGCCTCGTGCTCGGGATTGGCGCGATGGGCCGGATTCCACAGCCGCTGCAGGTCGAGCAGGTAGACGACGCCGGCGAGGCGCCGGCCCACCAGGCGCAGGAAATCGATCTCGCCCTCGCTGATCTCCCCCGCGAGGTTCGGGTAGAGGTTGCGGAAGACCTCGCCCGAGGTGTCGACGAAGACCGCCTTGCGCCTCCCGAGGCTCACCGGATGGCAGTCGAGACGGTCGGGGCTGGTGGGCAGCGCCAGGCCGTCGCGCTTGACGAAGGAGGACAGGAAGGCGTCTTTGCGGTAGGCGTCGAGGAGCTGGGTCTTGCCGGCGGCGGCGATGCCGGCGATCAGGTAGACCTCGTAGCCGTCGTCGACGTATTGGGCGAGCTGCTGCTGGCCCGCCTGCGGCAGACGGCGGCGGACGGGGCGGGACGGCTCGGCCGGCGCGGCGGTCGCGGGCTCGGGGGGCGGCGGCGGCGCCTCCACGGTCCTCGGCGCGTCCGTTCGCGGGGTGGACGGTTCCTCCGCGCCTGCCGTCACCGGCTCGGTGAGGATGCCGCAGACCGGGCAGATCTCCTCGTCGCGCAGGGCGTCGCAGCTCGGGCAGCGGTATCGGCTCTGGGCGGTCTCCACGATCTCCTCGCTCATAGATAGCCCAGGGCGCGGAGGCTTTCTTCCACCTCGCGGGAGACCGCGCCCGCGTCGTCGACCTCGCCCCGGTGGCGGGCGGCGAGGACCTTCTCCAGACGGCCGAGGACGGTGGCGCCGTCGACGTCACAGGGGACCTCCCGCCAGCCGGCCTCGCCGTCGCGGCGCTGGCACTCGGTGCCGCCGTCCCACACGGTCTGGCGAAAGTCCCGCCGCTGGACGACGTAGACGTGACTGGCGATCTCGAGACGCGGATTGAGCGGGTGGACGCGCGACGCGTGCTCCTCCGAGAAGACCTGCGGCCTGCGGGCCGTCGCGCCGGTCCCGGGATCGAGGGGCGAGCCATCGCTCGGCGGCGGCTCGAGCCCGGCTGCCGCCAGCAGGGTGGGGAAGACGTCCACCCCGGAGACCAGGGCGTCGATCCTGCGCCCTTCGCCCTGGCGCGGCCACTTGACGATCAGCGGCACTTCGGTGAGCTCCGGATCGAGACGGCCGGAATGGCCGAAACGTCCCCCTTCGCCCAGGAGCTCGCCGTGGTCGCCCACGATCACGATCAGGGCGCGCTCGAAGAGGTCGTAGCGCTTGAGGGCCCGGAACAGACGTCCGAGCTGCGCGTCCATGAAGGCCACCTCGGAGTCGTAGGCGCCGCGGAGGTAGTCAAGACCCGCGGGGGTCGCCGGGGCCTCGCTGCGGGCGACGGCGCGCCAGCCCTCGTCCTCCCCGGCGGCGAGCGACCCCCACACCGGCTGGTCCGCCACGCCGCGCGCGAGTTCGGCGAGCCCCACCTTGTCGCGGAACTTCCGCGGCGCGCGGTAGGGACCGTGGGCGTCGAAGTAGTTGACGAAGAGGAAGAGGGGCTCGCGGTGGAAGGCCGCGAGGAAGTCCTCGACGTGGCGCGTCAGCACGTGCCCCTGGGTCTCGAAGCGCTCGGGGTCCCGGTAGAGATGAAAGCCGCGTCCCACGCCGAAGCGGTACGACGCGAGGTCGCCGCCGGCGAAGCCCGCGGTCAGATAGCCGGCGTCGGCGAGCAGCCGCGCCACCGGGACGTGCTCGGCGCCGATACGGTCGGTCGAAACGCCGACGCCGTGCCTCGAGGGGTACAGGCCCGTGAACATCGAGGCGTGGGAAGGGAGGGTCCAGGGCGCGCTGCTGTAGGCGTGCTCGAAGACCGTGGCCCGGCGCGCCAGCTCCGCCACGTGCGGGGTCAGGTCGGCGCGGCCGTTGTAGGGCGCGAGGGCGTCGCGCCGCGTCGTGTCGACGGTGACCAGGACGATCGGCGTCCTCTCGCCGCCCGCCTCCTGCTCGATCCACGGCGCACCCCAGAGGAAGAGGCCGTCCTCCCGGCCTTCGACCGCGAAGCCGAGCGTCGTCGCGCCTGCCGGCACCGCGACGCGCAGCGGCACGGCGGCGTTCGCCTCGACGACGACGTCGTGCGCCTCGCCCCCCACCCGGACGGCGAATCGGGCCGGGGCCGACGAGAAGTTCTCGGCCGTCACGCTGAGCCGGCCGGCGCGCCGCGGAGCCATCCTCACCGCGGCCGCCCGAGGACCTGCGAAGAGGAACCCGGCGCGCTTCTGCTTCGAGACGCCGGTCACGCCGTAGGCCAGGAAGTCGCGGAGGTAGTTGTACCGCGGCAGCTCGTCCGGATCCAGGACGCGCCTTTTTCCCCCGATGGAGAAAGCGACCTCGGTGAAGACGTTCTCGTGCCTCGCCTCCGGATGACGGTCCCTCCTCTCCTGGTAACGGCGCTTCAGCTCGAGGACGTGACGCCCGGGCCGCATTCCCGCCGGCGGGATCGCCAGGTCGAGCCCTCCGGCCGGGATGGCGACGGGCTCCGGGAAGAGGCTCTCGCCGTCCCACCCGATCTCGAAACGGTAGTGGGAGGTGAGCTCGTCGGCCCGAAGACGGATCGTCAGGGCGGATCCGGCCTCCTCGCTCACGGCGACGTGGAGCGACGCCAGGATGCGGAAGACCCAGCCCGGCGCGTCACGATCCACCTCCCACCGCCGGCCGGGGACGACGAGCACCGGCTCGGAGGTGTGAAAGACCTCTTCCAGGGGAAACTCGGGCGCCCCGACCTCCGGCTCCCCACAGCCGGCGAGGGCCAGGGCGGCGAGGGCCAGGGCGGCGAGGACGTTACCCGTCAGTGGGCGGGGATATCGTGAGGTCGGCAATCCTGAGATCTCCTGAGCGGGGATTGTAACGGCCACGATGTCAGCGTCGCGTCCTTGCCAGGGCCGACGCCTCCCCGAGCGCGGTCAGGTACGCTCGCAGATAGCGCCGGGCGAGCGGGAACGTCGCCACGGCGCGGCTCAGCTTGCGCGGCAGGCTGGCGTCGCCCGCCGCGGCCGCCGTCTTCAGGAAGCTGGCGCCGCGGCGCTCCGAGCGGCGCAGGAAGGCGGCCACGGCGTCGAAGCGGCCAAGCTCGGCGGACTCGCGCAGGAAGGCCTCGGCGGCCGGCCGGTCGCCGTGCCACTGCTCGCCCAGCCGCGCCGCCACCCGCAGCAGGAGCGGACCGCGCGCCGCCAGCTCGCGGAGGCGCGGCACTGCCGCGCCCAGCCGCCAGCCGGCGCGCTCGAGGCTGGCGTCGCACAGCTCGGTCTCGATCACCCGCTTGACCGATGGCGGCAGCGAAGGCGACAGCAGCAGCCGCACGACGGCGGCGGCGCGGCGCTCCGGCGCGGCGGGCAGCAGCTCGTGGACGGCCCGCTTCAGGTACGGCGAGAACGTCGGGGGCGTGATCGCGGCGTCACCGTTTCCGCCCTGGCGCAGCAGCCGGCCCGCCCGCGCCACCGCGTCCACCAGGTCGAGGCCCTCGGCCCTCATCCCCAGGACCAGGCGTCCGACGTTGTACTGGAAACGCTGCTCGGCGCTCGCCGGGTCGACGAGGGCGCCGAGGGCGGCGGCGAGCTCGAGGTCGCCCGGCCGGCCTTCGAGCCGCGCGATGCGCGGCAGCCAGAGCTCGGCGATGCGGCGCCGGTCCTCGCCTTGCAGCCCCTCGAGCGTCCGCAGCGCCCCGGCCGGCACTCGCAGCGAGGGCCGGCCGGCGAGCATCGTCCAGAAATCGGCGGCGTCGACCGCGTCCCAGCCGCCGGGGAGCGAGCCGAGCGCGTCGAAGGCGTGGTCCGCCCGCGGCGAGCCGCAGCGCGCCAGGCCCACGGCGAGGGTCGCCAGGACGTCCTTCACGAGGGGATCGGCGGCGGACGGCGGCGCCGCGAGCAGCAGGTCGAGCAGGACCTCGCGGTCCTCGCCCCCGGCCGGCGGCACCGGCAGGCCGCGGACGCCGAGCGCCACCGCCACCGCGGCCTTGTCGAGCACGGCCAGCTCGGCGATCACCCGCGGCTCGAGCAGGGCGGCGTGCCAGTGGGTGTCGACCAGGACCTCGAGCACCGCCCTCACCGCCGCGTCCACGCTCGAGCCGGCGGCGTGGAGGCACAGCACGCTGCCGCAGGCGCAGGCGAGCAGGTGGGCCGGGCTGAGCCAGGGGTCGGCGCCGCGCTCGCCGGGCGCCAGGCGCAGCTCGTAGAAGAAGCGGGCGAGCTCGCCGGCGTCGGCGAAGCCGGCGAGCCGCCGCGGCCCGCCCTGCCGCAGCCAGCCGATCCAGCGCCGCGTGCGCCCGCGCGCCGCCAGCCGCACGCCGTAGCGGCGCAGGCCGTCGTCGAGCTCTTCGAGGTCCACCTCGCCGCCGGCCACGGCCGCGGCGAGGGCGCGGGCGTCGTCGTCCGGGTCGTCGGTGGAGGGGTTCGCCGCGCCCCTGGTCGCCGCGGGGTCGAGGGGCAGCACCCAGCCATCGGGGTCGTCCTGGCCGGCGCGGAGGGTCCGCGGGTCGGGGCAGCAGGCGAGCTGGAAGAGGGCGCCGGCGGCTGCCGCGAGGTGGGTCGTCCAGGGGGTGGCGAGGCGGTCCGCCGGCGGCAGCACGGACCAGGCGACGGCGAGCAACTGCTCGGCCTCGGCGCCCTGGGGCAGCAGCACGCGGCGTCCGGCGAGGGTCGCCGCGAGCACGCGGCGCAGGCGCTCGCCGAGCTCGGCGTCGCCCCAGCGCTGGCGCAGGAAGTCGCGGCGGCGCTCCACCAGGGCGGCGCGTTCGCCGGCGGGGTCGTCGAGGGGCGCCAGCGCGAGGTCGTCGAGACGCTCGAGGTCGGCCTCGCCGGCGACCTCGGCGAGCGCCGCCGGCGTCAGCTCGGCGCCGCCCGGCGCGCGGAAGCGGCAGCGGGTCCACAGCAGACCGGGCTCGCCGGCGAGCGCCTCGAGCGTGGCCTCGGGCACCACCAGGGTGTGGACGACGACGCGGTTGTACGAGCCCCGCCGGGTGCCGCGCACGAAGCGCCGCACCGCGGCCCCGGCACCGCTCGGCAGGCGGTAGAAGCTGAAGAAGGGGCCGGGCGAGGCCTCGAGGTGGAGGTAGTCGGTCACCTGCGGCGTCGCCGCGAGGTGGCCGGCGTCCTCGGGGTCGACGCTGGGCGACGCCGCCACGAGCACGTAGCCGCTGGCGCGTCCGGCCGAGGGGTCGGTGACGACGGCCTGGCCGAGGACGCTCATGATGGGACGCTACCACGCCGCCGTCATGCGCACGATACGCCTCAAGGCGACGACTGAGGCGCCGACGTGCCCTGACGCAGGGTGGTGTAACGCCCCACCGGCACCGACTCCCACGTCTGCGCCGAGCCGTCCGGCCACACGACGCGGACCGCGAGGTGCGGCGGCGCCTCCCGGCCCAGCGCGAAGACGACGCGCGGATCGCTCGCCGACGCGTAGCTGCCGTCGGCGGCGACGCGGCCCAGGCGCCGGGGACGCAGCAGCTCGACCGTCGCCCCCACGGCATCGCGCGGTGGCTCGCCGACCACCAGCCGCAGCCCCAGCCAGCGGCTGTCCCGTCCGGCGTCGAGCCATACCCGCGCCGGGCCGCTGTTGTTCGTGACCACCACGTCGACGTCCCCGTCGTCGTCGAGGTCGCCGAAGAGGGCGCCGCGGCTGACCTCGGAGCGGGCGAACACGGCGCCGCCGTCGGCCGCGGCGAAGCGGCCGCCGCCCAGGCCGCGGAAGAAGTGGTTCGGCTGGTGCAGTGGGTAGGGGTCGCCGGAGCGCGCCAGGGCCTCGATCGCCCGCACCGCGCCGTTGACCGCCACCAGGTCGAGCACGCCGTCGCCGTCGGCGTCGACGAAGCGGGTGCCGAAGCCGGTGGCGTCGAGGGTCGGCGCGGCGAGACCGGCGGCGGCGGTGACGTCTTCAAAAATCCCCTTCCCCTCGTTGCGGTAGAGGGTGTGGGTCTCGCCGGTGAAGTGGGTCAGGAAGAGGTCGAGGTCGCCGTCGCCGTCGTAGTCGGCCGCGTCGGCGCCCATCGAGGCCTCGGAGAGCCCTTCGCCGTTGACGGCGCAGCCCGCCGGCAGGGCCTCGTCCCTGAAGGTGCCGTCGCGCTGGTTGAGCCAGAGCTGGTTGGGCACGCCGTCGTTGGCCACGTAGAGGTCGATCCAGCCGTCGCCGTCGAGGTCGGCGGCGACGACGCCGAGGGCCTTGCCGGCGGCGGCGCCGAGCCCGGAGGACGCGGTGACGTCGGCGAAGGTGCCGTCGCCCCGATTGCGGAAGAGCCGGTCGGGGACGCCCGCGTAGACCTCGGGATCGCAGTAGTCGGGGGCCCCCGCCTTGGTCGTGCACGGGCGGTGACGCTCGTAGGTGAAGTCGAGGTAATTGCCCACGAAGAGGTCGAGCCGGCCGTCGCGGTCGAAGTCGAAGAAGACCGCCGGCACGCTCCAGCGCTCCTCGCCGACGCCGGCGCGTCCGGTCACGTCCTCGAAGCGGCCGTTTCCGAGGTTGCGCAAAAGACGGTTGGCGCCGAAGGCGGTCACGTAGAGGTCGACGCGGCCGTCGTTGTCGTAGTCGCCCGCGGCGACGCCCATGCCATAGCCGCCCGTGCTCGAGAGGGCCGTGAGCCCGGCGCTGACGTCGGTGAAGCGCAGCGTGCCCGTCTCGACGAGCTCGTTGCGGTAGAGGCGGTCGGTCAGGGGCTCGGGATGGCGCGGCGGGAAGAGGGCGTCGGCCGTCTTCTTGCCGGGTCCGAGCATGCGCCCCTGCACCAGGTAGACGTCGAGGTCGCCGTCGCCGTCGTAGTCGACGAGCGCGCCGCCGGCGCCCATGTTCTCAGGCATGTAGCGCTCGCCCGACATGCCGTTGAAGTGGGTGAAGTCGAGGCCCACGTCGGCGGTGGCGTCGACGAAGAGGTCGGCGTGGAGCGGGAAGGACAGGACGAGCGTCGCCAGCGCGGTCGTCCAGGCGGGGCGCGGCGTCATGACGGAAGGCATCGTGCACCTATCCAACGATCTCTCGAATGGCTTGCTGCAACCCGCGACGTGTGTCCGGATGCCCGAAGAGATGCCTGAAGGTGCTCGCATACTCGTCGGGAGACGACTCGGCCCCGTCGCCGGCCTGTTCGACGCTCATCCACTGGATGTCTACCTTCCGATCTCTGCGGAAGCCAGGCATGCGGGAAAGAAAGACGCTCATCAGCTCGCGGTTGCTCTTCGACCTACGGTAGACGAAGTGCAGCGGCCCGCGATGGCCTTCCTCAGCCGCCGTGACCGACTCACGGCCCTCCTTCGTGAATCCCCATGGCTCTCCGAACGGTCGCAAAAGGTGGCGATCGACGAGGATTCCGAGCTCCTCGTAAGTTTCACGGATTGCCGTGAGCTCTGCCGTCTCACCCACTTCCAGGTGACCAGCCGCAGAGACGTCCCACTTGCCATGGGAATCCTCCTCCTGCCGGCGCTGGACGGCGACCTTACCCTCCTCGTCGACGATCAGCAGCGCCACGGAGGCGTGTAGCCTGGCTTCCAGGTGTGCCTGCTCCCAGGACACTACCAATCCCGAAGGATCTCGCGTCTTCTCATCGAAGATCTCCAAGTATCCCCGACGCATTCTGTGGGCAACCCGGAAACTAGCACCCAGGTCTGCGACTCCAAGCTTAAACTCGTTGGCGAGCTCCTCCAATCGAACCTCTGTCGGCCGGTTCTTATCGAGATATTGCGGAATCTTCACGAATGCTACGAGATCTCGGCCGATTTCCTTGAGAAACCGGCCGTGGCTGCACCGATCGCTAATGATCCGGGCCCTCTCGAATTCGGTGGCGGCATCCTCCAGCCTTCCCTTGTCGAGCGCGTAGAGCTGCCCCAGACGACGGTGCTCGTAAGCACGGCGATGGTCGTACTCGTCGTCACCGCGCTCCTGTAGGCATTGACGGAGCTTTCCCTCGACCTCCGGCAGATCGGATTCGTGGCCGATCATCAGCTCGACGACCGCAATTTGGTGTAGGGCACCCAGACGAAGCAGGTTCCAGCGTAATTGCCGTCGGACCTGCTCGAACTCCTCGATGGCACTGGCAAACCGCTCGAGCCGACGATTGTTGATTCCCCGATGATACCGAGCCCACCAGTAGTTGATGTCATACTCATGACGTCTTTCTAGCTCGTCCAGATACTCCTCAAGGACTTCGGAGCTCCTCTCGTATAGCTTGAGGTGATCCAGATAGGTTGCCAACTTGACGTGAATCCCGTGCTCCAACGCCTGGTCCGGGGATAAGCTCTCAAGAAGGCTCCCACAGATGGAAGTCGCCTTCTCAGAGCGCCCCGCCATGTCGTGGATTTCGGCAATGAAAACGAGCACCGGGATGGAGTCGCTCCGCTCCAGAGAAATCCTCAACTCTTCAGGCCATTCCTCATACTCTTCCCCGAAACACTTATTCAGATCGCTTGCGAGAGAGTGCACCCTGCCTCTTTCTACCCGATCGGCGATGAATCGTTGATTTTTGAGCAGATTGGTAAGCTCAGTGCCCATGGCCGCAGCTCTCAAGTGGGCCGTGGCGTAGAAAAGAGCATAGCTGGACACCTCTTGCCCGTGCTTCTCATGCTCCGCAAACTCCTCCAAACACGCCACGGCTAGCTTCTTGTGGCCGGACTCTGGAGCCGCAGCGAATCGATGGCTCGCATCGTGATCGAGGAGCCAGTCTCTCAGACTCTTGTGAAATAAAGCCACTTCGTCCTCGGCGGAGCTGAGGAACTCCGACAGGATCGTCAAGCTCGCCGTAGCCTCCGCGCGAGACAGACCGGATGCCCGGTACAGCAGGCCCTTCGGCAAAGGTCCGCAGACCACCACCAAGCAGTCGAGGAGCGGCCGAATTTTCTCTCGATATTGATCTGCGTCACGAAACCGCGAGTCGAACGTGACGAGGTACAGGCCGCTCAGATTCGAGAGCGTCGGATCTTCAATGACTCTCTGAAGAGGGATATTTCTACCCTCTTCTCTCTCCGATTCGTCCAGCACCATTCTGGCAAATAGGAAATTCCCCCGCGACGCTTCTACGATCTGAGGAAGCGGGTCTTCGCGGCTCCCCATGGTCGGAAGCCGGTGGCGGACGTAGGAACGCAAATCCGACTGGTTCTCATCGCCGCCGGCCTCGATATCAAGGCGGATCACCCCGTCTACCCTGAGGGCCCCGAGGATAGCCAGGCTGGGCCGGCTGGTGGCGACGATTCGCAGCCAGCTCGGCAAATGACCGGCAAAGCGCGCCAACAACCTGGCCAATTCCGGTTCCTTCACGGGATCCTTCTCGTCGAATGCTTCATCAAGGCCATCGACCACGAAGACCCACTTCTCTTTCGGATCGAGCTGACTCCTGCAGGCGAGCAAAGGATCTATGATCAGCTTTCGGAACAGTAATTCCGGACGGCTCCAGTCCGGCTCCCTCTGGTGGGGAACGCTGTCGTAATAGGCTCGGAACCGAGTCGCGAGCTGTCGTGAGAGCTCGGCGACCCAAACCGCTGTCTGGCAGGTCTCGGGATTCGTAGTCCGGTTGCAGAAGTAAACGCCTCCGACGTTCATATGATCACTCAGCCGGGCCGCGAGGGCAGTCTTGCCGACGCCGGCGTCCGCGGTGAGGAGGAGAACTCGGGATCGTTCGTCGCGAGTCCAATTCCGGATCCTCTCGAAAAGCCACTCTCTGCCTACGAAAAGCCCGCTATTCCGCTCCAAGTCTTTCGTGAAGTCTGGACAGGCCTGACTTGGCCAGAGCCTTCCCGGCAGGAATCTCGACAGCTCCGAGAAGACTCTATTGGGATCGTCGGCGCCATCGATGAGCTGGTTCTTCTTAAGGTGGATCGGAGGCCTTACGTTCGCAATTCTGATGGGAAGAATCGGCTTTCCCGAGTCCTGGGCGTGGAGGGTCTCGTTGCTAACGAAGCTGCTGGGCTCGATGCTGGCCGGAGATAGAATCGCAATCACCATATCGCTTTCGTCCAGGGCCTTTTCGATCTGCCTCTCCCAGTCTCCGACACCGAGGCCCCTCTGATCGTACCACGGCCGATATCCACGCTCTGCCAGCCAGTTATAGAGCCGCTCTGCGAAGCCTTGAGCGTCGCTCCGGGCATAGCTGATAAAGATCCTCGCTCCGGGAACCGCTCCAAAGCCTGGGCTAATTGCTCTCTCGAGAAGACGTCTGGCGGCACCGAGGAATTCCTGCGCTCGATCGAGCGTCACCTCGACGTCCGCCTTGGTCATATTCGCCTCAACTTCATAGTCGACCTGAAGCCGGTCATTAAACGCTTTGAGCAGCCAGCGATGGAACTTGACGTCGAGCAGGCCGGTCTTGGCGAATTCGCGCCCATACGCGGCATGGACGCCGCTGTGCTTACTAAAGGCAAGGTCCCGCTCGTAAAGTAACGCTTCCGCAACGTAGAACATCGCATAGTAGGCTCTGCCGGCAGCAAAGTCTACCTCCCCTCCATCCACTAGAAGCCTCGCCGCCCGAATGCTGCGGGTGGCTTTATCGAGCAGCTTGTAAGTATGATCCTTCATGCTGCGATGGCGTCGCCGCGGACGGTGAGAAGAAACGGGCTTTCGCCGCGGCTCCAGCTCGCCGCCGACATGAACACGCAACTTATGCTGACGTCGTAGGCGAGGGACAGCGCGGAGATCAGCTCGCTGGCGCGCTCGGTCTCACTGAAATAGCGAGTCACCTCGTCGAGCACGATCAGGAGATCGACGTCCGACTCGGCACCCGCCTCGCCGCGGGCGTAGGAGCCAAAGAGGTAGACGCCGCGCAGGCGGGCGCCGTAAAGGCGCGTCAGCCCCCGCTTCACCTCGTCGAGCAGTTCCCGAAGCCAGTCCCTGGTACCTTCCATGGTCGCTTCCTTCGAATCCGGCCGATTCTACCAAAACGGAGCGGGCGAAGGCCTCCCCAGCAAGGCCGTCCTGCGGAAGGCATCGTAACACCGGCCGCGAAAAGGCCGGCTCTGTGGCACAATCCCTCCCATGCCGAGCAGCCGCCTCCCCTATCTGACGTCCCGCCTCCAGGGCTTCGGGACGACCGTCTTCACCGAGATCACCGAGCTCGCCCAGCGTCACGACGCCATCAACCTCGGCCAGGGCTTTCCCAACTTCGACGGCCCCGACTTCGTCAAGGAGGCCGCCGTCGCGGCGATCCGCGACGGCCACAACCAGTACTGCCGGATGAGCGGCATCCCGGAGCTCAACCGCGCCGTCGCGCGGCACCAGAAGCGCTTCTACGGCCTCGACTACGACCCGGACGCCGAGGTCACCGTTTACAACGGCGCCACCGAGGCGATCTGCGCCACCCTCCAGGCGCTTTGCGAGACGGGCGACGAGGTGGTCTGCTTCGAGCCGTTCTACGACTCCTACCGGGCCGCCGTGGCGATGGCGGGCGCCGTCGACCGCCTGGTGACCCTGCGCTGGCCCGACTTCCGCTACGACTTCGGCGAGCTCGAGCGCGCCGTGACCCCCAAGACGCGGGCGCTGCTGCTCAACACCCCGCACAACCCCACCGGCAAGGTCTTCGCGCGCGAGGAGCTCGAGCACGTGGCGGCGCTCGCCAGCGAGCGCGACCTCGTGGTGATCGCCGACGAGGTCTACGAGCACCTCGTCTACGACGGCGAGCACCTGCCGATCGCCACCCTGCCGGGGATGCGGGAGCGCACGGTCACCATCTCGTCGACCGGCAAGACCTTCAGCTTCACCGGCTGGAAGATCGGCTACACCTGCGCGCCGCGGCCGATCACCGCGGCCCTGCGCACGGCGCACCAGTTCATCACCTTCTGCAACAGCGCGCCCTTCCAGCCTGCGATGGCGCGCGCCCTCGACGCCGACGACGCCTACTACCGCCAGCTCCTCGCCGACTACCGCGAGCGCCGCGACCGCCTCTGCCAGGGGCTGGCGGCGGCGGGCTTCGGCGTCCGCCAGCCCGCCGGCACCTACTTCGCCCTCGCGGACATCCGTCCCCTGGGCTGGGACGACGACGTGGAGTTCTGCCGCATGCTGCCCGAGCGCGCCGGCGTCGCCGCCATCCCGCCGACCGCCTTCTACGTGGACAAGGAGGCCGGACGCCATCTCGCGCGCTTCGCCTTCTGCAAGACCCTCGACCTGCTCGACGAAGCGGTGCGCCGACTCCGGATGCTGACGGAGGAAGCTCCCCGAAAGGAACCATCGTAGACGCGTCGCCGTGGCGATCGTACGGCACCCCGGCGTCGCCCGGCCCACTTGCCCTTCGCCGCCGCCGCCGTTAGTGTTTCGTCGTGGCCGTGCGTCGCTCGATTTGCTCCGTCGTTTTCCTCGGGTTCCTCCTCGCCCTCTCCGCCACCCTGGCGGCGGAGGAGGAGAAGGAGGCGAGGAAGGCCGAGGACAAGACCGCCGAGCGCCGGGAAACGCAGCTCGCCAAGGCGCGCGAGCTCTACGGGCGCGGCCGCCACGAGAAGGCCGGCCGGGCCTTCGAGCTCGCCGCGGAGGAGGGCGGGGGCGATTGCCCCGAGTGTCTCCTCGGGGCCTTCCGCGCCGCCGCCGCGCGCGGACGCTGGGACGAGGCCGTGGTCTTCGCCGGCGCCATGCTGGACGAAGCGAAGGAGGACGATCCGGTGAGGGAGGAGGTCGCGGGCGTCCTGCGCAAGGCGCTCGAGTCGACCGGCGGCGGCGATCCCGACGTCCTCTGGGGGACCTTCGACGTCCTCGCCCGCCTCGGCCGGGCGAGCGAGATCGTCCGCCTCGCCCACCTCCACCTCGACACGCCGCAGGAGAAGGCGCTGATCTGCGCCGCCGACGTCCGCCCCTTACTCAACGAGACGGCGAGCCTGCCGGTCGCCGCCGAGATCAACGAGCAGCTCCGCGGCCTGGGCTGGGAGGGCCCCCTCCTCGTCTCCGACCAGATACGGCGTCCGCGGCTGCGCAACAAGGCCTATCCCGAAGGCGCGGGGGCGCGCATGGCGGGCGTCGTCGACCGCACCGGCTTCCTGCACGAAGTACGGCTGGTGCGTCCGCCGGCGGCCAGGATCACCGGCGACCTGCGCGACCGCGTCCGGCGGGCGACGTTCGATCCCGCCACCTGGCGCGGCCAGCGGGTCGAGGTGTGCTACCCGTTCAGCGTCAAGCTGGCGAGCGCGAAGGAGGCGGCGCGGGCGGAGCGCGCCGCGGCCGCCGGCTCGCTCTACGAGATCGTCCGCGCCCTCGACGGCGTCGACGCCGTGGTCGAGATGGTCGAGAAGGCCGGGGCGCAGGTCGCGCTGGCGCAGCGCGCCGCGATCTGCGCCGCCGAGGTCGACCCGCGCGAGCTCAACCCCCGTTTGCGCCAGCTCGGCTGGCAGGGCCCCTTCCTCGACGACGACGAGATCGTCGACCCGGTGCCCCGGCTCACGCCGTCGGCGAAGTACACCGAGAGGGCGCGGGAGGTGGGCGTGGAGGGCAAGGTGGTGCTCTCGGCGGTCGTCGACGAGAACGGCCGCGTGGTCCACCTCGAGCCCGTGGAACGTCTGGCCGAGGGCCTCACCGGCATGGCGTCGTCGGCCGTCCTGGGCTGGACCTACGCGCCCGCGACCTTCGAGGGCGTGGCGATCCCGGTCTGCCTGAGCGTCACGGTCGAATTCAAGCTCGAGTCCCCTACTCCCTGAGCAGGCTCAGGCGTTCGATCACCCCGGACGGCTCGCCGGCCTCGACGGGTCTGCCCGGCGGACGCCATCAAGCGCACCGCCGACGGCGTGGTGCAGACGGCGCGGGAGCCCCGTTACATCGGCGAGGTCGCCGCCGCCCGCGGCCAGCCCGAGGAGGCGCAGCGGCGCTCGAGACGCTGCGCAGCCGGCGTCGGCGGCGGGCCGGGCGGCCCTCCTGATCGAAGCCGGCGAGCTCGAGGGCGAGCGCGGCGGCTACCGCGAGCTGAGCCGCGGCTAGCTAGCGCCCGGAATGATCGAAGCGGCGAACGCTTTGCGCCGATATCACCGGGGGAAGGAGGACGCGCGCGGCCCGTGCTCGGCGACCATGGCCGAGAGGGAGCCGACTCTCGATCGACACGACACATCACTCAGGTGGTGTTTTCCTTCACCAAGGTCTGCACTCCGTTCGGAAACTGCAGCATGGCATGGATCCGGAACTGGGACTGGCAGCAGCGGCTGGAGCTGTTCGCGACCCGGTCGAACGGGCATTACAACCCGAGCACCATCCTTTTCATCTCGGTGCATGCCGAGCTCGGCGGCACCGGCCTGTCCAACACGACCGTCAACGAGGTCGTCGCCAAGGTCAAGCAGGAGTTTCCCGGAGTCAAGGTCGGGGCGGGCTTCCCGACCACGAACTTCGCGAATCCGAGCGCGATGCCGCGGGTGTATCCCGCGGCGTTCCCGAGCGATCTCGACGTCATAGTCACCTGGGACTACAAGATCGCCGCCGATCCCCGGCAACCGCCCTACAGCGACCCGACGTGGCCGGCGAACCCCTTCTACAAGTACGGCAAGATCGTGGCCCGGCTCGCCGACCGCAACGGCGACTGCGCCGCCGACCAGCACATCTTCTTCCTGGTCTCGGGCTTCAACCAGACCAGCCCGCCGTCGACCGGGGCCGCCAGCCTCGTCCACGAGCCGACCGGCGTCCGGTTCGACACCCTGTTGCGTCAGTGGTGCGACTTCTCGCTGAAGCGGCTCCAGTTCCGCAACGCCGGGCTGATCGTGTGGAAGTACAACAACAGCTATTCCTGCCAGAACGGCGACTGCAACTCCAACAACTGCTCGGGGCTCAACCTCTTCCAGACCGGAGCGAAGACCACTTTCCAGTACGAGGCCTCGACGGGCAGCGACGACTTGCTGCGCGCCTATCAGGCGGTCTCCAACGCCGTCACCTCCGGCGGCTCCTGCTTCGCGCCTTAGCCCGCCGACGAGTCGCCGGGGACGACGCCGGCGCGCATGAATCGGGTGCAGCTCGCGAGCTGCACCCGTAGCGTGCAGGTGTCGCCTGCCGGCGGCGGCACGGGCTCAGGACCGCTGCAAGCCACTGGTTTTCAGGCTTCCGCGCCCTTCTGGAGCGCTGGCATGGAGCGCCGAGCGACGGCGGCAACGCTCCGTGACGTCGTCAACGGGCGCGACCGACCTCGACGCCGCCGGCGGCGAAAGATCGGAGCCGGAGGCGTCGTGTCAGTTGCACGGCGCCGGAAGACCGGGGATGGAAGCGTTGTGTCGTTTGCACGACACCGGAAGACCGGGACGCGTGCGCGTCCCCCCGGGTGGCCGCCCAGGACGCGCCAGCGTCCTCCGGCGTAGGGGCGGCCCCCCGTGGCCGCCCAGGACGCGTCAGCGTCCTCCGGCGTAGGGACGGCCCCCCGTGGCCGCCCAGGACGCGTCAGCGTCCCTTCCGAGGCATGGCCACGGTAAGATGGACCCGAAGGAGCTTCCTATGAGCACCAAGACCGCTTCGACGACTTCTCCCCGTTCGTCCGGCGGCTCGGTCCCGACGGCGCTGGAGCGGGCCGAGGATGCTGCCGAGAACCTCTCGGACGACGAGCTCAGACTCTTCGGCGCGTGGCTGGCCAGGTACGCCTCGCAGCGCTTGCGCCGCCCGGTGCAGTTCGCGTTCAGAGCCTTGACCGACGAAGAGAAGGCCTACGGCCGGACGTTGGCGAAGGAGCTGAACGCGCCCGTTCCGTGCCGTCGTCGAGAGTCCCCGTTTCACCCGAGAGAAGCTAGTCATCGAGCCGGACGTCCGACGCATGGACGAGGCGCTGGATGACCTCGTCTGGACGCTGGCGCGGCGGCCGGAGCTGGGGGGTCCCTTTCGCAGACACCGCGCTCTGGGCCTATCCCGTCTATTCGCGAGGAGGCCGGGGCTTCGTCGTCTACTACCGCTTCGACGAGGAAGAAGTCACTCTCGAGTCGATCGTCCACGAAAACGAGTGGGTTTGACCGTCCGGACCGGCAGAGGGACGCTACGCGTCCCTGGGCAGACACGGAGGTCTGCCCCTACGGCGGAAGGGACCGTCGACGACTCCGTCACGACGCCGACGAGCCCCGCAGCTTCTCGAGCTGCGCGGACGCGATACGGACCATCTGGGGGTCTTTGATCTCCTGGCCGATCCGCAAGACCTGGTCGAGGAGCCCGATCGCCTTCTCCACCTCGCCCAAGCGAGCGTAGGCGAAGCCGAGGTTCCCCAGGTCGCTCCCCTCGCCGCGCCGGTCGCCGATCTCGCGGGAGATGACAAGCGCCTGCTCATGGTACCCGATCGCCTTGTCCACTTCCTCCAAAAGGGTGTAGGCATTCCCCAGGTTCCCCAGGACGTGCGCCTCGCCATGCCGGTGTCGTATCTCGCGATGAATGACGAGGGCCTGATCGTAGTACCGGATCGCCTTCTCTACCTCACCCAAGTCGGCGTAAGCCAAGCCTAGATTCCCCAGGACGCTGCCCTCTCCTAACCGGTGTCCGATCTCGCGATGGACGACGAGGGCCTGCTGGTAAGCCCCGATCGCCTTCTCCACCTCATCTAATTGATGGTAAGCCCTTCCCAGGTTCCCCAGGTCGGTCCCCTCGCCCCTCCGGTCGCCGATTTCGCGACGGGTGATGAGGGCCTGCTCGTAATACCCGATTGCCTTCTCCACCTCACCTAAATCAGAGTAGGCAATACCCAGGTTCCCCAGGACGTTCCCCTCACCGCGCCGGTCGCCGATCTCACGGGAGATGACGAGCGCCTGCTCGTAATACCCGATCGCCTTCTCCACCTCGCCCAAGCGCCAACGTGCCGAGCCGACGGTCCCGAGCAACCGTCCCGCCAGGTCCCGCTTCAAGGCCCGCAGCCTCGGTTCGGCGAGAAAGGGCTCGATAATCCCGAGCCCCTCACGGACGCGCCCGCGCTCCTGGAGCCACTTCGACATCGAGACTAAGAGCTCGCCGGCGCAATCGGGCTCGCCGCCCTCGAGCAGGTGATGCCCGGCCTCGATCTCGGTCTCGACATACGGGGAGCTCCGGGCCTGCGCCTCCAGGACCTCGCCGACGCGCAAGTGCGCGGCGCGAGCCAGCTCCCCGTGCTCCCCGAATCGCTCGGCGATGAACTGCGCCGTCGCCGGGTGCAGCGTGTAGCGACGCACCCGCTCGGGCCGCCCCTTGCCCGTCGCCCTCCACAGCTCGACC
>Ga0299906_10001812_pt1 | contig 18106 bp, 20 predicted proteins | sample RVTome_14_FD_200259 | JGI IMG/M metagenome (GOLD analysis project Ga0299906, IMG submission 200259) | Soil microbial communities from uranium-contaminated site in the Upper Colorado River Basin, Wyoming, United States - RVT145D125 (version 2) ...
GGATACGGAGTTTGCCGCCATCCGTATCCGCCAAGACAAGTTTCATGGCGACTGGAACTACACGATTCTCCCACGGTCGAATTCGTGATTTGGAAATGTTATTTTGTTACAGTCCCTGACCTCGATCAGCCCCTGCCCGTTGGCCACGAACATCGCCGCGGTGTCGTTCATCGGAAGGGGCGTGATTCGACCGTATGCGGTCGTGGCGACCGGCGTGCTCTACGCCCTGGGGCGGACCATCGTTTACGTGGCCATTGCGGCGCTGCTGGTTTCAAGCCTGCTCAGCGCGCCGACCGTATCGCACGCCCTCCAGAAGTACATGAACAAAGTCATGGGACCGCTTCTGATTCTCGTGGGCATGATGTTGCTTGGCCTGATCGAGGTTCGCACGCGCGGGTCGGGTATCGGGCAGCGCGTCGGGCAACGGGCAGCGCGTCGGGCAACGGGCAGAGCGCTGGGGAATCTGGGGCGGGCTGTTGCTCGGCGTCGTTTTCGCCCTTGCGCTCTGTCCGGCATCGGCGGCCCTATTCTTTGGGAGCCTGCTCCCGATGTCGATCCAGTATGAATCGCGGCTCCTGCTGCCTCTGGCTTACGGCGTCGGAACAGGGTTTCCCGTGGTTTTGTTCGCGGTAGTCATCGCGGCGGGCGCGGGCGCTGTGGCCAGGGCGTTTCAACAAGTGGGCCTGTTCGAGCGGTGGGCGCGGATGGCTACGGGTGTCGTCTTCATCATCGTGGGCATCTACCTTTCGCTGGTATTCGTGTTTCGCGTATGGTGACGGCTGCGAGATGCTGGGTGAAGCGGACCTGGCATGACACAGGTGTGGTTCAAACATGGAGATTCGACGATGGGCAATCGCGATGACGATCGTCGACTGAACGTATTCGAGCGATATCTCTCACTCTGGGTGGCGCTGTGCATGATCGTGGGAATAGCGATCGGCAAGCTGCTTCCGGGTGGGATCGACTCGTTGCGGCGCATGGAGTTTGGCGGCGGCAGTCAGATCAACATCCCCATCGCCGTGCTCATCTGGCTGATGATCTACCCCATGATGCTCAAGGTGGACTTCGCGTCCGTGCTCGGCGTGGGAAAACGACCGAAAGGGCCTGATCATCACGTGCTTCGTCAACTGGCTGATCAAACCGTTCAGCATGGCCCTGCTCGGCTACGTTTTCTTCAAGCACTTGTTTCTGCCGTGGATCGGCGCTGAGTTGGCAGACCAGTATATTGCCGGAACGATCATTCTCGCGGCCGCGCCCTGCACGGCGATGGTCTTCGTGTGGAGCTATCTAACGCGCGGCGACCCGGCCTACACGCTCGTGCAGGTGTCGGTGAACGACCTGCTCATGCTCGTGCTGTTTGCGCCAATCGTCCAACTGCTCGTGACCGGCGCCTCGTCGTTGACGGTCCCGTTCATGGTGCTCGTGTACGCCGTGATCTGCTTCATCGTGATCCCGTTGGCTGCGGGCGTCGTGACGCGAATCTGGCTGGTTCGTTGGCGCGGGGCCGAGTGGTTCGAGAAGCGTTTTCTCGCCCGCTTTCATCCGATCGCCGTATTGGCCCTCCTCGCGACGCTGGTGATGATCTTCGCGTTCCAGGCCGACAACATCACCAGTCGCTTCTTCCACGTTGTTCTGATTGCGGTCCCGATCCTGATCCAGGTCTATTTCAACTCGTCGCTGGTGTACGGATTGATGAAGCTCTTCCGTGTTCCGCACAGCATCGCCGCGCCGGGAGCACTCATCGGGGCGAGCAACTTTTTCGAGCTGGCCGTCGCGACGGCTATCGTGCTCTACGGGCCAGAATCAGGTGCCGCGCTGGCGACGGTCGTCGGCGTGCTGGTCGAGGTGCCCGTGATGCTCAGCGTCTGCGCCGTATGCAACCGGACGCGCGGGTGGTTCGAGGTGAGCAATGCCGACGAATGCCCGTCGCCAACGCCGGGATGCTGTGCGAACTGGTCGACGTTTGTTTCCAGCGGCGCCAGCGCGGCGCCGGAGATCAAGGGAGGTTAGTGCCATGCCAAGCAAAGGACACAACGAATGCTACGGGGGAATGGTGGCCGACACGATGTACGCCGCGGCGGATCGCGTCGTGCCCGGCAAGGTCTTCGAATTCGAACTGAAGACGGTCGGCGGGCTGCATCGAGGCGACCGCGTCGTTCGCACGAAGCTGAACGAATGGGATGCGTGCACGAGGTGCGACGAATTCGATACCTGCTTCAGACTCTCGCTCGGCACATTGACGGTCGAAGGCGTCGTGGCGCAGCGATAGCGAGGGTGCAAGCGAACGGAGGTTCGACATGAAGATCGAAATCCTCGGGACGGGCTGTCCCAAGTGCAACATGCTCACCGAAAACGCCAAGGCGGCGGCGGTGAATCTGGGCATTCAACCCGAGTTCGCCAAGGTCACGGAGATCATGCAGATCATGCAACGCGGCGTGATGATGACGCCTGCGCTGGTGGTCGATGGCCAGATCAAGGCCGCGGGCAGGGTGCCGACGGTCGAAGAGATCGAGGAGATGCCGGCCTGAGGAACCGAGTCGGAGCATGCCCGGCGAGAGAACGACGGTTCACTGGCCGGTCACGTTGCGGACTCACCGTCCTCGAGCACGACGTCGATACGTCGGCAGGCTTCGACGCCGAGGGTAACCCTTTTACGACCGACGCGAATCGTGACCGGGCCGTCGAAGGGGGCGCGCTCGAGCACGGTCAATTGCGTACCGATGCGTATGCCCGACTTGGTGAGGTAGCGCAGGAACTCCGAGTCGTTGTCGGACACGCGCACGATTTTACACGGCGTCTTCTCGGGCACGTCGGCGAGCGGGGTGCGATCGACGGTTCGAATTTTACCGTCTCGGGTGGGGATCGGCGAACCGTGCGGGTCGAAATCCGGCCGGCCGAGGAAATCGTAGATCCGTTCGATCAACTGGTCGGAGATCGCGTGCTCGAGGGCGTCGGCGTCGCTGTCGACTTCGTCCCAACCCAGGTCGAGCGTCTTGACCAGGAACAGCTCGAGGATCCGGTGGCGACGCAAGGTGGCCAGGGCCGCCTGCCGACCGCGATCGGTCAGGGTGACGCCGTGATACGGCTTGTGTTTGAGCAGGCCTTCGGCGGCGAGGTGCTTGACCATGCCCGTGACCGACGCCATCCGGACCCCGAGACGCTGGGCGATCCGTTTGGTGGTCGGGCGTTCTTGGTCCGCCTCGAGGTAGTAGATCGTCTTGATGTAGTCTTCGATGGATGCGGAGAGGGACATCGACAATGCCTAGCTCCCGGTGATTCTGCGTCGACGCGCACGCGTCGAGCGGGAAGCGACGCGCTCTCCTTCGGGTCGCCGCCAAACGAGTTCAAGTGAAAACGCGCGGTACGCTCGGGCCCTCTACAGGATCCCAGCCCCGAAGTCGTCGAACGGGTCTTCGGTCGGTTTTTCTTTCGCCGCCGGCTCCGGTCGTGATTCGCGTTCGGTCTCGAAGGTCGCCACTGCCGGTTCGGGTTCCGGCTCCGTCGCTGCTTCTTCTTCGACGTCCTCTTCGACGTCCTCTTCGACGTCCTCTTCGACGTCCTCTTCGACGTCCTCTTCGACGTCCTCTTCGACGTCCTCTTCGACGTCCTCTTCGACGTTCTCCTCGTCGTCGGTCGGCACGGAACGTTGGGCGGTCGCTCGCGTGGTGTGTCGACCAGCCGCGTCGCGCTTGAGGTCGGCGATTAACGAGTCGTACTCGCTCCCGTCGTCCGCATCGTCGTCCGCATCGTCGTCCGCATCGTCGTCCGCATCGTCGTCCGCATCGTCGTCCGCATCGTCGTCCACATCGTCGTCCGCATCGTCGTCCGCATCATCGTCCGCATCATCGTCCGCATCATCGTCCACATCGTCGTCCGCATCATCGTCCGCATCGGTCGCGGAGTCGACCTTGTCGGTGTAAACATCACGGTCGTCGACCGGCGACGCCGTCTCCGGCCGGCGATCGGTGCGCCGGGCCATCGTACTCTCTTCGTGCTCATCGAAGTCATCGAAGTCGTCGTTGTAGTCGACCGGCTTGTATCCGGGCTGTTCGGATTTCTCCAATTCCTGCTCGAACGCCTCGACCACCATGGCCTGGATGCGCTCCCGACAGGCCGAGTTGATCGGATGGGCGACATCCGCATGGAGCTTGGCGCGTCCCTGGTGATCTTTGGGAGCGCGGTTTTCTCCGAGCGAGTTGCCGCATTCGTTGCAGTAGCGGGCCCGGAGATGATTTTTGCACCCGCATCGCCGGCAACGATCGGCCAGCTTGCGCGACGGCATGGCCACGAACGGGCCGTTGGCGCCGTCGATCACCTTCAGATCACGAACCACGAAGTCGCCGTCGAGGGTAACACTGCAAAAAGCGCGAAGGCGTTCGGATCGGTTGCTGACCAGCTTGACACGTACTTCAGTAATTTCCATCGACTCCTCCTGTGCGGGCGTCATGCCCTGGGGTCAAACCCTCTGTGCGTTGATTGCCTGTACGAGTTCGATCGCCACACCCGAATCGAATCGGGGTCCTGATGCCGGTTGTAGTTCCAGTTCCTTTGGTCGTTCCAGTTCCTGTCGGAGTTTTTGTGCGAAGCGTTCGGCGTCGGGTCGCTGATCGAACAGGGTGAACATCCCCGATCCGCTCCCGGTCAGCCGAACCGGTAACGGGCAGGCGGCCTGCACGCGGGCGCGCAGGTCGGCCAACGCCGGCGCGTAAGCGAACGCGGGTGCTTCGAGCATGTTGCCGAGCGCCGCCGACAAGCAATCGGCCGGTTGATCTTCGGCCGCGAGGGCCGATTGCGTTTGCGGCATGTCGGTCGTACCCGGTCGCCATCGGCGATAGACCTCGGCGGTCGAGATTGCCAGCGCGGGCAGGATCAACACATACCATCCCGGCCAGGCGAACGACACCGGCGTAACCCGTTCGCCGCGTCCACGAATGATCGCCGCGGGTAGATGGAAGAACAGCGGCACATCCGACCCGATCGTCGCGCCGATCTCGGCCAGCCGGGCCGTGTCGTAGCCGAGTCGCCACCGGCGATTCAGACCGATCAACGTTGCGGCCGCGTCGGAACTGCCGCCGCCAAGACCGGCACCGATCGGAACGCGTTTGCGTAGATGTATGCGAACCGCCGGCGTGACTCCGCCCGCGGCAGCCAGCGCGACGGCGGCGCGGTGAATCAGATTGCGCGAATCGCACGGGACCTTGTTGTTGTCGCATACCAACTCGATGCCCGGTTCGGGGCGACTCGCGATGGTTAATTCGTCGAACAACGTCACCGCGACGACGAGGGACTCGATCTCATGGAACCCATCGTCGCGACGGCGCCTGACCGCGAGCGTCAGGTTGAGCTTCGCCGGTGCGGACACGGTCAGTTCGTCGGCAGCCGTCATCGGGTCAGCGGATCGCCGTAGCGGCTCGCTCACTATCCGCACTCCGGCTTCTCCGCATGATCCGCCTCACGGTTGCGGGTGTGAGTCTTGCGCGCGGCGCACACCCGACTCGCACCGACATCATCCGCGCCGAGGACACGATATGCACGATGGCACCGCCGAAGGGCGGGTTAGCGGGAACAGGGTCTGGAGAAAGTAAGCCCGAATCGGTCATGACCGTCAAAAAGTGGATGACCGGGGGGCGAGGCATTCCAGGTACCTTGTCGAACGCAATCCATGGTGCAAATCTCCGCGGACAAGTTACCGGATTCTATCGCTTCGCGGGTCACTGTCAAGCAAAGTGTAGCCGTTTTTGGCCATGGGTTCACGCCGGTCAAGTGCGCCCATGCTTGACAGTCGCGTCGCGCCGTCGTTACGCTTGTTCTCCCGATCAACGGTGGTGACTGGTGCCCGACCCGGCGCGGGGGCGGGTACGTAACGCAACTGGGACCAACCCTACGGAAATGATGTGTCGCGGATTCGTGAACTGCGCACCTTTTCTAAGGACAACAAAACATGTCTAACGTCGGCAAAGCGTGTGTGGCGGAAGCGCTGGGCACTTTCGCGCTGTGCTTCATCGGTGCGGGGGCCATCTGCATGACCACCATGCAGGGGCCCGCGGGTGCGGGTTTGTTGGGCGTCGCGATCGCCCACGGGTTGATTCTCTCGATCGCCGTCTCGGCCACGATGAACGTTTCGGGCGGGCATGTGAACCCCGCCGTGACCGTCACCATGATCGCGACGAAGCGCATCAGCGGGGGCGACGGCTTGAAATACATCCTGGCTCAACTCGTCGGCGCCACCGTCGGCGGTGTGTTGGTGTGTATGATCTTCAGCGGACTGACCACGCCTTCCGGCGAGAGTGTGACCACGGCCGCCAAGCTGGGCACCCCGTTCTTCAACCCCGAGCAGCTCGGCATGGGTACCGCCATCCTGGTCGAAATCGTGCTCACGTTCCTGCTGGTATTCGCCATCTTCGGTACGGCGGTCGATCCGCGGGCGCCCAAGATCGGCGGTTTCGGCATCGGTTTGACCATCGCCGCCGACATCCTCGTCGGCGGTCCGCTTACCGGCGCGTCGATGAACCCGGCCCGCACGTTCGGTCCGGGACTGGTGGCCTACATCCACGGCGATTTCAGTGGGTTCGGGCAGCAGCAGATCGTCTACTGGGTCGCGCCGATCGCCGGGGCGTTGATCGCGGGTTTCGTCTACGGTGCCTGCGTGCTCGACAAGGACGCGTCGAGCGATTGACCCGGATCTCGGGCCGATGTGTTCATTCCGTCCGCCGTTTTCGATGAGGAGGAAACGGAGGAGCCCTTGGTAAAACCGGGGTGAAAACTATGCGCAAGATGACCGTTCTGGTGGTGGGGGGGATTACCGCGATGGTGATGCTGGTCGACTTGCCGTCGCGAGAGGCGTCGGCGATTTCACCGCAGACGATCGCCTCGACGAGCGTGGGAGCCGGTCGAGCGGTGGTGAATGCCGCTGTCGGTCAGCGTCGATCCGACCGCAAGAAAAGTCGGCGCATGACCTACAAGGTCGTCGAGGTGACCGACTCGGGTACGATCGAAGGGGTCGTGCTCTACAAGGGTCGGGTTCCGCCGCCGAAGACCATTCAAATCGTCAAGGATCAGGAAGTCTGCGACCATCGGCCCAAGACCGTGCCGGCGATCGAGATCAACGATCAACATCAAGTCGCCGAGGCGGTGGTGTTTCTCGGTGACATCAAAGCGGGCAAGGCGCCGCCCGAGGCGGCAGCCAAGCCGCGAATCGACCAGAAGCATTGCCGGTTCGAGCCCCACGTGCAGGTGATGCTCAACCGCCAGCCGTTCGACGTCACCAACAGCGACCCCGTGCTGCATAACATTCAGGCGACGCAGGGTTTCCGGGAGCTGTTCAACGTCGCCCAGCCTCGGCAGGGGTCGAGCTTCGAGAACAAGATAACCAAGGGCGGGCTGGTCAAGCTGCAATGTCAAGCGCACCAATGGATGCGGGCCTATGTGTACGTGCTGTGGCATCCCTATTACCATGTGACGGGCGACGACGGCGCGTTCAAGCTGACCGACGTGCCCGCCGGTGAATACGAGCTCGTGGTCTGGCAGGAGACGCTGGGCGAGCAGAGTCAAACGGTACAAGTCGAGTCGGGAAAGACGGCGCGAATCGAATGCCTGCTCGAGCCGGCCAAGTAACGAGTTGTCCTAACCGAGCGAATACCCGATTAATGGAAGGAGAAACGAATCATGCAACAAGGTGACGGATCGACGTGGTGTCGTACGCAAGCGGTGAGCGGTTTCCTGGCCGCGATGGTGACACTGGTGTTGGTGGGTTGTGCTGCGACGCCGAAGTCCGCATCCGCGGGTGCGAAAGAGGGTGACGCCCTCGCCCCGTTGCCCCCGGTCGCGATTCCCGCCGACAATCCGCAAACGCCGGCCAAGATCGAGCTGGGCAAAATGCTCTACTTCGATCCGCGTCTCGCCGGCGACAGTTCGATCTCCTGCGCCAAATGCCACGTACCCGAACAGGGTTTCGCCAGCGCGCTGCAGATGTCGCCGGCGTATCCCGCCACCAAGCACTGGCGGACGGTCCCCACAGTGCTGAACGCCGCCTATCTCGAGCAGTTGTTCTGGGACGGTCGTTCGCACAGCCTCGAGGATCAGGCCAAAGGGCCGATCCAGGCCCCGATCGAGATGAACCAGAACCCCGGCCACCTGGTCGAGAAGCTGTCGCAGATTCCGTGGTACAAGCAGAAGTTCAAGGAAGTCTTCGATCACGACGTGAACTTCGACGACCTGGCCAAGGCGATCGCCGCGTTCGAGCGCACGATCGTCTCGAAGAACGTCCCGTTCGACAAGTTCCTCAAGGGTGACAAGTCGGCCCTGAGCGAGGAGCAGCAGCGCGGCTTGGCGTTGTTCAAGGGCAAGGCCGGTTGCGTTCGGTGTCACAACGGTCCGGTGCTTTCCGACCAGAAACTGCACGCCACCGGGGTGCCCGAGATCGAGCCGTTGCAAAAGGAGTCCGACCGGATCGCGACCCGCCACTTCTTCGCCAAGGACGCCGGCTACAAGAATTACCAGATCGACGACGACTACGGCCGGGAGCTGATCAGCAAGTCGGCCAAGGACCGCTACAAGTTCAAGACGCCGTCCCTGCGGGAGATTACCGAGACCGCACCCTACATGCACAACGGCGCGTTCGAGACGCTCGAAGACGTGATCGACTTTTACAACGCCGGCGGCGGCAAGATCGCCAACAAGGACCCGTTGCTCGAGCCGCTGGGCCTGACCGACACCGAGAAGGACGACTTGATCGCGTTCCTCGAGAGCCTGACCGGCGACACGATCAGCGTCCAAGCGCCCGAGCTGCCCAAGAAGGCCGACGGCCAGTTGTAATGCGAGCGCCTCACCGCTGACCGCAGGCTGACCGTATTCGTTTAGCGGCGACCCGAAGGGGAGCGCGTGTTGTAACGTCATGACGAGTTCCGACGCGCTCCCCTTCGGGTCGCCGCTAAACATACATAAGCACGGTGATAACGTAACCTTGCGGCGAACGACCGGACCGATCCATGGCCGACGACTACATCGTTTATCGCGACGCTCCGCCCGACGCCGGCGCTTTCGAGGCGCGATCCCGGCGGATCGTCGAGGGCTTGTTGGCCGGCGGCGTCGATCACGTCGTCGGCTTGCCCGACAACCAGTCCCGTCTGATTTACGAGATGCTGAGTGTCCACGATCGTGTGCGCGTGGTCCCGATTTGCCGGGAGGGCGAGGCGTTCGCGGTCGCCAGCGGTCTGTACGCCGGCGGCGCGAAGCCCGCCGTCGTCATTCAGAACACGGGCCTGCTCGAATCGGGCGACAGTCTGCGCGGCACGGCCTGGGAGATGGGCGTGCCGTTGGTGAGCGTCGTCGGCTATCGCGGGTTCCGCACACTGGGTACCGATTGCGTCGACAGCGTCGCCACCCTGACCGAGGGCACATTACAGGCCTGGCGGATCCCGTACCGGATCATGGAGGTTGACGCCGAAGCCGAAGTGCTGGCCTGGGCGCTCGAGCAGGCCGAATCGGATCACCGTCCCGTCGTTACGCTGATGCCGTGACGACACGTGCGGAAAACGGTCGTATTCCGTCTTCGACAGGAGACGTTGCCCAGACGTCGTGCCCGATCGCCGGCGCCGTGTTCGTCTTGGCGTGAAACTCCGGCACGACATTCCAAACCCCTTCGGCCGGACCCTCACGCGCCGGCCGCCGCCCCAGGGCCGGAATCGGCACCGCTCGCTCCAGGTCCGCCCGAGATCCGTCGAGACCGACCCGTGCACCGGCCCGAAGTAGTCCGACCCGCTGACCGACTGCAACGTCATCACCCCGAGCGGCGTCTTGCCCCCCGGCGCCATACACGCCCGAGGTTGAAACCAAGTCGTCCCGCCGGATCGGCCGTTGAAGATCACCACCCGCTCGATCCCCGCGACGAGGTCGTCGGCAGCCCGCGTCTCGGCCCCAAAGGCGCGTCGCCAACCGCTCGCAGCCAACCCCGCGCCAATTCCGCGGGCAACAAAGTCCCGCCGCGTCGATTCTCTTCGTCCCATCAGTCCGCTCCTGTAGACCTGCGAATGTATTATTCTGCACGCCGCTTCGAGCATACCGAGAACCGCGATACGCCACCAATCGGTTGCCTGTCGCCATGTCGAGGCGTGAGTGTTATAATGCCGTGCGCAGTGTCCGTACCGTACGGATATTTTGACCATCCGGGCGCGGGTGTTCGTTACGGGAACGCGATGGGTTCTATGTTGGGTTTCGTTTAACAGCTCCAGGAGTAAGCAATGAACAACAAGCATACCTCCGATGAGCCTGACGTAATTCGGGTTATTATTGATGAATTGAAAAAAGTAGATGAAGAAGGACGCGAGCGCATCATCAGGTATATTTCAGACTACTTCGGTCTCGGCATCACAAATGGATCTCGACCAACTTCCAGCCAGCAACGTAATCTTGTTAACGCATCTCCGGACGATCGGCAGCCGACCTTTACCGACCGAGCTTTTCTCTCGCCCAAGGAGTTCATTCATGAGAAGCAACCTCACACAGGAGTGGAACGGGTGGCGTGCCTCGCCTACTACCTTGCCCACTTTCGTGATACTCCGCACTTCCAGACAATAGATATCAGCAAGTTGAATACGGAGGCAGCACAGCTCAAGTTCGCCAATGCAGCCAACTCGGTCTCGAACGCCGTGGAGAGCGGCTTGCTAGTTCCCGCAGGCAAGGGTAAGAAGCAGATTAGCGCTGTTGGTGAACGTTTTGTTGACGCATTGCCTGATCGTGAAGACGCCAAGGCAGTGCTAAGTAGAATGCGTAAACGCCGTAGCCGGAAAAAGCCGCGAAACACGAAGAAGGCACGTCAAGTCACCAAGTAGCGGGAGGTACTGTGATTCACAAGCCTTTGCGGATGACAATTTTCAACCATAAAGGCGGGGTTGGCAAGACGACGCTGACCGTGAACATTGCTGCTGCGCTAGCCAGTCAGGGCAAGCGTGTCCTTCTTGTCGACAGTGATCCACAGTGCAATCTAACTTCCTATCTTTTCGCCAACGATGTTGTGGACGATCTACTCGATCATTCCGAGAGACCGGATGGGGAAACCATCTGGAGTGCGGTTAGGCCGGTGTATGAGGAGGTCGGTGATGTAGTGCTTGTGGATCCGATGCTGACTCCTATCGATAATGTTTTATTAATTCCCGGCGATATACGAATGTCACTTTTTGAGGAATCTCTTGCTGATTCATGGACTTCGTGTTTCAAGCGGAAGCTCGGCGGTTTCAGGGCTGTTACCGCAATTAGTGGATTGGTGCAGTCCGTGACAAAGAATGATGCGTACGACTATATTTTCTATGATACTGGACCCAATATAGGATCTCTGAACCGCGTATTGTTGCTTGATACTGACTTCTTCATCGTTCCAGTTGCATGCGACCTTTTCTCCACTCGCGCGCTGAGTACATTGGGGCAAACGCTCAAGCGATGGTATGTGGATTGGCGCACAATTCAGGCGTTAGCGCCGGATGATGTTTACCTATTAGCGGGAACTCCACGCTTCATGGGCTACATTCCGCAACGTTTCAAGACGTACGGACAAGCCATGGCTAGTGTTCCATCAGGATTCATGCCGATGGTACAGAGGAGAATCTACGCCGATGTGATGTCTGTTCTACGTAAGGTTGAACCTTCGTTATCCAGTGGTTCTGTATCGGAAGCCCGCCTCGGACAAATAAAAGACTTTTTGACGACTGCTCAGAAAGCGCAAGAGCAAGGTGTGCCAATTTGGCAAGTGCAAAACGGGAACGAACAGCACAAGTCCGAAGCACTAATTGCATTCAAGGCCATTGCCAGAGCGATAGCAGTCAGGTCAATGAAGCGTTAGTTGCACTCATGAGCATGAAGCGGCAACAAAAAACGATACGGAGGATGGCACTGACGAAACCTGAACAGGCCACCATTGACGAATGCGTCAACCATTTTAAGGAGAACGCGCACCTACTCCAAAACGCTGCCGAATCGGTGGTCTCATCTTGTATGAATGATCCGGACCTAAAAAAACTCATACATTTTATAAAATACCGTCTAAAAGATCCGAAGCATCTTCGGGCAAAGCTTCGTAAGAAGGCCTTGGACGACAAGCAGCATGGCAGGAAGCCGACCATTAATCAGGCCAATTTGTTTCAAAAAATCACTGACCTTGCCGGTGTACGGATACTACACCTTTACACGGACCAGATTGCCGAGATGAATAACCGTATTCTGGCAGTACTCCAAGAACAAAAATACCGCGTACATAAACCGGTAGCCAATATATGGGATAATGAATCGAGAATATATTACAAAAAACTTGGGTTCCGGACCGTATATCGCGAAACGATGTACACGAGCGTACACTACGACATAAAGCTGAATACGGCCACGGGTGTGCGCTGCGAACTGCAGGTGCGGACGCTGGCAGACGAGGTCTGGGGAGAGGTTTCTCACACTGTCGATTACCCTAAACCGTCCAACAGCATCGCGTGCCAAGAGCAACTCAAGGTGCTTGCTCGTGTGACTTCGGGCTGTACCAGGCTCGTCGATTCGATCTTCCGATCTAAAGAAGAATACGACAATCAGCGCCGCAAGCGACGGTAGCCACTGTCGCATCTTGGTTGCGTCTAACAAACCATTACGACTTCTTCCCCTCCCCTTTTTGGATCTTCGCCCACGTATCGCGCAGGGACACCGTGCGATTGAAGACGGGGCGGTCGTCGGTGGTGTCGGGGTCGACGCAGAAGTAGCCGTGGCGTTCGAACTGGTAGCGTGTGCCGGGGGGGGCGGCGGCGAGGCTGGGTTCCACGCGACAGCCGGTCAGGGTTTCCAAGGAGTCGGGATTGAGGTTTGCCCTGTAGTTTTGTCCCTCTTCGACGTCGTTCGGGTCTTCCTTGCTGAACAGGTGGTCGTAGAGGCGCACCTCGGCCTCGATGGCGTGCTCGGCGGAGACCCAGTGCAGCGTACTCTTGACCTTCCGGCCGTCGGGGGCGTCGCCGCCGCGGGTGGCGGGGTCGTAGGTGCAGCGTAGCTCGATGATCTCGCCGGTCTGCTCGTCCTTGATCACGTCGGTGCAGGTGATGAAGTAGGCGTAGCGCAGGCGCACCTCCCGCCCCGGGCCCAGCCGGAAGAATTTGCGCGGCGGGTCTTCCATGAAGTCCTCGCGCTCGATGTAGAGCACGCGCGAGAACGGCACTTCGCGGGTGCCGGCGTCGGGGTCTTCGGGGTTGTTGACCGCTTCGAGCGTTTCGGATCGGCCCTCGGGGTAGTTCTCGATGACGACGCGTAACGGCCGGAGCACGCCCATCACGCGTGGGGCGACCTTGTTCAGGTGTTCGCGGACGCAGTGTTCGAGCAGGGCGATTTCGCTGGTGCCGTCAAACTTGGCCACGCCGACGCGCTGGCAGAAGTTGCGGATCGACTCGGGGGTGTAGCCGAGCCGGCGCATGCCCGACAGCGTGGGCATGCGCGGGTCGTCCCAGCCGTTCACGTGCCCTTCGTTGACCAGTTCGAGCAGCTTGCGCTTGCTCATCACGGTATGGGTCAGGTTGAGCCGGGCGAATTCGATCTGGCGAGGGTGGTAGATGCCCAGCGCGTCGAGATACCAGTCGTAGAGCGGCCGGTGATGCTCGAACTCGAGGGTGCAGATCGAATGGGTCACGCCCTCGATCGAGTCGGACTGCCCGTGGGTGAAGTCGTACATCGGGTAGATGAACCACGCGTCGCCGGTGCGGTGGTGGTGGGCGTGCAGGATGCGGTAGATCACCGGGTCGCGCAGGTTGATGTTGGGCGAGGCCATGTCGATCTTGGCCCGCAGCACGCGCGCGCCGTCGGGGAACTCGCCGGCCCGCATCCGGGCGAACAGGTCGCGGTTCTCGGCCACCGACCGGTCGCGGTAGGGGCTGTCGCGTCCCGGCTCGGTCAGCGTGCCGCGGTACTCGCGGATCTCGTCACCGCTTAAATCGCAGACGTAGGCCTTGCCGGCTTCGATGAGCTGGACCGCCCAGGCGTAGAGCTGGTCGAAATAGTCGGATGCGTAATAGGTCTTCTCGCCCCAGTCGAAGCCGAGCCAGCGGACGTCCTCTTGGATCGCATCGACGTACTCGGTTTCTTCCTTGGTGGGGTTGGTGTCGTCGAAGCGCAGGTTGCACCGCCCGCCCTCGTGCTCGGCGGCCAGGCCGAAGTTCAGGCAGATCGACTTGGCATGCCCGATGTGCAGGTAGCCGTTCGGCTCGGGCGGAAAGCGCGTCACCACGGGCCCAGGAAACCGGCCCGCGGCCAGGTCCTCGGCGATGAACTTCTGTATGAAATTGAGCGAGCGCTCCGGCTCGCTTTCGGTGTTCGGCGTCGTCATAGTCCGAGACTATAGCCTGCCCACGATGATGATGCCACGACCGTCACCATTCGCGACATGCGCGTCGAGCACGCCAAGAACGGTCTTCATGCATATCACGGCTCGAGAGCAGGGGCCCCCGGCGAACCCACACGGCATACCGATCACTTGGCATGCAGCGCGGCGACGATCACCCGGGCCGCATCGCGCGGGGCGAACGTGGCCGTATTGACCAACAAGTCGTAACGGCACGGATCGGTCGGGTCCAAACCGAACCGTTGGCGAAGAAAACCATCCCGGGCTTCGTTGGTGCTGCGCACCTGCTTGGCCGCGTCGTCGGGGGCCAGGCCGGTTTGTTTCGCGTGTCTCGCCACGCATGGCTCGAACGGCGCGACGATGCGGACGTGCAGCCCCACCTCGTTCGGGAGGATGAATCCCGCGCCCCGGCCGAGGAAAATCACGCTGCTCTGGCAGGCGATGGTGCGGACCGCGCGCACCAGCTTGTGAAAGTAATCGTCCCGCGCCTTGGGCGCTTCGGTGCGAAACGGGGCAACCAGGGATTCAATGAAACTGACGTTCCGCTCGTCGGTGAGTTCGTACAGGCGGCGTTGGACGTGTTCGTCCTCGGCCATGACGTTCAGGATTTCGCGGTCGAAGACCGGCCAGTCGAGCATTCCGCCGAGCTCCCGCGCGATCTCGCCGCCCCCGCTGCCGACCAGCCGGGAGATGGCCACATAGGGCTGGACGCAGTGTTTCGGGGTCGCCGGCGGAGGCGTTTTCTGGGCCCGCATCAGCTCCCAATTCCGCAGCCGCCGTTCGACCACCTCATGACATGAGCCGGTTATCATGACAGCCTCCTATCTACCCAAGAACTTTCCCGTACGCTCGCGCAGCGTCCGGGTGCCGCGTGCGACACGTACGCTGGAAAAACAACATGCAGGCAGCGTGCCAGAAACGAAAAAAGCGATCATACGGTCCGCATCGTGGTGCAAAGTCTATGGCCCGCGGCCTCGGATTCACGGATAGCTTGACCCACCGAACAGACCCGATCCGAGCCCAAGCGCAAGCGCGGAGCATTCTCATCGCGAGAAGGAAAACCGGCCGGTACAAAGGCATCAGGCAATCCTTGCTGATGATCATGCGTACAAAAGTGATTTGGCAACACACGACACACGCCGATCCGTGACGCCTTGACGAGCGTGCGAGCGGGCGCTGATTGACGGCTTGAAGAACGCCACATATAAGGCACAGGCACAGTCAAGCAAATTCACACGGAGGCATTCGCCATGAACCACACCCGCTGGAACCTGGTGTTTTTCGCGATGGTGTTCGGAGCCACGGTACCCATCGTCGATCGGGCATCGGGGCAAGAGGAACACGATCTCTCACCCCTGCTCGAGCCGATCCTGTCCCGCCACCGGGTACCCGCGATGGCGGCGGCGGTCGTGCGCGGTGACCGCACCGTGGGTATCGGCGCAGTGGGTGTGCGACGCCGGGGCAGCCCGGACAAGGTCACCGTCAATGATCGCTTCCACGTCGGCTCCTGCACGAAGTCGATGACGGCCACGCTGTGCGCGATGCTGGTCGAAGAAGACAAGCTCGCCTGGGATACGCGCATCGGTGATTTCTTCGGCATGCTGAAGCCGCCGGTGCATCCGGGGTATCGTTCCGTGATGCTCGAACAACTCCTGACCCACCGCGGGGGATGCCCGACCGACCTCACCGCCGGCGGGTTGTGGGCGCGGTTGTGGCAACACAAAGGGTCTGCAACCAGCGCGCGTAAGGCGTTGCTCGAGGGCGTCGTGACCCAGCCGCCCGAGGCACCGGCAGGCACGCGGTACATCTACTCGAATGCCGGCTACGCGATCGCCGGACACATGGCCGAAAAGGTCGCCGGCAAACGGTGGGAAACGCTTCTTCGCCAACGGCTCTTTCTACCGCTGGGCATGAAAAGCGCCGGCTTCGGTGCGCCGGGAGGCAAGAAGTCCCTCAGCCAGCCGCGTGGGCACACCACCGACGGCAAGCCCGTCGAACCCGGCCCGGCCGCCGACAACCCGGTGGCGATCGGCCCGGCCGGCACCGTCCACTGCTCAATCGGCGACTGGGCGAAGTATGTCGCCCTCCATTTGCGAGGCGAGAAGAAGGACGGAAAACTGCTGCGGGCCGAGTCGTTCAAGAAGTTGCACACACCCGCGAAGAGCCCGCCGACCGACACGCAGTATGCGCTGGGGTGGATCGTCGCCGAGCGCCCGTGGGGAGGCGGCCGGGTGCTGACCCATGCCGGCAGCAATTCGATGTGGTACGCGGTCACCTGGATCGCCCCCGAGCGCGATTTCGCGGTGCTCGTGGCATGCAACCAGGGCGGTGAGTCGGCCACCCAGGCCTGTGACGAGGCGGTCGCGGCGATGATCGAAAATCATCTGAACGCGACGAATCAATAGATCGATCGCCGATTGTGTCACGCACCCGACCCAATCCGAGCCCCTGGCGCCAGCGCGGGGGTTCTCAGCGTAACAAGCCCGACCAAGTCCATCAGACGATCCTTGCTGAAGTTCATGCGTACAGCAGGTGTGGCAACTGCCGACGTGACGCTCGGAAACGCCAGCGTCACTCCGTCAGGAAAACCAAGCCAAGCGATGTAGGGGGCGATACGGACCCAATCAAGCGGATGGTAGCATCGAGCCCTGGTACCTCATGCAATCCCACGTTACAATTTGCCCGTGTCGCCCCGGCCCAACCTACTGAGAACGGGCTAAGAGGTTCTGTTTTGCATGGAAGCTTCATCGCCACCCAAGCTGTTCCACCGCACGGGCCGTGGTCGGATCTACCATGGCGACGCCCTTGAAGTCCTCGGTCGTCATATCGAGCCCCAAAGCGTAGATCTCATCATGACCAGCCCTCCATTTGGACTGGTTCGCAAGAAAGACTACGGCAATGTTGATGCCGATGAGGTCTTGCCAGGCGATTCGCGCCCATCGGGCAACTTCATTACAGCCTCACGGAGCTCGATGGATCGAGGGTTCTTGACATAGGAGGTACGTTGAATCCGGGCTAGCCGACGCGAAGTCTGCACGACCTCGCATTATGTCCCCAATGCATAGGAAGCACAATCTAATAAATTCAATTATATATTTTTTGGGTTAATTTTATTTGTTTAAGATCATGAAATGCGGGGCGTCGAAACCAACATCATTATGCCCTTGGGGCGCTCATGGGACCATCAGTTGGCTCGCCTGATTCGAGGCGCGAAGAAAGAGCTGGTCATATCGTCGCCGTTCATAACGACAGCGGGCACGGATTTCGTCGTCTCACACATCTCAAAGATGCTCCGCGACCGGGGAACCATGCGTATTCTAACCGATCTTTCACCCGATCATGTTTGCCAGGGCTCGATCGACCCAGCAGCCCTGCAATCTTTGATAGGCAGAACGAAATCACTGTTAATACATCATTTGCCTCGTCTTCACTCGAAGGTATATGTATCTGACGAAAATTGTTCGATTGTAACATCTGGAAACCTTACGTCGGGTGGGCTGCGAACCAATTACGAGTATGGGGTTGAGATCGTTCACGGCCCAACAGTCCGGGCAATCCGAGACGACATTGTCTCCTATTCCGTCGTTGGCGTAGCGATTACGCCTGATCGCCTTTGCGCGTATTGCGAACTTGTTGCCCCCCTGCGTGATGCGTTTCGTAAAGCGCAAGCCTCAACCCAAAAAGCGCTACGAGACAATTATAACTCTGCTTTCCGCACGGCCGGGGACGAGCTCATTCGGCTCAAGCTTGCAGGCG
>Ga0299906_10001813_pt1 | contig 18094 bp, 14 predicted proteins | sample RVTome_14_FD_200259 | JGI IMG/M metagenome (GOLD analysis project Ga0299906, IMG submission 200259) | Soil microbial communities from uranium-contaminated site in the Upper Colorado River Basin, Wyoming, United States - RVT145D125 (version 2) ...
TGCGAGTTCGCGGCGTTCGCGTCGGCTCCCAGCTCGAGGCAGAGCCGCGCCGCTTCCAGATATTCTTCATCCGACCGGCTGTAGGTCTGCCCGACGACCCAGTTGACGCCCGCAGCCGCCATCAGCGCCGTCGAGCCCTCGTAGGTCTCGAGGTTCGGGTCCGCACCGTAATCGAGGAGCAACCGCATCAACGTGATATCGCCCGCCAGCGCGGCGCGGATGAATGGCGTCTGCCCGTCGAAGCTCACCCAACTGGCCGTCCCCTGCATGAATCCGCGCGCCGGCGTCGTGTGGGTTCTCGCGTTCGGATTCGCGCCGGCCTCGACGAGCGCCTCGATCAGCTCCATCGGCTCCCGGGCGTCCGGGTAGGGCGGCGCCGTCTCGCGCGTGAAATCCAGGTTCCGCATCTCGACGGCCGCGAACAGGGGCGTGCGCGCGTGGTAGTCGTCGGCGAGGTTGGGGTCCGCGCCCTGTTCCAGCAGGTAGAGCGCCAGCCCGATGTGGTTGTTGATCGTGGCCACCGTGATCGGAGGCGTTCCGTTGGCTGAGGGCAGGTCGACGTCCGCGCCGGATTCCACCAGGAGGCGGGCCATGTCGAGGTTGCCTTCGCGCGCGGCAAACGACAGCGGGCTCATCGCGCCCGAAGGGCTCGGGATGGCTCGCGGCCGGTAGATTCCCGGGCCGTGGGCGCCGATGTCCCCCGACGTCGCCCGTGTTCCGTCCCTGCGTGTGATGCTCGCTTCCATGCCCTGGGGCATGTCGATATCCGTCCGGGCGTCGACGTCGGCGCCGTTTGAAAGGAGCAGCCTGACGACATCCGGATGGTCCTCGAGGACCGCCCACATCAGCGCGGTCTGGCCGCGCACGTTCTCGCGGCGGTCGACCTCTGCGCCGCGCCCGAGGAGCAGATCCACGGCATCGACCCGTCCAGTGCGGGCCGCGGTCATCAGCAGTGTTTCCCCGCCCGGATTCGCCCAGTCAGCGGCAGCGCCGGCCTCCAGGAGGAGCTCGAGCGTTTCCCGGTTGCCGTTCAGGGCCGCAAAATAGATCGGGGCCACACCGTAACGCGTGACCGCGTCGATCGAGGCGCCCGAGGCGATCAACAGCCGGGCCATCCCGGCGTCGTTCTGACGCACCGCCCAGTGAAGCGCCGTCGTGCCGTCGGGTTCCGCGGCGTTCGGATCGGCGTTCCCCTCCAGCAACGCGCGCACCTGATCCGTGTCGCCGCGCTGGGCCGCCTCGATCAACGGCACGTCGGAGGCCGCAGCGCCCTCCAGGCTCGCAACCGACAGCCAGACCAGAACGGCCAGCTTCGCTCGAAAACGGGTTGTCGACATCGGCCCAGCCCCTCCCTCAAACGTCAACCTCTATATTGACAAGCAGATACAGTCTATCCCATCCCCTCCGCGCACATGAAGTGTTTCCGGACGCCGGCAGTGTCCTGAGTGGACGGAATTCGGGACACACCACCGACGCGTCCCGGTGGGACTTCCGGGGGCCTTGTTCCCCGCATCCCGTTCGCCTAGAATGCACTCCGGCCGGCCAGACCGCCCACTACCGGAGCAAGAAGAACGATGTTGTCCAGCTCTTCGGTCGTCATCGTCGTGAGCATCACGACCATCCGGCGCGCGGAACGCCGGATCACGGCGTGCGAGCGCTGCGAACAAACCGTCGACACGCCCTTCTCGGAGGTCCTGGCCAGCGTGACGAAAACGCGCGATCCGGCCGGGTTTTTCCTCTCCGAGGCCGCGCACTGTCCGGGTTGCGCCGGACCCGTCTTCGAAGACACTCTAGTTGAACTTGCCTGATACCGGCGTGGATGGAAGGGGCGCGAGCGGCGGGTTTGAAGGAGGGTGCCCGGAACGCTCCCATCTCTCGCGAGCGGCGTCGGCCCCGGCGACATCCCGATATCGGTAGACCCCGGGCGGAAGCTGTCGCTTCGGTGCGAACACGGAGACCCACCGAATGACAGCACGGACCGAACGGCTGTGCTCGGGGGTCCCCGGCTCGACCCACGAGACCTGCGCTTGATCCATTTCTTCGACGGATCGATACTTCCGGACCGGCACGTCAATCCTCCAGCTCGAACCGTTCCCTGAGCTGCTCGGCATCGAGGCGGTCTTTCCAGCGCAGCGTGTCCTTCTTCATGCGAAAAAGTGTCGCCGGTGTCGCCACCCGAACCGGAATTCCTTCGAACAAAGCTTCCTGAAACTCCAGATCATTATAAGCGAACGCCTCTCCCAGGCGCGTCAGGATATCGATTCCGAAGGAACCGTCGGGGGTGTTGTACCTGACAGCCGGATAGTCTCCGAGCAGATCCCGTTCGGAAATCTCTTCGATGCTCTCATCGTCGGGATAGACCCGTCTGAGCGCCCGGCGCAGACGCGCGATGTTGTCCTCGGTCGGACGCACGAAGAAATCCAGGTCTTCCGTGCCGCGAACCAGCCCGTGGACCATCATCGCGACGGCTCCGATCAACACGTAATCCACCTGCTCTTCACCAAGCGACTGCAGGACATCCGGCAGCTTCTCGATACCCATCGACGCATCATCCCACAGACGCAACCTCGAACGGATACCTGGAACCAAACTACGAAATATTTCGTTGACAAATACGAAGATCATCGTAGATACTCCGGCCCAATGGCCCACACACCGATTCCCAAGCCGACCGATGCCGAGCTGGCGATCCTGCGCGTTCTCTGGGAACTCGGGCCGTCGACGGTCCGCGAAGTCCACGAAACGATCGGCCGGAGCCGCCGTCTGCAGTACACGACGACGCTCAAGTTTTTGCAGATCATGACCGAAAAGGGTCTCACCGCGAGAGAGATCGAAGGCCGCAGTCATGTCTACACGGCTCGCCAGGAAAAGGAAGTCACGCAGCGGCGGCTCGTGGACGACCTTCTGGATCGCGCCTTCAGCGGGTCGGCCGCCGCGCTGGTGATGCAGGCCCTCGAAGCCAGGCCTGCGTCCCGGGTCGAGCTCGAAGCGATCAGCCGCATGATCGAAGAATCGGGAAGCAAACGGAAAAAGGAGAAGGACCGTGGTTGAAGCACTTCTGGAAAGTCCGGCCGTCAGCGCCGTCGGATGGTCGCTGGTCGCGTTCGTGTGGCAGGGCGCCCTCATCGGGGCCGCCACTGCCGTCGTGCTGTGGGCCTTCCGGGGACGCGACCCCCGATGGAGGTACGCGGCCGCATGCCTGGGACTCCTCGTCATGACCGCGCTGCCGATTCGCACGGCGGTCGTCAGCTACAGCGGTCGGGCGGAGAGCTCTCCGACACTCCAACCCGACTCCACCCACACGCCTCGAGGCGTGATCTCGGAACTGACATCGCCGCCCGTCGGTCCGCGCCCCGCCCGTGCAGCCGGGACGATCACCGCTGCAGTCCCGGCGAATCCGACCGCCTGGCTACAGGCGACCGTCGTCGTCTGGTTCGCCGGCGTCACCCTGCTCTCGCTGCGTCTGGCCGGCGGCTGGCTGCTCGTGTGCCGGATGACCGGCAGGGGACTTCCCATCGGCGACGAGTTGTCCCGCACGGTCCGCAGACTGGCCCGCAACCTTCATGTCCTCCAACCCGTGTGCGCGCGGGAGTCCGCGTTCGTGGATGTCCCGACCGTGGTGGGGTGGCTGCGGCCCACGATCCTGCTCCCCGCAAGCGCCATCGCCGGCCTCGCGCCCGAGCAGCTCGAGGCGGTCCTGGCCCACGAGCTGGCCCACATCCGGCGCCACGACTACGGGGTCAACCTGCTGCAGCGTGTCGCGGAAACCCTCTTTTTCTATCACCCGGCCGTCTGGTGGCTCTCCAACCGTATTCGGGCCGAGCGGGAGCTGTGCGCCGACGATCTGGCCGTGGCCACGTGCGGCGACGCGGCGCTGTACGCCGGAGCCCTCCGGGATCTGGAGGCAGTCCGGACGCGCGGCGCCTTCGGCGTTGCGGCCACGGGAGGAAGCCTGACCGCGCGCATCGCCCGGCTTCTCGGCCGCCCGCCCGCGCGGGACCGTTGGTCTCCGGTCTGGGTCGCGGGCCTGCTCGTATCCATTCTTCTCACGGCAGGCATGGGAAGTACCGGGAGCAGGACGGAGGCATCGGCAGCGCCCGAGCTTCAGGCAACGGCAGAGGAGGCACCTGTGCCGGGGGTCGAAGAACCGCAGCCGGTCGAGACGCCCCGGACTCCACTTCCCCAGGAGCAGGAGACCGAGAGGACCGCCACGGTGAATGCGGCGCAAGAGGAAGACGAGGTTCAGGTTCGGGTCGAAGTCAAGCCGACCCTCGCGTTTACGGGTGGCGTATCAGGAATCAGGGGCAGCTTCCTGGGCATCGAGTACCCGACGAATAACTTCCTGGGCATCGAGTATTCGACGAATAACGTCCTCGCCCCCGAACCGATCGGGATCGCGGCCGCCGTCCAGAACCGCACGGTGAACCCGATCGTCACCCTGACCCAGCGAAACGCGTGGATGGGCGTCACGATCGAAGACGGGGAAAATCAGGGAGCCCTCGTCCAGTCCGTCGAACCCAATAGTCCCGCAGCCATGGCCGGAATCCTGGCCGGAGACCTGATCACCGAGCTGGACGGCATGCGCGTGGTCGGCGCCCGCCAGCTCAGCCGGCTGGTCGAGGAGACCCCGGCCGGGCGGAGGGTGCCTGTAACCGTGGTCCGGGACGGCGAGGCCCGGATCGTGGACATCACGCTGTCGGAACAGGCGCCACGCATCGCGTCTTTCGACGGTTTGAACGAATACCGCGCTGTTCTCGACGACTACCGGATTGTCGCCGACGAATTCCGGTGGTATCCCGCCGGCACGCTGCGCCTGGGCATTCAGATCCAGGAGATGACGCGCGAGCTGCGCGAGTTCTTCGGTGCGGCCCCGGACGCCGGCGTCCTGGTGGCTTCGGTCGGGGACGGCTCCGCAGCCTCCGAGGCCGGCATCCTGGTGGGCGACGTCATCGTCGCCGCCGGAGGCAACCCGGTGCGTTCCAGAGCTGATCTTTCATGGTCGGCCGAGCTCGACGACGACACGGTCGTGCTGGGGATCGTCCGCGACCGGAACGCGCGCAACGTGACCGTGACGCTCGATCTGCCCCCGCGATCGCTACGCATCGCGCCTTAAAGCGGCGCCGTGAGCTCAGACCGGGTCGGAGCTCGCGGCGCGGGCAACTTCGACCACCGCTTCGCAGGTACCGGTACCGGCCTGGTTCGATACCACCAACGTGTAGCGGGTCGTCGTATCCGGCACGATCTCCACGCGGCCCTCTCCGACAGCCACAGCTCCGATCCCGCTGATTTCCGCTCTCTCCGGAAATCCGGTAGCACTCCAGATCAGACTCAGAGACTCGCCCGCATTGATCCTGCTGAGGCTCGGAGTCAGCGTACAGTCGGGAGTCTCATAGGGACTCGAACCCTTCAGGCGGACCGGAACCGTAGAGTCCGCCGCGTTGGCCAGTATCCGGACGAGACCCTCGCTGACGCCCGGCTCCTTCGGCCGGAACCGGACCTGAAACGTCGTGGACTCTCCCGGCCGGAGGGTCGTGCGCGTTTCGGTCGCGTCGATCTCGAACGCCCCCTCCGCGACGATGCTGTGAAGAATCAGAGTGCCCGTGCCGCTGCTTCGCAAAGCGAAAGTTTCGGTCGGCTCCGAACCGGTGAGAGCCGATCCGAAATCGAAGGCCCCGGGCAGCCCATCGATCGCCGCGTGAGGACAGGAAGGAAACGCGCCCGGATCCAAGCTCCCGTACAGGTTCTGAAAGGCCTCGATATCCTGGTGGGACAGACACACCTCCGGCTTCAGCAGATCCGCGTTTGTCGCCATGACCGGCGGCTGCACGGCATCGGGGACGTCGTCGAGGCCCAGCACGTGTCCGATCGCGTGCACCGCTACGGCTTCGATCGAAACGGCCGAGGGGGCGCCGTCGTGTCCGGGCGTCCAGACGAGCGATGCCGCCGAGCCAAAGTCGCCGTTAAAGTTGACTACGAATCCCTCCCCGGCGGATAGCGGGTTCTCGTTGGCGTAGACCTGAGCGGCCCCATCGCCCAGCCCTCGCGCCAGGCCAGGCACGAGACCCGGCCGAGCTGCCTCCGGAGAGCGGAGGACGCTCAGAGGAACATTGGAGGAAAAGAAACCGAACCGGATCGCAGCCGGCTGGCTCGGGGACACTTCCTGGAAACGAATCCCCACGGCCTCCATGGCCGACGCCCACACGTCGACCGCGCTGCGGACGGCGTTGCCGAGGGCGATCATATCGAAGCCTGGAGCGGTTCGAACACCTTCGGAGGGCCAGGACAATTTGTATGTCAGGACGCCAGGCCTCCACCTCCACGCCACGGTCCAGTACGCTGCGAAGTTATAGAGCTCGACGACCTGGACCTGGCGTTCCCTGTCGATCCGGCGGCGCGGAAAGGCGATCCTGCCCACTCCATCGATCGCGCCCACCTTCAGGAGCGAGGCCGGGAAATCGGCGCCGTCGAGCCGGTCGTTCTGATCCAGATCGCCGTACGGCACTTCAAGGGTCGCCGCCTGTCGGAGCTCGAGCCCCGCGGGCTCCAGGATGAGACCTCGCCCTCCGAACGCCAGCGCACCATTGGCGGGCACCCGGGCGCTGACAGATATCGAGACGAAGGTGGGCCGGGCGATGGCGCCCGGAGGGATCGCCAACCGAGATCGATAGAGAGGACTGTTCGGGTCTCTCACTTCGATGACGGCGCCCCCGGAACCCACAAACGCTCCTCCCAGCTCCAGCCTGGCGCCCAGAGCCCCGGAGACGAACTCCGCGTGGCGCACCAAATCCTCTGCGCGCTGGGAGGATATGACATTCCCGGGCAGGGACAGGACGGCAAGTGCGAATCGATCGAGAAAGGACGCGGCCGTGGCCGGAGATCCGCGATCATACGCCCGTGCGGCCTGTTCGAGCAGGCCCGGAATGTCCTCTCGCACGGCTGACGGCAAGGGGAGGGACGCCAAATCGGCCTCCAGATCCGCAATCGTAAAAGTGGTGATGGGAACGGCTTCCTGAGCCTGAACTCCAGCCTCGGCCAGCAGGACGCTCAGCAGAACTGGCAACAATCGAATCATCGGCTTCCCATATCTTCTTGCGTCATGCGGAAGGAGAACAGCGGGCGACCGGGACCTAGGGCTGGCTGGGCGATGCGGAATCCTTCTCCCTGCCGGCGAGAACGATGGCGGCTCCTGCACCGCCGCCGGCAGCGGCGCCAATCAGCACCCACTTCTTTGTGGAAGACGGGCCCGACTCGCCTGCGGCGTCTTCGGTCGTTGCCGTCTCGCCGGGTTCGATTTCGGCGTCGAGATCGATGATGACCTGCCCGCCCTCGGGAACCGTTTCCGACTGATCCTCTTCCTGTTCGGTCACTGTGAGGGTATCCTGGAGGGCCAGCACGGTCAGCGTGTTGGGGGCGAGAAACGCGATTTCGGCGCGCGCGCCCGGCGGCGCCTCGATCCTCAGGGACTCGACGCTGACGGTGACCGGAAGAGACGATCCCGTTGAGGAGAGAGCCAGACGGCCGGCGTTCATCGAGACACGGACACCGGACGCGTCGCGATCGACCCGCACATCGGTGTCGGTCCACAACTCGAGCTGAGGACCGTCGGTCAGAAAGATCCTGGCGTATGCCTCTCCCGATGTCTCGATCCGGTCACCCGCGAAGAGCGTGCCCTCCCCGGAAACCGGGATGCCGCGCAACTGGACCGCACCGAGGGCACTGAGGGAACCCACGATTCCGTTTTGTGCCCGGATCCCGGGCGATGTCACCACGATGAAAGCCAGGACGAGAAACAGTCTTGCGGATGTGCCGAGCTTGCCTGTCGCGCGCATCGCTCTGTCCATAACACTGTCGATTCTAGACCGCATCCCGCCTACGCGTCGAGGCTTTTCTCGACTTTCGCAGTTCAGGCGCAGATTTGCAGGCAGATTGCGTATGCGGGGCTGCAGCAAGTGCAGCTCTCACCCCAGACTACTTCGCCTCAGCGTCGCCCGAACGCGCGTCACGAATCTCGGCGGGTCGATGGGCTTTCGGACATAGTCGTCCGCGCCAAGATCCATCAGCTCGATCTCGGTTGCGGGGTCTTCGTTTCCGGTCAGGACGATGACGGGGACGGCGGCCGTGTGGATACCGCTTCGGACGGCGGCGAGGACCTCACGTCCGGTCATCTCCGGCATTTCCAGGTCCAGCACGATGAGCGAGTAGTGGGCCTTCTGAAGAACGTCGAGGGCCGCCAGGCCGTTCTCGACTTCCGTCACGCGGTAGCCGGAACTGGTCAGAAGGCTCCGGCCGATCGTCCGGGTGATCTTGTCGTCGTCGACGAGGAGAATCCGCGCCGGTCCTTCATCGGCGTCATCATCGCCCCGAGCCACGGGAAGCCCGGAGGCCCCTTCCGTTACGGCAGCCGCCTCCAACCGGACCTGCTCGCTTCCGGACGATGACTCTTCGCTGAACCCGATCACGCGCTGCACCTCGTCGAGCGTCGTCTCTCCCCTGCGCACCCGGTCGAGCGCCGATTGCAGAAGCGAGTGCATGCCTTCGCGAATCGCGGCGCGCGTCATTTCTTCCAGCGTCGCCCGCCTGGCTATCATTCCGGCAAGCGCCGGGGTCATCGTGAACACCTCGGTCACCGGGATGCGGCCCTGGAAACCGGACTGGCCGCAGTGGTTGCAGCCTTTGCTCCGCACGGCCGGGCGGACGCCGAATTCCCTCGCGAGCCGTTCTTCCTCCCTCGTCAGCGGATCGGTGGCGGGCGCCGAGCAGTTCGGGCACGCCCTTCGAATAAGCCGCTGGGCCACGACTCCCCTCAGCGTGTCGACGATCGCCGGTCCGTCGAGGCCCAGGTCCCCGAACCTCGGGATCGTGCCCATCGCGTCGTTCGTGTGGAGCGTCGCCAGAACGAGATGGCCTGTACGGCTCGCCTGAACCGCAATGTCGGCGGTCTCCTCGTCCCGAATCTCGCCGACGAAGATCACGTCGGGATCCTGCCGCAAGATAGCCCGCATCGCCTTCGCGAAGGTCACGCCCTGCCGGGGCTCGACCTGGATCTGCGTCATTCCCGGCAGCTCGTACTCGATCGGGTCCTCGACGGTCATAATGTTGACCCGATCCGCGTTGAACTCCTTCAGAGCCGAATACATCGTCGTCGTCTTGCCCGATCCGGTGGGTCCGGTCACCACGAGGATTCCCTGACGCTGCTGGAGCAGGCGCCGCAGCGTTCCCAGGTCGCCTTCCGACAGCCCCATGTCGTCGAGGTTCTTCGGTCCGGTGGCTCCCAGAATGCGGACGACGGCCTTCTCGGCGCTCCGCGTGGGAACCGTGGAGATTCTCAGGTCGCAGATCCGGTTCTGCCAGCCGACCCGCGCCCGCCCGTCCTGAGGGCGCATATGATCCGCGATATCCATGCCGCCCAGGATCTTGATACGCGAGACCACGCGCACCATCGCCGAGGTCGGCAGGTGCATGAAGTGCCGAAGCACGCCGTCGACCCGGTACCGGACCGAACCGCCGGTATCGGAAGGCTGAATGTGGATGTCGCTGGCGCCGCTCTCGATCGCTTCCTTGAGGATCAGATCGGTCAGGCGTACGACGGGCCCGCGCGCCAGGTCCTCTTCGGAGATCTGGACGACGTCCGGTCCGTCGATGACCTGAATCTCGCCGCCCTCCCGACCCTCGACGCTGTGCAGCAGGTGGTCGAGGCTCCAGTCTTCCGAGGAGTAGCCTCTCTCGATCATCTCCCCGATCTGCCGGGGCGAGGCGATCTCGAGAACGGGCGCGCGTCCCGACGCGAAGGCGATGGCCTGCTCGACACGCAGGTCGCTGGGATTGTGCACGGCGACGACGAGGCGGCGGTAGTCTTCGCGGAGCGGAAACACCAGGTATTGACGGGCCACGTTCTGGGTCAGCAGCCGGAGGACACGGGGCTCGGCTGTACCGAGGTCGGCGACGTCATGCCGGCTCACGCGGGCGACCTGCTCCACCAGCTCGTCTTCGGTGACACCGCAACAGGCCATGACCGCTTCCCATGCTTCCTCGGGCGACATGCCGGGTGTGACCGACAACTGTCCGGCGTTTGAAAGACCCGCCCGTTCGGCCACCGAAGCCAGCCAGTGCACGGACTTCCTCGGAACTTCAGTCATCAGGCTGTCGTGAACGTCACTCATCGACGTTATGGAGCCGCCGGGTCGGGGGCTTGATCGGCCGGCTGGATGACGAACGTGACGCCGTCTCCCCAGGTCGTCGCGAGGAGCGCGGGCTCCGCCGCCTCGATGAGAGCGACGAGCTTCGGATCGACGTCCCGAACACTGAAGCCGACCAGGACTCCGGATTCCGGTTGGGTCGGGTTGCCCGCCGCGTCGGCGTAGTAGTCGTAGTCGTACCGGAACGGAAGGGACCAGTTGATCTGGTCACTGAGATATCCGGCCAGTTCCGGCGGTTGCTCGCCCGGGCCCGCGTCGGGGGGCCACGCCTTGTGGGCGAGATAATAGTCAGACACCGCCGTCTGAACTGCGCGATAATCGCCGATCACAGCGGCTACCCGGGCCCGCAGAAGGCTTTCGGTGTACATGGGTAGCGCCAGGTTGACCAGAATGCCGATGATCGCGAGGCTGATCATCGTCTCGATCATCGAAAAGCCGGCCTTTCCGCGGAATCGGCCATTCGACCGGTGGATGCTGGATCTCATTGCCGCCCCCTTACGCTGGCAAAGAAAACGTCCGGATCGCTGATCGAGTCGTATGCGAGACTAAACGGCGTCGCTTCGAACTGGACGGTGTAGCGGTCGGCGTCGATCACCTTATAGGTCCATCTCGGATCGGCCGGCGCGCCGACTTCGGTCAGGCTCCGTGGAAGGCGACCGTGCTCCCCCCGCCAGGCGTCGATCGCCCTCACCGCGAAGTTGAGCGTCTGGTATGTCATCTGCTCGAGCTCCGGACCCGAAGGAGTCTCTACGATGGTCTGAAAAGGCATCTTTCCGGTGACGTTAAGACCCGTCAGGATCAGGCAGCTCAACATGGAGAGAACGAAAACAACGTCCTGAACCGCGGTCTGCCCCTTCCGGACGCGTGATGTCCGGTCGAAGGCATCGGCCCGTTCGTTTTGCCTGGAGATCTCTTTCATGACCTCACCGGCTATCGTCCAGGCACGCGTCCTCTTTTCTTTTTGTTCGGGCATGCTCAGATCGTTCTCTTGCAGGGAGTCACGTTTCAACGGTAAGGGCTCCTTCGAGCTGATGGACGACCGCCTGATACAGTCCGAGGACCCGGGCCATCAGCTCCCCGAGTTCCCCGGCCTCTCCCGTCTTGCCGGCGCTTTCCATCCGCCCGAGGAGCGTCGCAAGCCCTGTCGCTCCGATCGCCGCGGACGAGGACTTGAAGGCATGAGCCGCCTTCCCGACGCCTTCACTATCGCCCGAGGCCATGGCTTCCTTCAGCCGGAGAATGCATCCAGGTGAATCCTGCAGATAGGCGCGCAGCGTCTCGTCCACGATTTCTCCGACACCGGCATCGCGCATCGATCGGGTGAATGCAGCGAGATCGACGGGATCCCCGGCCGGTTCCCGGGTCGCGGCCCCCGGCGGCGGAATCTCGCCCTCGACAGCCCGGAACAGATCGCAGGACTCGAACGGCTTGGTCAGGAAGTCGCTCATGCCCGCCTCGATGCAGCGATCCCGGTCATCGGTTGTCGCGTGCGCGGTCAGCGCCACGATTCTCAGATCCCGAAAGCCGGCCCCACGGATCCGGCGTGTCGCATCCAGCCCGTCGAGCTTCGGCATCTGGACGTCCATCAGGACCACGTCGTAGGCGCGAGTACCGACCGCCTCGACGGCCGCGAGGCCGTTTTCCACGACGTCGACCTCGTGCCCCCGCTTCTTGAGCATGGAGGTCGCCACCCGCTGATTGACCGCGTTGTCCTCGGCAAGCAGGATCTTCAGGTTGCGGCGCGATTCCTCCATGACTCCCTCGGTCATCCGGCCCGGCTCGGGCGCCCCAAGGACCGCGTTGACGCAGTCCAGCAGGTCGGCCCGCGACACGGGTTTGACAAGACACGCGGAAGCGCCCGGCGCTCCGGCCTTCCGAGGGACGGCCCGATCGTCGGCCACGGTGAGCAGCACGAGCCTGAGATCGCGCAGGTTGCGGTCCGCGCCCACCCCGCGGACAAACTCGAGTCCTCCCTCCCCGGGAAGGGAGTCGTCGACGATGGCCAGCGCGAAGGGATCCTCCTCGGCAAGCGCGATACGGCCGGCCCGAAGCGCCGAATAGACATCCGGCGCTTCCGTGATCCGGAGGCCCACCGACTCGAGAGCTTCCCGGACGAGGCGCCGGCTCGTTGGGCTGGAATTCACGGTCAGCACCCTCTGACCGCTGAAATTCGCGCCGGCCGGGCCGCCGTCCGCACCGGATTGCCCGACGGCACGCCTGAGCGTCAGCGAAAACCTGAACTCGCTTCCACGCCCTGGCTCGCTCTCCACCGACAAGGTCCCACCCATCAGATTCACGAGTTGACGGCATATCGCCAGCCCCAGTCCCGTGCCTCCGAACCGCCGCGTGACCGACGCATCGGCCTGGACGAACGGCTCGAATATGGACTCGAGCCGGTCGCGGGGAATCCCGGTACCCGTGTCACGGATCGCGAACCCCAGCCCCACCTCCGCGTCGGTCTGCCCTTCCCGTGTCAGGCGTACGACCACCTCGCCGTCCTGGGTAAACTTCACGGCGTTGCTCACCAGATTCGAGAGGATCTGACGCAGGCGGTGCGGATCGCCGACCACGTGCCGGGGGACTCCCGGATCGACGCGGCACAGGATTTCAACGCCGTTTTCCGATGCTCTGTGGACCAGCATGGCCACGACCGAGTTCACGATCCTGTGCAGGTCGAACGGGATGCGTTCGAGCTCGAACTGGCCGGCTTCGATCTTGGAAATATCCAGAACGTCGTTGAGTATGGCCAGCAGCGATTCCGCGGAGGACTTCGCAAGCTCGGCCGACTGGCGCTGGTCCTCGGTGAGATGGGAGTCCATCAGCAATCCGAGCATTCCCAGAACGCCGTTCATGGGCGTGCGAATCTCGTGACTCATATGGGCCAGGAACGCCGTTTTGGCGCGGTTGGCCTTCTCGGCCTCGTCTTTGGCGGCCTGAAGGATCCCCTCCTTGCGGATGTGATCGGTGACGTCGATGATCGTCGAACGGACCTGAGGCCTCCCGCCGGGCAGGAGCACAGATCGAAGCGAAACATTGAACAGTTCTCCGTTGGCCCGCCGCCCGACGACATCGGTCTCGACCAGTCTGCGCCCTTCGAGAACCTCCTGCATCGCCTCTTCCATGAACGCGGCCGAGGTCCGCCCGTCCGGTTGGAACCGTGGGAACAGGTCGATGGGCCGCAGGGCCAACAGGGATCCGCGGGTGTACCCGAACAGCTCCGCAGCGTTGGGGTTGATTTCGGAAAACGACATCGTTTCGACGTCGAGCAGCACGATAGCCTCGGTCGCGTACTCGACCAGGGTACGAAACCGCGCCTCGCTCTCCTCGAGAACCTGTCGGGCCCGGACGCGCTCTGTGATGTCGGTGACGCTCGCGCGGATGCGGCTGGAACCGGGCATCCGCGCGAGCCGTATCTCGGTCGGGCACCCTTTGCCCTGCGAATCGACGAAGTGCCACTCGAAGGCCGGGCTGTGGCCGGAAAGCGCATCAGTGATGCCTTCGCCGGCCGCGGCGGCCGAACTTCGGCCGTCAGGCTGCACCGGCGAGCTGATGTCGGCAATGCTCTTCCCCGTGAGAGCCTCCTTCCCCCGGCGTAGTATCCGTGTCGCGTTCCCGTGGACCCCGACGATAAGCCGGGTCGTGGCATCGAGCTCGAGGATGCCTTCCGGGGCATGTTCTACCAGCGTCCGCTGGTGCTGCTCGCTTGCGGCGAGGTCTTCGGTGACTCTCCTGAGCCGCCTGAGCTCCCGCTCTCGCCGAAGCCCCAGGATGATGAGGACGATCAGAGCCCCAACAACGACCATCGATGCAGAGAGGTTAGACATCTGGAGCACCCCGGCTGCGCCGGGCGACCGCCTTCGCGATTATAGAAAGAGGACATGACGTTAACCGGGAATTTCTGAGAAACTTACGGGTCTTTCCCGCCGGAGCGCCCGTCCGCTATCGCATCCGGGGGCGAGATGGGCCGCCCCAACCCGCGGGAGACCGGGTTCGATGCTTGATCCGTTGGCCGCCATGGGACCATCGATCCGTTCGTCGACGTCATCGGCCGCCATTTCAGACAGCCGAAAGAAGGCCTGGGCTACGACAACAGCCCGGTGGCCCACAGGTGGCGGACGATCGCGAACCCGGACGCGCCGTTGTAAGGAGCCAGCGGTCAGACTTCCGCCGTCAGCCGCCGGACAGATAACGGCCGGGCCGCGCGTTCGCGGCCGCCGACTGCCCCCAGGGGATGCTCAGGGTCTGCCAGGCGTCCCCGGTCGAGAGCCGGGCAACGAAGACGATCTGCCCGACGTGGTAGGCGTGGTGGACGAGCTGCCTCTGGATGGCCTGCCGGACCGTGTGAGGCTCCCTGCGTATGTGAACGACCCGGCCGAGGTCTGCGTCGTCGAGCGAGCCGAGGGCTCGGAAAAGGGCTTCCCAACCCTCGCGCCACGCCTGCCCGAGGGCTTCCCGGGTATCCTCGCCGGCGATCTTGAACTCCTGGTCGCGGTCCCTTCCCGCCGCCTCGCCGTCCGAGTTGAAGACGTCGGACCATCGGGAGCGCATGTTGCCGGCAAGATGCTTGACGATGATCGCAGCGCTGTTGGACCCCGGCGCCGGGATACGGAAAAAAACGTCGTCGCTCATCTGGGCCAGCGCTCCGTCGGCCAGCCGGCGCAGCCGTCCGAGCTCGCGCCGGCAGCTCTCGAGGAAGGACTCGTTTGTCATCGCGTGCACCCCGCTGTAGTATTCGGATTGTACCGTCCGCCGAACCCATGACTGAAATCCAGCCTGCCCCCTCCGGAAGCGTGTGCGTCTACTGCGCATCCAGCCGGCGCTGCCACGCCGAGTATCACGACGCGGCCTACAGGCTGGGGTGCGTCCTCGCCGGGGAGGGCCTCCGTATCGTCTATGGCGGCGGAAGCGTCGGGTCGATGGGGGCTCTGGCCGACGGCGCGCTCTCCAGGAACGGGCACATAGTCGGCATCCTGCCCCGATTCATGGAGGAGCTGGAGTGGGGTCACTCCGCGCTTTCCGAACTGAGAGTCGTCGAGGACATGAGAACCCGCAAGCACGTGATGCTCGCGGAGAGCGACGCGGTGGTGGCCCTTCCGGGAGGCTCCGGGACACTTGAAGAGCTACTTGAAGCTATCACCCTCAAACGTCTTGGAATATGCACCCATCCCATCGTCATCGTCAATACGCGCGGATACTTCCAGCCTCTGGTCGATCTGCTGGACGCCGCCGTCAGCGAGCGTTTCATGGACCCGCGCCACCTGAACATGTGGCAGGTCGTGGGGGAACCGGAGGCCGTGCCCGATGCGATCCGGCGCGCTCCCAGGTGGCCGCATGACGCGCGAAGCTTCGCGGCACTCTGACGTCGTAAGCTGCCGGTCAGCCCTGTTCGGTCTTCTTTGCCTGCTCCCCTCCGGGGGACGCCTCGCCGGCCATCCGGCCGAGATAGTCGGGCAGCTTGATGCCGACGTTGCGCGTCAGCTCGTGAAGGGGCGGCAGGGCGCCGATCAGCCCGGAGACGAAGTCGGCCGTGTTGCTCTTGCCGTTCGATCCGTTTCCGGACTCCCAGACGGTGACCGAATCGATCTTCATGTTGGATATGGCCTTCACCTGAGCATCGACCAGTTGCGGAAGCTGTTCGGTGACGAGCAGTAGCGAGGCCATCTCCGGATCGTTCGCGGCGGCCTTCACGATCCGGTCGAATCCCTCGGCTTTCCTCGTCAGAATGGCCATTAGCCCCTCGGCCTCGGCCTCCATCAACGAACGCACGCCGTCGGCCTCGCCTTTTTTCAGGCGGCGAACTCTTTCGGCATCGGCCTCGGCAAGGGTTTCGATACGCCGCTTTTCGATTTCCGCCGGCACGATGATGTTGGCTTCCTGAGACGCCGCCTCCCTCCGGGCGCGCTCGATCTCGGCCCGCTCTTCGGCGGCATAGGCCTCCCGAAGCGCATCGGCCTGCTTCACTTTCTCGGCTGCCGTGGCCTTGCGCTCGGCCTCGGCTTCCAGCTCCCGGCGCAGCGCCTTCGACTGCGCGATCTTGACCGCCGCCTCGTTCTCGCCTTCGACCGCAGTCGCATCGGCCGAAGCCACCTGAACACGCTGCTCCCTCTCGGCCATGGCCTTCCCTATTTCGCCGTCCCGATCCTGCTCGGCGACCTTGACCTTGGCTTCGTTGATCGCCCGCGCGGCCGCCTCCCGGCCCAGCGCATCGATGTATCCCGACTCGTCGGTGATGTCCTGGACGTTGACGTTGATCAGGTGCAGCCCGACCTTGTTCAGCTCGATTTCCACACCGGCGAAGATCTTTTCGATCAGTTTCTCCCGGTCGGCGTTGATCTCCTCGATAGTCATCGTCGCAATGACCACGCGCATCTGGCCGAATATGATGTCCCGCGCCAGTTCGCGGACCTCGTTCATCTGCAAACCGAGCAGCCGGTCCGCGGCATTGGACATCACGTCCGCTTCCGTCGAGATTCCGACGGTGAAGGTCGAAGGCGTGTTGACGCGGATGTTCTGTTGGGAAAGAGCGCCCTGCAGGTTGATCTCTATGGGTGTCGGCGTCAGGTCGAGAAACTCGTAGTTCTGGACGACCGGCAGGATGAGCCGTGCGCCTCCGTGGTAGCAGCGGGCGGACCCCCCGCCTCCGACCTTCCCGTACACGACGAGAATCTGGTCGGAGGGACAGCGCTTGTACCGGCCCAGAACGAAGAGCGCCGAGACCAGGAGCAGGAAGACGAAAACGGTAACGATGACAACTGTCGGCAGCATCAACCCTCCTCTCCGATCTCGCCGAGCGGTTCGACGAGAAGCGTCCTCGAATCGACGAGGTCGGTAACCCTGACTCTCTTCTCAGCCGTAATCGGTTCCCCTGAGCCGGTCAGGGCCGCGGCGATCTTGACCCGGCCCTGAACCGCGACCCGTATCCGGCCAGTGCCCGACCGACGGGCGGGCACGGTGACGTAGACGGTTCCGACCTGCCCGATGGCGTTCTTCAGGTCGATCGTGCCGGTCTCCTGGAACGAGTAGATGAGCCTGATGATCCAGGCCATCATCAGCATGAGCGCCAGGCCGGCGCCGATTCCGGCCGCGGTGGCCGCGGGCAACGACGCGCCGTTTTCGAGCATGATCACGCCCGTCCAGCCCAATCCCCCAAAAAACGCCACCAGAGCCCGCACCGAAAGAAAGCCCATGCCGCCGCCGGCATCCAGATCGGCGTCGACGTCGTCGAATCCCAACAACGCGAGCGCGATCTGAACGACGAGCACCAGGGACGCCACGATCGCGATCGCGTAGAACGCCAGCAGCGCGCTCAGGCTCTCAAAAAACTCCGTCACCCGGTCACCTGCGGCTGTGAATACGAATGAGACACATGAAACGTTTCCGGCCCCCGATCGGAACACTCTTCCCTACCACAAAAACGCCAGGCTCGCCCAGGGAATTTCCGGGAGCCGAAATCACCTCGCCCTCTGTAACATGCGGCGGGGTCATAGTAGACTCCGCTCAGCAATCGAGAAGGAGATCTGGATGGGCATTCCCAGGGAACTGAGTCCGGAGGCGCTCTACAGGAAGTGCGCGCCCGAACGTTTCGATTTCACGACCACGGCCGATCTTGCCGACGGGGTCCGCATCATCGGCCAACCCCGCGCCGTGGAGTCAGTTCGCTTCGCCGTGGGCATGTCCCATCCCGGCTATAACCTGTTCGCTCTGGGTCCTCCGGGAACAGGGCGCCAGTTCGTAGTGCAGCACTTCCTCGAGGAGGAGGCGACTCGACGGCCGGCTCCTCCCGATCTTTGTTACGTCAACAATTTCGAAGATCCCAACAAGCCCAGACTTCTGAGACTGCCGGCCGGAACGGCTTCGAAACTCAAGACGGACGTCGACGAGCTCGTCGAAGAGATATC
>Ga0299906_10001814_pt1 | contig 18093 bp, 18 predicted proteins | sample RVTome_14_FD_200259 | JGI IMG/M metagenome (GOLD analysis project Ga0299906, IMG submission 200259) | Soil microbial communities from uranium-contaminated site in the Upper Colorado River Basin, Wyoming, United States - RVT145D125 (version 2) ...
GCAATTGTTCAGTCGGGTCCGCGAGATCTCGATCGACGAGGAACGTAGGCGGCTGGCACGCGAGCTGCACGACGGCGTCGCGCAGGCGCTGACGCACCTGCGCTACGAGCTGGATTTCATCGGACGGCACAGCGCCGGGATGGCCGAGAACGCGCGCAAGGAGCTGTCGCGTCTGTCCCGGGTCGCCGAGCGCGCCGCGTCCGATGTGCGGTCGATGATCATGGGGCTTCGGGCGTCGGTGTCGGGGGAGGGGCTGGCCGGCGCCATCGGTGCTTACGTACGGGACCTGCGTAGCCTCGGTGGCCCCGAGATCGCCTACGAGGCGCGCGGCGAGGCACGCCTGCGACCCGATATCGAGAACGAGATCTTCCGCATCGCCCAAGAGGCTGTGTCCAATGCCCTGCGGCATGCCTCCGCGCGCGTGATCCGGGTCAGGCTGTTGCTCGCCTCCACAAGGATCGAGCTGGAGGTCGAGGACGACGGCCTCGGGGTCGCCCGCAGGCGTGCGGACGGCCGAAAGGGGGTAGGCCTCCAGGCGATGCGCGAACGCGCCGAGCTGATCGGCGCGACCCTCTCGGTCGGTGGAGGGTCCCAAGGTGGAACACGCGTTAGGCTGGACTACATGACGGAGGAGCGAGCATGACCCGTGTCGTGATCGTCGAGGACCACACCCTGGTCCGGCAGAGCCTGGTCAAGACGGTCGGCGCCGAAGAGGACTTCGAGGTGGTGGGTGAGGCATCCCGCGGTGACGAGGGGCTCGAGCTGATCCAGCGCATGCGTCCCGACCTCGTGCTGTTGGATATCAGCATGCCCGGCGCGAACGGGCTCGAGGTCGCCAAGCAGCTCCGCGCGGTCGCGCCCGATACCCGCTTCGTGTTCCTGACCATGCACGACGACGACGCGAGCATCTCGAAGGCGATCAGCCTCGGCGCCGACGGCTACGTGCTCAAGACCGCTTCAACCGCCGAGCTGCTCAACGCGGTGCGGATCGTCGCCGACGGCGGGTCCTACCTGTCGCCCTCGGTCGCGCGCCGCGTGATCGACCTCGCCGGCGGCAAGGGGCCGGTGACCAACCTGACCGAGCGCGAGATGGAGATCCTGAAGCTGCTCGCGGAAGGATGCCGGCCGGGCGTGGTGGCCGAGAAGCTGTTCGTGTCGGTCAAGACGGTGAAGAACCACCTGACGAGCGTGTACGCGAAGCTCGGGGTGCAGACCGGCGCGCAAGCGGTCGCCGAAGCCTACCGCCGCGGCCTGGTCTCACTGCCGATGGGCGAATGAGCGACCCGGTCGACGTTTCGATCGTACTGCCCGTGTACAACGAACGGGGGCATCTGCGAGCCGAGATCGATCGGATCCGCGCGACCATGGATGCCTCGGACTACACCTACGAGATCATCTGTGTCGACGACGGCTCCTCGGACGGCTCGGGCGAGGAGATGCAGTCCATCGAGGGCATCACCTCGATCCGGTTCGCGCGCAACCGCGGGTCCGGCAGCGCGCGCAAGGCCGGGACGCGCGCGGCGCGCGGCCGGGTGGTCGTGTGGACCGACGTGGACATGACCTATCCGAACGACGAGATCCCGCGGCTGCTCAAAGAACTCGACGGCTTCGATCAGGTCGTGGGCGCGCGCACGTCCGAGCAAGGCACGCACCGCTGGGCGCGCGGCCCGGCGAAATGGTTGATCCGCCGTCTCGCCTCCTACCTGGTGCAGACCCCGATCCCGGATCTGAACTCGGGCTTCCGCGCGTTCCGGCGCGAGGTGGGCGCGCAGTTCCTGCCGCACCTGCCGGCCGGGTTCTCGTGTGTCACTACCATGACGATGTCGTTCCTGGCGAGCGGGTATTCGGTCAAGCACATCCCGATCGACTACGCGCCGCGCGCCGGCGAGTCGAAGTTCCACTGGTGGAACGACACCAAGCGTTACCTGCGGCAGGTGATCCGGCTGGTGATGTCCTACGAGCCGTTGCGGTTCTTCCTGCCGCTGGGTCTGGTGCTGAGCGCGATCGGGCTCGGCAAGCTGGCCTACGACTGGGTGGACAAGGACTTCCACCTGGCGACCAACACGCTGCTGATCATGTTCGCGGCGTTGCAGACTTTCACGATCGGGTTCGTCGCCGACCTGGTCGTGCATCGCACCAAGCCCGCCGACGAGGTGGACCCTGCCTCACTCTGAGGGTCCCGCGCCGTCGCTGCTCGCGCGCTGGGCCGAGATCCTGCGGCGACGCCGCTCCCCGCGGATCGAGCGCGCGCTGCTGGCGGTGGCGGCGTTGGTGTTCGTTGGCGTCGCGGTCGCCGGCTTCTCGGCGCTGCCCGACGTGCGGGGGGCGCTGCGCTGGCCGCTGCTGGTCCTGGCCGCGGTGGTCGGGGTGCCGGTGACGCTGGCGCTCAACGGGATCGAGTACCGGCTGAGCGGCGTGATGCTCGGGCACGCGGTGCCGCTGTGGCCGGCGATGCGGATCGCGGTGCTGTCCTCGGCGGCGAACCTGCTGCCGGTCCCGGGCGCGGTGATCGTGCGCACGCAGGCGCTGCGCCGGCTCGGCTCGAGCCTGGGGCGCGCGACCGCGTCGGCGCTGGCGATCGGGGGCCTGTGGGCGGGCACGACCGTGGCGCTGGCCGGTGTCGCGCGCCTAGCCGCCGGGTCGGCGGCGGCAGGCGGCGCGCTGCTCGCGGCGGGCTTGATCGGGATCGGGATCGGCTACGCCCTGGTGCGGCGATTGCACGGCGCCGACGGTTCCGCCGGGCTGACCGCCACGGTCGTGGCGCTGGAGGCGGTGTTCGTGGTCGTCGCGGCGTTGCGGCTGCTGTGGGTGATCGAAGGCCTCGGGTTCGACGCGTCGCTGGGCCAAGCGGTCGTGCTGAGCCTCTCGGGCGTGGTCGCGTCGGTGGTGGCGGTGTTCCCCGGCGGTCTCGGTATCCGCGAGGCGGTCGCCGGCGGCCTCGCGCCGCTGATCGGGCTGCCGGCGTCGGTTGCGTTGGCGGCAGCGGCGGTGGACCGCCTGATCGGCGTGCTGGTGCTCGCGCCGATCGCGGCGGGCTTCGCCGGTGCGAGCAGCCACGAGGAGACGCCGGCATGACCGGGGAGGCGCGCGCGTGATCCACGTGTTCATCGGCACCAAGGCGCAGTACATCAAGACCGCGCCCTTGCTGCGCTTGATGGACGCGCGCGGGGTCGCCTACCGGCTGATCGACTCGGGCCAGCACGCGCGCATCAGTATCGGGATGCGCCGCGAGCTGCGCGTGCGCGAGCCCGATCTCGTGCTCGGCGGCAGCGCCGACGTCTCCTCGATCCCGGCGGCGCTGGCGTGGAGCGCGCGCCTTGCCGCGAAGCTGTGGTCGGGCCGGCGCCTGCGCCGCGACATCTTCGCCGGAGAGGGCGGCGTCTGCGTCGTGCACGGCGACACGCCCTCGACGCTGCTCGCGACGCTGATGGCGCGACGAGCCGGTTTGACGGTCGCGCACCTGGAAGCAGGGCTGCGCTCGCACCATCTGCTGCACCCGTTCCCCGAGGAGATCATCCGCATCATCACGATGCGTCTGGCCGGGATCCTGTTCGCGCCCGATCAGACGGCCGAGCAGAACCTCGCGTCGCTGCGCGTGCGCGGCGCGGTCGTGCCGCTGCCGGCGAACACCTCGCTGGAGGCCGTGCGCGATGCGCTGGGCGCGCCGCCGGCGCCGGGGACCGGACCGGCGATCGTCACGATGCACCGGGTCGAGAACCTGCACAGCCGCGCGCGCGTCGCCGGGTTCGTGCGGCTGGCGGTGCGCCTCGCGAAGGAATACCGGGTGCGGTTCGTGATGCACGAGCCGACCATCAACGCGCTCGCCAAGCATCGCGACGATCTGGAGGCGGCGGGCGTGGAGACGACCGAGCTGGCCGCGTATCCGGCGTTCGTGCGCATGGTCGCCGAGGCGCCGCTGGTGGTCACCGACGGCGGCAGCATCCAAGAGGAGTGCGCGGTGCTGGGCGTGCCGACGCTGCTGTGGCGCGCGCGCACCGAACGCCCCGACGGGCTCGGCGAGAACGTGGTGCTGTCGGGCTACGATCCCGGCGTGGTCGATGCGTTCCTAGCCGACCCGCAGGCGTATCGGCGGCCGCCGCGCGGCTGGGACGCCGCGCCGTCAGAGGTGATCCTGGACGCCCTGCTCACTTTGTGACATCAGATGCGCGATCTGATAGCATCACACATCATGCCGCGGACCACGGTTGATATCGACGGTTCGGTCCTCCGCCGGGCCAAGGAGCTTGCTCGGTCCGAGGGGAAGAGCCTCGGGCAGGTCATCTCGGAACTGCTCGCGCTCAGCCTCGAGGATCGGGCACGTCTCCAGCGTGCTCCGAAGCTGCGGTGGCGCACGAAGCCGATGCGCGCGCGGGTGGATCTGGAGGACAAGGACGCCGTCCACTCGATCCTCGACCGCACGTGAGCGCGACCGTGGACGCGAACATCCTGTTGTACGCATCGGACGCCGCGAGCCCGCATCACGAGCGAGCGAGGACGTTCCTGCAGGAGTTGGCCGGTGGGGTAGACCTCGTCTATCTGTTCTGGCCGACGATCATGGCCTACCTGCGGATCGCCACCCATCACGGGATCTTCAGCGATCCGCTGGATCCAGAGATCGCGGTCGCGAACATCGACGCGATGTTGCAGCGACCGAACGTGCGGACGGGCAGCGAGACCGAACGATTCTGGCAGATCTGGCGTGCCACGACGGATCCGTTGACCGTTCGCGGCAACCTGGTACCAGACGCGCACGTGGTTGCGCTCATGCGGCTCCACGGTGTGGGAGCGATCTGGAGCCTCGACCGGGACCTTCGCAGGTTCGACGGGATCCGCGTGCTCGACCCTTTCGAGCGATGATGGTCGGGTGGTCGGAGACGCCGCTCAGCGTGGGGTGACGCGATACAACGCGGGCTCGGTCGGGACCACGCCGGTGAGACGAAGCCCTTTGCTCTGCAACGCGCCACGATACTGGGCGAGCAGCCCACCGATCTCGGTGTCGTCCAGGAAGTACAGCGCGATCCCGGCGGCGGTAACGCGCGCGGCGACGTCGGCGAACCGTTCGGGCGTGGGGACGTGGTCCCACGCGCGCGTGGCGCCCAGCGGCGCGTTCGAATCGTTGTCTACCAGGTAGGTCAAGGTCAGTGTCTGCCGGTCGGGCCACAGGTACTTGTCGGCGAGCTTGGACGCGACGAGCGCGTCCGGCTCGGTGTTCGCGATGACCTCGGTGCGTATGTCGGTGTGCCAGCGCACGAACCTGGCGCGCGCGGCGATGCCCGCGTAGCCGAAGATCGCGGTCGCCAGGGATCCGGCGATCAGCAGGCCGACGAGCAGCGCGCGCGCCCGCCGTCGCCGGATCGCGGCGATCTCGGCCGCCAGGAAGGCGAAACCGATCGCGGCGGCCGGCAGCAGGTAGCGCAGGATCGAGGCGTTGACGACCGTACGGTCGCGTCCCCACGCGGGATGACCGATGTGGAACGCCACGATCAGTCCCGCCGCAGCCAGCAGGCTGAGCACCAGGGCGCGCTCGGGCGCGCGGCGAGTGTGGCGGATCCCGAGGATCAGCCCGATCAGGGGTGGCGCGAGCAGCAGCGGGGACTCGAGCACGTAGGGGCGCAGGAAGCTGGCCGCGACCGCGAGGTCGAACTTGAACAGGCCTCCAGGACCCAGGTTGACGGTGTCCGAGATCAGCTCGGCCCCCAGCGAATAGCCGGTCGTCGTAGCGGCACCGTAGACGGCGCGGTTGAACGCCAGGATCGCGATCACCGACGGCAGGAACGCGGCCAGCGCGAGGCCCGCTTGCCGCAGGGTCACGCGGCGGGTGGCCAGCAAAGAGATCGCGAGCGGCAGGCCGAGCAGCACGTTGGGATAGCGGAACAGCACGCCGCCCCCGAAGGCGACCGCGGTCCAGATCAGATCGCTGGTACGCCCCCAGCGCCAGAACTTGATCGTGTGCAGGACGGCGGTGAGCATGAGCGCCAGGCTGACGGTGTCCGAGCCGTACACCTGCGACCCGTTGATCATCAGCGGCGGGTAGACGATCCACAGCAGCAACGCGATCGTCCCGGCGATGCTCAGCGCGCGCACGCGGCTCGTGCGTCCCGGCCGCGGCAGCGCATCGACGATGCGGACCAGTTGCACCGCGCCGGCCGCGGCGGCGAAGGACGCGACCAGCCAGGCCAGCGGCTGCCACAGCCAGGCGAGCACTCCGTACAGAAGCATCGGCCCGGCGAAGTCCTTCGGCACGACCGAGGTCCCGTCCCCGGCGGCGTCGCGGGGCACCAGCGCGCGCGCGATGTCGGGATCGAGCCGCTCGGCGTGCAGCAGCGGTTGCCGGAATCCCTCGCCGTCGGCGAACCGCTCGGTCAGCACGTGGGTCACGTTGCCCTGCGGCGAGGAGAACACCGGTCTGGACGAGAACGCGCCCGGATACAGGAACAGATATACGACGGCGACGACGACGGCGATCAACAGCAGCGTGGTCCGGCGGCTCGGTCGTGCGCCCTGCCCCGGCTGCGCGCGCGCCGATGTCGTCTGCTCGGTCAGCATCTGCCTCGATGCTACTGGTGTGCGGCGGAGCCGGCCCTCAGCTCCGCCGGTAGATCACGACCCGGACGTCGCCGTCCAGCACCGTCCGCGAACCGAATCCTTCCCTGTGCAGCCGCTCGGTAAGCCAGGCCTCGGCGTCCAGGAACGGCGCGCGCGTGACGAAGGCCACCGTGTTTCGCGCGCCGATCCGCCGGTCGAGCAGCGCGTCGGCGTACGCGCGGGCCCCGACGTCGAGCCGGAACGGCAGCAGTTCGATGTCCCCCGCGACGCCGTAGTAGTCCAGCGGCGAGCGCACGAGCCCGATCACCTGCGGGTCGGCCAGCCGGTCGGGCTTGGATCCGGCGAAACCGGAGCGCAGCAGCACGAGCGTGCCGGGCCCCGACTCCTCGACCTGGGCGGCTGCGGCGCGCCAGTCCTCGCGGGTGTGCTGGGGATCGGCGTAGGCGACTAGCGTCAGCACCGCCAGCGCGATCGCCGCGGCCGCGCGCGCGCGGGCCTGCGCGAGGCTCGCGAGCATCCAACCTGCCAGCAGCGCGAGTCCCGGCATCGCTGCGAGGTAGTAGCGCGCGTAGAAGAACTTGGGTGCGACCGCGAGCGCCAGCACTGCCAGCACCACCAGCGGAAGGACCGTCCACCCCGCGAGCAGTGCGCCGGTTCCCGGCTGCGCGCGCGGCACGCGCACGCGCTGGGGCGCGTGGGTGAACGCGAGGCCGATGATCGCGGCGCCGACCAGGAGGCCGAACGGGAACAGCCGGCGCGCCGAGAACGAGAACGGAACCGACTCGAAGATGTTGGGCCGGTTCAGGATCTCGACCAGATGCAGCACCGCGGGGATCAGCGCCAGGCCGATGGTGGCGACGGTGATCGCGACCTGGCGGACGGGCAGCGCCTGACGACGCGCGCGAACCAGCACGAAGATCGCGTGGCCCAGCGCGATGATCGCGTACGTGTACACCATGTAGATCGCGCCGAGCAGCAGCAGCGCGTACAGCGCCGCGGTGCGCGCCCGCGGGGCGTCGACCCAGCGCACCAGCGCGAGGGTGGATCCGACGACGAAGGCGAGACCGATCCCGTAGGGTCGCGCGTCGGCGGCCGAGAACGCGACGCTTCCGAACCCACCCAGGGATGCGAACGCGATCGCCGCCGGCAGCGCGGCATCCGGCCCGAGCAGCTTCCGCCCGAGCCGCCACAGCAGGAACGCGCTCACCCCGACGCCGGCGAGTGAGAGCGCGCGCATCGCAACCTCGGAGGTGCCGGTCGCCGATGTCCAAGCCCAGAGCATCACGTAGTACAGGGGCGATTGGCCGGTCGCGTCGATCGATCGTTCGATGGTGGGGGAGAGGCCGTCGCGGATCACCCACCACGACCCTGCCTCGTCGACCCACACGCTGCTCGCGATGGGGAGGAGCCACAGGCCGGCGACGGCTGCGGCTAAGGCGATGAGCTGCGCTTCCCGGTGGACGCGAGACACGAGCGGAGTGTAGCCGTGGCTAACGCACGCGCAGGGAGTAGCCGTAGCGGCGTAGCAGCGGCCCGGTGACGACGGTGGTGATCCAGCGGTCCCAGCTCCGCTGCCTCGTCTTCCATTCGTCGTCGGCCGCGACCGTCACGGTGGTGCGATCGGACCGATCGGGGTTCCCGCCCACCGTGTGGTTGACGCCCAGCTCGAACGTGATGCCGTCGGCGGTCGGCAGAGACGCGTCTGGGCGTCCGGCGAACGCGAGGATCCGCCTCAGCGTCGCTGCCGGCGCGGCGACCAGGTCCTCGTATCGCAGCGTCATCCAATGTGCCGGCGGATGACGCCGGCGCGCGCGCTCGGCCGCGAGGTTGCGCAACAGCCACGAGAAGGCCGACCGCGCTGCGCCCCAGACCGGCATCGTCTCGCCGGGCCCGCTCCCGCGCATCGGTTTGGCCCGCCGCCACGAGAACGCAACCGCGCGCGGATCGCGAACCAGGTGGATGACCCGCACGTCCAGGCCGGGGATGAGCGCGCGCACCGCCGGGTGCCAAGGGACCTTCGACGCGTCCACGATGACCTCGGCCCCGGTCACATCTGCGAGCGCGCGGTACAGGTCCAGCGTCAGGCGCGCGAAGGACGCGGCCGCGTCCCGCGGCGCGAGCAGTGCGCGCCACCCCAGCGCCGCGCGCTGTGCCGCGCCTGCGTCCTTCGTCGCGGGCCCGACTTTGTCAAGGACCGGGGACCAGGTCGGGCACGCGGTGACCGGCTGGCCGCATCCGCAGGGCACGCCGTGCTCGAGACCCCAGTCCCACAGGTGGTGGATCTCCCCACCGGAGAAGAATCCGTCGAACCCGCCCAGAAGGTTGTCGAGCAGCGTGCTGCCGCTGCGTCCCTTGGCTGTTACGAAGAGGAGAGGCATGCCGTCGATGTCGTCATCGCTGGGGTCTCAGCAGGAATAGAGTGCGGTGACCTGAAGGAAGGCGCATCTCCCGCTCGACCCGGAAGTGCCGTTGCAGTTCACCGCGCAGAAATGCCTCATCGTAGCGGTGGATCTCGTGTTGCAGTCTGTTGTGAGCCAAACGCAAAACCAGGGGATCGTCTCGATCGACGTACTCGAGGACCACAGCCGCATTCAGGCTAGCCAGCCAGGAGACGATCCGTGGCAGAGGGATCCCCTTCGTGATCACCAGGTGGTGGATGAGTGCGAGGGAAAGGACGAGCTCTGGCCGGCCGCGTTGCTCCAGTCGGTTACGTTCGGTGCCTTCCCACCCAAGCCCCGGTGAGGAATCAGTGAGATCAACAACGAGGGGCAGGATCTTCCTCTCACCATCAGCGTGCAAGGCTTGGTAGAGCTGGTCGATGACGGGTTCATCCATGTCCATCGCAACGACGAAGTCGGCGTGGCCGGCGGCGAGCCGCGCAAAATGACCATCGTTGGTGCCCAGGTCCCAAACCGTTCTCGGAGACAATTCGGTGAGCACGGCTTCCACGAAGGCGCTCTTCGATGGACGGTCCTGTTCCACGTGCTCGTAGCCGGATGCGTACCTCTTCCATGCACCCTTGGGGTGCCAATGCATCGCGGTGACGATCTTGCGGAGCCTCGCGAGATTGGCCTGGATCATTTCTGTGCGGAAGCCTGCAGCTCTCAGTTCTTCACGGATATCACGCTCCGAGTCTGCTAACCGGCGCTCGGCTCGCGCCTGCAGCGCCACGTGCAGCAGCACACCCTTACGAAGTAGATCCCGAGGAGACATCAGCTCGCGGATGTCACTCGCGGAGATCCCTTCCAGCCGCCCCCGCATCCACGGCTGGAACGGTACGTCTTTGTAGGCGCGCAACATCAGGGGATAGAGGAATTGCATACAGAATTGCCGGTAGCCGAGCCACGGCTCACCAGGCGTGAGTCGCCGGAACGAGCCGATATCTATGAACGTGGGACACGCACCGCGGAATTGGACGTTGTAGGGTGTCGCGTCCTTCATCGTCAAGTCTTCGTTCAGCGCTGCGTCGAATAGGGTCAGTTGGAGCAGCGCGGCATCGCGGAGCATCGAGAAGGTCCACTCGTAGGGATACGAGATAACGGGGATGCGTTCATGTTCCAGAACTCCGGCCCACTCCCCGGGCGGAGGCGCTTCGAGCGTTTCCTTGGTGCCTATCAGCTCGCCGCGCGCGATCCCATCTTTGAACAATGCGGATCCTGCGAGGGCGCGGAAGTCATCCAAGGCGCGGGGATCCAGCGCTCGGAGGACACGTCCGCGGTCGACGAAGACTTGAGTGGCCGGATCACGAAACGAGCCCGGATCACGAAACGAGCCTGGATCCCCGACTGATCGAGGTGGTGTCGACCGGTCCTGCATCTGGGCGGCCTACCGCTTCTCCTGAGCCGCGTGATCTTCCGGTTCCTTCCGCCGACCCGTCTTGAACATCGCTGCGAGTCGCCGCCGGAAGAGTACGAACACGGTTGTGAGTCCGGCGAGGCCTCCGGCGATGATCTGAACGATGAGACCACCAGAACCGGGGTCGAGGTAGGCCAGGGTTTCCACCGATCCTCCAGACATCATCTAGGCTTGCTGTCAGGTGCCGGGTCTAACCTACCAGTGCGCAGCATGGGACAGATCCCAGAGGCGTCAGCCGTCCCGCCGAAGCCTGGCGCTTGAAACTGCCGTGCAGATATCGAGACTCTTTCGTTGGAGGCCGGAGTTTTGCCGAATCTCCACGAAGCAGGTTCCCATAATCTATGCTTGCATCGTTGCCGATTCTTGGGGTCTGTCGAACGGTTGGAAGGATGAAGCGTGCAACGCCGGGCTATGCGCGACAAGCGCGGTTCCGCCTCCTCGCGATCGCTGGAAGGAAGACGGCTCGGCCTCGTGGCATGGACGGTTCCGCTTGTCCCGCTCATCATCGTGTGTCTTGAACCTCCCTTTCGAATCTGGGGGCAAAACCGTTCGCAGCTTCCGCCGCTTTTGATTCCCCTCTTAAGCACCCTTGGCCTTGCGATAGTCCTCTGCTTGGGTGTCGCGCTAATCTGCAGAGTCCGCGCCAAGGAACCCGGGCTCGTAGTGCTGCCCACGTTGGTGCTGCTCGAAGCTTTCTGGAGGTGGAGCAACCTCAGAAGCTCCTTGGGTTCCCTTTCGGGGACGATCTTGCTCATTAGTTTCTTGTTCGTGCTAGCTCTAATCCTCTCCGCCCGAATCTCAGCCAGAGCGGCAATTGGGTTTGCCATGGTCGTATCGATCTCAACTGTGGCTCCAGCTTTCGCGTCTGTCCTCTTTCCGGCGCCTACGAAGTGGGGCAATGGCATTGCACCGGTCGCGAAACGACAGGCTGCTTCTACAGCCATGTCCCAGCCCGATGTCTACCTGATCATTCTGGACGAGCATGCCCGGGGCGACGTGATGGAGTCCACATTCCACGTCGATCAGGGCCACTTCAATGAAGCTCTTAGCCGGCTTGGGCTGTCGCTCGCTGAGCAAGCAACGGCTAACTACTCCATGACGTACGCTTCGATTCCGAGCCTGCTTGACGGGACGTATCTGATGGAGGCGGGCGATAGGCTGACGCCAACGCAGGAGTTGAACCTCTATCTGATGGCGGCAGGTAGCAATCAATCGGTTGCTTGGTTTCGGTCGCGCGGCTACCGCTACGTCCATTTCGAAGGATCTCTCTCTACGCAGTGTGGCCGGCAGGTCGATGATTGCCGCAGGTTCCCGACTTACGACGAGACTATGTCCGTTCTGTGGTCGCAGACACCTATTGGCGGTGTCATAGATCGGCTCCTCGGACCGTTTCCGACAAAAGGTGCCCTTGACCAGCTCGATGGCTTGCAACAGCTCGCCTCTACGGAAAGGGAAGTGCCGAGATTCGTGTTCGCGCACGTCCTTCTGCCACACGCACCGCTCTATCTGGATGAGCGGTGCCGTATCAGGGTCGCTAAGGAGCTCGGAGGTCGAACGGTTAGCGGCCCGATGCATGAAGATGCGATGCCTGCCCGGCTGAAGGCTTACTCGGAGCAGGTTGAGTGCGTCGACGCCAAGGTCATTGGCATCATCGAAGCGTTGCCGCCGACGAGCGTCGTTGTGATCGTCTCGGATCACGGTCCAACTACAACAGGGCAGTTATGGATCACACGTGATCGCTGGACAGCAGACCAGATCGAGGAGCGTCTGTCAGTTCTTGCTGCCGCGCGGCTGCCTAGGGACTGTCCGAAGCTGCCGGAGGACGTGAGCTTGGTGAACGTGATGCGAATCGTGACCGCATGCCTTGACGATCAGCAGATCCAGCAGCTCCCCGAACGACGCTACCTTGTACCGTGGGGAACAAAGGATCCGTCGGGCGCGGTCCGCGTGCCATCCTCCTCCGAAATTGGCAGGCTCCCGTATCCCTGAGCATCCATCGGCGGAGGTCCGATTCTTTCGGCGGGTCCTTGCGTAGTGAAGGCGTCGAGCAAACCGAATAGCAGGAGGCCGATGGTGGGAAGGCCATATCCGAGGATCCACGTGGCGATGTCTATTTGATCCGGCCGCCATTCCAGCGTTCCCGGAAGGCGGATGACGATGAAAGTAATCGCAATGATGAGAAGAGGTGGGGGTCGAAGACCCGAATCCCAAAGGCGTGCGGCGGCAACGATGAGAAGGGGGAGGACGAGAACTAGATTTGTCTGCCAGCTCAAGGGGGTCGCCAGGACGATCCAAGGAACGGCAGACCAAAATGGGTCTAAAGCCAGCTTGGATCTTCCCGAGATGACAAAGGCGATGCAGATCGCCACGAGGGCAAGGGCGAGGACCGGTGCGATGATTCCCGTATCCGGTGCATCTGACCGCCATGTACTCGGAGAAAGCCAACGGAAAGGCAGGGCATATAGAGAAGTATTCGCAGGAGCAGAGCGCCAGTAGGCAACGTCTTCTCTCCCCCCAGCGATGAATGTTGCCGTTCCCTCAAAGCCAAGGACGAACACACCAATAAGCGATGTGACTCCAGCGGCCAACATCGCAGTGCGAGCATGATGTCGGTGACCCTGTTTGATCAGCGGGATCAAGAGCAGGATGGGGAAGATTTTCAGTGTGGCAGCGAGGCCGATCGGGACCCCTGCGAACGATCTGCCCCGCTTCAACGCGATCCACGCATAGACCAGCAGCAACATCAGGATGCTATTTATTTGGCCTAGGCCGAGATCCTGCTGGATGGGTGGAAGGGCTAATGCCCCAATACCCAAGGCCAAAGCCGGCCGTCGCCCCATGCCCAGCTCCCTGAGCAAGAGGAACACAGCAAGGACGGCGGCGCCAGCCGAGAGAATCAGCCATAGCCAGCGCGCGGTCGTGAATGGTAGGAGCGCAAGTGGTACGTGGAATAGAATCACACTGGGAGGGTGTGCGTTGATTTGGTTCGGGGGGCTGACCGCGTAATACGGCGTGCCGTTTCCGATGTATCGTTCGATCAACTGGTTCACTGGTGCATAAGGATCCCCGCCGTCGACCCACGCACGGGCGGATACATAATCGGGTGTGTAGTCGTTTATGGTGAGCCAAGGCCCCGTGAGATCGAGTGCGCGCGAGGTAAGAGCGATGCCTCCCAACAGAGCAAGCGTGAAGCACAAAGCGACCGGCAGGATCTTCGACCGCCGCAAGAGATCAAGATGAGTGGTCAACTTCATTTGGTCGTCTTCAGTTGATGGCGTGCTTCTCTGTCGTGGATGAACTGGAATGCGATGGTACCATCGGTGAGGGCGCTCGTGGCCACGCCAGAGTCCTTTCCGGCGTGGGCCTCACGTCCCTAAGGTTGATCGAATCCGGATTGCCAGAAGCGGTGTTCATGGGATGTTCCAGGGATTGCGAGTCCTTGCGCTTGCGCCCGTGCTGAACGAGGCGGGCAAGATCGAACACGTTGTGCGTCGGATGCCTCGCGACGTCGTAGATGAGGTACTCGTCGTTGATGATGGTTCCACGGACGCGTCGGCCCAGCTTGCGGCGGACAATGGAGCGACCGTTCTCCCGCTTGGGAGGACGGTCGGGGTTGGTGCTGCTATCCGGGCAGGACTTCGGTATGCGAGTGAGAACGGATATGACGTGGCCGTGGTCGTAGCCGGGAACAACAAGGATGCCCCTGAGGAGATCCCGATGCTGCTGGATCCAATCGCGCACGGATGGGCTGACTTCGTCCAGGGATCTCGCTACCTGCGGCCGGGGGCGGCTTTCGGGCATATGCCGCTATACCGGCGTTTGGCAACCCGCGTTCACCCTCTACTCTTCTCCGTCGTCGCCGGGCGTAAGGTGACCGAGTCTACGAACGGGTTTCGAGCCATGCGTACGGCGATGCTGCAGGATCCTCGAGTCGATTTGGGTCAAGCATGGCTCGATGGGTACGAACTGGAGCCATACCTTTATTTGAAGGTCATCCGTCTCGGATATCGAACGACGGAGGTCCCTGTCACCAAGATGTATCCTCCGCGATCCTTGGGTCAGACGAAGATGCCTCCGATTACGGGATGGTGGGCGATGCTTCGCCCCCTTGTGAGGCTTTGGAGAGAGTCGAGGAGAGAGGGCATGGGACGGTGATCGGGGTCGCGGTGGTTGGGGCAGGCCACTGGGGGCCGCATCTGATTAGGAACTTCCACGATCGGAGCACGAGTGAGGTCCGTGTCGTGGTCGATCTGAGTGAACACCGCCGCGGCGAAGTCTCGGCACGCTATCCCGAGATCATCACTACAGACGACCTCGCCTCCGCGCTGGATCTTCCGGGCGTGGACGCAGTGGTCGTGGCGACACCGACAAGCACGCATCATCGAGTTGCCAGGGCAGCCCTTCAACGGGGCAAGCATGTGTTCGTCGAGAAACCGCTTGCCACGTCGGTGAGTGATGCCGAGCAGCTCTGCGAGCTTGCCGCGCAGGCTGGTGTCACCCTTATGGTCGGCCACGTGTTCGTCTACAACTCGGCGGTGCGCAAGGCGAAGGAATTCATCAGCAGTTCCGACTTCGGAGGTGTGTACTACATCGCCATGACGAGGACGAACCTTGGTCCCATCCGCACGGACGTCAATGCGGCATGGGATCTTGCGGCCCACGACATCTCGATCGTGAACTGGTGGCTCGACGCCGAAGCGAGGAGTGCCGCAGCCCTTGGCAGCAGCTGGATCAACCCCGGTCTCGAGGATGCAGTGTTTGCCACGCTGCGCTACCCGAGCGACGTCCTCGTTAACCTTCATGCATCGTGGCTGAATCCACGCAAGGAGCGCAGCATCACGGTAGTGGGCGAACGCAAGATGCTCGTGGTAGACGACATGAACCTATCCGAGCCCCTCCGCGTCTACGATAAGGGGGTGACCGACGACCGTGTCGTTCCTGGCTACGAAGAGACGTTCGTCTCGTTCCGCGCTAGCATCCGCGAAGGTGACATCTCGATCCCAAGGGTGGCACTCGCGGAGCCTCTGAAAGCCGAGTGTGAACATTTCGTCGACTGTATCCGCGAGGGAAAGCAGCCATTGACTGGCGGCCGGGATGGTCTGGCAGTCATTCGTGCCTTGGAGGCGATCGACCGATCCGTCAAGAACGGCGGAGCGGAAGAGCCGATCCTGCGTTGAAGCGTATCCCCCTGGTTGACTTGAGTCGACAACACCGGTGGATCGCCACTGAGCTGAATACTTCTCTCGGTCAACTGTTCGAGAACGCTGACTACATCCTCGGCGACGCCGTAGGGATCTTCGAACGACGCTTCGCCGCGTTCGGTGGCATCGAACACTGTGTATCTGTCGCAACTGGGACGGACGCGATCGAGCTTTCGCTGCGAGCCTACGGCATCGGCCCAGGAGACGAGGTCATCCTTCCTACGAACACATTCATCGCAACTGCTCTCGCGTGCGCGCGGATCGGAGCAATCCCAGTGCTCGCCGATGTGGACGACGTCTTCGGGCTACTTGACCCGGAGGACGTGAAGCACCGAATGACCCAATCCACGAAGGCGATCATCGCCGTCCACCTCTACGGTCAGATGGCGCCTATGCACGGCTTACGAGAACTCACCACGGGAACTGGCGTCGTGCTCCTGGAGGATGCGGCTCAGGCCCATGGCGCGACCCAGGACTCTTGCGGGCCAGGAACGATGAGCGGTGCAGCGACTTACAGCTTCTATCCCTCCAAGAACCTGGGGGCCTACGGGGACGGCGGCGCTGTCGTCACGACCTCCGCGGACCTGGCGGCCCGCCTGCGAGCCCTTCGCAACTACGGCGGGGAATCCCGTAATGAGCACTGGGAGCTTGGGTTCAACTCCCGCCTCGACACCTTGCAAGCGCACGTGCTGCTCGCCAAACTGCGGCACCTCGCAGAATGGAACCAGCAGCGATCGCGGGCTGCGAAAGCGTACGACGAGTTGCTCGCGGATGTTCCCGGAGCTCGGCGCCCTGAGGTGGCCCTGGGTAACGACCACGTATGGCATCTCTACGTGGTGCGTGTGCCCGATAGGGATACGGTCCTGCGCGGTCTAATCGACCGCGGCGTCGGAGGAGGCATTCATTACCCGTCGCCGATTCACATGATTCCGGCGTTCTCGTTCCTTAAGCACACGCTGGGTGATTTCCCTGTTTCAGAGCGGCTCGCCGCCGAGATCCTCTCCCTTCCGCTATTTCCGGGGATAACGATCGAAGAGCAGCGCTACGTGGTGGCATCGCTACGGGAGGCGATGAGGATTTGAGTGGACCAGCGGGGGTGTTCGTCCATGAGCGGGCGTTGTGCGAGACGACGAACGTAGGGGGAGGAACTCGCATCTGGGCGTTCGCTCATGTCATGGAAGGTGCTGTACTGGGCCGCGACTGCAACGTCTGCGATCACGTGTTCATTGAAACAGGAGCCGTGATTGGAAGTCGCGTGACCTTGAAGAACAACGTGCTCCTCTGGGATGGCGTCACTATCGAGGATGACGTCTTCGTCGGACCGAACGCAGTTTTCACGAACGATCCCTCGCCGCGCATTCGCTTTAAGCGGCGACCGAGCGAGTTTCTCCCGACGAGGGTTTGCGCGGGGGCTTCGATAGGCGCCAACGCAACCATTGTCTGCGGCGTAACTATCGGTGAGGAAGCGATGGTCGGCGCCGGTGCGGTCGTTACCCGGGATGTTCCGGCGCGCGCGTTGATCGCTGGCAATCCCGGTCGGCGGATCGGCTGGGTATGCGCGTGCGGACGGACACTCGATGACAGGCTCTCTTGCTCCTGCGGACGCGTCTATCGAGAGGGACCGGAGGGAGTCGTCCCGAGTGCATGACTCCATGCCGCGCCCGCGAAAGCAGCGACCGTGGGCCCCCAGGTCAGCGACCAGTACGCGCGCGTGGCCACCACGGCGCCTGGGATCATCACCGCACAGAAGGGCAGCAGGAACGCCGCGGCGGGATCCGAACGCCGCGCGCGCATCAGACCTGCGACGCCGGCAACCAGCATCGGGATCCCCACGATCCATGACCCGAGGTTGTCGCCCGGGCTGAGGATCGTAAGCACCAGCGACGGGGTGTAGGGCTCGTTCCCCAAGGCTGCTTGCGTTCCTGCAGGGGACAGCACGTCTTGCGCGAGCAGCACGTGCACGACACCCAGTGCGATCACGGCGAGCGTGGCGGCGATCCAGGGCGCGCGCTGCTTGCGCAGCACCAGGCCGATGAGCAGCCCGAGGCCGAACAGTTCCCGAACGATAGTTGCAGCGGCGACGAGCCCCGCCGCGCGCGCATCCCGTCCGCGTCGGACCTCCAGCGCACCCCATAGGAACAGAGGCGCGCCCCACAGCTCGGCGTGCAGGTAGAGGAACGAGGACGCTGCAACCACCCAGAAGCCGGCGAGTACGACGGCGATCACGCCACCGTAACGCCCGTACGGGTCGCCGAGCCGCCACGCCGCCAGCAGGATCGCCAGATACGCGAGACCAACCAGGTACCGCCACGAGGACTCGGGGAACCAGCGCAGCACCAAGAACAGCGTCGGTGGGCGGATCGCGCGCACCGAGCGCGGCGGTGCTCCCTCCTTGGCGATCAGCGCATCGCGATGCGCGTCGTAGTACCCGTCACCGGCTCGCATCTGAACCAGCGTGTCCCGATAGACGGCTTGATCGACATCCACCTCG